>Ga0134126_10001028_pt1 | contig 35308 bp, 30 predicted proteins | sample KB31752_FD_96881 | JGI IMG/M metagenome (GOLD analysis project Ga0134126, IMG submission 96881) | Terrestrial soil microbial communities with excess Nitrogen fertilizer from Kellogg Biological Station, Michigan, USA - KB3-175-2 | ecosystem: Environmental > Terrestrial > Soil > Unclassified ...
ACTCATCGATGGACTTCTGCGAACCTTGGGTAAACGATACGAGATGCTGAACTCTCCAGAGGGTTGCGAACAAACGATTCGCGACTGGTGTGCCCATTCGTCCTACGCATACGAACGTCAAGTGCGGGTGACTCTGCACGATGCAGCGTTCACCGGAGTCACGCGCGGCTTGGAACCCGATGGCGCACTGCGCGTCGAAACGGCGGACGGTACGATGAAGTTTGTGCGTGCGGGTGATGTCACCGGTGTGCGCGCGACTAATCCTGGAGATTCTGATCAGTGAGCTCTAAGCGCATCGTAATTTCGACGTTTGGCTCGTTCGGCGACGTGCATCCATACATTGCCATCGCGCTCGAGCTGAAAGCGCGCGGACACCGGCCGCTAATCGCAACTTCCGAGGTGTATCGCGAAAAGATTGGCGCCGCGGGAATTGAATTCTATACGGTCCGGCCGGACGTACCTTCATACGATGAGTCGGAAGAGTTAGCAAAGCTGGTCGAGAGACTGATGAGTGCGAAAGAGGGCCCTGAAGCAGTGGGCGACTTGATTATTCCGCACCTGCGCGACATTTACTCTGATCTTGACGCGGCGACTAAGGGTGCCGATCTATTGCTGACGCATCCGCTGCCATTCGCGGGGACAATGATCGCCGAGAAAAAGAAGCTGCCATGGATATCGAGCGTGCTCGCGCCCGCTTCATTTCTTTCCGTGTACGATCCGATCGTGCCTCCGCAATGGCCGTGGCTTTACCACTTGATGAAACTGAGTCCATGGGTCGGGCGCGGCGTGATGGCCTTGGCGTCGATCAAACTCGAAAAGATGGCGCAGCCAATTTATAACCTGCGCCAAGAATTGGGTCTGGCACGCGGCGGCCAGCCGTTGTTCGAAGGACAGCATTCACCGACGAAAGTGCTGGCGCTGTTTTCGAAGCTCCTGGCAAAACCGCAGCCGGATTGGCCAGAGGGTACGATCGTGACGGGATTCCCGTTTTACGATCGACGCGATTATTTTGGCGAGACCGAAACGCCAGCTGGGTTGATTGAATTTCTTAACGCTGGAGCGCCGCCGATCGTCTTCACTCTGGGATCGTCCGCGATTTGGGTGGCGCGAGATTTTTATCGCGACTCAATTGCCGCCGCGCAAGCCCTCGGGCGACGTGCATTGTTGCTGATCGGGTTTCCGCGCAACATGCCTTCGGAGCCTCTGCCCGACGGAGTTGCGGCGTTTGAGTACGCCCCGTACAGTGAAGTGCTGCCGCGCGCTTGCGCGATTGTGCATCAGGGTGGCGTGGGCACGACCGGTCAGGCGATGAGATCGGGCAAACCGGTTTTGATCTTGCCGCACGCCCACGATCAGTTTGATAACGCGGCGCGAATTGAACGCCTCGGCTGTGGGCGAGTTTTGGCGCGGCCACGTTACAATGCCAAATCGGCGATTCGCGAACTGCGACAGCTGCTCGACAATCCGCGTTACGCAGAAGCCGCGGCGAAAGTCGGCGCAGCCGTTCGCGAAGAAGATGGCGCGCGCGTCGCAGCGGATGAGATTGAAAAGGTTCTGAGCGTTAGCGAGTAGAACAGCAAAGGCGTGGATAGATTTTTCATCAAAAAGCAGCTTCATGCGGCGGGCACGGTGATTAACTTGCGTTCACGGTCGGCTGCAAATGCGATACAGGCCTTGAGGTCGTTGCGCGTGAGGTCTGGGAAGTCTGCGAGAATCTGCTCCTCGGTCATATCGGATGCCAGGTATTCCAAAACCTCATAAACTGTTATGCGCAAGCCCCGGACACAAGGTTTGCCTGCGCGTTTGTTCGGGTCAATGGTGATGTAGTCCCGATAATCCATGTGCTGAGATTATGGCCGGATAGTAAGTGTCGTCAAGACCAAAGAATCAACCCAACGTCAGAGTTGATCGTTCGGCGCGACCAGAGTTTCGAAATTCGAACTTCGAAATTCGAATTTTCATTGCTCCCGCCGCTCGCGTCCAACGATTTGTTGGGGCGCTTTACGCACCTCATTGTCGATCTTGCGGAACATGGCGAGAAGCATTAGTGAACATATCCTCGGCAATCGCGATCATTTCGTTGGCGTCATCGGCCGAAAGTTCGAAATCAGCCTTTAGATAACGGGCCGGCCCACGCAAAGACGCCAGTTTGTTTAGCAGCGCGGTGTGCCGCGGATCTATGTTTCCCAAGTGGCCCCACTGGTTAAAGCGCGAATGCACGACCCCGTGAGATTTACCTGTTAGCATGAGTTGATCGTGCAACAAAAGCACACCCTTAGCCAGAAGTTCTGCCGCACTGTGTAGATTGTCAACGAAAGATCTCCAGTGCGCCTTCTGCAATGACGCTCCAGCTGCGTCCAGAAATTCACGCGACGCCGAAATATGCACGCGACTTCGTGCGGCGTTGTAGCGTAAGTCAAATCTGCCTACCCATTTTCCTCTGTGCACGAACAAGGTGACATGACCAGCGTTGGGATCACGATCCGTTAGCTGTACATCAACTATGTTTTCAAGGTCATCGACGGAGACTTCTTCGCCGTCGTTAACCGGGCGTGAAAAATCGCCGATTACTATCGCGCTGACCTCGTCGTTAAGTCGAACCTCATTCGGCGCGTCATGGTTCATGATTATCTGCACAGCATTCAGAAGAAAGTCTTTAGGCAAACGATTCTCGTCTTGCCGTTTCTTAATTTCGGGGTCGATAAAGAGTTCAGCGATATTTTTGAAGAAGTTATCCTTAAATTCTTTGCTTAGAGGTTCCATGCAAATGCGCGCCCCAACTATTATTATCCCTACCGAGCTTGATAACACTCTCGTACCGGGATTATCTTGCCATGTCCTGATAATATCGCAATTCGGACATTATCAAGACGGCTTCTTCGGAAACTCACCAGTGCTCAAACCGAAACAATGCTCTTAGTAATCGACATCGGTAACACAAATACGTCGCTGGGAGTTTATGACGGCGAAACTCTCGCCGCGCATTGGCGGCTGACGACTGCCCGCTCGCGCACGGTGGATGAATGGGGCGTGCACGCGCGTAATCTGTTTGCGTTGGCTGGCCTGGACTTTAAATCGATCGATGCGATCGCCATTGCTTCAGTCGTGCCGCCGCTGAACTTCACTCTGAAGCAGATGGCGGAAAGTTATTTCGGCCTCACGCCGTTGTTCATCGATCACACAGTCGATACAGGCGTTCCGATTCTTTACGAGCCGCCTTCGGATGTCGGTGCAGATCGCATAGTCGACGCCGTCGCCGCGATTGAAAAATACGGAGCGCCTTGTATCGTCGTCGATTTCGGCACGGCGACAACTTTCGATGCCATCAACTCTAAAGGCGAATACTTAGGTGGAGTGATTACGCCGGGCATCACCATCTCGGCTGATGCATTGTTTGAGCGCGCCGCGAAATTGCCGCGCGTCGAAATCAAGCGGCCGCGAAAAGTTATCGGTGAGGCCACAGTCGCGGCCATGCAGTCGGGTCTTTATCATGGTTACGTTGGACTGGTTGATGGCATTCTGCGGAAGATGATTGACGAACTTGGTGGCCCGCCGAAGGTGATTGCGACGGGCGGCTTGGCGCCGCTGATTGCGAAAGGCTCCGAGTTCATTCAAGAAGTTGACGAGACGTTGACCCTGGACGGTTTGCGACTTGTGTACCAGCGAACGCGTCAGAGCTCCGTAGGAGCGAAAGCTTTGTAGTCGGCAAGTTAGTTTTATATCCGAGCTCCGTAGGAGCGACATGTTCGATGCCGCTCCTGCGGAGCTTTAAAAGTAATTAGGCGGCGGGTGCTATAAATATGCTGCTCCTACGGAGCTGAAGATCTGAATCTCCTACGGAGCTGATCTTGAATTACTTCTCTTACTTCTCGGAAATCGAAGACACGTTCATTCGCCGTCGCGGCAAGCACTTGATGCTGAGCCCGATCGACTGGGCTCTGATCGAAAGTTGGAAAGAGCGCGGCGTGCCGCTCCATGTGGCGCTGCGCGGTATTGAACATGCTTTCGATTCGTATGAAGCAAAGAAGCGCAAGCGCTCGGTCAAGACACTGCTCTATTGCCAGGAAGAAATCGAAGCGCAGTATGCGGAATGGCTTGAGTCACGCGTCGGCAGCCATGACGAGTCTGCTACTGAGGACGACCAATCCGACAAGTCCCCATTTTCGCGCGACGTGGTCCTTAGTCATCTCGGGCGCTCTCTTGAATCGATCAAAGAACTCTCAACGCAGCCAGCGCAACCGGTCGAGTTGCATGAAGCGCTGCAGCGCGCGGCCTCACTGCTCGATGACATTCGTGACGAGTATCAAACTGCCGCGCGGCTGGATACACGCAAGCTTGAAGAATCTCTGACTGGTATTGATCGGCTGCTTGATGACGCAATTCGTTCCGCGATTGCGGATGACGAACTGACTTCAATGACTGCTGAAGTCGAATCCCAACTTAAACCTTACAAGCGGCAGATGGACAAAGCCGCATTCGAGCAAACCCACGCTAATCTCTTGCGCAAACGCCTGCGGGAACACTTCGATATTCCCCGCCTGAGCCTGTTTTATCTTTGAAATCGCGGACCAGCGGAGGTGACAACCAAAATCCTTGAGTCAGTCAGGGAAACGGAGTATCGTCGCGGCGCTTACCAGTTTCAAGTTTCTGGTTCCAGGTTTCAGGTTAGTCTCTCAACGGTTGTCTAACCTGATTTCGTGGGCCATTTTCTCTTAGGAGAGACCTCATGTCGTACAACATGAATGACGAAGCGCCGGCTGAGCGGCCGCTGAAAGCCTACGCGTTTGATCCTTCGCAAGGCCGCAACCTCGGCAACTTCATGACCGTGCCGGTGCGGTATGAAAAACTGGAGGCGGGTCCGGTCGGTGAATACCTCGCGGTTGTCGATTACGACGCGAGCAATAATAAGTATTACCAGCCAGTTGATCTGGACGAGCCTTCAGTTCTCTTGCGTGGCGGGCTCGAACCGAGCGAATCCGATCCGCGTTTTCATCAGCAGATGGTTTACACAGTCTCGAGCGAGACGATTCGCCGTTTCGAGATTGCGCTGGGCCGAAAAATCCGCTGGGGATTTCGCGGCGCACGGAAAGACGACCCTCTCAGTCGGAAACTGCGCATCTTGCCGCACGCGATGCAGGAAGCGAATGCTTACTATGGTCGAGACTTGCGCTCGATCGTCTTCGGCTACTTTCCCGCGGCGGAATCCGATCCGGGCAGCAACCTTCCGGGGCAAACCATTTTCACCTGTCTTTCGCATGACGTCATCGCGCACGAGACAACCCATGCCTTGATTGACGGTCAGCGTGAATTTTTCATGGAGCCGACCGGTCCGGACACGCCCGCATTCCACGAAGCTTTCGCCGACATCATCGCGCTGTTTCAGCACTTCAGTTATCGCGAGGCGCTGCTGGAAATGATTCAGCGTACGGGCGGCCGCATTTATCAGCAACAGCTGGCGCCCAGAGTGCAACCGGACACCGGCCGGCCCGTCATTCAGGATGAGTTATCGAAAACAAACCCACTCGTCGAGTTGGCGCAACAGTTTGGCGAAGCGATGGGAATGCGCAAGGCTCTGCGCGGAGCGCTGGGCACGGAACCGAATTCGACGGCGTTGCGAACTCTGTTTGAGCCGCATGAGCGCGGCTCGATTTTGGTGGCCGCGGTGTTCGATGCGTTCTTCACAATCTACATGCGGCGCACGCGCGACCTGATGCGGATTGCCCAGAGCGGTGGCTCGGAAGCCATCCCCGGCAATCTGCATCCCGATCTCGCCAACCGCCTGGCCGGAGAAGCGGCGAAAGCAGCGCAGCACTTTGCGAACATCTGTATTCGCGCGCTCGATTACTCGCCGCCCATCGACATCACGTTTGGTGAATTCCTGCGCGCGATGGTGACCGCCGATTACGATCTGGTTCCCTCAGACAGGTACGGTTATCGCGAGGCGTTGATTGAAGCTTTTCGTCTCCGCGGAATTTATCCTGAAGGCGTCACGTCCCTGGCGGAAGAGTCTCTGCGCTGGTGTCCACCGGATGTGCTGAAAGGTGTCTCGCCGCCGGTGTGTGAAGGTTTGGAATTCGATATTCCGAAACCCACAACTCCTGCGCAAAAGGCGAAGAATGCCAAAACGTTAAGTCGCTTCGGGCGATTAAACGCGCGCGCTCTCGGCTTGAATCCTGACGCCAAGGTACAAGCGTTCTCGTTTCATGCGATTCATCGGGTCACTCCCGGTGGCAGCGTAAAGGTCGAAGTCATCGCCGAGTTGATGCAACAAATGGATGTGCCGCTCGATAAAGCCGATAACTCTTCACCAGTGTTTACGTTTCGCGGCGGCACCACTGTGGTGCTGAGTGACGATGGCAAAGTACGCTACGCGATTCAGAAGAATCTCGGTAAAGACGATGCCGCCAACGTCAGATTGCAAAGACAGCGCGCCTACTACTACACGTCCGAAGCGGCGATGGCGATGGCGACGTACGGCGGCAGAGAGATTTCCGATTTCCTGCCGCGGCGCGGACATAAGCGGCCGATGAATTTTGGGCTCGTGCACCGGGGGTATTAGCGATGGTAACGAAGAAAACGAAGAAGACCGTGAAGCCGCCCACTTTCGGTCCAAATACGATTCGCATACGCATGTATCGCATCGGGTTTGGTGACTGCTTTCTGGTGTCTCTGCCGGACGCGAACCAACTCGACGGCGATACGCACAAGCACATCCTCGTAGACTGCGGCGTTCATGCGCAGGGCGACCTCGACATGATCGACCGCGCGGCGGATCACATCGCCGAGACTACAGGCAAGAAACTCGCGATTGTGATTGCGACGCATTCACACCAGGATCACATTTCAGGATTCAGCAATAAGTTCACCAGTTTCGAGATCGGTGAGGTTTGGCTCCCCTGGTGCGAGGACCCTGACGACAAGCAGGCAGCGAAACTGACGAAGAAACATGCTGCGCTGGCAGAAAAGCTCGAACAGCGCTTTGCTGTCGAAGCGCGCACTGCCCGCGTCGACAAAACGCGCGCCGCGGCAATCGCGGCGGTAAAGAATCTCGTGCAAAACAAGACCGCGTTGGGTTTGCTGCGCTCCGGGTTCAACGTCGGCGCCGACGTTCACTATTTCAGCGCCGGTAAATCTTTAAAGAATCCGGCCGGCGTGCAAGGTCTGTCGGTGCGGTTTCTGGGACCGCCCCGCGATGAAAAGTTCCTGTCTAAGATGGATCCGCCGTCGGGTCACAGCTACCTCAGCATGACTGGGCGGACAGCAGAGCGTCTTCATCCCGTGACGCCCTTCGCGGACCGATGGGAAGTAGACGTCAACGATCCGTCGATTGCGCACCTGCGTTTCTCGACCGCCGCAGCCGACGCGTTGCAGAAGGAGCTGGCTACGCCATCGCTGAACGCCCTGGCGTTCGCGCTCGACAATTATAAGAACAACACAAGTCTCGTGAGTCTCTTCAATTTTCGCGGCCAACAGCTGCTCTTTCCCGGCGATGCGCAGTGGGGCAACTGGAAGTCCTGGCTCGATCAGGATGATGCCGAGACGATCCTGCAGGGCGTGACGTTCTTTAAAGTCGCGCATCACGGCAGTCACAACGCCACGCCGACTGATGCACTCGATCGAATGAGCAAAGGCAAATTCGCGGCGATGGTCTCAACACAAAATGTTCCCTGGGATTCAATTCCGCGAATCCCGCTCATGGATCGACTGGGGGAAATGACGAAGAATCGAGTTGTGCGCAGTGATTCGTTGCCTCTGGTCGATGCACCAAACGCGCCGAAAGGGCCGGCGCTGACTGACTTGCCGAAAGGATTTGTGCAAGGGGACTTCTGGTACGACTATCTGATCAAGTTGTAATCTGCCACTACACAGCAGTCGATGATCAGGAGTTGATTCGTGCCGGATCGAACTGAAGAACACCAGGCCACCGATCTTTTCGAAGTCACCATTGAGCGCATTCTGCCGGGTGGGCTCGGACTTGCATACGCCGACGGACGCGCCGTCATGGTGTCGCTGGCCGCGCCGGGCGATCGCTTACGCGTGCGGCTCGAACGAGTGAAGGGGAGTGTTGCCTTTGCGTCGATCGTTGAGATTCTCGAGCCTGCGCCACTCCGAATTGAACCGCCATGCCCTTACTTTGGTCGCTGCGGCGGTTGTGATTTCCAGCAGTTGAGCTATCACGCGCAGCTCAACGCGAAGGTTGAGATTGTCCGCGATTGTTTGCGGCGCATTGCCGGGATCGAAGACGTTCCGAAGTTTGAAATTACGGCAGCCCCCAACGAGTGGCACTATCGCGCGCGTGCCCAATGGCAATACGATTCCCGGCGCCGCCTGCTCGGGTACTTCGAAGCCAATTCGCATCGCGTTTGTGATGTCGCTGAATGCGCAGTGCTGGCGCCCGAGCTTCAGAGTGAGCTGGAACTGCTGCGCGAACGGATGAAGCAGGGCGAGCTGCCTGATGAAGCGCGGTACTTTCGCGCTGTCGCCGGCGATGAAAGGGTTTCAGTAGCCGCGGTGGGCGGTGAACGTAGACGGGACACGAGCCCGACCATCATTGATGGTTCGCCTGAGACTATTCGCACGATTCACGGTGAGAGTTATCGTTTGAATGCCGAGAGTTTTTTTCAGACAAACAACGATTTGTTGCCCGCGTTGATCGATTATGCGGTCGGCGATGTGCTAGGCCGGAAAGCCATCGAACTCTATTGCGGGGTTGGTTTGTTCACCGTGCCGCTGGCGCGCCGATTCGAAAAAGTTTTTGCGGTTGAGGACGACGCGGACGCGACCGAGTTTGCGCGTGAGAATCTATCGGCTGCCGGTCTGAAGAATACGCGCGTCGAAAAGTCTAAGGTTGGCGATTGGGTGGCCCGGAACCAGAGTAGGGAGGCCTTCCAATCAGTCGACCTTCTGCTGCTGGATCCGCCACGCGCCGGTGTTGAGTCGAGCGCTATTGCCGTAATTGCGAAAGTAGGGCCGCCCCGAATTTGTTACGTGTCTTGCGATCCGGCGACCTTGGCGCGCGACCTGAAGAAGCTGATCGCAGGTGGTTATTCGATCAAATCGATGCGCGCGTTCGACATGTTTCCCCAGACGCATCACGTGGAAACGGTTGTTCAAATGACAAAACCGAGATCCTCCCTTTCTTCATAACCCAGGATTAACTTCGTACAAACAAATCCAAATTATATATGTGTGTTAACGCACAGATGGTTGCGGTTACGGTTGCTAGAGTTCTTTTGCGCATCGCATTCGGTTAACCCGGAACTTTGACCTCAGCCTCCCAAGCCTTTCCGACCCGACCCAAAGCTTCAAGGCTGATTGTCATCTAGCTCTCAAAGCCTTACTCCTCTTGCGGTGTCTTATCCGTGCTTCTCCGGGGAAGAGCTAAAACCCGCCTTTCATTGGAGGAACCTCATGTCACATGCTTCACGCATCGCCCCCGACTCGCAGAATTCGATAGCAAAAACAAAAAAAGGAAGAGAACCGCATTCGCGGCCGCTTTCGCTTCAGAGGCCTAAACGACTATCTACGACCCTCGGGTTATCTGCGTGTGTGCTGGCGGTCATACTCGCGATCTGCGCAGCGCCTACACGTGTGATACCAACGTGGGCGCATCCGGTGAAGTCGCTGCCGGGTGACGTCAAAGCAAATCGCAGCTATGAAGACTTACGGAAAACGGTTACCGGGCTTTCTCCCGAAATCTTGCCGTCTTGGTACTCCGCGGAACTCGCGGGACAGGCCAACGCACCCACACAGTGCTGTGGCAAAAAGCCGGCGTTTTCTGATCCGGCTTATTCCAGCGTATTCACCGGACAGGTGGCCGTCACAACCTCCTTCGCAGGATTGGGCACTGGTTATGTGCTGGAGGTTATCGACCTAAAGAACCAGTCCACAGCACCGATAAACGTCAACTATGCCCCTCCCATGTACCACGGGCCAGCTGGGGCCGAGTGGACTAAAGCGAAGCTGGGAAATATTTTCGGACTGACATTGGATAATCAAGGAAACATTTACACTACCGCCACTACTGCCTACAACGGTGACTTTTTCCCAATTGGCGCAACCGGCGGGGAGATTTACAAAATTAACGGTGTGACGGGAGCCATAACGGTCTTTCAAACTCTGCCGCAAAAAACATTGCCCGCAGCACTGGGCAACATCACCTACGATTGTGCTCACCAAAGGTTCTATGTGTCTGACATGGGTAATGGGATCATTTACAGTCTGGATACGAGTGGAACCATTCAGAGCATTTGGGATCATGGCACGAATCTTTCAACTCCAATCCCTGACAATCCAGCCCAGACGTTCACTCCGCTGGGTCGTCGCGTGTGGGGCATACAGGCAAATCCGAATGATGGCCGCCTCTACTATGCTGAGTGGCCAAAGGTGGGGCAAAACACGGAGGTGTGGTCTGTAGCCTTACAGGCCAATGGCGATTTCACCGGGTCGGCCCGGCGAGAGGTTTCTGTCTCAGCGAGCGGCAGTGCCATGCCGGTCTCTGACCTCAGCTTTGGTCCTACGGGTACGATGTTGGTGGCAGAACGCAGCATGGCAGATGAGACGACTCCCAGCGCTCATGTCTCGCGCGTTCTTGAGTACTCCCCCGGCATAACATGGACTCTGTCGAATCCCTCAAAGTTCCGATCTAATCCTAATCGTCCATCGAGCGCAGCGGGCGGCGAGGATTACGATTTCTCGGTTGGTGGTTTGGTATGGTCCACTGACGATGCTCTGCATTATCCGACCCCACCAAGTATTCCTGTCGAATCCGACTATATTTACGGTATCGAAGGCACTCCGGTCACTGGCGGCGATACTCATAGCAGCGTTCTCATAGATTTGGATGGCAACATTGCGGCGGGTAACAAGACCCAACTGGGCGATGTGGAAATCCCATGCCCGGAAGGAATGGCGGAGCCACGGACTTGCGCGGTCAAGACCGATGATATTTCCTGCAAGAAAGACGGCACCGGTGGTTATCTCTTCACGTTCACTGTTACTAACAATACCGGTAAACCCGTCACTGATGTGCTGCTCACGCCCCCCCTTAACAGCAACTTTAGCATCACGCCACAGCACCCTCCGCTTCCGGGTGGCGTTCTTCCTAATGGTCAATCCGCTTCGTTACAAGTAACCATCAACGGCGGTCAGCCAGGAAAGCAGGTCTGCTTTGCGGTAACGCTGATAACCGAGGATGGCCCGTGCTGTACGGTCGAAGTGTGTGTGACGCTGCCGGACTGCTGTGCGGTGGCGACCAACGTGAGCGCTAAGTGCAACCGGAACGGTTCGTACTCGTACGTACTCTCGATCGTTAACACGAGCGCGAATACCATCCAGCACATCTATCTGTACCCGCCGGCCGGTGTGACGATGACGCCAAGCTATTTTGCTGTGTCGCTGGCACCGGGAGCTCCTTTCCAGACGCCTCCGATTACTATCACTGGAGCACATCCGGGAAGTTTTTGCTTCCGTCTCAGTCTCCATACCAAGGGTATGGAAGACTGTTGTTCCGGCTATCAGTGCGTTACGTTACCTTCATGCTCGGCTTACCCGTCACAGTAGGAGCTCTATCCTTGCTACCCGCTGGCAAATGCCGGCGGGTAGCTCCAGCCTTAAATAGAATTTCCTTGTTTGAGCGTGCGGCTTACCACTTGCCGATTGGCTTTAATGTCACGTCTACTTCGACACAGATTGCCAGGGAATCGTGACGATGACCGGCTCGGTACCACAGCACATCGTGCTGACCCATGATTGATTCGCCATTGAGGTAGTTGTTCATATGAGCGGCATTGCCCAGGGGGCCTGAAGTGGCGCCGCCGTCATCGAATTCGGTTTCGTGATAACGCAAGGCCCATACGTCGGCCACAGCCCAGCTATCAGCAGTGTCATCACTTGGCGCGGGAATTATTTTGAATCCGCGACCGGTTTCGCGGTTGAGCACGCGCCATTCGCGATGCGTGGACGGGTTTCTCTGACGATTGCTCTCTAAGGACAAAGCCTTCCAGCCTCTAGAGCGGTTGTACTCCTCTATCACGTCGTTGGACGCGCCTTCTATATCGAAATCAAATCTCCAGTAGGCTTGATGATAATGAGGTTTGCTAACGCAGGGATCGTTAATCGCCGTGAAATAAAATCGCGACTCAATCGTGCCGTCCAGAAAGAAAATCCACTTCTGGATGTAGCGATACCATCCGGCCTGCATCTGGGTAGTTAGAATCAATTCATCTGTTCTTTTCTCTAGCGCCACGCCCTGGAATGAACCCGCATCGAAACCAGGATGATCGCACACCGTTTTAGGTGGACTGCTCGGCTCGGCTTTGCACGCCGACACTTGGTTACCTGCCTCGAATGTTCTGAGGCCTGTTTGCCAATCACGAAGAGAGCGAGAGGAGTCGCCGCATCCGCCCGGCTCATATCGCACATTCAAAACGGGCAAATGCGCCATGTGGAAAACTTGTTTGCCGCGGTAGCGCACGTTGGTCAATTGCAGACCCGAGCCGTCAACACCGACACTTTGATCGGGAGTCACCCAGGTTAAGGTCCACACAGGATTCGAAGTGGGCCAGCTAGTCGCAAATGTATAAGGACAGGTCTGGCTTCGAGCGACTGGCCCCGAGACAATGAATATAATTGCGCTCAACATGCAGATCACTCCTGTCATAAGCAAACTGAGTTGGGCGCCCGCAAACATAAAATTCTTGTCTTCTCCGGTTCTAACGCAGATGCCGCGCTATCGTTGCCTGGATTCAGCAATGCGACGACTAGTAAGATTAACTATAACGACTCGCTGCAAACCCAGTCGGTCGGAAGTTAGTATCTGAAACTGCAGGAAGCGATCGCGTGTGGATTCCAGCCTGGGAGCATCGACGATGAATCCGCCTTCTATAACACTCCCAGCCTCAAGCATTCGCGCGTGCTCCGGGTCTGCCCGAATAATTTGACGGGCTTCCTGTCGCTCTTCTTCAGATGGTTGAGGCCGACCGCGTAAGAGCTCTTGACGTAAGACGGCACCATTAGACCAATCCATGATAAGGCGCGTGGCTTTACCTTGAGAGTAATTGAAAACGACAACGCTCGCTAGAGATCTTTGATCCGTCTCTTTTTCCGGGGACAGTCTCTTTATGCTAAGAACTCTTAGTCGCTGATTCTTCATTGCTCGAGACGTTCGCAGATAGGCGACCGCTTTCTCGCTTAACCGCGATCGCTCATCAGGTGTGGACGACTCTTGAACGTTCACGCCCTCGATCCGCCAAAAAGTGGTCCCAGCATCTGGCGTAGTTGCGCAGGCCACGGCTATCACCCGTCTTGGGAGAGAAACAATTATTGCCAGCACCAGGCTGGACATAAATACACAACCCACGTTTCCGCGATGCCTTTCTTCTCTTCGTAATTTGTTACTGATGGGAGTAATTTACCTCGCAAAACGACTCACTGAGTCCCGCATAGTGATCAAACGATACCAGAATCTTTGAAAGCATAACGATACGAATGTAAGAATGGAAGGACCGCCGCTTTACAGTGCAGTACTTGTTAGGGGCCACATTCTTTTTTCCAAGCTGACCGGGCACCGGTTGGTGAGCCAAGGCCCGCATCGGCGGTCGATATTTCGTTGACTCTCTCACTGCATTTGATATGTTTCCGCAGACGCATCATGTGGAAACTGTTGTTCACCTGGGCTTCTCTGTGAAGTATTAACTCAAGGCGTTCCGTTGGGACAATCCTCAAGGTGTCCCGCGTAATGCGACCCAGCTGAGCGACCGGCTCTCGGAAGATGAGTGAACTCCCAGCACTCGGATTTTCTCGCACGCCTTTATTCATCCTGGCAGCGGCGATGACGGTTGGTCTTTTATCGGCGCGGCTTCCTCTGACTCAACCGAAGGTTGTGCTGGTCGCGAGCGCGGCAGCAAGCGTCGGGCTGGCGCTTCTTTCAGTTGTCTTTGCGCGTCAACGAAAAACAATTGGTGCGACTATCTGCGTGACAGCAGCATTTATTTTTGCCGGCCTGTCACTTGGTGTAACCGATGCCAGCGCGCGCCCGCGAAATCGTCTGCCGCAGCTTTATGAACAGAAGATTGTCGAGACGGGCGCGCCGGTTGATCTCACGGCAACTCTTATTGGTCCGGCCGAACAAGCCCCCGATCGAATATTCCTTCGAGTTCGCGTTCACCAACTCAAATTCAAGCAAACCGAATACGACACTTCAGGGGAAGTGTTGCTCACGGCGCATCTGTCGGATGATGAGACGCGTCGGTCCTTCGCGGCGCTGGAGTTACGCCACGGCGCGCGCATTCGGGTGATGGTTGCTCTCGATCGCGAGGACAACTTTCGCAATCCCGGCGTCATGCGCTTCACGGAATATCTTGAACGCAACGACTTTGAAGCGACCGGCGTAATTAAGAGTCCGTTGCTCGTCGAGCGATTAGAAGACGATTCGGTGTTTCTGCCGCTGGCCTGGTTGTACGACTGGCGCGAGAAATTACAGGAACAATTCGCCGCACGATTTTCGGCCGAAACGTCCGGCGTACTCAACGCGGCGTTACTGGGGAACCGGCACGGGCTTTCACAGTCAGCCGCAGATCGGTTTCGCGGGGGAGGGACTTTTCATGTGCTGGTGATTTCCGGGATGCACATCAGCTTTATTGGTGTGCTTGTTTTTGCCGGCTCCGGGTGGTTCACGAAGAAACGAGTGTGGCGATTCTTGATCGCCACGATTTTGATTTGGTCGTACACAGCGGCTGTGGGCGGCGACGCGCCGGTGGCCCGCGCGGCATTGATGTTTACGCTGGTAATCCTGGCGCCGGTCCTTTGGCGACGCGCAAATTCACTCAATGCCATCGGCGCGACTGCCGTGCTGCTCCTCGTTTGGCGGCCCGCCAACCTTTTCGATCCTTCGTTTCAGTTAACGTTGATGTCGGTACTCGCGATTGTGCTGCTGGCGGTGCCGGTAATGGAGAGGATGCAACGCGTAGGTTCGTGGCGGCCGACGACTGTCACTCCTTACCCACCGGCCTGTCCCATCTGGTTCCGAACTCTTTCCGAGGCGCTGTTTTGGAGTGAAGCAAATTTCCGCGCGGAAATGGCGGCATCGAATATCAGTTATCGATTGTTCAAGACTCCGGTGGCCGCCAACTTGGAGCGCTGGCATCTACAGAGACTTTGTCGCTTCATGTTTTCCGCCGTCGTTGTGTCCGCCAGCGTCCAAGTCGCGATGCTGGTACCGATGATTGTCTACTTTCATCGGCTGTCACTCGCATCCCTGCTACTGAACATCTTTGTGGGCGGGTTGATGGCCGTGATGAGCATCATGGCGCTGGCTGCCGTGCTTGTTTCACAAGTCAGCTTGTCACTGGCTGCGCCTGTCGTTCTGCTGGTCGAAAAGCTCAATTGGTTACTGATTCACTTAGTCGATCCATTTACAAAACTCGGCGTCTCTTCATTTCGGCTGCCGCATTATTCGGGTTGGTCCGCGTGCGTTTACGCGTTGTACTACCTGCCGCTCGCGTTCTTGATCATAGCGTTGGCGCGTTGGAATCCTTTGAAGTCATCAGCCGTCGTCAGCCGCTGCCGGCGCGGTGCAGGGGTCGCAGTGACTTGCCAAATCGTGCTGGTGCTCGCAATAGTGCTGCATCCATTCAGCGCCGCGCGTCCTGATGGCAAACTGCACGTGGACTTTCTGGATGTGGGCCAGGGCGATTCCGCTTTGCTGATGATGCCTGACGGAACGACGTTGCTCATCGATGGCGGTGGCCACCCCAATATCGATTGGACACGAGAAAATGACGGCGATGAAGAACCCTTTCAGCGCGACACTCGCACCATCGGCGAAGGGGTCGTTTCGGAATTTCTCTGGTCAAAGGGCCTGGATCGTGTCGATTACCTGGTCGCGACACATGCGGACGCGGATCACATTGATGGGCTGAATGATGTTGTGCGCAATTTCAAAGTACAGGGCGCAATCGTCGCGCGGAGTCCGACGCGCGATGCAGGATTTGAGCGCTTTGCCAGGTCGCTAAACGCTGCCCACGTTCCGATGGAAATAATCGGGCGCAGTGATTCAATTGACGTCGGCGGCGTGACGATTGATGTCCTGTGGCCGCCGCAAACGGCCGACGTGGATTCAACCTATCGCAACAACGATGCTCTGCTATTGCGTGTCCGTTTTGGTCAGCGTGTCTTACTATTCACGGCTGATATTGAGAAGGAAGCAGAAACTGCAGTCCTGAAAAGCGGCGTCGATTTACATAGCGACATCGTCAAAGTCGCGCATCACGGTAGCCGGACCTCTTCAACTCAGGGGTTTGTCGCTGCGACTGATCCGGACGTCGCGGTCATCTCTGTAGGGCGCACTTCAATCTTCGGCCATCCGCACAAAGAAGTTGTCGAACGCTGGCGCGCGAGCGGCGCCCAGGTAATGACGACTGGCGAGAAGGGAACGATTAGTGTGGTTTCCGATGGACGAAGCATTGCTGTATCGACATTTGTTCGCTGAGCAAAGTTGCCGCGTGGTGTTTCGGCGAGCCTGATATGCGGGAGGCCTATGGCCGTCCGTGAATTTCAAGTGCGGCGGGCTACGCCCAGTGTGACAAGGGCGAAGCCCGTAGATCGCAGGGAAGTGGGCCGCGGAAGCGCGGAGCGCTTCCGCACATCAGACGGCGGAGCCGATTCTACTACTCGGTCTCACACAAAATCCGGTTCCGCGGGTGTGTATTGCTCAATCGTAGAGCTGCCCAGCTTGTAAGTTTTCAAAACGCCGAGTGGTGGCGCGTAGATGTGAATGGTGACAAGGTCGCGACCGGAAACATCGGGATTACCGAGCTGATGAATGTCGGGAATCTCTGAACCGGTCAGGCCGCCGTCGCGCATTTCGCGATGTGATTTGTACTGCAAACCCGCTTCAGTGTCGTAGTCGAAAATCGTCTCCCACATAATCCCTTGATGCACAAAGACTGCGCCATGCGAGCCATTGTGATCGTGAATCGGCGTGCGCTGCCCAGGCTTCCAGCAAAGCACCAGCATCTCGACGAATTCGTTCTTCATCACGCGATGGCGCGAGTAATTGCCCGTTTTGAAACCAAGATACGGCGCAATTTCTTCCGGCGAGATGTTTGTTTGGGCGACGAGTTCTTTGGCGTCTTCGAGTGAAGGCACCGCCGTCAACGATCGCAACTTATCGGCTAAGGTCTTGAAGGTGAGACTACGCGCGGGCTCGGTCGCTTTCGCGTCGATTACTCGTTCAGTTTGCACTATGCCGAAGTTATAGTCGCGCGAACTTTTTGAGTCAAGTTTGTGCGTCAATGGGTAGTGGCTGAATTTGGCTTTGCGAATCTTTGCGTCTTGGCGTCTTTGCGTGAACCAGCCTTTTCCGGACAGGACATCTCACGCAAAGACGCAAAGCCGCAAAGGAAAACCGCAAAGTGAGACACTACCCGTCAATGCAGGCCGGGATTTTTCACTCGGCGCTGTGTGGACTGCTTAAGAGTATGCGCAGGTCGCGTACATTCGTTCCTGTCGGTCCGGTTTCAATCGCCTCGCCGAGCGCGGCAAGAAATGAATATGAGTCGCTGCGGTTAAGAAAATCGCCGGCGTCTAATCCCATCTTGCGCGATCGTTCGATGGTAGTGGAGTCGATGATGGCGCCGGCCGCCGGACTGTTGCCGTCAATGCCGTCAGTGCCGGCGCACAGTGTCACGAACTCGCCAATTTCATCGCGCTTCTCTTCCGCGGCAATCGCCAAACGCAGAGCCGTTTCTGCGTTTCTGCCACCAATGCCATCACCGCGGACTGGGCAAGCGAACTCCCCGCCGGAGATCACACATACACTTCTGTTGGCGTTCTGACGTTGCAACTCGTCCAATCGCGCCAACAGTTGATCACAGCCAACTTCAATCCGTCCATCAGCAATATCACGCGCAATTTCAGTGATGAACCCGCGTGTGCGTGCGGCATTCGCGGCGGCTTCCACGGCGATGTGGTTGTCGAGAAGAACAAAATGCTTTCTTAAGCTCGCGGAAGTATTTGAAGGCGTCGTCTCGTCATCGGAGTCAATCGCGCGCAGGATGGGGGCGGGCAGTTGAGATCTCAAGTGGTAACGCTCGATGACGTCGCGCGCGTTCGGCGTGCCTGACGGCGGCGGCATTGTGGGACCGGAAGCGACGTTCCATTCTTCGCCGCTGAGCACATCTGAAATGATCAAGGTGATCTGGTCGCAATTCGGCGCCTTGGCGGCCAGCCGACCTCCTTTAATGAAAGAAAACGCTCGCCGCACCGCGTTAATTTCGCTGATCGAAGCGCCGCTGGTGACGAGAATCCGATTGGTAGTCTGCAAATCGCTGAGGGTGATCTCGTCGTTAATTGGCCACTCGATCATGGCCGAACCGCCGCCGGAAACCAAAAAGATCACAAGCGCCCGCTCGTCGTTAGCGCGATTCAATAAGGCGAACGCAACACTCGCGGCCGCCAGGCTCTGATCATTGGGCAGCGGATGACCTCCTTCAAAGCATTGCCAGCGGTCAGCGAGCTTTTGCTTGCCGGCCGGCGCGGCGATTAGGCCGGCGACCAACCTTCGGCCCAGCACTTCGTCCAAAGCGGCGGCCATTGCGCGCGCCGCCTTTCCTACAGCAATGCAATAAATCCCGGAATCCGTTCCCAGATCGAACTGAGTCTCACCGACCCTAAGGGTTAAGTGCTCGAATCGGATTGCATTCTTGAGCGCCTCACCCGCATCGACTGCACATAATGCGTGGTCAAAAATTTCGCGGGCTGCGAGGCGCAATTGCATAACGTCGGACATGGTCTGATTACTCGACGGTGATGAGTTTGCGCATCGCGTTGAATCGGTGCTCGCTGATGCCGCGCACCATAATTAGGTATTCAGGTCGAGTGAAGGGGCCGTACTTCTGACGATGCTCAACGATCCGTTCGGCGAGGCCTTTGCCGATCCCGGGCAGTGATTCCAGTTCTTTGGCGGAGGCAGTGTTGACGTTAATCCGCGCGGATGTCGATGGGAGGCTCTGTGCGGTTGAGCTGCTTGATAGGCCGGCGGCAGACCGCGAACGTTTGGCGCACGCAGCCGATGAAAGAAGAACGATGATCAACAGCAATGCAGAACTTGATCGCATCAGATTTTCTTTGCGTCGCTTTGACCGCCGCTGGTGAGTGCAATTTGCTGGAAGTGTTACAAAACCGAAACTTGTGACGCTCAAGTGTGCGATCTTCACAAGCTTTTCCACAAAATCTGTGGAAGCTCAAAACCAAAACCAGCGAAAAATAAATCGTTAATCGGCGCTGCCAACTGATTTCGCCACGGCTGAAACAGACGGTGTTGAACCGCCACCGGTCGGTGAACTCGCGGGCTGCGCCACAGCCGGGGCAGTCTCTGGTTCATGCTTTGCGTACTTGTCCAAACCAAAACCGAGAAAAATCGTCGCGGCGATGATCGCGCTGGAAAAATAATAAGGCGATGCGACGCCGAGCGTGTCGAATGCGCGACCGTAAAGAACGGGCGCGATCGCTCGGGTGATGCCGCCGTAAGTCTGCTGCATACCCATGTAAAGGCCGCGCTCCCTGGGACTGACAACGCGCGATAAAAGAGCCGTCACACATGGAAAAGTGAAAGCCGTGCCGAGAGGTATTAGGGCAGCGGCAATCGCCAACATCCAAAGATTCCGGGAAAGAGGCATTCCGACAACTCCTGCCGCCAACAAGACTAAGCCGAGACGTGAGAGCTTCGCTTCGCCAAGCCAGTCAACCATACGGCCCAGAAAGAGCACACGGGCGAATACGGAAATCGCGCCGGTGTACATAAAGAAGTAACCAATCGTCGATGCAGTTACCGCAAAACGCACGTTCAGGAACAGCGCCAGGACAGCGAATGTTCCCTGAAACGCGCCAATAGCGATCGCGTAGGTCCAGATCAAACGCGACGATGGTTCGCCCGCACGAGACACAACTTGCCAGACAGCCTGACGTGATTTGCGCGCTGGTTCGCTGTCTGAGTGTGGAGTCGAATCGCGCGATTCTTTTAAGAAGCGCGAAACAAAAACAATATTGAGTAGACAAAGTGCTGCGGCCAGGATGCCGGGCGCGGCTCGACTCATTGGGATCGCTGCCGCTCCGGATAGTGGGATATTCGCACCGCTGGTTCCCAAAGAAACGGCAAACGAACCAATGACCGGGCCAATTACTACACCGAGATTGGTGGTGGCTGATAACCAGCCGAGAGCGCGAGTGCGATCTTTGGGATCTGTTGAATCGGCGACGTAGGCCTGAATCACGCCTACTGTGCCGCCGCCGGCGCCCTGAACGATGCGCGATGCGAACAGCAATAGCAGCGAATTCGCAAAACCAAAAATTAGATACGCCATGCCTGAGGCGGCGAGCGCGATCATGAGTGTCGGCCGGCGGCCTACTCGGTCGGAGAATTTGCCCCACAGCGGCGCGCTCAACAATTGGGCAATCGTATAAGACGTTACAATGACGCCGGTAATCGTGCCCACACCGACATGCCAACCAAGGAGGCTGATGCCTGCTCCACCTAAATCCTTCACATAGAACGGCAGGAGCGGAATGATCATCAGCAGTCCGACCATGTCCACAAACGCCGTAATCATCAACGTGAACAGCTTCGCCGGAATCTTCTTAACTTCGCGGTAGAAGACGTAGAGGAGTGCAATCGCGATCGCGCCCAACAGCACGCGCACGTAAGGCGACTGGAAAGAGTGGGCGAGATTGGATTGGATGAAAAGCATGTGACGCGTCGTCAACCGCAGACTACGCAGATTACACAGATCGACTGAAACTGAAAAGCCTTCGTATGTTCGCGACTGCAGTGAGCCGGCGCAGTCGGTGCTCAATTACGGCTTAATCCGTGGAATCTGCGTAATCTGCGGCCTATCACTTCACAACTCTTGACAACTTTTTACTTGAGCTTGACATGCGGTCCGAGGGTTCGTCTTATACTGGGCGCGATTTCGTCGGAGGTCCCGACATGAAGAAGAGAAAATTATTGGGCGGCTTTAATCGATTTCGACTCATTCTGACCCTGGGGTTGGCGGTGGTTTTGCCGGCGGCCGCCCTCATCGTGCTCAACTTCTATCAGTTGCGATCATTCCAGCGCGACAAACTGCTCGAGGCGATGATTTACCGCGATTTTCAGGAAGTGCTCGCTGGCTCTGAAAAGAGAATGAACAGGAAGATCTACGCGAAGGTTGAAGAGGTCCGCCAAGCGTTTCCCGCGCCGGATGTCGACTCCGGCGAAAAAGAAGACAAGTTAAACGAGATCCTTTCGCAGAATCCCATCTTTACACATGCTTTCCTTTTCGATGAAAAAGGAGAGGTCTTTCAGACAGAGTCTTCACAAGAGAACGACAAGTACGTCCGAGAAGAACACGATCGGTTGCTTGACTCATATCGCACGTGGTTTAGCAGCAAAGAAGAAACTAAGGGCATGGTGGAGATGATGCAGAAGAAAGCACAACACATTGCCTTTAATGCCAGTCAGACAAAGCGGGCTGACGGTGCGGGCTATTTGTTGACCGCCTTTTTCGTATTGCCCAACGTCCCCGGCGATCGAATGGTGATCGGGGGCGTCACGTTCGATCCGTGTTACATAAAAAATACTTTCTTTCCCACGATGCTTAACGAGGCGCTGAAGGACAAATCTACCGACCAGAGCGGGAACGGTGTCGCGATGATTGTCTATCATTCAGACCCGAGCGATATGCACGAAATCATGCCGTTGGCCGCTACGGCGGGCTGGGAAGCTAAACCCGAGGTGTCTCGGAAGTTGGACGATGTCTTTGGAGGTCTTTGGCTGGGCATTAGGTTTCAAGGCACCAGCGGGAAAGAGCTTGGCCAGGCGTGGATGCGCCGCAACTTCATTATCCTCGGCATCCTGTCCGCGTTGATCATTATTGGGCTAATGCTGACGAAGCACGTTGTCAGCAAAGAGGTGGCGTTGGCGAAACTAAAATCGGATTTCGTCTCGAACGTCTCGCACGAACTGCGCACGCCACTGGCATTGATCCGCTTGTATGCCGAAACGCTCGAGCTGGGGCGCATCACCACCAAGGAAAAGAAGCACGATTACTACAAAATCATTCGCAAAGAGAGCGAACGCCTGACCAGCCTGATCAACAACATCCTGGATTTCTCGCGCATCGAAGCGGGTCACAAAGAATACGAGTTTCGCGAGACCGACATTGCCGACCTCGTGCGCAACACGCTCGATTCTTATCGCTACCAAATCGAACAGCAGGGTTTCACTCTGAAAGAAGAGATCGACGAGAGTTTGCCCATCGTCTGCGTCGATCGCGAAGCAATTGCCCGCGCCTTGCTTAACCTGATGAATAACGCGTTGAAATATTCCGCGGACGACAAATTCCTCCGCGTCAAACTCTATCGCGAAAACGGCACGGTCAAACTTGTAATCGAAGACCACGGCATCGGCATTACCAGCCGCGAGCAAAGCAAGATCTTCGAAAAGTTTTACCGCACGGGGGATCCGCTGGTGCACAACACCAAGGGCAGCGGTCTGGGCTTGTCGCTGGTGCGCCACATCACCGACGCCCACGGCGGCAGCATCGACGTCGATAGTACGCCAGGCAAAGGCAGCAAATTCATTTTGTCCCTGCCGCTAAACGGCAAGATGCGGCGTGCAGCGGCGCATAATTAGCGCCCGCAGACTTATTAGAGGAGCCAAAGAATTTCATGAGCAGCAGATTGAATGAAAACGGAAAATCCAACGGCGATGGCGGCGGGGCGAAGCGACCGCGAATTCTGATCGTTGAAGACGAACCCGCGATGGTGGCCGGCCTGCGCGACAACTTTGAGTACGAAGGCTACGAAGTGATCAGCGCGGGCGACGGCGCCGAAGGTCTCGAGCTCGCCCTGGCAGAAGAGCCTGATTTGATCGTGCTCGATGTGATGATGCCGCGGATGAGCGGTCTGGAAGTTTGTAAGCAGCTCAAGACAAAAAAACCTGCGCTGCCGATCATCATGCTCACGGCGCGCGGACAGGAAGTGGACAAAGTTGTCGGCCTCGAGTTAGGCGCTGACGATTACGTTACTAAGCCGTTTTCAATTCGCGAGCTGATGGCTCGCGTAAAAGCGGTCTTGCGCCGCGCTACACCGCACGAACCCGCGCCTGAGGTTTACAAGTTCAGCGACGTCGAAGTGAACGTTCGCCACAACGAAGTGCTCCGCAATGGCGCGCGGGTCGAACTTTCAGCGAAAGAGTTCGCGCTGTTGGCGTATTTCCTTCAGCATCCGGCCGAGACGTTGTCGCGCGATCGTCTGCTGGATGCGGTGTGGGGTTACGAGAATTATCCAAACACGCGCACCGTGGACACACACATCGTTCACCTGCGCCAGAAGTTGGAACCAAATCCTGAGGAGCCACGTTTCATTCTTACAGTGCACGGCACCGGTTATAAGTTCGTCGGCTAATTCTTCGCTCCGTTAGGAGCGACATATTTGTATTCAAGAGTTAGAGGGGTTTTAGTTCCGTGCGGAGGAGCGAAAATTGTTCTCAGAGTTATAAGCTCAAACTGAATTTCACTCCTCCGAACGGAGAGGAATTAACACTACCTTCTGCCTCTATAAATATTTCACTCCTGACGGAGTGAAGAACATTGAGGTGCTAATGTCACAAGCATTCAACCAGGCTGTCGCCGCAAGCAGCGTCCGGACATATTCACGTCGCGTCGCTACGCGCAAAGCCGGACGCGAAGAATTGGAATTGAAACTCGCCGAGCTGCAGAAAGACTATGCGGAACTGCACACGTCGATCTTCGAAGCCGCGCAAGTGCACCGGCGTTTATGCGCACCGCGGCACCTGCGCTTTGGCGATTTCGATTTCGCCAGCGAGATTTTTGCAGTGCGACAATTGCCCGGTGATTTTTTCAGCGTCGAAGACACGGGAAATGGAGTCGTCTTCGCGCTCGGCGACGTGAGTGGCAAAGGACTTGCCGCCGGCATGTGGACACCCCATCTGGTTGGATTGGTGCGCGCGCACACCACGCCGCACGCCAGCCCCGCGTCGATTGTGGCAAGCGTCAATCGCGCCATTTCGCGCACGTCGGCATTCATTCCCTTTGCCAGTCTGTTTCTCGCGAAGCTGGAACCTGAGACAGGTGTGCTCAGTTACTGCAGCGCCGGACATCCGCCGACTTTTCTTCTGCGCGCGAATGGAAAACTGGAAAAGTTGATTGACGGCGGTCTGTTGCTGGGTGCGTTGCCGGACGCGCGTTACACCACCGGCTCGTGCGTGCTGCGCTCGGGCGACACCCTGATGATCTACTCGGACGGCATCACCGAATCGGTGAATGCGGCCCGCGAAGAGTTTGGTTACGCGCGGCTGGAACGACAACTGCGCGCGTCGCATCGCAACTCGGCGGACTCGATTCTGTTTTCCGTCCTTGGCTCAGTTCAAGATTTCGCCGCCACGCGCCCGCTGGTTGACGACATGTCGCTGGCCGTGGTGCGGAGGGACTAATCCGCAGATTACACCGAACGCGCCTCAATCTTTGGTCTTGAGCCTTTGGTCTTTGAGCTTTGGTCTTTGAGCTTTGAACCTGGAACCCTGCGGTGTTTGGTGTTGTCCCGGCGTCGTCCGTCTGCCTTTCGCCTTCTGCTTTCTGCCTTCTGTCTTCCCAATCTCCGCAGAGATCTTCATCTGTTCGGGATTTGCATGTACGTTTCGCAGGATTAGCGTAAAATGGCGACCACTCCGCCAACACGGACGAGCCAGGATCGGGAGAAACTCACATGGCTGACCCAATTCAATCCGAAGCGACGACTGAGCAGTTGGTGATGACCGACGAAATGCGTGAGGCCTTGCGTGGAGCGCATGTCACTGATGAAGAAGCTTTCAGCAAAGGTCAGCAGCAAGTCGAAGACATGATCGCAGCGAATGAACCGCTGGGCGACATTCTTTCGACGCTGGTGCGCATGATCGAAGCGCAGGCGCCCGGAATGTTCTGCTCGATTCTCTTGCTTAGCTCTGACGGGAATCACATTCAGCATGGCGCCGCGCCCAGCCTCCCTAACGATTACGTCCAGGCAATCGACGGCGAGCCGATCGGACCGAAGCATGGCTCATGTGGGACCGCGATGTACCGCGGGGAACGAGTGGTAGTCACAGACATTCTCAGCGATCCGCTTTGGGAAGATTATCGCGAGGTGGCAAAGGGCACGGGCCTGCGCGCTTGTTGGTCGACGCCGATCCTTTCACGGCGCGGCAAAGTGTTGGGATCGTTTGCGATGTATTACGCGCAGCCACAAGCGCCGACCGGCGAAGAGGCGCGCCTGACTGAGGCGGCCACTCGTCTCGCTGCCAAGGCGATCGAAAATCGGAATGCTACGGCGTGAACCACACCGTTCTACTTGCCAAACAGCAGAAGGCAGACGGCAGAAGCAGATCCAAGGATCAAAGAGCTAACACCTAAGACCTGAACCTTCTTCGCCTTTGAGAGAAGGGACTCAGCCGCGACTATCGAATCGTCAGTTCGAGGGTGAATGTTGTGTCCGTGGCTTCATCTTCAGGAAAGACGATGATTTCGTAGTCACCGGTCTTCGGCAGCGCGCCGCTCCAATCTTTCACGCTCTGCGCGCCGTCGATCAGATCCATGCCCGGCGCGTAAACACCGAATACCGCATTACGCTTTGTGGATGTCAGATGCAGAGTCATCTGCTGGCCCTTGCGCGCACGCACGTGATACGCAACCGGGTCCATGCCGCCGCTTTCACTCGGCCCGCCGGTAGTCTTGCCTTTGAGAATGACTGTGGTGCGACCTTTGGCAAACTTCACTCTAATGATTTTCGCCGACGCGGTCGCCGCGCATAGGAGTAAAGCGACTAAGCCCCCCGTGATTAGTTTCTTCATGATCGATTCCTCGCAACAAGATTCATAACTGGATCATCGTCATTGGCTTTGCGGAGCTTGCGTCTTTGCGTGAAAACGCTTTCTAGACGGGAATCTAGTTCACGCCAAGACGCAAAGTCGCCAAGAAAAACCGTCTCCCACTGCTCACTGCTCACTGCTCACTTCTTTAAAAGTGAGTTCTTGTCCAGCCACGCGATCACGGCGGCATCGAACTCCTTCGGCTTCTCCATCATGAGAAAATGTCCGACCCCATCAAAGATTTGAAAATCCAGCTTTGGCGCGATTGCGCGATAGGATTCTTCGGCGTTTGCAGGTAACAGAGCAGTCTTGGCCATTATCGCCAGCACCGGCACATTAATTTTATCGTCTCCCCAAATTGAATTGTCCAGCATTCCCTCGAATGCGCTGACCAAGACGTTCTGCGGAGTATTCATCGAAGCAGTGTTGATACGCTGCTTAACTTCGGAGGAAATATTTGGCCCGGCGATGAAGCCCATCATTTGGTTAACTGCGTCACGATACTGAGGGCCGCGGAACCCTGCCATCATCTGATCCATCATGGCTTTGTCCCCAAACGGTCGGAGCGAACCATCAACGATAACGATCGCGAGAGTCTTCCCGGGATACTTGCGATAGAACTGGCGCGCGATGGGCGTACCCATGCTGTGACCAACAAGCACCGCGCGCTTCACCTTAGCGTCGCGCATGACTGCTTCAACTGCTCGCGCAAAGTAATCCATGCTGTAGGTTGTCTGCGGCTTATCGCTCTGACCATGTCCAGGCAGCTCGACCACCACGACCCGATTGCGCTTAGCGAGATCAGCGACATTGTCGCGCCAGGCGTCGGCACTCTGTGTCCACCCATGGATTAATACCAGCGCCTCATCGCCTTTACCGTAATTCACGTAATGGATGCGCGCACCCTCGAGCTTCGCAAAACGCGAATCTCCTTGGGGCGTTTGCCCGGGCGCTGAGAGGGCGATTAAGAAGGTCAGCGCGACTGCGCAAACCAGCAGACTAAATCGGATGGTTTTCATCATGAATTCCTCGGTAGCGGTTAATCGATTTGAGGGATAAACAGATTTTACCCTTAATTGGAGAGCAGTAAAGACCGGGTTAGCTGTGTCATGTTTATATTTTGCGAGGCTGTCTTTGCGTGAGATTTCCTTTTCGAGAGAACTTGTTCACGCCAAAGTGCAAAGGCGCCCAGAAAACCGCAATGGTAAGACGAACCAGCGTATGTGCTCACTGCCTTCTGCCTTCTGCCTTCTGCATTTTGCCTACTGCTTTCTGCAGGCGGTTCTCATCATGGTTTCACCCGCGGTGCCGGGCGCCACATCCTGGAAGGGCTCGTCGTCTTCGTGATTGGTTGTTTCTAAAACATTGCCAGCGCTGCCGTATTCAATCACCGTCTTGACGCGCATTTGATTGCTCCGGCATTTCATCTCGTAGAGCACGAGCGCGAAATCGCCGTCGGTGTTCTTATGTTGTTCCTTAATCCAGGATTTGAGAACGCTGGTCTTTGCGTCACAGGTGGTCCGGTGCGGGTTGTACCAGAAACGCTTGTTGACGGATTGGCCGAGAGAAAACCACTTATCGGCCAGCCGGGACTCTCCGATCATGTCCGCACGATTCTTGTAGTAAACCCCGCAAGGCGAAGACAGAGCCTTATCTGCCGTGGAAGTTCGTTTCGGAGTGGTGCTTTTCGGAGCAGGTTTGGTATTCGTTGTTGGTTTAGTCTCAGTCGTCCTGCCGCCTACCGGTTCATTGTTTGCAGTTTGGGTGTATGCAGTTGTCGCCGCCAAAACAAGAGCCGCAGCAAGGATTAACTTATGCATAGCGTCGCCTTATACCATCGATCCTGAAAGGAAAGCCACCCTATACGACGCGCGGTAGTGACCTAATTCAAAACTCTCGGCGCCATCTCTGCGACCTCAGCGACTCTGCGGTGAGTGAATTCGAATGGTTTCACCGCTGAGACGCTGAGAGCGCAGAGCCTACGCCGAGAACAACTGAAACTAGGGCACTACCCAGCGCGCGATGATTCCTCGCTGGTGAACTATGACACTGCGTTCGCAGTCTTCCACTTCGCCACATCCACCCCCTTGATGATCAACCATCCAGTCATGATCAGCCCGCCGGGCATCATCAACATCAGAAACACATCTGACGCATAAGCCGGCGCGAGGATCAGCAGAAAGTTTCTCAAGACAAATCCGGCACCGCCGATCGCCATTAGCACGGCGAGAAACTTCGGCAGATAACCCGAACTAAACATCAGGTATGACCGCACCAGCCAGCCCATGCCGTAGTAAGCGGTCGTGAGCATTCCCGCGGACATAGAGAACTTCAACGTGAGCAGCATCAAAGTGTTGAGTTGGTCCGGCGAGAACGTAGTCAAATAGCTGTCGCTTCTCAGGATTACCAGGGGCGCAAAATAAAACAGCTCGGCGCAGGCGAACGTGGCCGTGGCAATCAGTCCAAAGAACGCCGCCAACAGCGATAGATATTTGTTTACGGGTTTGAGCAGGGCATATAGCAGCAGCGCCAGTGTGATATCGCACAGCGATTCGATCATGAAGGACGCAAATCCCAGCCGGTAGATAAATCCAAGATTCTTGATGTTCGCCACGGTAGCTGCCGCATCACCCGTCACGATAATCTTCGACGGCGCGTAGGCCTCTCCAAATCCGCCCGCGACCAGCGAGATCAGGAACAGAATTCCCGCCACCCTCGCGTATCTCTGCACATTCATTTCCGACGCTCCTTTAGGACTGAAGTCTCTTGGGACTAAGCGTTCAAACGAATTGAGGAAAAGAATGTTCGCAGAAATTCTGCTAAGCAGGCGCACCTGATTTATGAAATTACTCAATTTCGTGACGAATTTGAGGAAACCTGCCCCCATCTTTCGACACTGGACTCGGACTCAGATGAAAACCAAAAGCCTTTCGCCCGCAGCCTTGAAGTGTCGTCGCAAATTCCTCCGCTTCTTCCGCGAGGGATTTCGCGATGAGACCTACGTCTCGTGGGAACGCGAATACAAAGTCGAGACGCACAAGCGCTGGGAGCAGGTGCTTTCTCGTGGTGAGTTCGGCAGGCTGCTGCGGCAACGTGCCTTTGCGGAAATCGCGGCGCGTGCGGTGCGCGTCGAACAGAAGTCGCGTTACAGCATGATCTTCTCGTTCGAGAAGATGGCGCTGCGCGATGCAGTCAAATCTGCGCAGGGCGCGCGTATGTTTGCCGAAGGGCTATATCGGTTTCTGCACGGCTCGGGCACGGTCGAAGCCAGGTTCGAACGCTGGGTCAAAGTTGTTTCCGAATTGCCACGCAAGCAGACCCGCGTGCTGACCTGGCCCCTGGTCACGGTATTTGGTTTCATTGCGCAGCCCGATGTTCATATGTTCCTCAAGCCCACAGTGACGCGCATCGCCGCGCGCGAGTATGGTTTCGATTTCCGCTATCACACGCGGCCGTCATGGGAGACATATCAGAGTCTTTTGGAATTCGCTGAAGTAGTGCGCCGCGACCAGCGCGATCTTCGCCCTCGTGACATGATCGACATTCAGTCGTTCCTTTGGGTGCAAGGTTCGGAAGAGTATGACGAATGAGTTTGACGTTCTTACATTCTTCATCATGGTACCGGCTGGGCCAGCGTTTGATTTAGAGGCGCGGAACAAATCCGACACGCTTCGCGCGTCACCAGCAAGTCAATAGGAATCACCGCGCGATTTCTCTATACTCGCTAGACATTTTTCTGACGACGAAAGGTAGCTTCACGTGACTCAAGCTCATAAATCACTTCTACGAACGACTCGCAATTGTCTTGTTTTTTCCTTGGCCGCAATCGTGCTCACCGGCGCCGGCTGCTCAAAGATGGGAAATGAGCACAGCTCCGAGGGTGGAAGACCTGCCGCAAACTCAAACAGTTCACAGCCTGCGCCGCCAGCCGCAGCCGTCGCCGGCACACCAACCAGTTGGGAAGCTAACGCCACTTCGCTGAATGGCAAAGAGGGCCAGACGATGACGCTTGCTTGTTCTCCTAACGGCACGACGCACACCGTTTGGGGAAGCGATATCTATACTTCCGATTCCTCAATCTGCACGGCGGCGGTTCATAGCGGTTTGATTACTCTGCAGCAAGGCGGCTCAGTCACGATCGAATTGCGTCCGGGCCGAAGTATTTATGGGGCCAGCGAAAGAAACGGCGTGACTACCAGTATGTATGGCTCATGGCCGCAGAGCTTCGTTTTCAAAACTCCCAACACCGACGCGGTCGTGCGCGCGGCTGAGGACGCGACCCCGGTATTGTGGGATACGGCGCCGACCGTCGCCGGCTTCGAAGTAGGGAAGACCATCAAGTTCAACTGCCCGGCCAATGGCCGAGAGGGCAGCGCTTGGGGCACAGACATTTACACCCTCGATTCATCGCTCTGCACCGCCGCCGTCCATGCAGGCAAGATAAAGTTAGCGGACGGCGGTGTAGTAACGATCGAGATGCGCCCCGGCGAGTCTTCGTACAAAGGCAGTACGCGCAACGGCATCACCTCGAAGGATTACGAACAGTACGGCAGCAGTTTCATCCTGAAGTGAATCGTCCGCACAGCGGATAGCCCAGCACTTCAGTGCTGGAATCATGGATTCAATTTGGTATGCCGAATTATCTCATTCACACCTCGCGTCAGCGAGGTGATCTAAAGGCTGCCGATTCAACTCAGCCGTTTCAACGGCTTGCCAAACTGGAAACCCTTGGAAAGGGTTGATGGGATCAGAGTGATGTCGCTCACCTCGCTGAAGCGAGGTGTGAATGAGAACTACTCCCTCCCGCCTTCTGTTTTGCTTACTGCCTTCTGCTCACTGCCCACTGATTACTCATCAGTCGTCACATGCATATTCACGCCGCGGATCAGGAGCCAGAGCATCAAAACCATCTCTCCGGTGAGTGCCGGCGAGAGATAGGTAGAGACGGTGCGGTCGTACTGCGGCAAAAGCAGACTTGTAAAACTCATCGCCACGTATGCGAACCCATTGACGCCGAGCCACACGGCCACAAAGCGCGGCAGGAAGCGCGAACGCCAAATCAAAATCGCTAAAGGCAAAAGCCAGAGTCCCCAAAACGTCTGCGCCGCGTTGATCACCTGACTATGCAAATTCAGGAACAGCATCATGAGCGCCTCGCGTTGCGGCTGGTCGAAAGCAGCTAAGACATTCGCCCGCAACAGTCCTCCACTGCCGCGCGCCACCGTTAGCGCAACCAAGTCACTACCGACATTCCCAAAGTTGATCGCCGACGGCAGGATGCCACCGAGAATGACAACAAGTACGGCGAGTTTGCGATTCACCTGCTTGAAAAGATCGTAGAAGGCGAGCGCCAGGAAGATCACCACTACGCTACTGAAGAGGTCAAGGACGATGCCCAGACGGAAAAGCGTCTCATGCGTCGCGATGTTGTTTGCCGTCGCCGCCGCGTCGCCGGGCACAAACAACTTGGCGGGAATGTAGACCAGTCGCAGCGGCGCGCCCATCAACAGAAGGTAAAGCACTCCCGCGCATCGTCCGGGATTTTTGAAGAGTCTCATTTTAGGGACCTCGTTTCTGCGTTTTGCTTCGCGCTTGTGCGTCTTACTTACGGGGCAAAGTGTGGTGCTGATCGGTAGACGTTCAGACTTATGTGGTCATTAACGAAGTTGGAGTGCGCCGGCCCTCGACGGCGCTTTGGATCCCCTGCAAAAAAGGACTTTGAGCTTTGGATTTTGGACTTCGTCTTCGTGCCTTCGTGTCTTTGGGGTTAACGCCTGTACGAGACCTCGCGCTCAAACTGTGATAAAAGCGCCTCCAACATTTCGCTCCAGTCCTAAATCGCAGGAGGTTCTTATGAACAAATTTCGACTGACGTTGCGCATTTTTATTTGGCTCACATTGACTCTGCTGTTTGTGAGCGGCGTTCAGGCCCAGGCGACTCGGACATGGGTTTCGGGAGTCGGCAACGATTCCTACCCGTGTAGTCGGACGGCGCCGTGCAAGACTTTGGCAGGCGCGATCAGTAAGACAATTGCCGGCGGCGAAATTGACGTACTGGATGCCGGCGGGTTTGCTCCAGTAATCATCACGAAGCCGATCACCATCGACGGCACCGGCGTGGCGTCGTCGATCCTGGCCGTTCAAAGAGACGGGATTACTATCAATCTCCCAGGGGGAGCGGTACCGACTCACTCGACAAGGAGTACCCGATTAGTCCGTATTCGTGGGTTTTCGATAAACGGGGAGGGAACCGGCGACAACGGTATCAATGTGATCTCAGCCGGCAAAGTTTCGGTTGAGGACTGCGTGATAGACGGCTTCACCCATAACGGTATCAACCTGCAATCGGGTCTGCTCTATGTGCGCAACACAACGATCAGAAACAACTGGGGCGTTGGTATCAATGTTACGGGTCCGGCTCAGGCCGCCATCTCTGACACTTCATTAGTCTTTAACAGCACGGGATTGGTCGGTAATGTCGTGAAGTATTGTTGTGTAGTTTTGTTTGGCAATCAGAACGGTGATCCTCCACCTCCGTCACCGTAGCGATCCAAAGTCCGGTGCATCTGTGTAATCTGGGAGGATTCAAAGAATTTACAATTCTTAACAACCGGTTCGACGGTAGTCGAACTAGAATTCGACTCCCCAGAACTTAACAATAAGAGCTCAGATGTCAGATGTCGGAGTTCAGACGTCAGACGTCAGACGTCAGACCTAGGAGAACACTTATGTCTCGTAACAGATCTTTTCTGCTTTTACTTTCCCTGATATTCGCCGCTGTCTCTCTTGCCGGTTGCGCGAATGTGGAGAGCACGAATAAGAACTCATCCACCGGCACAGACGCGGCGAACTCGACTGCTGCTGCCGGCAAGATTCCGATCACGACTTCTTCCGAAGAGGCCCGCAAGGAATTTCTGCAGGGGCGCGATCTTAACGAGAAGTTGCTGATCCAGGACTCGATCGCGCATTACGACAAGGCGATATCGCTCGATGCGAACTTCGATTACGCCGAGCTGAATCGCGCCGCCGTCAGCCCGACAGGCAAAGAGTTTTTCGATCACTTGAAGAAGTCAGTGAGTCTCGCGGACAAAGCTTCAAATGGTGAGAAGCTTTTGATCCTCGGCACAGAGGCGGGAGCGAACGGCAACGCGGCGAAGCAGAAGGAATACTTTGACCAACTGATCGCGGCGTATCCGAATGACGAGCGCGCCAACGCGGCCATCGCTGGTTACTATTTCGGGCAGCAGGATTTTCCGCAGGCGATCACTTATTACAAGAAGGCGACCGAGCTGGAGCCAAAGTTTTCTTCGGCGTTCAACCTGCTCGGCTATGCGTACCGGCAGAATAACGATAATGCGAATGCCGAGGCGGCGTTCAAGAAATATATCGAGTTGATCCCGAACGATCCGAATCCGTATGACTCGTACGCGGAACTGCTTTTGAAGGAGGGCAAGTTCGACGATTCGATCACGCAGTATCGCAAGGCTTTGTCGATCGATGCGAACTTCATCAACGCGCATCAGGGCATCGGCATGGCACTGCTGTACAAAGGCAACGCGACGGAAGCCGCCGCCGAAATAAACCACATTACTGAAAAGGCGCGCAGCGATGCTGAACGCAGGACGGCATTGTTTGCGCTAACAGTAGTAGATGTAGATGCCGGAAAGTGGGACGCCGCGCTCGCCGATGTGGACAAGCAGTACGCTCTCGGAGAGAAGACGGGGGATGTTCCGGGAATGACCGGCGACCTGCAGCTCAAAGGAAACATCCTTTTGGAGATGGGCAAGTTCGATGACGCCAAGGCGCAGTTCGAGCAGCTTCTGAAGATGACCAATGACTCAAGCTTGTCGCAGGACATCAAGGACAATGCCGCGCTGTTCCATCACTACAATCTCGCACGCGTGGCGCTGGGAAAGAAAGAGCTGGCGACGGCGAAGAGCGAAGCGGACATGTTTGGGAAAGGAGTGAAGAATCCAAATCAGACGCGCCAATTGCATCAGCTAAATGGTTTGATCGCGATGGAAGAGAAGGACTACGACAAAGCGATCGCCGAGTTGAAGCAGGCGAATCAGCAGAACCCTTACGATCTTTATCGCTTGTGTCAGGCATACTCGGCGAAGGGTGATGCAGCCGCGGCGAAAGAGCAGTGCGGGAAGGCTGCGAACTTCAATTCATTGCCGGCGATTCAGTATGCGTTCGTGCGGACGAAGGCGATGAAAGCGTGACGCAGTGAGCAGTAAGCAGTGAGCAGTCAGTGCGCGGAGCGCACGGAAGCATAAAGCCCGGGGCGTAAGCCCCGGGGTAACGTGGATAAGAGAAACCTAAGCCCGCGAAGCGGGCGACAGATATCACGGTCGCAATCGATCGAAGGTCTGTCGCCCGCTCCGCGGGCTTCATTCTTTTATTGGATGCGATACCTCGGGTTCCGCTTCGCTCCACCCGAGGCTTTATGCTGACGCGCTTCGCACGCTCACGCCCCCGCCCTTACGGTCGGGCTACTGCCCCCCGGCCTGCTCTTTCCACTTCGCTTCACCGACGCCCCGGATGAGGAGCCAGAAGATCATAATTAAGGCGACCAGCAGACCGTACGGCGCGGTGAAATTGAACAACTGTGAGCCGAGCGGCGGATAGATAAATGTCAGCCAGCCGAGGCCGGCAATCATCGCCAGCACGCCGAGCCAGCGCGGCATGAAGCCTGAACGAAAAATCAGATAACCGTTAAGCGGCACTGAGACGCCAAAGAAGGCCATCGCCACCTGGGTGCCAGAACCATTCGCTTTCAGAAAGATCAAGGCCATCGACTGAAGCTGTTCGGGTGTGAAGCCGTGCAAGACTGCCGGAGCGCCGCCAGCTGAGGCCAGCAGTAATCCCAACGGCGCAATGTAGAACACGCGGGCGAAAGTCTTGCAGATGCCGCCGGCGAGATCGACGAACGCCGCGACCAAAGCGATCGGTTGGCTCACCGGCCTCAGCAGCACGTACCACAGCGCGCTGGTCGCCACGTTGCAAATCATCTCAATCAAAAAGATGGTGAAGCTAAGCCGGAAGAGGCCCTGGTGCGCCAGGATGTTGTTTGCCGTGGCGGCAGGGTCACTGAAAACAATGAGTCGGTTACTGACTAAGCCCTGCGCGAATACTCCGCCGACAATCGTTGTAAGAGAAAGCAACGCGAGGATGCGGCCGACGCGACGTGGTGAAGTTTGAATTGACATATCTAGGCATTACGCAGGTTGAGTGGAAATGTTCGGGGAAAACAGAAAGCAGAAGGCGGAAGGCAGAAGGCGGAAGGCAGAAGGCAGAAGGCGGAAGGCAGAAGGCGGGAAGGCAGAAGGCGGAAGGCAGAAGGCGGAAGGCGGAAGGAGGAAGGCAGAAAGCAGAAAGCAGAAGGCAGAAGGCAGAAGGCAGAAG
>Ga0134126_10001029_pt1 | contig 35306 bp, 31 predicted proteins | sample KB31752_FD_96881 | JGI IMG/M metagenome (GOLD analysis project Ga0134126, IMG submission 96881) | Terrestrial soil microbial communities with excess Nitrogen fertilizer from Kellogg Biological Station, Michigan, USA - KB3-175-2 | ecosystem: Environmental > Terrestrial > Soil > Unclassified ...
GCTCTGGATCAACCCTGAAATGGACCAGGGGTTCGGTCTGGACAACACCCTGGGTGTAGCAGGGTTCCCCAGCGGCGAGGCGTACAAGGTCGGCCGGAATGCACCCTACTTACGGCTGCCCAGGGCATTTGTGCGCGCGACAGTCGATCTTGGCGAGGCCACCGAAGCTGTGGAGGAAGGCGCCAATCAGTTCGGGGACCGACGCAGCCCCGATCGGCTGGTGTTCACGGCCGGCAAATTCAGCGTGGTCGACATTTTCGATGCCAACGACTACGCGCATGACCCACGGGGCGACTTCTTGAACTGGTCCGTCGTGGATGCAGGTACATTTGACTATGCGGCCGATGCCTGGGGTTACACCGTCGGCGCGGCGGCCGAGTGGTACGAGGGCCGATGGACGCTGCGCGGCGGCGTCTTTGATTTATCTGACGTGCCCAACAGCGCGCGTCTGGATCCCGGAGCGCACGAGTTTCAGATGGTCCTCGAGCTCGAGAGACGACACGAGATTCTAGGGCTGCCCGGTAAGGTGTTGGTCACCGCCTTCGAGAGCCGGGGGCGCATGGGCTTACTCGATGATGCGGTAAAGCTCGCGCAAGCGACTGGCAATCCTGTGGACATCAGCGCCGTACGACGTTATCGCAGCAGGCTCGGCGTGAATCTCAACGTGGAGCAGCAAGTGTCGCAGGACGTCGGAGTGTTTGCGCGACTCGGACAGGCCGCTGGCAACGTTGAGGCTTACGAGTTCAGCGATATCGACCGCACGGTCTCCGCTGGAGTGTCAGTGAAGGGCGCAGCCTGGAGCCGGCCTCGCGACACATTCGGACTCGCGTTCGCGGTCAACGGGATTTCCGGAGCCCGCGAGCGCTATTTGAACGCGGGTGGCCTGGGCATCCTGGTGGGCGACGGCCAACTGCCCCATCCGGGCGCGGAAAAGATCCTGGAGACCTACTACGACCTCACGCCCTGGCAATGGCTGCACTTGACCGCTGACTATCAGTGGGTCAACAACCCCGCCTACAATACCGACCGTGGGCCGGTATCGATCGTCGGCGTGCGAGTGCACGTCCAATTATGATTTGGGGCGCGGCCCCGCATGACCTATGACAGCCGCAAGGTATGCGGCCAGCGCATTCACTTCTCCCTCGGGGATCGGTGCACCATATACCGTACGCATCTTATTGATGGTTTCGACCCATTGCGTCGGTGTTCGCTGCGGCTGATATAACACCATCTCGACAGAGTGACACATCAGGCACTGGCCGTTCGCAATGGACGCTCCATCGCCTGGGGGAAACAGGAGCGTGCTGGTCGGCAGCTCGACATTGAGCTTGTCCATCCTGGGGGAGGCCCATGATCCTGTTGCACCGGCCAGAATCGCGGCGACCATCAGCAGTGCGAGTGTTTTTCGAGCCATGAGAGTGTGCTCCGATTCATCCGACCTGTACGGACACCGACTCGATGACGTTGCGCATGAACCCGCTGGCATTCCAGTTGGGGCGCTCAGGCTGGGCCACTCCCGCCGTATTGACGGCTTTGACGCGCAGCTCTTGCGGGCCTGCGGCCGCGAATCGCACCGGTAACTCCCATTGGCGGAAGCTGTACTTGCCGTGATCTGAACCGAGCCGCGCCGGTTGCCAACTGCGCCCGGCATCCACGGAAACCAGAACCCTGGCAACGCCGGTATCGCCTCCGAAAGCAATCCCACGCAGAGTCTGCTCACGCTTGACCTGCGAATCGTTCTTCACATTGGTGAAAAACGAGCGCGGCACCATTCGGTTGATCGGAATCATTTTCACGCCCTGCTGACCGGGGGTGATATCGGCTCCGGGAGTATCGGGAATCAGATAAGACTTCTTCATCCAGTAGTTGTCGTCGTCCTGACCCAGAACTTCGATGTCAGTCAGCGCCTTGACCCAGTACGTTCCATACCAGCCGGGTACGACCAGCCGCAGTGGAAAGCCATTCAACATTGGCAGCGGTTCGCCATTCATGGCGTAAGCGATCATGACCTCGCCGTCGCGCGCATGATCCAACTCGAGGGACTTCATCATGATTGGCGTTTGCGGCAACAGACCGGTATCGAGACCTCGGAAGCGCACCTGCCGCGCGCCCGCCCCGACGCCTGCCCGATCGAGGACGTCCCGCAAACGAACGCCGCGCCACAGCGCATTGCCCATCGCGCCGTTGGCCCATTGGGCACCAGACACACGGGGTGCGAAGAGCCCGCGCGAGTTGCCAGAACACTGGTTGACCGCGGCGATTTCGAACACCGGAAAGTCGCGCATCAACTGCGCCGGCGACAGCGAGATCTCCTGTCGAACCACACCATGAACCTTCAACCGGAAATCGGACGGGTCAATGGAGGTCGGTATATTCGCCAGGTGCCAACGAACATAGAAGCGGTCGTTCGGCGTGAATACTCCCTTATCGAAGACCTCAAACGGGGTCTCCAGCAGCGGCGGCCGCATGCGCTGCAGGATCATCTCGCCTTTCTGCGGGAAGCCCCCGACGACCTGGCGAGACCCGTTATCAAAAGGCAGTGCGACGAACCCCGGCACCAGGCCCGACATGCCCACCACTGTCGCGCCACCGAGAAAGTCGCGACGCGACAGCGCGCTGCCCGCAGGACTCGATCGTTGCATCAGACCTCTCCCTCAGTCCTCACTGTGGGGGAATTCTAAAGCAGATTCTCGAGACCGACTGGCTAGACGTCGCCGAAAGTGGGTGGATGATTCCCGCGGAAGCCGCGGAGCTCAAGGTTGCAGCTGCCGTCCGTGGCGCCCTACGAAGGCAGGCGGGCCCGGACGCGGGAGGATGTAGGCCTAAACGGTCCGGCCTACCTGATGCGGCTTAGCGCCGCCCCCTGGCTAGCTGATTTTTCACCACAACGGTGAGATGGCTGACGAGCAGCGCCGTCGTGGCGACTAACTGGAACACAACAAAGAAATACACAACAAATACTCCATGTTTCTGACGCCGCGCAGTGTACTGCGCATACGTGAAATCACGATGACACAGCTCACGTTTTGCATAACATAAGTCACAAGACCGCCATGTCGTGCGCGCGCGACGCCGCCCTAGGCGGCCCGCCCCTCCTGTTCCCCAGCAAATCGCGGGAATATTTGCTGCCCAAAAGCAGTCTTTCTCCAGGAGAGCCAGGATTGCTCGCAAATGAGCCAGGATCGCTTCGGTGCGGCCGCCCTCGAGGGCCGTCTCGAAGCGAGCACCCGCCATATGGAAGTGGCGGGTGTTTTTGGCGGAGGCTTCGTTCTACGCCGCTCGCGAAGCGCCGCGGGCCTGGATGAAAAGGCCGCGCGCGGCGAAAAGAAACAGAATGAGCGCTGCGACGAACTCACACAAAATTGTGACGTTCATCACGACGCTGTGAGCGCTGGGAGGCGCGAGGGTGTAATGATCGAGGCCGGCAAAGCCGAAAGCGGCGTAAATCGCGACCACGAGCAGCCCGATTCTGTGCCAACCCCATCGGTAGAGGCCGTAACCGACACAACCTGTTGCCGCAACCGCCAGCCACGCCCCATACACGGTGGTGGCCGTGATTGAGGCGGGCATATTCGGGTACTCGCGCAGATAAACCGCGTTGTGAACGAAGTGAACCAAGCTCGCTATCCCGTATGCGAGCACCAGGAAGAGCAGAATTCCCGCACCATCGCGTGTCCGACCGCCTTGCATGAACCAACCTCCCTTGCTCAAGGGCGCTCGTCAGAAGCGAAACGCCACATCCGCGCCCAGAGTCCAACCCCGGATGTTCGTACCCCACAGGTACGAACCGCCGATCCCGATCCACTGCACCTTCCACAGCTGGTTGAGAAAGTCCAATACCAGGCGGCCGTGCACCTCGTCGATGTGCTGCACATTGAGTCCGGACTTGAGGTCGCCGAACAGCTCGGTGCGGCTGAAGTAACCCCCGGTGCGCAGCTCATGCCCATCCAACCGCACACGCAGCGGGATATCGAAATCGATCTTGTTGGACCACGACCCCGAGTCGCCATTCACTTGCACGCCCCGATTCGAGGCTTGGAAGCTCTGGATGTGGAAATAGGTCGCGTCCGAAGACAAGGTGACGATCAGGCGATCCCACGTGATCAGATATTGGACGTTGAGCGCGGGACGTAGCGCCCAGGTCTGTACCTGCCAGTCCACCAGGCCCAATCGTGTCAGACGCGGCAGATTGCTGAGCGCGAAGGCGCTGACGGCCGAATATCTGTCGGAGGTGTGCCCATACATCCCCATGATCGTAGGGGCCACGCTCAGGCCCTCATTGAGCCAGAAGCGCGCGCCGCCACCGAACTGGATGGCGAAATCACGGAACGTGCTGGTATCGCCCTCCAGAGGAGCGCCGTGGATGTGGTTCGTGGACTCCAGATAGCCCATGTTGCCCTGCACCCGGGGCTGCCAGCCGATACCGGAGTTGCCCAGAGGCTGCGGGTCGCCGATATCGCCGGCGCCCCCGATCTTGGTCACGTCGAGTTGGGTATCGGTGTATTCCTTCGGCCGGAACATGGCGGATCCGGTGGATTTCAAGCTGCCGCCCGAGAGTCCAAAGTCACCGCCGAGGATGGTCAGCGCCTCGATGCGGTTGCCGATGGAGTTGTGCAGCTGCTGTGTTTGCTCCCCAGAGATCTGCGAGCTCGCGATACCTGGCCCCAGGCCCACCCCCAGGAGCACCAGTAGGGTTGCAGCAGCCCTCACCCGCTCACCTCCACCAAGGCTTACGTGCCTTGATGGCGATCACTTCGAGCGGCTGGATTCTGACATCGTCCCCGGCTTGCATTTGTTCGAGCCTGACTTCCCTGCCAACTTTGAGGGTCTCACTCTGGCCGGTGGGGTACTCCAGGGTCAAGAGCCGATAGCTGCGGTCGACGGAAAGGACCTTAGCGCTGGATACAAACGGCGGGGGTGCCCCACGGTCCGCGGAAAGCCGGCTATCTTCGGATACGGAGACTGTGAGCTCCTCACGGACGACCGCGTAAACCCTCTGCCAGGCGGTGATGTGATCGAGGCCGGCGACCCTCCGGCTGACTCGATACTTGCGGGCCGCCACATCTCCTGCAGTCTGAAGAACGATCGCGCGCGCACCAGGATCCACCGACTGCACGGTCGCTGGCCACGCGATCGAGTCGACGACAACCCGCTCCTGAATCAGGCGCGGGGGACCTTTCGGCTGCACGGTGGCGCGTGGCGCACTCCAGCACCCCGCCAGCAACACCAGCATCATGACTACGGGCAACACAGGCGCCGTCGAGCGATTGAAGATCATGCGCCACAGATCTTATCGAATCGTCAGACGGCTCGCAGAGCTACCGTCACTGGTATACGCGCGGCCCTCACAGCTGGGAGCACTCCCCCCAACAGACCCATTGCGAGTGCCCAGGAAACTCCAATGGCGACGATAGGACCGGTGACAGCCAGATGAAAGGTAAATCCGAACGGGCTCGCCGTGAAGCCGTTGAAAAGCACCCAGGCAAGTGCTGCGCCAAGCAGCGCGCCCGGTAGTGCCAGAAGAATGGACTCTGTCAGTACGGAAGCGGTGACGGCGCGCGCACCGAACCCAAGCGCGCGCAACGTGGCCAGCTCACGACGGCGCCCATCAATCATCGCATACAGGGAGTTCGCCGCTGCGAGTGTGGCCGCCGCCGCCATGATCGAACCTACGAAGTAACTGACGAACTTCAGGATGCCAGTGAAGCCCTTCATATCCTCCTCCACCAGATCCGCCTCGTGCCGGGCTTCGACATGCATGCCGGGGTTTGCTTTGAGGGCGCGGCTCAACACCTCGAACGAGGCAGCCGATTCGAGCATGACATTGACCTGGTTATAGTCGGTCCGGCTGAAGGTACCTTGGACCACGTCGGCGTCCGCGAAGACGACACAGGTACCGGCGGAGTTCCCCATGTCGAAATTCCCGACCACCTGCCAATCGCCGCCCCGCATGGCATGGCGGTCGCCGCGGGTAAAATCAGCGTAGTTGTGTGCGCACGAGTTGCTTGCGATGAGCTCGCGCAGCCCGGGTTGAAACAAGCGGCCCGCGGTGAGATGTAACTCGGGCGAATAGTCGGACAGTCCCGCGGTGACCCCGATCACCGGAAAACCGATCCTGGCACCGGAGACTCTGTCGCGAGCCTGCACAAACACGAACAGCTGCGCGGGCGCAACAGGCTTGCCGGCGGCGTTGCGGCGAATGCCGGGCTCGCCGCCGATGAGGGTCGCGACGTTCTTGGGAATACTGCTCTGCCCAGGCCCCAAGGCGCCGGTGCTCAGGATCACAGCCCGGTCCGGCCGGACATTGCCCATGGCCTCGCGCCGCGCTCCGGCGCCCATAGCCAGCATGGAAACCAGGACACCGACCGCGCATCCCACACCGATGACAATGGTTAACACCAAACCGAACCTTTGGGGAAGGCCGGCGAGGTTCATGCACAACAACGCCCAGTACTGCTTCATCGGCGCCTACCTGTTCGCCAGCGCATCGACCACTGACAACCTGGCAGCGCGCCGCGCCGGTAGCGCGGCGCAGACCAGAGCAACCAGACATGCCACTGCGACACCCACGCCAATCACCTGTGGCGGCATGGAGAGTCCGGGAATCCAGCTCCCGACATAGGGAAAAGCCAGCAAGGCAAGCGCCAGGCCGATCAGCGCGCCTGCCACACTCATCACAGCGACCTCCGCGACAATCAGCAGGAAGAGCCCTCGCTGTGTAAACCCGAGGATCTTCAGCACGGCCAGCTCCGGCGTGCGCTCGCGAATGCTCTGCATCATCATGGTTGCTGTAGCAAACAGCAGCGCCACGAACACCGCGCTCACGATCGATCGAACCACGAAATTCAAGTCACCGATCGCCTTCAATCCCTGCTGCGCGTTCTCGCGCAGCGATGCGGTGTTCGTCTCGCTCGGAGAGTTCGCAAATGTCCGATCGATGGTTTCCGCCGCTACCGCCGCCCGATGCGGATCCGCGGCAACCACGTAAAAGTTCCGCACGGTACCCTTGGCTGCGACGCGTGACTCATCCAGATACTTGTAGTTCGCAACGATGTAGCCAGAGCCCGGCTCGTGTGCCGTGAAAGTACCGACGACGTCGAAGGCCCAGTTGCCACTGCCGTCCCGCTGTAGGATCGGAGACGTCAGCGGGATGCGGTCGCCCACCTTCCAACCATACTTTCTGGCCATGTCCGGTGTGATCAGCGCGCCGGCGCGCGTGTTGCGCAGTGCCTGCAGATCCTGCGGCAACACCTGGAATATCCCGGGAATCAGGGTGAGCCAGATATCGTCAGGATCGATCGCAAGCACATACACCGGCTGATCGGGCTTCTGGTAAGTCCCAAGGAGCCCGTCGGCGAAGGTCACCGACTTCACCCCAGGAACGGTTCGGAGTCTGCTCAGGTAGGCCAGCGGCAACGGCGGCTCGCCGAAGACGTTGGGAAACACCATCAGCAGGTCGGCGCGCGTTCTGGCGATGGCCTCCTCAACACCGGTTTTCATGCCCTGGAGCACCCCGAACAGGGTGAACGCAACGGCCACCTGGAGAACAATCAGAATCGTCCGGACAGGTTTACGCCAGATGCCCGACCAGATCAGAGGCAAAAACTTCATGCGCAGCTCGCCGTCATTCCATGATCCCAACCCGCGGTTTTCTCGAGCGCCGCACCGGAAGTGTACCGTCAGCCGCTGCGAGAACCGCCTCGCTTCAGCCCGCTCCCCACTCAGATCGGCGCGCCCTGCAGTTAGTTCCCAAGCCATCTAATACAAAGGCATTGACCTAAGTATTCAAAAGCTTTATACATAGGCACATACCTAAGTAACCGCAGCAATGGAGAGACCGATGGTCGGCAGTTTTTATGCAAACGGCGAGCTCGAGCGCGAGATTGTTCTCAGTCGTGTCATCGACGCACCCCGGCAACTGGTTTATCGCGCCTGGACCGAGCCGGACCGCATGTTCGAATGGTTTGGTCCAAAAGGCTTCCGCTGCGAAGTGCGCGAGCAAGGTCCGCCGAGAGTCGGCGCGTTGTGGCGCTTTGACATGATTGCCCCAAACGGCCAACGTTGGAACAGCCGTATGACCTTTCTCGAGATCGTTCCGAATGAAAGGCTGGTCATGGATCACGGCAGTGACAAGGACGACGACCCGAGCCGTTTCAGAATGACCATCACTTTCGACAAACGCGGTGAGAACCAAACGCTGTTGACACTCCGGCAGATTCATCCGACCAGGGAGCAGCGCGCCGCAACAATCGAATTCGGTGCCGTGGAGCTGGGCTACCAGACCCTCGACAAGCTCGTCGAGTACCTGGCCCGAGGCTGACATGAACGCAAATCAACCTGCCACCAGGGGACGCGGCGGAGCGGGCGAGCGGCAGATCAGTCGTGTCTTCCGCGCCCTGGCCGATCCCACTCGCCGGGCGGTGGTTGCGCAACTGTCACAGCGGCCTGCCTCAATGACCGAGCTGGCACGGCCATTCAAGATGGCCCTGCCCTCCTTTGCCCAGCACCTCGAGGTGCTGGAGGAATGCGGCGTGGTGCAATCGCGCAAGGAAGGCAGAGTACGCAACTACCGGCTCGTGCCTCAGCCGCTCGCGGCCGCCGAGAACTGGATGGTGACGCAGCGAGCAGTATGGGAGCAGCGGCTCGACCAGTTGGAGCAGTACGTGGAACGGATGAAGTCGGAGGAGCGCTGAGTCACTGGAACGTGGCGCTGAGTCGGCAGGTTCACTCTTGAGCGGCACCCAGCTATGCTTCGGTGCCGCAATCGAGCCTGATGCGTGAGCAATGACCGACTCAGCTTCGCAGTTCAAACCCCTGTATCTGTTCGCTGATAGCCAGCTTCTGTTCTGGAGACGCAACGGGCGGTTGTTACTCGAGACCTTGGTGAGCGGGACGGGGGACTCTGCACCGTCGGCCGCCTATATTGGGGCATCCAACGGTGATCGTCCGGAGTTCTACGAAATCTTCACGGCTGCCATGGAGGCTGCGGGAATTGGGAGCCAGCGCATGATTGCCGCCTCCTTCGACTCTGAGGACCGCGCTTTCCTGGAGCGCGCCCAGATCATTGTGCTCGCCGGCGGCGACGTTGGACTTGGCTGGAACACTTTCAAGGAAACGGGGATGAAGGATGTGATTCTGGCGCGATATGCCCAAGGCGCCGTTCTGGCAGGGGTCTCCGCCGGCGCGGTCCAATTGGGGCGTCACGCCATCATCCAGACCCAGGACTCCTCAGCGACGGAGCTGGTGGACGTGTTCAACCTTGTCTCGGCGGTCATCGATGTCCATGACGAGGGCAGCGACTGGGCCCGGCTGTCCGGCACGGTCCATCTGTTGGAAGGTGCCGCCGTCGGGCTCGGCATCCCCTCAGGCGGCGGCATCATTGTTCATCCGGACACCACCATCGAAGCCCTGCGGCGGCCGGCGCATGAGTATCGTTTCGATGGCACCCGGGTGACCCATTCGCTGCTGTGTCCTGCGGAAGACGAGTCACCACCACCGGCGGGCGAGGTGACCAGACAATGACGCCTGCCGGTGCTGGTTCTTCTTTGTGTTCTCGGCGGCGTTGTTGGCCAGCGTGCTCGAGGTCAGCTGCACCTTGCCGTTTGCTGCTGAGGTGGCACCGCAGGTCGTCTGCAGCCGCGCCGTAACATTCAACTTCGAGTTCGGTTGCTCGTCGCGAGAGCCCGTAAGCACGCCCGCACTCAAACTCCGCCCGGAGGCTCACTACATGACAGTGCCGGTGAGTATGGCCTGAACGAAACGCAAGACCGTCAGACGAGCGCGGGCACCAGGCGGTCGGGAGGTCCATGAACATGTTAAGCGCGTCCGCCTGCTCACCGGCTGGGCGTTTCGTGATGCACGCCCGGCCAAAGACAGACCGCAGCGCTAGAGTCGGTCCTCAAGTGCGTTCAAGGGTGAGCGGTCTGTGCTGAAGAAAGTCGCTGTGAAGCAGCTCACAGTCGGTGTGTTCGTCCAGGGGTTTGACGAAAGCTGGCTCAAACACCCTTTCTGGCGCAACAAGTTCCTGATCAAGGACGAGGCCATGCTGCGCGAAGTGCAGCAATGCGGCATTCCGCAGTGCTGGATCGATGTCGCCAAGGGACAGGACGTGCCACAGATAAAGGAGCCCGTGGTGTTGGTCGCCGCCCCGGCGAAGACGGAGCCGGCAAAGCGTGAACGAGTTCCACTTGCCCAGGAGCTGCAGGAGGCCGCGCGCCTGCGCGCCCGTTCGGCGGACGCCATGCGACGGATGTTCGCTGAGGTACGGCTGGGCAAAGCCATCGAGCCGAGTGAGTGCGTCACCCTGGTCGACGATGTGCTGGAATCGATCAATCGCCACCCGGACGCCCTGCTGAGCCTGGCGCGTCTGAAAACGGCCGACGAATACACCTATCTGCACTCAGTGGCGGTTTGCGCTTTGATGGTCGCTCTCGGGCGCCAGTTGGGCTTGGATGACGCGCAGTGCCGCGACGCCGGGATGGCGGGCATGTTGCACGATCTCGGCAAGGCAGCCATGCCTCAGGACATTTTGAACAAACCGGGTAAGCTGACAAACGAAGAGTTCGACATCATCAAGACGCATCCGGTGCGCGGGTATGAGATGTTGCTGGATGCGGCGAATGTTTCCGAGGGCGCCAGGGACGTCTGCCTTCACCACCACGAACGCTTCGACGGAACCGGTTATCCGCATAAGCTCGCTGCCGATAAAATCTCTTTGCTGGCCCGCATGGGCGCCGTTTGCGACGTATACGACGCGGTGACCTCCGACCGGCCGTATAAAGCAGGGTGGGATCCAGCGCACGCGCTGTCCCAGATGGCCTCATGGAAGGGCCATTTCGACCCGACCGTCTTTCAATGCTTCGTCAAAAGTGTCGGTATTTATCCGACCGGCTCACTGGTGCGCATGCGTTCCGGCCGGCTGGCGGTCGTGCTGGAGCAAAACACAGCCAACCTGACCAAGCCGCGGGTGAAGATCTTCTTCTCCACCAAGGCAGGCTTACCGCTCGAGCCCCAGATCCTCGACCTCGCCTCGGCCCATGTCGTCGACCAGATCGAGGCGCGTGAGTCCCCCGAGAACTGGAGCTTCACCTACCTCAATGAGCTGTGGGACGGGGCTGGGGCGTTGAAGCAGGCCCAGGGCTAGGAGCCTGCCTGACTAATGCTCGCCTACTGCGGCCGACCGTCAGCGGCATCTTTCGGCGATCGTTTCCCTTACATAGTATCGACTATGCGCGGGAAACGATCGCCGAAATCTGCTCGCTGACGGTCGCCCTCGCTACGGCGATCATTAGTCAGGCAGGCTCCTAGCCTTCATTCTTCGAGAAGCTCGCCGGTCGCCAGGAAAGTCAGCTCCGACTCCGTCAACTGTTCCCGCGACAAGACCTGGCGCGCGCGGTAGACCTGGGTGGGGTCGACGAAAATACGGCATGGAGCGGCCTGGCCCATGACCACCGCATCCGTCACCACGCGCGTTGCAATACCCTCAGCGGCCAGCAGGTCGGTCAGGACGACAGCTGAGGGCACATCCGAGATACAAACCAAAAGCTTCCATCGTGTTTCGGACACAGCTGTGGATCCACGGTCCCGGACACAGCCTATCGTTCCACGAATCGGTGCCGCGCGGCAAATACTACCGGCCTTGTGAGGCCTGCACGGCCGAAGGCAGATTTTTGCGCTGTACCCGGGCGATCCACCAGAAAGGAATACCAGCCGCCGCCAGCGCTACAGTCCATCGCAGCGGCACGGCGCCGACACCCGCGAAGTCCCATAGACAGTACACCGCCGCAAGCAATGCGGCTGCACCCCATCCAACCGTGCGCCGGCTTACGTTGCTGACCTCTCCTCTCTTCCACAACACCAGCACGGCGAGCGCGCAAGCCAGATAAAGAGGCAGGTTCGCCGCCGCCACAATATTGATCAGGAAAGTAAACACCGTTGCCAAAGAGGCACTGTAGTTCAACACGAGCGTTACGCTCGCGAGCACGCCGGTCAACACGAAAGCAGCAGCCGGAGCCGCACGCGAGTTAACTTTCGCCAGAAATGCCGGGAAAGTCCGGTGTACAGCGAGCGTCTGGGTCATCTCCCCAACGATGAGCGTCCAGCCGTTCAACGCCCCCAGACCCCCGATGACAATGAACAACGCCAGCCAGCGTCCAGACTGCGCACTCACATACTTTCCGAACAGATCGGCGAACGGCGCGGTCGAGGCAGCGAGCTCGGATTGCGGAATCAACAGCATCGGGATCATGGAGGCACAAATGTAGATCACTCCGAGGATCAGCATTCCAGCCAGAGTCGCCCTCGGGATGGTGCGTGCGGGGTCATGAACCTTACCCGCGGGAATCATGGCGCATTCGATGCCCAGCATGGCAAACAGCGCCAGGGCCGATGTATCCAGGATGGCGTGTGACGAAATCGGAGTGGTTGGTATGTGAGCGGTGTACGCGGCGGGGTGCGCAACGAGCTGCCACACGCCCAGGAAAATGATGCCCGCCTGCGGTAACAACTTCAGCGCGGTCGTGCCGATCTGCAGCCAGGCCGCCGTTCGGATGCCCAGACAGTTGACCAGGACAAACAACCAGATCAGGGCAAGCGCCACATACGGCTGCAGCCACGCGGCAGCCTGCAGGCTCGGGACTACGATCGCGAGGTAGCCGACGATGCCGGTCGCGATCGTGGCATTGGTCACCCAGGTGGCGAACCAATAGCACCAGAGTACGAAGAAACTGACGTCGCTGCCGAATGCACGCTGAATATAAGCGTAAGGGCCGTCATCCTTGGGAAAGGCACGGGCCAACCCCGAAAACACGATCGTCAGAAAGGCACACCCGACGAGGGTAATGGCCCAGGCCCATACCGCATTCAATCCATACGGCGCCAACGACACGGGCAGCAGAAAAATGCCAATGCCGATGGTGTTGCCCACCACCAGGGCCGTGCACGTCCAAAATCCGAGGACTCGTGATTCCGACGCTGCCGTATGGGTCATGAAGCTCGATTTACTTAATTATTTACCATCCGGCACTCCCTCGGGCACTCCACGGCCGAGCACGTCAGGCAAGGGCTTCCCTTCGTCCGTGAAAGACAGGGAAACCGAGTTCAGGCAGTGTCGCTCACCAGTGGGCGGCGGTCCATCGGGAAATACGTGGCCGAGATGGCTGCCGCAACGGGCGCACACCTCTTCAACACGGACCATGCCGTAGCTCGCATCGCGCAGGCGCTTGATGTGCGCCTCCGCGTAGGGGCGGAAAAAACTCGGCCAGCCGGTGCCGGAATCGAACTTCGCGCTGGAGCGAAACAGTGGCAGGCCACAAAAGCGGCACGTGTAGATGCCGTCCTTCTTGTTGTCCAGGAAGACGCCGCAGAAGGCGGCTTCGGTGCCGTGTTCGAGCAGCACGCGACGCTCACTTGCATCCAGTCCAGCTGTGATGTCGCGGCGCTGCGCCTCGGTGGGGGGTGTCAGGTCAAAAGTGCTCATGTGCGTGAGCATGCCAGAACGTCGGCCTTCTTTACACCCGGCAAGCCTGAGCACGACATTCGCTCAGCTTGACTGTAACGGGTATGACATCGAACCCATCGGGGGCTGGCAGGTTTATTTCCACCGCGGCGTTGACTAACGATTTGCGGCAGGCGTAGGTTTACGCACGGCCAAAGTTGGTGGTCCGATCGCCTCGCGGGATACGCACGATGTTGCGCTCCTGGCGTTTGTACCGGGGGCGATGTGGGTTGCAGGGGAGCGGAGCGCTAAGAATCAAAACCACCGAAGGGAAGGGAAATATGAAACCCATCGTCCTTGGGGGCGGCGCTGCCGTCCTCTCCACCCTTTTGACAACCGCCGCGACCGCCGGCGCGATGTCCAACGCTGAGGTCCAGCGTCTGGCGTCCGGGCCGACCCACGCCGTGATTGTCATCATGAAGAACCAACTCCAGGGAGAAAGCGCGCTGGCCGACCAGGCCCCTGTGATGAACCGGCTCTCGCAGGTCCGCCACCGGCAGATCAAGCAGTTCAGAATGGTCAATTCGCTGGCGACCACAGCCACGGACGCCGAGATCGAGAGCCTCAAAGCCGATCCTGCCGTTGCCATGGTGGTCCCGGACGTCATCATTCACCACGCCAGGCAGCAAAGTGGCAGCTCCACCGCCAATGCAAAGACGTCCCTGGTCCCCCACGTCATCCCGGGCGCCTGCAACGCCAACGGCGCGGTGATGCTCGACCCGGAAGCGTTGCAGACCACGAATACGAATTCCGACAACCCGGCGGCCAAGACCGCCCGCTCCCTGGGCATCACCGGTGCCGGAGTGAAAGTCGCGTGGATCGCCGACGGCCTCGACCCCAAAAATATCAATTTCATCCGCAAGGACGGCACCTCGGTATTCGTCGACTACCAGGACTTCAGCGGCGACGGTCCGGGACAGACCACCAGCGGCGATGAGGCCTTCCTCGACGCCAACTCGATTGCCGGCCAAGGCATCCACGTCTACAGCGCCAATGGTTTCAGCGCGCAGTCCAATCCGACCCCTTGCAACATCCGCATCGAAGGTATGGCGCCCGGTGCCTCGCTTGTCGGTCTGGATGTATTCAGCTCCTTCGCCGACACGACGCAGTCGAACTTCCTGCAGGCCATCGACTACGCCGTGACGGTCGCCCACGTGGACGTATTGAACGAGTCGTTCGGCTCGAACCCCTTCCCGGATGTCACCTCGCTCGATGCCACCAAGCTCTTCAATGAGGCGGCCGTGAAGGCGGGCGTGACGGTGGTGGTCTCCAGCGGCGATGCCGGCTATACCAACACCATCGGCTCCCCCGCAACGGATCCGAATGTCATCGGGGTGGGTGGAACCACGACGTATCGTTACTACGCGCAAACGAACTACGCCGCGGCGCGTTACTTCGCCACCACAGGCTGGCTGAACGACAACATCACTCCGCTCAGCTCCAGTGGTTACAGCCAGGCGGGCGGCACCATCGATCTGGTGGCGCCGGGCGATTCGGGCTTCGCCTCCTGCGAGGCCAGCCCTGAGTTCACCGGATGCACCAACCTCCTCGGCAAGCCCTCGGACACTATCAATGCCGGCGGTACCAGCGAGTCGGCGCCCCTGACCTCAGGCGCGGCAGCGTTGGTCATCGAGGCCTATCGCAAGACACACCACGGAGCCTCGCCCTCGCCCGCTCTGGTGAAGCAGATTCTCACCAGCACGGCCACCGATCTGGGCGTACCCGCATCAGAACAAGGATCAGGACTGCTCAACAGCTACAAAGCCGTGATGCTCGCCGGGTCCATCAACAACGGACACGGTGGTGCCAAGGGCCAGACGCTGTTGCTCTCGCAGACCCAGTTGAACGCCGTAGCGGCTCCCGGCACGACGCAGAGCTGGCCTGTCACCGTGACCAACACCGGCAACCTCCCGCAGCTTCTGGGAGTCAGCGGCCGCACGCTGGGCGCTGCGCATCATCTGCAGAAAGGCTCAGTCACTTTGAACGACGGCACCAGCCCGCAGTTCGCCAACTACCAGGGCTTGCAGAACAATTACGGCACGTTCAGGTTCAACGTGGGCCACGGCGAGGACCGCCTGTTCGCACAGATCGCCTACCCTGCCAAGACTGGAGCTAACAACAACGCGCGCGTTCGTCTCATCCTGATCGACCCGCTAGGTCGTTTTGCCGCGCACTCCATACCGCAGGGCGTGGGCAACTACGGCAGCGTAGACGTGCGGCAACCAGTCGCCGGCACGTGGACCGGTGTGATCTTTGGTGACGTCGCATCCTCAGGTGGCACCAACGGCACCGTTCCCTGGACAGTATCAACGCAGCGATTCGTGTCATTCGGCTCCGTCTCCCCAGGCGTACTCCTGCTCGCCCCGGGCCAGAGCCAGACGGTCCGAGTCAGCGCTACGACACCCTGGACACCGGGCGACTCATCAGGCTCGATCGTTCTCACCTCGACGGGCGGCGGTATCGACCCCTTCGTCGGCTACGAGAGCAACTCGATCCCGGTCACCTTACGCAGCACGATCGACCTGGCTCACAACGGGAGCTTCAGTGGCACCCTCACGGGTGGCAATGGACGTCCGCCCGGCGAAGGCCAGACCAACTACTACCAGTTCAATGTGGGTCCCGGTCACAAGAGCATCACGGCGAGCGTGTCGCTCAGCAACGATCCCACCGACCCGGTGGGCGCCTACCTGGTGGCTCCGGATGGCACGGCGGTCGCCTTCGCGCAAAACAGCCTCTCCAACACACCGCTGTCGGTGCTAACCGCGTACACCATCAATCCGAAGGCGGGGACGTGGACACTGATCGTCGACTTTGCCAACCCGGTGGTGGGCAACGAGATCGCCCAGCCGTTCAGCGGCAATGTCAGGTTGGATAACACCGGTGTCGTGGTCGCGGGCGTCCCCACCGGCACAAATGTGGTGGCAGCCGGAACCCCGGTCACCATCCCGGTCTCGATCACCAACAACGGCCCGGTGGTACAGGGGTTCTTCCTCGATCCACGCCTCAACCAGACGACCACCATCAGCCTGGCCAACATCAACCCACCCTCCAGCAGCGCCGGGTATGTGCTGCCCGCAACTGCCAATCCCTTCTGGCTGATGCCGACACACAGCTCGAGTGTGAAGGTCGAGGCCGCGGCCACTCTGCCGGTGATGTTCGACTACGGGCCGAATCAGGGTGACCCCGACCTCGTCGGCGCGCCGGGCGCGAACAATACCGCCGCGGGGCACTACACGCCGGCTGGCGGTACCTTGCAACAGGGCGTCTGGTTCGCCTTGCCCTCAGAGCTCGGACCGTACCCCGGCCCAGCGCCCCAGGGCTTCGCCAACATGACCATGACGGTAAACACCAAGGCGTTCGACACATCGGTGACCACGCCTGGAGGCGATCTGTGGCTCACGGCGCTGGATGCTTCCGTGTTGAACACGTTCTCCTTCTATATCGTGAACCCCGGACAGACAGTCACGATCCCGGTAACGGTTACGGCAAAAGGCGCATCGGGTACCGTCGTTAACGGCACCCTCTATGTCGATGCAGTGGAAACTGGCACACCGCCATATGGGGAGCTGACGGGCGACGAGGTGGCCGCGATTCCGTACAGCTACACGATCCAATAAGAACAACACACCTGGAGTTGGGTCCGCCGCATTTGCGGCGGACCCAGGCTCCCAGCTACTTCACCCGCTGCTTGCCGAGCTTGCGTGCCAAGGTACGCCGGTGCATTCCCAGGCGCCGCGCCGTCTCCGAGATGTTGAAACCAGTAGCCGCGAGGGTTTCGTGGATCCGCTCCCACTCAAGAGTTTTTATGGAAGTCGGTCGCTCCGTGAGGCTGACATCAGCATTGCCTTCGGCGCGTCCGAATGCCGCCTCGATATCGTCGGTATTCGAAGGTTTCGCCAGGTAATGGCAGGCACCTAGCTTGATCGCCTCCACGGCTGTTGCGATGCTCGCGTAGCCAGTGAGCACGACAATGAGCGTCTCGGGATCGTGCGCATGCAAGGTCTGCACGCAGGCAAGGCCTGAGGCGCCGCCGGAGAGCTTGAGGTCCACTACCGCGTAATCGGGAGTCTGAGTTTGCAGCAGCGCGTTGACCTCCTCCAGGTTGGAGGCCAACAGCACGGTATAGCCGCGCCGCTCGAAAGAACGACTGAGAGTCCGGGCAAAGGCCGCATCGTCCTCGACGAGCAGCAGCAGGCGCTCGAGTTGCTCCACTTCAGTCTCTTCCATCGGCAGCACCCTCCTCTTCCAGCGTGAGGGATGCGAGAGGCAGGGTCAATGTGACCATTGCGCCGCCACCGGGGCGATTTTGCGCCACGACACTACCGCCCAGCGTACGTGCCACATTGGCAACCAGGAATAAGCCGAGCCCGGCGCCCGGCCTGCCCTTGGTGGACTGATAGGGCTTGCCAAGCTGCGCCAGCATGTCCGGCGCGAAGCCCGGGCCGGCATCCTTGACCACCATACTCAGCCAGCTACCTTCGTGAGCCACCTCGAATCCGACCCACTTGGGCGAGGCTTCCAAGGCATTGTCCAGCACATTGCAGATCATCTGCTTCAGTGCCGAGTCGGATACGATGGTCAGATCCTTGCCGAACCGGTTGTCATAGCTGAACTGCGCCACCGGCCGCGTCGTGCGCCACTCGGCGATCAACTCATCCAGGAAAGTCCTGACAGTCGTCTCCACCGGAGCCTCGCCGCGTGCCTCACCCGCGGACAAGAGGATGCCGCTGACGATGCTCTTGCAACGAGTCACCTGTGTCTGCATCTCATCGAGCTCCTGCAGGAGCTCCGCATTCAAAAACGCCGGCATGCGCCGCCAGTCACCGAGGATCACCGACAAAGTCGACAACGGGGTGCCGAGCTCATGTGCGGCTCCGGAGGCGAGCAAGCCCATACGAACGATGTGCTCCTCCTCGGCGGCGCGCTCGCGCAAATACGCCAGACGCGCATCGCGTGCACGCAAGTTGCGGTTGATGCGGGTAATAAAAATCACCAGCAGCGCCGCATTGAGCGCGAAACACAACAATAAGCCCTGAATGTAGGGCCCGGAAAGCCTGCCGTAATCGTCCGGGGGCAGGGCCAGCGGACGGTAGAACACCGTAAGTCCAGCAAGGCAGGCGCAGGTGATGCCCACTATCGTCCACACGGACCAGGCCCGCAGAAGCTCCGCCCCCAGGATGACCTGCAAGAGGTAGAGGAATGCGAACGGGTTGGTGGTGCCACCGCTCAAGTAGAGCTGCGCCGTCAGGGTACTCACGTCCACCAGCAACGAGACAAACAACATCGTGTTGGTGACTTCGTGGGAGAAACGCAGCCGTACGAGACTCACCGCGTTGAATGCGATCAGGCAGGCGAGCACCACGGACATGTCATGCAGCGGCAGCTGAATGCGCAGGCCGAAGTTCACGATCGCGATGGTGATGACCTGGCCGATGACGGCGAACCAGCGCAGCTGGATCAGCTGCTGCATGTTCTCGCGACCGGACGGATCGTCAAAAACGGCTGCGGCTGCGCTCGCCTCGCTCGCGCCAGCCAGCGTCGCGCTGGGCCCTGGCGGCCCGGAGGATCCGAGCTCGCCGGAAAGTGTGGCGTCCTGCGTCATGAAATCCCGTCCACCGACCCCAACCCGTGACGCAGACGGCGCTCTTCACGAATCACGATCCACACTCCTGCGACAACCATGAGCGCAAGCGTATACCAGGTGATCAGGTAGGTCAGATGGCTGTTGTGGAAGCTGATGACGGTGAGGCCACCAACAGGGGCCTCCGGGGATGCCGAGGTCGAATCGGCGTCAATGAAGTACGGCGCGACAGGGTTCAGACCGCGTGCCCTGGCAATCGCCTGGACATCCCGCGAATACCACCGGTTCGCGCCGGGATCGTTGTGACGCAGGAACCCTCCGCCTGGCTCCGTCATGCGCAGCAGGCCCGTGACCGTGGCAGGAGTTGTCGGGGAGGCCGCTCCGTGCGCAGCGCGATCACGTCGCTCTGGCGGCACAAAACCGCGGTTGACCAGGACCAGGGTGGCGTCAGCCTGCCGCAGCGGCGTCAGAACCCAGAACCCGGCTCCGAGTTCGGTCGTCGCCTGCACCAGGGTCTCAGAGCCATTGAGGAAAGTGCCCGCCACGCGCACGTGGCGATACTCGCTATTTGCAGCAGTCACCGCAGGCCACTGTGGCTCCTTCGGTGCCTCGACGGGAGGAGAATGCACGCGCTGCTCGACGCGGGCGATGAGATCCAGCTTCCAACTACGGCGGTAAACCTGCCAGGTTCCCAGTGCCACGAAGACACCGAACAAAGCCAGGGCGCCGACCAACACCGCGGCCAACGCCAGCATCGAGCGCGGCTTGCGCCCCAACGACTTCAAGGCATATGACGCATGTCCATCATCGAGGGCATCATATTCTCGTTCAGGTGATACATCACCCAAAGAGAGCCGCTCAGCGCGATCACCACTAGAACCACGGTGAAGATCAGCGCCAGTAACGACCAGCCGCCCTCGGACTTTGCGTTCATATGGAGAAAGTACACCATATGAACCACGATCTGCACTGCGGCAAAGGCGAGCAGGATCGCGGCGGTCGCGCCTGGCCGCTCGAACACCTTCCCCATGACCAGCCAGAACGGGATCGCTGTCAGCACCACCGACAGCACGAAGCCGGTCATATAGCCCTTCAGCGTGCTAGGGCTGGCGTGCTCCCCATGGCCATGGTCGTGGCCCGCAGGGTCGACTGCTGCTACGGGCTCGCTCACGGCAGCACCCCCATCAAGTACACGAACGTAAACACGCCAATCCACACCACATCGAGAAAGTGCCAGAACATGGACAGGCACATCAGCCGACGCTGGTTTGCAGCAGTGATCCCTCGCCTGCCGAGCTGCACCAGCAATGTGGCGAGCCAGACGATGCCAAAAGTGACGTGCAGGCCGTGAGTACCTACCAACGCAAAAAAAGATGACAGGAAAGCACTGCGCTGGGGTCCGGCGCCCTCGTGGATGAGGTGGGCGAACTCGTGCAGCTCCACACCGATGAAGCCCGCACCGAACAAACCCGTGATTACCAGCCACGCCAGCGTGCCTGGCAAGCGTTTTCGCTGCATCTCCAGCATCGCAAAGCCATACGTGATGGATGACAGGAGCAACAGCGAAGTATTCACCGCAACCAGGGGCAGATCGAATAACTCAGCCCCGGTCGGCCCGCCGGCGTAATTGCGGCCCAGCACGCCATACATGGCGAAAAGGCACGCGAACACCAGACAGTCGCTCATCAGGTAGATCCAAAACCCGAGCAGCGTGCCATTCTGCGGATGATGTTCTTCCGTCAGGTAATAGCGTGGGCGCTCGACGAGCGCCTCCACGGCGCCAGCCGGAACAGCGTGCAAGCGGGCCGCGTTCGCGGAGCTCATTCTCTCAATGACTTCAGACATGGGCAGTCAACTTACCTGGTGCGCGCCCGCTCGACCTGGGCGACCTGGTCCGCCGGGACATAAAACTCCCGGTCGTAGTTGAAGGTGTGGATGATCGTTGCGGCTAACACCGCGACGAAGAAGACCGCAGCCGGCAGCCACATGTGCCAGATGAGAGCGAAGCCGCACGCAGCGCACAGGGCGGCGATCACGAAGCCGGCGCCGGTGTTCTTCGGCATATGGATTCGAATGAACCCTTCCTGCGGCCGCCGGTAGTTGTTCCTCTTCATGTCAGCCCAGGTGTCGTTGTCGTGAACCCGAGGCGTGAACGCGAAGTTATAAGCCGGCGGTGGCGAGGAGGTGGACCACTCCAGCGTGCGGCCATCCCACGGATCGCCAGTCAAGTCTCGCAAGGCCTCGCGACGTACATAGCTCACTACCAGCTGCACGATGAACGACAGGATGCCCAGCGCAATCAGCGCCGCGCCGAATGCCGCGATCTGGAACCAGATCTGCAGCGACGGGTCCTCGAAGTGACTCAGACGACGCGTCACCCCCATCAGGCCCAGCACGTACAGCGGCATGAAGGCGAAGAAGAAGCCGATCTGCCAGAACCAGAACGACAGCTTTCCCCAAAACGGATCGAGCCGATAGCCAAACGCCTTTGGGAACCAGTAAGTGATCCCCGCCAGCATCCCGAACAGCACCCCGCCAATGATCACGTTATGGAAGTGAGCGACCAGGAACAGACTGTTGTGCAGCACGAAGTCAGCCGGCGGCACCGCAAGCAACACACCGGTCATGCCGCCGATCACGAAGGTGATCATGAAACCCAGCGTCCACAACATCGGCAGCTCGAAGCGGATGCGGCCGCGATACATGGTGAACAGCCAGTTGAACATCTTCGCGCCGGTGGGGATGGAGATGATCATGGTGGTGATGCCGAAGAACGAGTTGACACTCGCTCCCGACCCCATGGTGAAGAAATGGTGCAGCCACACCAGGTACGACAGGATGGTGATGACGACAGTGGCGTACACCATGGAGGCGTAGCCGAACAAGCGCTTGCCGCTGAAGGTGGACACAACTTCAGAGAACACACCAAACGCCGGCAGGACGAGGATGTAAACCTCCGGATGTCCCCAGATCCAGATCAGGTTCACGTACATCATGGCGTTGCCGCCGAGATCGTTGGTGAAGAAGCTCGTGCCGACGTAACGGTCGAGCGACAGCAACGCAAGCACCGCCGTCAGCACCGGGAAGGCGGCAACGATGAGGACGTTCGTGCACAGCGCGGTCCAGGTGAAGACGGGCATTTTCATCAGGCTCATGCCTGGCGCGCGCATCTTGATGATGGTCGCGATGAGATTGATGCCCGACAGGAGTGTCCCCACCCCCGCTATCTGCAAGGACCAGATGTAGTAATCGACACCCACGTCGGGACTTGCGGCGATCCCGGAAAGCGGCGGATATGCGAGCCATCCGGTGCGGGCAAACTCACCGACGAACAGTGAGATCATGACCAGACCGGCGCCGAAGGTGGTCATCCAGAAGCTGAAGTTGTTGAGAAACGGGAAAGCCACATCGCGCGCCCCGATCTGCAGCGGCACCACGTAGTTCATGAGCCCCGTGACCAGCGGCATGGCGACGAAGAAAATCATGATCACGCCGTGCGCGGTGAAGACCTGGTCGTAGTGATGCGGCGGCAGAAAGCCGAGTGAGCCGCCGAAGGCCATCGACTGTTGTAAGCGCATCATGACGGCATCGGCAAAGCCACGCAGCAGCATGACCAGGCCGAGGACGATGTACATGATGCCGATCTTCTTGTGGTCGATGCTGGTGACCCAGTCACGCCACAACACGCTCCACAGCCGAAAGTAAGTGATCGCGCCGAGGACGCCCACGCCACCGCACGCCACGGCCACGAAGGTCCACAGAAGAATGGGCTCCTGGAACGGGATGGCGTCCCAGGACAACCTGCCGAGCACCCAAGAGGAATCGATCATCGCTTAGTCTCGCGTGGCGGCAGGAGCCACGTTGTTACCGGTCACAGTGCGCTCGACAATGGAGTCAAACAGATCGGGTGCCACGCTCGCATAGCGGCGCACCGGATCACGCTGGCTGGGCTGCTCCAGTTGCAGATAGCCCTCGCGATCGAGGCTTTGACCGCTGGCCTTGGCTGACTGCACCCAGCTGTCGAACCCGGCAGCGCTCAGGCCGTGAAATTTGAAGCGCATGTCCGAAAAGCCCGCGCCACTGTAGTTGGCGGAAAACCCGTCGAAGTCGCCACTGCGGTTGATGACGGCATGCAACTCGGTCTGCATGCCTGGCATGGCGTAAATCTGTCCGGCCAGTGCGGGGATGAAAAATGAGTTCATCACCGAGGAAGCGGTGATCTTGAACGTAATCGGCACATCCACGGGCGCTGCGAGGTCGTTCACCACCGCGATGCCCTGATCTGGATATATAAAGAGCCACTTCCAATCGAGCGCGACCACCTCGACCGTAATGGGCTTCACGTCTGTGAGGGATTTCACGTCGCCTGAGATTTTGCTGCCGACAGTGCCGCGGTGCAGCGGCCGATAGGGGTCGAGCGTGTGCGTGCTGATCCAGGTCACAGCCCCAAGAGCGATGATGATCAAGAGCGGCGCAGCCCAAATGACCAGCTCAAGTTGAGTGGAATGGTCCCAATCCGGCGTGTAGGTGGCGCGTGTGTTGGACTTGCGATAGCGCCAGGCGAACAGAACCGTGAGCGCGATCACAGGAATGATCACGAGCAGCATCAGCAGGGTCGCAACCACGATGAGATGACCCTGCTCGGAGGCCACTGCACCGGCTGGGTGCAACAATATGGTGTTACAGCCCGCAAAGAGTGCAGTCGGGCCCAATACCAGCGGCAGACGGACAAATTTCGGCAAACGTGACATGGCCGCAACTGTAGGGGCCGCGGCGCCCATTGAGGATTGGACGTTTTGTCCTATCGCGCGAACACCCCTGCGGATGCGATCCTCATGCTGCCACTATGACGAGCACAGCACTTCATACTCAACACACGGGCCACTCGAAAATAGCCCCGGGCGAAATCGCCATCGGGGTGATCATCGGGCGTGCCTCGGAATATTTTGACTTCTTCGTCTACGGCATCGCCTCGGTGCTGGTGTTTCCCAGCGTGTTCTTTCCATTCGAGCGCAGTCTCGAAGGCACGTTGTACGCCTTCACCATCTTTGCCTTTGCCTTTATCGCCCGTCCGATCGGCTCGATCGCGTTCATGGCGATCCAACAGCGCTACGGACGCGAGACGAAACTGACACTGGCTTTGTTCTGTCTGGGCGTCGCCACTGCCGGCATTGCCTTCCTGCCGAGCTATGCGAGCATCGGCCCGCTGTCCATCGTGTTGTTATCGGTCTTCCGGATCGGTCAGGGCATTGCGCTCGGCGGCTCCTGGGACGGACTGCCCTCGCTGCTGGCGCTCAACGCACCGCAGAACCGCCGCGGCTGGTACGCGATGTTGGGACAAATCGGCGCGCCGGTGGGTTTCACCATCGCCAGCGGCCTGTTCGCTTTCCTGTACTCGAGCCTCAGCGCGGAGGACTTCCTCGATTGGGGCTGGCGCTATCCGTTCTACGTCGCCTTCGCGATCAATGTGGTCGCGCTCTTTGCCCGGCTGCGGCTGGTCGCCACCCAGGAGTATTCCCGTCTGCTCGATGCGCACGAGCTCGAGCCCACGAGCGTGGTCGAGGTGACCCGCGCGCAGGGTTCCACTCTCGTGATCGGTGCCTTCGCGGCGCTTGCCAGCTACGCCCTCTTCCACCTGGTCACCGTATTCCCGCTGTCGTGGATCCGGCTGTACTCCAATCAATCCATCAGCGAGTTCTTGGTAGTGCAGATGTGCGGGGCCGCCCTGGGGACCATCGGGATCATTGCCTCCGGTCGCATCGCCGATCGCTTCGGTCGGCGCACCACGCTCGGCTCCGTCGCGGTGCTCATCGCCGTGTTCAGCGGTTTCGCCCCCACCCTCCTGGGAGGCGGTCGCCTTGGTCAGGACATTTTCATTCTGCTCGGCTTCTCCCTCCTGGGGCTGTCATACGGTCAAGCCTCAGGCGCCGTTACCTCTAATTTCGAGTCGAGGTACCGGTACACCGGCGCGGCGCTGACGTCCGACCTGGCGTGGCTCGTCGGGGCTGCCTTCGCGCCCTTGGTGGCACTCGGTCTGTCCGCCCACTTCGGACTGGCCTACGTGAGTGTGTACCTCCTGTCCGGCGCGGCCGGCACTCTGGCGGCGCTCACCCTCAACCGCCGCGCCCTCGAAATCCGCGACTGATGATTCAGACAGTGCTTCCGAGGCGGTCAGTGCACCGCCTTGGGGGCATTTTGGCTGACATCACCCAATCTTCACGAAGCTTCAACCGGCCTTCATGCTTCATTGAAGGTGCGCGCCCTACGTTGCTCGCCGTCCCGAACACATCTGGAGACGAACAATGGGCACTTCGATCCGTCTGAAACAATCCTCCGCCTGGGTGGCTCTGCTGGCACTGGCCTCGGCCGCTGCGAGCTCCAACCCCAGTGACACCGACGAGCTGCACACCATGAAGGTCGACTACGCCGACCTGAATGTGCACACCCTCGCTGGAGCGGCCGTCCTCTATCACCGCATCGAGCGCGCCGCGCGCGATGTCTGTGGACCCGATACCGATCTGTCGCGCCACGGCCAGTGGAAGTCGTGCTGCCGGATGGCGATCACGGCCGCCGTGGCCAAAGTGAACAGCCCGTGGCTCACCGCCATTCATGACAACAAGACCACCGGCCCGAAGCTGGCGGCATTGCGGAGCCCGCTCGCGCCGGAGAGCTAAAGGGAAGCGCATGAAAGCCAAGATAGAGGCTGCTTGCACGTGCACGGGGCGCTCGCGAGCGACACAGGTGAGTGATAGGCCCTCAGGTTAGTGGGTGAAAGGCCCTCAGGTTGGTTAAGATTATGGTGAGAGCACTGACAGACGTTACGCTCGGGGGGAGACGCACCGGGCATGGGGCCGAACAATCCAGCTTCACCCACCCTGGAGCCCGCGGGCTATCGGGTCGGGGACCTATTGGTCGACATCGGGCGCCAAACGGTGACCCGCGAGACGCCACAGGGACGGGTCGAGCTGCCACTATCGCAATTGTCCTTGGAGCTGCTGCTCGCCTTGACGCGAGCGGCCCCGAACGTCGTTTCCTTCGATCAGCTCATGGAGCGGGTCTGGCCTGGCCTGGTCGTGACCCCGGAGACCGTCAGCCAACGCGTCAAATTGGTGCGCGACGCGCTCGGGGACGACTCACAGTCGCCTCGTTATATCGCCGGGGTCCGTGGACGCGGCTATCGCATGGCCGCATCGGTGAATCGGCTCGAGAGTGTCACGACCTCACCGGAGCCCACTCCGGTACCGGTGACGTTACCGCCACCACCACAAGCACCCGTCACGCCGAGCGCCGCCCCGCCCATCCCGGTATCCAAACCGGAGCGCTCGCGTCTCGCCACGATCGGAACCGGACTGGTGGTCGTCATGCTGGCCGTTAGCGCTTCGATTCTGACGCGATATCTGGATCGGCCCCACAGCGGGCCAGTGTCCGCCACCGCTGACGACTCGTCAGTGTTGGTGCAACAGCCCAAGACCATCGCGGTCCTGCCCCTGGTCGACCTGAGCCCGACCGGAGCGAATGCTTACATCGGCGAAGGACTGGCCGAGGAGCTCTCGAGTCGCCTCGCCCGGATCCCGGGGCTGCGCGTCGCATCCCAAACCTCCGCGGCTGCCTATAAGGGAAGCCGAGCCGATGTGCGCACCATAGGGAAAGCGCTCGGTGTAAGACACATTCTAGAGGGCAGTGTCCGCCGCGAAGGCAACCAGATCAGGGTAACGGCTGAGCTGATCGATACCGCCTCGGGCTATCACGTGTGGTCGCAGACCTACGACCGTAACTGGCAGGATCTCCTGGTCATCCAGGACGACCTGTCGCGCTCCATCATCAGCACCCTGCAGGTGGTGCTCTCCAGCGATCTGGCGCAACGCGTCGGACAATCCCCCACGGCTCAGATCGCCGCTTTCGATCTGTACCTCTCGGGAATCGCAAAGCTGCGACAACAGCCGCCGACGCCGGCCCAACTCGATACTGCCGAAGAGGCTTTCCGGGATGCGCTTGCGATCGACCCCCGTTTTGCACCGGCGTATGCGGGATTGTGTGAACGATTCACGCGCGGCTATGAGAGCTCCCGCGATGCGGCGCTGGCGGGCAAAGCCGAGACCGCATGCAAGAAGGCGCTCGCACTTGATGGCACCCTGCGCGAGGTCGAAATGGGCCTTGCGCATCTCTATCTGGTTACCGGGCGCGCCGAGCAGGCTGCAGTGCTGCTGCACGCCGTCATCAGTAAGGACCCCACGGATGCCGATGCTTATATCGCACTCGCGGATGCCTACGATGGGCAACACAAGACGGCCGAAGCCGAAATTGCCTACCATCGTGCCGTCGAGGCTGAACCAACTTACAGCGCCGCTCAGACGGCGCTCGGCAACTTTCTGACTCAACATGGGCGCGCGGCGGCAGCGGTGCCGCACCTCAAGCGCGTTACCGAGCTCATGCCTGGCAGCGCCACTGCCTTTAACAATCTCGGCGGCGCGCTCTTGATGAGCGGTGACTTCCAGTCGGCCGCCGAGGCATTCACCAAGTCGCTGGCGCTCGGACCGAGCCGCAGCGCTTACTCCAACTCCGGAATGGTTTACTACTACCTCGGCCGCTTCACGGAAGCCGCGCAGATGTTCCGCAAAGCCACCGAGGTCGCCCCTGAAGACCATCGCGTCTGGGGCAATCTCGCCGATGCACTCTATATGATCCCCACCAGCCGCCCCGAGGCGCAGCAACAATACCGGCACGCAATCACCCTGGCAGAGCGTCGCATCGCGGTGAACTCCAGCGATGCAACCACATGGATCCAACTCGCCTTCTATCAGGCCCGCCTCGGCGACTCCTCGCGCAGCGCACCCTGCCTGAGCCGCGCGCTCGAGCTCGGCGCCGACGATGTGTTTGTCCAGTACTACGCTGCGCTCACCGAGCTGGAGACGCATGACATCGACGCCGCGCTCGACAACCTGCGCCGGGCAATCGATCTCGGCTACCCCCGCCAGATGGTAAGCGCGGCGCCCGAGCTCGCGCAGTTCCGCCAAGACGAACGCTTTCAACAACTGCTCGCCGCGGCACACTAGAGCCGCTCTTTGAGGCGACAGCGCCACCAATGAATAAAAGGAGGATCCATCCATGTCAACGACCGGACAAAGCGCAGCGCACGTCGAGATCGACGTTTCTGTACACAACAACACGCTGATCGTCGGCCTCAATGGCGGCAACGTAACGGGGGCTCCGGGGGAGACCATACTCTGGCGTGCCGCCAACGGCACCAAGGCCTTCACGCTGCAGTTTTACCAACTCGCGGCCGAGCCGAACACGAAGGCGCCTTGTGAGCGCATCGACGTGGCCGAGCTGCCATCCTGGCCGTTTGTCGAGCCGGCCCCACCGCACGGCGTCGTTGGACCGACACAGTCTTTCCGGGGCACGCTCAAGGGCAGAGCACAGCCGGCAACGGCTTTCAAGTACTCGGTGGCCGTGGGGAACCTGCAGGTTGACCCCATCGTGATTGTCGATCGCTGAATACCTTCCGAAGACCTTCAGGCTCGCGCCATACTCGTGGTGCGAGCCACACCGGTTTACCCCCGACGGGACTTGTTGCGCCGCGGGTCCGCATCCTCCATCCCGAAACCATCGAGAGTCTGCTCGACCGAGATGCGGCGCAATTTCTGCGTCTCGCCCGTCGCCCTGCGCAGCTCGACTTCGCGCCACACGGTCGAGGGTACTTCAGGTAACTTGAGAATCGCATCACGCGCTTCGCGTAAGCGATGTTTCAACAGCGGCTTCAGGGCCTCCACAGCTCCGAGCGCCAGCTTCTCCTCTTCGGTCTCGGCAAGCGCCACGTCGCAGAACACTCTGAAGTAGTCCGAATACCATTCCTGGTAAAGCTGAATCGGCTCGTCGAAGGCGGCGTCCCGCATCAGCTGCGCGGCAAGATGATCCATGCACAGACGGCTCGAGCTGCAACGCACAAAGTTGGCATGCTCGGCGATCACTGAGTTGGAGTAGTCACGCGCTCCGTAGAAGAGTGCGAACAAGACGTGGCGCTTCGTTCCCGAGAGGTGGCGGTCGCGAACATATTCGAACAGGGCTTTGCGGTGGATGAGCGCGAAGGTGGCCGAACGCAACGCACCCATTTGCGGCGCCAGCCGGGTATGCGATGACACCCTGCGCAGCAGCCGGTCGTGCTCCGCTTCCCAAGTCCGATACGCCGCCGGATGCTCGAGAAGCCGGCCGGCCAGCAACATATCGCCGGGCGGCCCCGCTCTGGCTACCGCTGCAAGACAAAGCTCCGACTCTTCCATGAGGCGCGCATGTTTGTACCCCTGGATGAGCATGGGCCCCCGCCCCCGGGAACATCTCCTCTACGAAAATGAATTATGTGAAGGCGGGGTTGAGTGTACACGGCAGATCACCCTAACCTAGAGCAGGGCTTTAGACGAAGGCCGGATAAAGGTTCACGTGGGTCGCGCCACCCAGGGCGGAAGTGGCGATGGCGAGCCCGATTTCCAACAGGATCGTACACAGCACGATCGTGGCAGCATAACCTAACACACGGTCGGCCGGAACCCGCATCAACACTCGCAAACCGAGGTATAGAAGGTACGTGTGATAGCTCACGGCGAGTACCTGTAGCACCGGCCATACGGTTGGGAATGGGATGAAGAGCAATGCCACCCACACCGGCGTCGAGGCGTAGGCCGAGATCGCCGTGGCCAGCCGCCGGTTGCGTAGTGCACCGAAAAACGGAACCAACGCGTAAATGATCAATGCAACCAAAAAGATGCCCAACAGTCCGCACACGAACGCCAGCGCCCCCGTGGCCAGAGCGCCGAACGCAGGCGCGCCCGTCACGCTGCTGAATGGATTTGCTGTGCCAACTATCGACGCCTCGACGAGCCCCGCAACGGCCCCGAGAGCCGCGAGAGGTATAACAAATCGGGTATAGATCTGTGTCGCCGGAGTCGACTCGCGCGCGATCAGCTCCCACTCAGCCCTAGGGCTGAACAGCATGCCCTTCATACGACCCAAAAGTCCCGGCGCGGCGTGCGATGAGGATGCGACGGAGACCTCGGCGGGTGTATCGTGACTCACGGACGGCCTGCAAAAGGAAGAGGTATCCTTTAATACCGGAACTGAGGCGATTTCCCGCCACGCCAGGACGTTTATCGACAATTCCCGATGAGCTCCGCCGAATCCAACGTCAATTTTGACGACAGCTCTGCTACTGCGGAGGTCAAACGTATTGCCGCCGAGCTGTTACCCACCTTTTATGATCAGTTGAAGCATATTGCGCAGCGCGCCCGCGCTCATATGGGGGGGCAGTACACCCTGCAGACCACCGCGCTGGTACACGAGGCCTATCTGCGCCTGCGGCAATCCGGCGGATTTACCGATGAAACACACTTTCTGCGCGCAGCGGCGCTGGCGATGCGCCACGCACTCATCAACCATGCCGCGGCGCGTCTAGCTGACAAGCGCGGCGGCGGCATCCAGCACGTGGCCCTGACTTGTGCTGAATCTCTTGAGGTCGATACAGACGAAGGTCTGATGTTGCTCCACGCAGCACTCCAGCGCCTCGCAATCGAACGCCCGCGCCTGGCGGATGTCGTTGAATGCCGGTTCTTCGGAGGATACGGCGAAGCGGACACGGCGCGCGCCCTGGGGATGTCCCTGAGAACCGTGCAGCGCGACTGGCTCAAGGCCCGCGCATGGTTGTTTCGCGAGCTCGGGGGACTTAAGGCTTAGTGGGTCAACAGGGCACGTTGGGCTCGCGCCGTCTCCGGATGTGCGGCGCCAAGCTGCTCCTTCAGTGCCGCGAAGGCCTGCTGTAACAGGTCATGCGCGCCAGCGCTGCGAGTCGCGGCGAGGGCCTCGCCCAAGCGCTCGCGCGCAATAGCCAGCTCCCATGTCGAATCGCCGGACATCTCCCCTACAGCGATGGCTTCCCGCAACGGCGGGATCGCCTCACGCGCCTGTCCCTTCAAAACAAACACCTCGCCGAGCAGGCGCAGTGCCTCCTCCAACTCTCCAACCATCTGCAAACCACTACGCCGTAGTGCGGGAAGGATCGCTGACAACCGCGATTGCGCTTCCGCGGCGTGCCCTTCCGCCATCGCAAGACGCGCCAGTGCGAGTTGCGTACGCAGGGTCCATTGGTTGTTGGCGCCGTACTGGGCGATCGTCACTTCCTGATCCGCAGTCAGGGTCGCATGCGCGGCTGCACGATCGCCCAAAGCAAGCTGCGCTTCACCGAACAGAATCCGGTTCTGCACAGCCACGGGACTTGCGGGACCGGCATATCGAATACCGAGGTCACTCGCCTCCCACAATACCGGCAGAGCCTTTGCCGGCCGATTCGTAATCAACAAAACCCGTCCGTAGTAACCCAGCGCCGCGGCCACCGCGGCCGAGTCTCCCGCAAGAGCCCGCTCACGCTCAATCGCGCCCCGCAGCATGGTTTCCGCCTCGCGCAGATGGCCGGTCCGCAACTCCAGCGCCCCCGTGTTGGCCAACACGATCTGCGCATCGAGCTCGTCTGCCAGACCGAGCGCCCGGTAGATTGCGAGCGTCTCGCGGTAGGCCTCCAGGGCCTCGCCAAGTCGGTTCGCCGTGTTCAGAATGATCCCGTAGGAGTTATAGAGTACGGCCGTCTCGCGATGCACACGGCCGGAAAATGCTATCCGTTGCGCAATGGCGGTCTTGGTAGTCGCGATGGCGCCGTCGATGTCGCCAGCGGCGCGCTGCTGCCTGGCCCTGATGCCAAGTCCCTCCAGGCGCTCCTCGGTGTACCGGGCGGGAACGCCGGCCCAGAACGCCTCCGCCTGCCCCAACAATTGCCCGGCATGCTCGACATGACCCCGCGCCACCTCGAAACTGGCAAACTTCTGGCGAGCGATGGCCACATCAACCGGATCCTGGTTCGGATCGGCCTCGCGTAGATAACCATCCAACAGTTCGGCCGCGCCCTGGGGATCCTCCAAGGTATCGTAAAGGTCCGCCAGCGTAACGACGATTTCGCCGGCGAGCTTCGGTTCATCGCGGTACTCACGCAACACTCGCTGCGCGCTGGCGTCAATCATCGATTTTGCCGTTGGCGGGCCGCCGGGACCACGATAGGCGACCGCAGTCCGGAACAGGCGGGTCAGTTGGTATCGCACGGCTTCCTCCCGTGCAGCGTCGCGGCGTGCGACATCACGCTCCAGCTGCGCCCGCCTCGCCTGCCATGCAGCTACACCGAGGCCTGCTGCAAGTGACATCATGACGGCCACAACTGCGGCAGCACCCCAACGGTAGCGCCGCAGAAATCGGCCAAACCGGTACATGCGAGCTCCGGTGCGCGCGGCAACTGCCTCGCCACGCAGAGCCCGATCGACATCAACCTTCAGCGCATCGACCGTTTCATAGCGATACTCAGGCTCCTTGCGCAGTGCCTTCGCAACAATGGCGTCCCAATCCCCCCGTAGCAGTCTTTTAGGCACTGGAGGACTCGCCAGGGACGCAGCCATCGCGCTCGGCGCCGGAGCCGGCCGCTCGAGAACCACTCGCATGGCGTGCGCAATGGGCTCCCCCGCCGGTGACCACGGTCGCTCCCCTGTCAGAAGCTCGAACAACAACAGGCCCAGCGCGTAAACGTCAGTGGCGGTGGTCACCGACTGGCCAAGCAGTTGCTCAGGGGCGGCCGAAGCAGGTGTGAGTGGCACCCCCAGTACCCGCGTCAGATTGCGATCGGCGTCCGCAATGAGCTTGGCCACACCGAAATCGAGCAGTTTCACCTGGCCCTGCGCGGTGACCAGGATGTTGGCCGGCTTCAGGTCCCGATGCACCACCAGATTGCGATGCGCGTAAGCAACCGCCTCACAAACCTGCGCGAACAAACGCACCCGCTCGTGCAATGTTGCTCGTGTACGGATGCAGTACGTGGTAATCGGTTCGCCGGCAACGAGCTCCATGACCATGTAAGGCCGGCCGTCGGGTGCGATACCGCCGTCGTAAAGCCGGGCGATGCACGGATGCTCCAGGCGCGCCAGAATGCGGCGCTCTTCGTGAAACCGCTCCAACTCCGGAGTCGCTTCCTGTCGCAGCAGTTTGACCGCCACTTGCTGAGCGAAATCGCCTTCGGCGCGCATGGCTTCATAAACCACACCCATGCCGCCGCGACCGATGTGGCGTGTGATTTTCCATGCCCCCAGGCGCATCTCAGGCTGGATCGGATCGCGGCGCGCCTCTGCGCCGCGATCGAGGCGGGCGGGACTGGTCAGAAATCCGCCTAACTGCTGCGTGGCTTTGAGGAGACTGGCCACCTCCTCCAGTACTGCCGGGTCCTCACCGCCGCGCTCGCCCAGATAGCCGTCGCGGGCCGGCGCAGGCAAGTCCAACAGAATGTCGAGTAACTCATCAGCTCGGTCTCGTTGGGTGGCGGACAGACCGGACATGGTGTGTTCTATTTGAAATCGGCCTGAGCGCGCACGCCTTGACCGAAATCAGGCAGGATGAACCCCCAAGGGTCGCTATCAGCGCCGCGCGGCACCTGTACCTCGATGAGGAATGGCCGGTCGGCGGCCAATGCACGTTCCAACACCGGACGCAGCTGCGTGGGCGAGCTGACTGCCGTGGCCCCTACCCCGAAGGACTCGGCCAGCTTGACGAAGTCCGGATTGACCAGCTCGGAGCCCAGCAACCGGCCGCCGAACTGTTGGTGCTGGTCGCGCCAGACATTGCCATAACTTTGATTGTTGAAGACCAGCGTGACCAGGTTGATGTTGTACTGAACCGCGGTCGCCAGCTCCTGTACCGCGAACATGAAGCCGCCGTCGCCGGTGATCGAGACCACCGGCCGGTCCGGGAATGCTACTTTCACCCCGAGCGCGGTCGGAAATCCGAACCCTAGCGTGCCTTGGTGGCCGCTCGTCACGAAGGTGCGTGGCTCATAGACTGGAAAGGCGAACATGGCCGCGAATCCCATCTGGGAGATCTCGTCGACGAAAAATCCGTCCCGCGGCAGGAGCTCGCGGATCACCCGGAGGTAGTCGACCTGCGGTTGTACCGCTCGCGTTGCTTCCGCAGCCCATTGCCTGGCGGCCGTAATGGCTGCATCGCGCCGTTTGGGTACACCGTGCTTTCGCACCGCCGCCGCCAGTGCCCGTGCACCAACAGCCGCGTCCGCGATGACACCGACGCTGGCCGGCAGGCGACGCAACTCGGCCGGGTCGATATCGATGCGAATGATTTTCAAGCCCGGCGGCCGATAGCGCCACCGCATATCCAACAGCTCGAAGCGCGAGCCGATCACAATGGCCACATCAGTCTGAGGCCACAGGCGCTGCGCGGCCGAGATGGTCAGACCCAGGGGATGATCGTTGGAGACCACTCCTCGTCCGCCTCGAAAGCTGACAGCCGGCGCGCCGATCAACTCGGCCAACTCGGTCACTTCGTGGCTCGCATCCAGCGCTCCAGAGCCGACCGCTATCATCGGCGCCTGGGCGCCGGCGATGATTCGGGCGGCCTCATCGATGGCATCCAGATCGATCTCGGGCGCGTTGGGAAGAGGCGGTAATTTGACCGCCGGCCCTACACCGGCCGTGGCGGTGAAAAAATCCCAGGGTGCCTGCAGAGCGGCCGCGCCGCGCCGCCCAGCGGACATTTCCTGGAAAGCGCGGGCCACCAGCAGGCCGGCCTGCGCCGGATGCTCGATATGCCCCGACCACTTGGTGATCGAACGCAGAATGGCGAGCTGGTCGCGCAGCTCGTGCAGGGCGTTGCGCTCCCGGCCTTTCAATTGTGAGGGAATGTCGCCAGTCAATGCCAGAACACGCTGGTTGCCGCTGTTCGCGGTCAACAGAGCCGCGGAGGCATTGAGAATACCGGGCCCCGGTACCACGGCGAACACAGCTGGCTTGCCACTCGCCCTGGCGTAGCCGAATGCCATGTAGCCGCACGCCTGCTCGTGCCGGGCTCCTATGGTGCGGATCCGCTCGCGATTCTTGGCGAGAGCATCGCAGAGGCCGTAAATCTGCGCGCCGGGCAGCGCGAATACAGTATCGATATCGTGCGCGAGGAGGCCCTCGACCATAGCCTCGGCGCCGGTCAGCTTTCGCGTCTCCATGCCCCTATTGGAACATGGATTGCCCGGGGCGCGTAGCCTCAGCCGGCGATTCGCATCTGCCCCCGACCCGCGCGCTTGGCCTCGTAGCAGGCACGGTCCGCGGCGGCGATCCAGGCGGTGACGCTTCCGATACCCGGTGCGAGTGAGGCCAC
>Ga0134126_10001030_pt1 | contig 35303 bp, 32 predicted proteins | sample KB31752_FD_96881 | JGI IMG/M metagenome (GOLD analysis project Ga0134126, IMG submission 96881) | Terrestrial soil microbial communities with excess Nitrogen fertilizer from Kellogg Biological Station, Michigan, USA - KB3-175-2 | ecosystem: Environmental > Terrestrial > Soil > Unclassified ...
GACAATAGTGTTCGGGCGGCTTGCCGATCGGGTCGGCATCGCCGTGCCGCTGGTCATTTCCGGCCTTTGCCTTGGGGTCGGTTTTCTGATCGCCGCGATTGCGCCGAGCCTGCTGGTTTTCTCGACCGCGCATCTGTTGCTGATCGGAGTTGGGGCGGCCGCGGGCTTTGCGCCGATGATGGCGGATATTTCGCATTGGTTTGTCAAAAAGCGCGGCCTGGCGGTGGTCGTCGTCGCATCGGGCAATTACGTCGCCGGCGCGGTTTGGCCGCTTATCATGAATTGGCTGATGCCGCAGATCGGCTGGCGAGAGACTTATGGCGTGATCGGAGTTTTCGTCGCCGCGATTGTTATCGCGTCGTCATTTTTGATGCGCCGCCGGCCGTCGACCCAGGTGATCGCCGCCGCCGAGGAGGCGACAAGGGTGGCGGGCGCGGCTTCCGGAATTTCGCCGCGCCTGCTGATGGCGCTGCTGATCGTGGCGGGCTTTTCCTGCTGCGCCGCGATGTCGATGCCGCAAGTTCATATCGTCGCCTATTGCGGCGATCTCGGCTACGGCGTGACGCGCGGCGCCGAGATGTTGTCGCTGATGCTGTTCCTCGGCATCATCTCGCGCATCGGCTCCGGCTTCGTCGCCGACGCCATCGGCGGCGCCCCGACATTGTTTATCGGATCAATGATGCAAGGCGTGGCGTTGCTGCTCTATCTGCATTTCCAGGGGCTGACGTCGCTGTTCGTGGTCTCGGGCATATTCGGCCTGTTCCAGGGCGGCATAGTGCCGATGTATGCGGTGATCTGCCGCGAACTGATGCCGCCGCGCGAAGCCGGCATGAGAATCGGAATCGTCGTTTCCGCGACGATTTTCGGCATGGCGTTCGGTGGCTATTTCTCCGGCGTCATCTACGATCTCACGCACTCCTATCGAATGGCGTTCTTGAACGGGGTGGGCTGGAACGCGCTCAACCTGATCGTCGTCGGCTGCCTGGTCTGGCGCCGGCGGAAACTCTCTCCGGCGCTCAATCTTACTGCCGAGGCCTGAACGCTCAGCGATCTTGCGTCAAAGCCGCCCGTTCAGATAGTCGTCGAGCGTCGCGCGCACGCCCTTCGCCCACAGCGATTGCAGCGCCTTCGAGAAGGCGGCGACATAGGCGGGATCGCTGGCGTTGGCGCCGAATATGTCGGTCATCTCCAGAAAGGCCCTGGCGTCGTCCTTGGCGCGCTTGGCGTGCGCCTGGAGGCGGCTCCAATTGTCGTCGTTGTTGGCGATCGCCTTGCCGCTCTCGGTGACGCCGTAGCAATAGCGGCACCACAGCGCCGAGACCAGCGCCAGGCCGGCCGCGCTCTCGCCCGCTGCGAGCCGCGCCCGCGCGGTCGGCAGGATGAACTTCGGTTGCCGGTTGGAGCCGTCGAGGCAAAGCCGCGTGATGGTGTCGGCGATCTTCGGATTGGCGAAGCGGCGGGCGATCAACTGGCGGTAGTCTTCGAGATCGGTCGCCGGCGGCGGCGGAACGGTCGGCATGATTTCGGTCTTGGTGAGATGGGCGAGGAAGGCGGCGATCTGCGCATCCGCCATCGATTCGTGGGCGAAATGGATGTCGAGGAGCGCCGCGGGATAGGCGATCGCCGCATGGCCGCCGTTGAGGATGCGGATCTTCATCAACTCGTAGGGCGCGACATCGTCGACGAAGGTGACGCCGACCTTCTCAAGCCGCGGCCGCCCGTTGCAGAAATGATCCTCGATCACCCATTGCTTGAACTCCTCGCAGAACACCGGCCAGGCGTCCTCGACGCCCCACTGATCCGCGAGCAGACGGCGCTCGCGCTCGGAGGTCGCCGGGGTGATGCGGTCGACCATCGAATTGGGGAAGGCGACGTTCTCGCGAATCCAAGCCGCCAGTTCCGGGTCGGCACGCTCGGCAAGGCCGGCGACGGCGTTCTCGGTGACATGGCCGTTGCCGGGAATGTTGTCGCAGGACATAACGGTGAATGGCTTGACGCCGGCGTCGCGCCGGCGCTTCAGCGCCGCGGCGATGAGGCCGAAGGCGGTCTTAGGCGCCGCAAGATTCTTGATGTCGGCGGCGATATCGGGATGGGCGGGATCGAACTTCTGCGTCGCCGGCGAGATGTAGTAGCCACCCTCGGTTACGGTGAGCGAGACGATGCGGATTTCCGGCTTCGCCATCGCGCTCAGCATGGCGGCGGCATCGCCCGGAGTGATGAAGTCGATCATTGCCGCGGTGACGCGCGCGCCGCTGTGATGCGCTTCCTGCTCGACAACGGTGGTCAGCCAATCCTGCGCGCCGAGCGCGGCGCGCATTGCCTGATCGGCCGGGCGCACGCCGGCGCCGACAATCGCCCAATCGCGGCTGAGGCCGAGATTGAAGAGATCGTCGAGATAGACGGCCTGATGGGCGCGATGGAAATTGCCGACGCCGATATGAAACACGCCCGGCGACAGATCGGCGCGCTGGTGTTTCGGCGCGGCGACGCCTTTCGGCAGCGAGCCCAGCGCGGCGGCGGAAAGCTTTACGCTCATTTCATTCGTCCCAAATAAGCGGTCAGGCGGCGATGCGCTGGCCGGCCGCATTGAACTTGTGCAGGCGCGGCTCGCGCGGGTTCAGGAACACGCGGTCGTCGGTGTGCAGCGGCGCCTCGCCATCGACGCGCACGGTGAACGGTCCGACGCCATCGACATCGACATAGACGAAGGTCTCCGAGCCCAGATGCTCGGCGATGCGCACGGTGCCCGGCCATTCGCCGGCGGTGGTCGAGATGTCGGTGTGCTCGGGCCTGATGCCGATCGAGTCCGCGCCGCGCTTGGCAGCCGACGGCCCCTTGGCGATGTTCATCGTCGGCGAACCGATGAAGCGTGCGACGAACAGATTGTCCGGCCGATTGTAGAGATCCAGCGGCGCGCCGACCTGGGCGATGGCGCCGAGATCGAGCACGACGATCTTGTCGGCCATCGTCATCGCCTCGACCTGATCGTGGGTGACATAGATCATCGTCGTCTTCAGCGCGTTGTGCAACTCGCCGATCTCAAGGCGCATCTGCACGCGCAGCGCCGCGTCGAGGTTGGAGAGCGGCTCGTCGAACAGGAACGCCGACGGCTCGCGCACGATGGCGCGGCCGATGGCGACGCGCTGGCGCTGGCCGCCGGAGAGCTGGCCGGGGCGGCGGTCGAGATAATCGGTGAGGTTCAATGTCGCCGCGGCGCGCTTCACCTTGGCGTCGATGATGTCCTTCGGCGCTTTCGCCATCTTGAGCGGGAAGGCGATATTGTTGCGCACGCTCATGTGCGGATAGAGCGCGTAGGACTGGAACACCATCGCCAGGCCGCGCTGCGCCGGGCCGAGGTCGGTGGCGTCCTTGCCGTCGATGACAACCTTGCCGCCGGTGACGTCTTCGAGGCCGGCGATCAGGCGCAGCAGCGTCGACTTGCCGCAACCCGAGGGGCCGACGAACACCACGAACTCGCCGTTCTTGATCTCGAGGTCGACGCCCTTGATGATGTTGACGGCGCCGAAAGATTTGCGGACCTGTTGCAGTTCGATGCTACCCATGACCCGAAGCCCCTCTGTTCATTTGACGGCGCCGAAAGTGAGGCCGCGCACGAGTTGTTTCTGCGACAGCCAGCCGAGCACCAGAATCGGCGCGATGGCGAGCGTCGAGGCGGCCGAGAGCTTGGCCCAGAACAGGCCCTCGGGCGCCGAATAGGATGCGATGAACGCCGTCAGCGGCGCGGCGTTGTGGGTCGTGAGGTTCAGCGTCCAGAACGCCTCGTTCCACGACAGGATAACCGCGAGCAGCATGGTTGAGGCGATGCCAGGCGTCGCCATCGGCGTCAGCACATGGACGATCTCGTTCATCAGCGAGGCGCCGTCCATGCGCGCCGCCTCCAGGATGCCGACCGGGATCTCCTTGAAATAGGTGTAGAGCATCCAGATGATGATCGGCAGGTTCATCAGCATCAGCATGAGCCCGACGCCGAAGCGGGTGTCGAGCAAGTTCAGGTCGCGGAACCACAGGAAAATCGGCACCAGCACGCCGACGCCCGGCATCATCTTGGTCGACAGCATCCACATCAGCACGTCGGGCGTGCGCCGGGTCATGACCCAGTAGACGATGGGGATGCAGGCGATGGCGACGATCGGCCCGTAGATGCGCCAGTCGTAGCGGGCGTCGCCGATGAGATAAAGAATGGCGGCGGCGAGCACGATGGCGCCGAGCATGGCGGCGTAGAGTTTGCGCGTCAGCGCGCGGTCGGGGACGACGGTGGGCGCGAAGGCCATCGACCAGGCGGCGGGAATGGCGATCAGCAGGCCGACGACGTTAGCGCCAATCGACAGCACGATCGAATTATAGGCGAACAGCGGATAGTTCGAGCCATCCAGCACTCCCTTATAATTCTCCAGCGTCCAGTGGACGGAGAAGAATTTCGGCGGGAAGGCGAAAGCGTCGAGCTCGGTCTTGAAGCTCGTCAGGATCGTCCACAAAATGGGAAAGAAGATGATGAAGCCGATCGCCCAGGCGAGTACGTTGACGCCGATGCGCCGGCCGATCGATTGTCGGACCGCCATGACTTAAGCCTCCAGATTCTTGCCGATCACGCGCATCAGGAAGATGGCGGCGATATTGGCGAGCACGACCGCGACAATGCCGCCGGCGGAAGCGCCGCCGACGTCGAAATCGAGCAGCGCCTGCTTGTAGACGAGGAAGGCGATATTGGTCGTCGCATCCCCGGGTCCGCCGCTCGTCGTCACCAGGATTTCGGCGAACACGCTGAGCAGGAAGATGGTTTCGATCAGGATGACGACGGTGATGGCGCGCGAAATGTGCGGCAGCACGATATAGAAGAAATAGGGGATGGCCCCAGCGCCGTCGAGCTGCGCCGCCTCCTTTTGCTCCAGGTCGAGCGATTGCAGCGCGGTCAGCAGAATGAGGCTGGCGAACGGCAACCATTCCCAGGAGACGATGAGGATCACCGACAGCATCGGCCAGTTGGTGAACCACACCGGCGCCGGCAGATGCAGCGATTTGGTGATCCAGAGAAAGAACCCGGACTCCGGATTCATCAACAGGTTCTTCCACACCAGCGCGCTGACCGTCGGCATGACGAAGAACGGTGCAATCACCATCAGCCGCAGCAGGTTCAGCCCGATCACCTGCTGATCCATCAACAGCGCGACAAATATGCCGCCGACGACGCTGATGAACAGCGTCGAGAACACCAGGACCAGCGTGTTCTCCAGCGCGTCGATGAAATTCGGATCGGAGAGGAAGTCGAGATAGTTCTGGAAGCCGAGGTAGCGGATGGCGCTGCCGTCGAGGAGATTATAATGCAGGGTGGAGAAATACAGCGTGCGCGCCAGCGGCCCGAGCATCCAGGCGAACAGCAGAATGACGGACGGCGCAACGAGAATTCGCCCTGCGGTGACGGTTTGCTGCGTCGCCATGCGTTTCGCTCCCCTGAGATCGCTATACGCCAGATTCACGCCGCCCCTGCGCTCGCCGCCGGATGATCCGCGCCGGGCGCTTTGTCCAAACCCTCCCCGCGAGCGGGGCGGGCGGGGGTGGGAGGACATCCCCCATCGAGAAGGCGGGGCGAACCGCCTTCCCGGGTCTGGCAAGTGGCTGGCTATTTGATGTAGCCGGCCTTCTTCATCGTCGACGCAGTGCTGGCCTGCGCCTTGGCGAGCGCCTGGTCGACCGTGATGCGGCCGGCGAGGGCGGCCGAGAAGTCCTGGCCGACCTGGGTGCCGATGCCCTGGAACTCGGGGATGGCGACGAACTGCACGCCGACATAGGGCACCGGCTTGACGGTCGGATGCGTCGGATCGGCCGAGTCGATCGAGCCCAGCGTCATCTTCGCCCACGGCGCGGCCTTCAGATACTCGGGGTTGTTATAGAGCGAGGTGCGCGTGCCCGGGGGAACGCGCGCCCAGCCGTCCTGCTTGGCGACCAGATCGGTGTAATGCTTCGAGGTCGCCCAGGAGACGAATTTCTCCGCAGCGTCGCCCTTCTTCGTGCTGGTGGGAATGGCGAGCGACCACGCCCACAGCCAGTTGGCGCTCTTGCCGAGGCCGTTGTTGGGGGCGAGCGCGAAGCCGACGTCGCTGGAAACCTTCGATTGCTTGGGATCGGTGACGAAGCCGGCGGCGACCGTGGCGTCGATCCACATGGCGCACTTGCCGGCGTCGAATAGCGCCAGGTTCTCGTTGAAGCCGTTGGAGGAGGCGCCGGGCGGGCCGTCGGCCTTCAACAGCGCGACGTAGAAGTCGAGCGTCTTCTTCCACTCCGGCGAGTTGAACTGCGGCTCCCACTTCTCATCGAACCAGCGCGCGCCGAACGAGTTCGACATCGCGGTCAGGAACGCCGTGTTCTCGCCCCAGCCCGGCTTGCCGCGCAAGCAGATGCCATAGACCTCGTCCTTCTTGTCGTTCATCTTGTCGGCGGCCTGCTTGATGAAGTCCCAGGTCGGCTTCTCCGGCATCGTCAGGCCGGCCTTCTTCATCAGGTCGGTGCGGTACATCACGAACGAGCTTTCGCCGTAAAACGGCACGGCGTAGAGCTTGCCCTCGTAGGAGAGGCCGGCGCGAATGGCGGGCAGCAGGTCGTTGGCGTCGTAATCGGCGCCGAGCTTGTCGAGCGGTTCCAGCCAGCCGCGCTTGGCCCAGATCGGCACTTCATAGGTGCCGATGGTCAGCACGTCGAACTGGCCGGCCTTGGTGGCGATGTCGGTCGTCACCTTCTGGCGCAGCACGTTCTCCTCAAGCGTCACCCAGTTCAGCTTGATGTCGGGATTGGCCTTGGTGAAATCGTCCGTCAGCTTCTGCATGCGGATCATGTCGCCGTTGTTGACGGTGGCGATCGTCAGCGTGGTCGCCGCCTGAGCGGCGATGGCGAGGGTTGAAAGGGCGCAGGCCCCAAGCAGACTCTTTAAAAGAGTCGTCATACGTGTCTCCTCCGAAATGGCGCTCGCTTTCGGGCCGCGCCCGTGCAGGGCGCGAGCATTTGCCTTGCGAACGGGCGGATATTCGACAAACTAGGTGACGCTGTCAACTGTGAATCGTTATTGCACCGCAGCAATTTGCTCGGAATCACAGCCGTCCGTTCAGCGGCGCAACCCTCCTTTCAGCGTCGCAAAAGATGCTCCGCCGTGGCTTCGTCGGTGATCAGCCCGGTCACCAACCGTCCGGTCAGCGCCGCCCGAATGGCGGCGCGCCGCGCCACTCCCATCGCCACGCCAATCATTGGCCGCTTGGCGGGTTGCCTGAGCGGCGCGGAGGTGCAGCGCTCGTTGAGCAGACCTTGAATGAGCCGTCCCTGGGAATCAAATGACCAAGCCGTGATCTCGCCGACGGCGCCGGCCTTGCGCAGCGCTTCGTGTTCTTCGGTGGTGATGAAGCCGTCCTTCAGCATCGGCGAGCCTTCGCCGTGCGAGCCGATGCCGACGAACGAAACGTCGGCCTGTTCGGCCAGGCTGAGCAGGCCGCGCGTCGACGCCAGGCTCATCAACACCTCGCGCTCGGCGGCCGAGAGCGTGAACACCGGCAGCGGCATCGGGTGATGCGGCGCCCGCACGGTGTCGGACAAACGAATGATGACGTCGTAGAACGAGGCCGAGCCGTCGGTCTTGCCGATGCCGACGAGCGCCACCAGTCTGTGCTGCGGGCATTGCATCGCCGGCATCTGATCGGCGACGGCGCGCATCGTTCGCCCGGTGCCGATGCCAATGACGATCGGGTCCGGCCGGCGCAGCCAACGCTCCATCTCGGCGGCGGCCAGTTGGGCGATGCCGAGCGTCGTCGAAGCCGAGGTCGGATCGCTCGGCGCCACCTCGCAATAGAACAGATCGTAGCGCTGCTTGAGCGCCGCGGAAAGCTCCATGCAGCGCGCGATCGGGTGATCGAGGCGCACCTTGACCAGCCGCTCGCTCATCGCTAGCGAGACCAGGCGTTGCGCGGTCTGGCGCGAAACGCCGAGTTTGCGCGCGATCTCGTCCTGGGTGTTGCCGGCGACATAGTAGAGCCAGCCGGCGCGGGCGGCGTCGTCGAGCCGCGCGTTTTCGTTGTCCGCCATCTTCGCCATCAGTCTATACCGCCTCGCGCGCCGCCGCCGCCCGTGCAATCAACGCGGGCAGCTCGCGCATATCATCGAAAGTCAGCATGGCGCCGGCGTTGGTCAACCGGGCGGCGTAGTCGGCGCCTGAAACATGCGCGCCGCCGGTGAAGCCGAACACGCTCATGCCGGCGCGCGTCGCCGCGGTGACGCCGGCGGCGCTGTCCTCGACGACCAGACAATCGGCGGCGGCGACGCCGAGTTGGGCTGCCGCATGGAGCAACAAATCAGGCGCCGGCTTGCCATTGGCGACCTGCTGGGCCGAGAACACGCGCGGGCCGAACAGATCGGCATAGCCAACGATGCGCAAGCTCGCCTGGATGCGCTCGGGCGAACTGGAGGAGGCGACGCAGACTGGCCGGCCTAGCGCTTCGATGGCTTCGCGGACGTTGGCGATGCCGCGCAAATCGCGCTCGAAGGCGGCGATCGCCTCGCGCGCGAGATCGGCCTCGAAGGTCTCCGGCAATGCCGAGCCGAGCCGGCTCTCGGCGATCTCTCGCGCCGACTTGGCGCTGATGCCGAGCAAGACCTCGCGGCTCTCGGCTTCGCCGATCTCCAGCCCGTGACGGGCCAGCGCGGCGCGGGTGATGGCGAGCGAGATCGGCTCACTGTCGACCAGCACGCCGTCGCAATCGAAAATCACCAGCTTCGGCCAGCCGCGCGCCGCGATGGCGCGGATTTCGCGCTCGGCGCGTTGCAGCGTCTCAAACGCGAGACGCTTGCGCGCATGCAAGGCGGCGATGTCGCCGCCGGCGGGCTCGGTGACTTGTCCGAGCCGCGACATGGCGCGCATCGCGCCGGCCAGGTCGTAGCGGCCGGCGGCGACCGCGCCGAGCATCGCCGAGCCGAGTAGCACCGGCTCCTCGGTCTCGGCGGTGACGACGCGCCGGCCGCAGACGTCGGCGACGATCTGGCGCACCAGGGCGCCGCGCGCCGCGCCGCCGCTCGCCACCAGCGCGTCGAAGGCGAAGCCGCCGGCCTCCAGCGCCCGCATCGCCTGCGCCAACCCCTGCGCCAAGCCGCACAGGCCGGCCACGTAAAGCGCCTGTAAGCTCGCCTCGTCCTCATCGAGATCGAGGCCGACGATGGCGCCGCGCGCCTGCGGATCGGCGAACGGCGAGCGGTTGCCGAGGAAATCGGGCAGCACATGCAGATCGCGGGCGAGCCGCGCCGCCGCCGAGGCGCCGCCGCAGCGGGCGAGAATGTCGCGCTCCAGCGCTTCAAACGGCCGCCCGGCGAAGGCGGGATGCATGCGCAGCAGCCGGTCGATGGCGGCCCCGAAGGCGCTCTGCCCGCCTTCCGTCAGCCATTGGCCGGGCGCGAGCCCGTCATAGAGCGGCCCCCAGACGCCGGGCACGAAGCGCGCCTCCTCGGCCAGCGCCATGCAGCAGGACGAAGTGCCGAGAATCAGCGCCAGCCGGCGGCGCGGATCGGCGGCCTCGCGCCCGAGCGCCGCGCCGATAGTGCCGATCGCCCCGGCGTGGGCGTCGATGAAGCCTGCGGCGACCGGCACGCCGGCATTGAGCCCCATCAGCGCCGCCGCTTGCGGCGTAAGTCCGGCCCCAAGCGGCGTGCCCGGGGCGACGATCTCGGCCCCTATGCGGCGCGCGCCGTCCTCAAGCAGGCCGCCGAGGCCGAGGGCGCGATAGGTTTCCCGCGGCCACGTCCGCTCGCGGCCCTGGTACAGCCATTTGCAGACGACGGTGCAGGTCGAGCGGGCTTTGTCGCCGCTCGCCTTATAGGTGAGGAAGTCGGTGAGATCGAAGAATTGCGCGCGCGAGAAAGTGTCGGGCAGATGCCGCGAGAGCCACATCAGCTTTGGCGGCTCCATCTCGGGCGAGACGGCGCCGCCGATAAAGCGCAGGGGATCATGGCCGCCGGCGTTGATCTCGGCGGCCTCCTTGACGGCGCGATGGTCCATCCAGACGATGGTGTCGCGCTCGCGCTTGCCGGTCGGCGAGACGGTGAGCGAGCCGCCGTCCGCGTCGAGCGCCACCAGCGAGCAGGTGGCGTCGAAGCCGAGGCCGGCGATCTCGGCGCGCGGGATGCCGGCCGTCGCCTCGCGCACCGCCGCGCAGGCCGCCGACCAGATGTCGGCGGAGCCATGCTCGACCACCTCGCCGGCCTCGCGCAACACCGCGATCGGCCTCCTGGCGCTGGCGATCAGCTTGCCGGTCTCGTCGAACGCGCCGGCCCGCGCGCTCGCGGTGCCGACGTCGACGCCGATGAAAATTCCGCCCATGCGCGCTCTCCCTTCGGAAGGGCAAGGTTTCGGGCGCCGGGCCGGCCGTTGCAAGCCGCGATGCGACGGTGGCGCCCGCTCAAGGGGGTCGAGCCCGAGCCCATAACCCTCGTTCGGCGGGCGCCATGACCTTGCGCCGCTATTCGAGACCGGCCGCGTCCGCGCCCAGCGACCAGCCGTCGCCGACCAACAGGGCGTGGTTCGGCGACGGCGCAACTCGCCAGCGCAGCGATTTGACGGCGTCGAAGCCGCCGCGCTCGAAGGCCGAAAGCAGCGCCTCGCGTTCCTCGCCCTCGGCGAGCAGGCGCGCGTCGCCCTCGGCGCGGACGAAATAGGCGCCGCCGAGCGCGCGCGCCGCATAGACGCCGTCGTCGCCGATCCGCTCGACGCGCAGGCCGACGCCGTAAGACGGGCCGCCGGCGCGCCAGATCGTGCCCAGCGGGAAAATGAGCCGCCCGCCGGGCTTCAATGTTTCGAGCCAGGGCGGCGCCGGGCGGTCGACAGCGAAATTGACATAGACGAGATCCGTCGGCTCGCGCGGCCAGCCGGCGCCGTCGCCATGCACGACCGTTACGTTGCGATATTGCGCGAGATGGGCGCGCGCGGCCTCGGCGAGGTCGGGGTCGAACTCGACCGCCGTCACCCGGCCGCGCGCGCCGACGAGTCGGGAGAGGATCGCCGTATAATAGCCGCCGCCGGCGCCGATGTGGGCGACCCGCTCGCCGGCCTTCACGCGCGCGGCGTGCAGCCAGTGCGCATGCAGCGACGGCGAGCCGTTGTTGATGCTCTTGTCCGCTTTCAGCGCCACGAGCACGTCCTGATAGATCAACGCTGGCTCCGCGGGGACGCGCCTGTAGCCGACGCCGCGCGTTACGAGCCAGGGCGAGGGGCCGAGAAAGGCCTCGCGCGGAATCGCGGCGAAGGCGTTCTCCAGACGGGCGTCGCCCGCCACATGGGCGCGGGCAAGCATCTGTTTGGCGTAGGTGCGCCGCACGACCTCAAGGGGCTGCTGGTGGCTGGGCATCCGACCCTGCTTCGGCTTGAAGCGCACGGTATCGCCCATCAAGGCCCAGCGCCAGGACGGCATGAAGGTGAGGCCGTGCGCGATCTTCGGCCCCGCCCCGGCGCGTTGCAGCGCGATATCCGCGCCGTTTTTGCGGTCGACTCTCGACAACGACAATGTAGACAAGCAGCGCGGCGCTAAAGCCTCGTTTCGTTGGGATCTTGGCATGGGTGTCTTGCTGGCCTTCGCGCCGTTCATCGCGTTCGCCATCCTCGACGGAGCGGTGGGGCCGGTCGCCGGCCTCGCCGCCGGCGCGCTGGTTTCGCTGGCGCTGGTCGCCCGCGACACGCTGAGCCCGGGGCGGACGCCGAAGATCCTGGAGATCGGCGCGGCGCTGCTGTTTTGCGCGCTGCTCGCTTACGCACTCGTCGCGCATCCGGCATGGTCGATGATCGCAGTGCGGCTCTGCGTCGACGCGGGGCTGCTGGCGATCGTGCTCGCCTCGATGGCGCTCGGGCGCCCGTTCACGCTGCAATATGCGCGCGAGCGGGTCGCGCTGGAGTTGCACGCGAGCCCGGTCTTCCTGCGCACCAACTATGTTATCGCCGGCGCCTGGGCGCTCGCCTTCGCGGTGATGGCGGCGACGGAGGCGGCGCTGCTCTATGTCACGGATATGCCGCGCCATTTCGGCGTCTTCGTCATCGTGGCGGCGCTAGCGGCGGCGATCAAGTTCACCGGCCGGTATCCCGACCACGTCCGCCGCCGCGCCGCCGCCCGAGCGCTCACGCCAGCGCAATCCTGGGGTTCGGCCCCGCCGAGCGCACCGCCTCGTCGGCGGCGTCCTCGAACTTGGCGAAATTGTCGCGGAACATCTGCACCAGCCGCCCGGCGGTCTGCGCGAACTCGCCCTTGTGGCGCCAAGTGCGAACGGGATCGAGGATATGCGGCTCGACGCCGGGAACCTCGCGCGGCACGGCGAGGCCGAAATGCGGATCGGTGCGGAAATCCGACCGGTGCAGGGAGCCGTCGAGGGCGGCGGCGAGCAGCCGGCGGGTGACGCGGATCGGCATGCGTCGCCCGACGCCGAACTTGCCACCGGTCCAGCCGGTGTTGACGAGCCAGCAATCGACGTGATGGCGCTCCATGTATTGGCGCAACAACTCGCCATAGACCGTGGGGTGCAGGGGCAGGAACGGCGCGCCGAAACAGGCCGAGAAGGTCGCCTGCGGTTCGGTGACGCCCTTTTCGGCGCCGGCGACCTTGGCGGTGTAGCCGGAGAGGAAATGATACATCGCCTGCGCCGGGTCGAGCTTGGCGATCGGCGGCAGCACGCCGAAGGCGTCGCAGGTCAGCATGACGATGTTCTTGGGATGCCCGGCGCGGCCGTTGGCCGAGGCGCTGGCGATGAACTCCAGCGGGTAGGCGATGCGGGTGTTCTCGGTGCGGCTGGCGTCGTCGAAATCCGGCTCGCGGCTTCCCGGGTCGAGCGCAACGTTCTCCATCACCGTGCCGAAGCGCTCGCTGGCAGCGTAGATCTCGGGCTCGGCCTCGCGCGACAGCTTGATCGCCTTGGCGTAGCAGCCGCCCTCGAAATTGAACACGCCGTTGCGGCTCCAGCCGTGCTCGTCGTCGCCGATCAGCGTGCGGCTGGGATCGGCCGAAAGCGTCGTCTTGCCGGTGCCGGAGAGGCCGAAGAAGATCGCCGTCTCGCCGGCTTCGTTGGCGTTGGCCGAGCAATGCATCGGCAGCACGCGCTTTGGCGGCAGCAGATAGTTGAGATAGGAGAACACCGATTTCTTCATCTCGCCCGCATAGGAGGTGCCGCCGATCAGCACGATCCGGCGCGAGAAATCGCAGGCGATGATCGTCGAGGAGCGCGCGCCGTGGCGGGCGGGGTCGGCGGTGAAGCTCGGCAGGTCGACGATCGTCAACTCCGGCGCAAAGCTGGCGAGCGCCTCGGCCTCGGGACGGATCAGCAGATTGCGGATGAACAGCGAGTGCCAGGCGAACTCCGTGTAGACGCGCGTCCGCACCCGCAAAGCCGGATCGGCGCCGCCGTAGACGTCTTGCGCGAACAGCGTCTTGCCGCGCGCGTGGGCGAGGAAATCGGCAAGCAGCGTATCGAACTGCTCGCCGGTCATGGCGCTGTTGTTGTCCCACCAGACCAGCGGCGCAGTGATGGCGTCGCGGACGATGAACTTGTCCTTGGGGCTGCGGCCGGTGTGGACGCCGGTGTCGGCGACCAGCGGGCCGTGCGCCGCCACCTGCGCTTCGCCGCGGCTTAGCGCGAATTCATAGAGTTGCGGCGCGCCGAGGCTCCAATGCACACCGGCGAGGTCGCGAAAGCCGAAAGCTTCGGCGCCGTGCTCGGCGCTACGTTTGCCGGTCTCGATCATCGCGTTCTCCCCGCGTCTGTCTCGGGCCTCGCTATGGCCCGCGCGCAGCGCCGCCGTCAAGCAGCGAGGGCGCGTCTAATCCATTGGGATAGTACGGTAATTTTGAACAGCGATGGAATAATCGACATGCCGGCGGAGCGGCAAGAAAAAAGGCGCCCTTGCGGGGCGCCTTCGGTTTGCGGCTTTCGCCAACCGCTTAGGCCGCCTGTTTATCGACCTCGATGGTCTTGGCCGAGCCGCCCTGGATCGGAATCGACCGCGGCTTCTGCGCCTCCGGCACCTCGCGCACGAGTTCGACATGCAGGAGGCCGTTCTCCACGGCGGCCTTGACCGCGCTCACGTGGTCGGCAAGGTGGAAGCGGCGCTCGAACGCGCGCGCGGCGATGCCTTGGTAGAGCATTTCGCGCTTATCGCCCTCGGGCTTGGCGTCCTTGGCGCCGCGCACGGTGAGCACGCCTTCCTTCGACTCGACGCTCAGCTCATTCTCGGCGAAGCCGGCGACCGCCAGCGTGATTCGGTAGTTGTTCTCGCCCGTCCGCTCGATATTATAGGGAGGGTAGGTCTGGGCGTTGTCGGCGCCGGAAGCCTTGTCCAGCAAAGTCAACAGCCGGTCGAAGCCGACGGTGGAGCGGTAAAACGGCGAGAAGTCGTAGTTCAACATAACACATCCTCCAGAAGAAGCGACATGGCCCTCGGCGACCCTGCTTGGCGGCGCCGAAGGCGTTGCGCCGCCTGTTGGCCAGCGCATGAATTTCATTTGGCGCGCGGGGCGCCGATTGCAAGGGGGGCGGGCAGGCGAATTCCATCGCCCCGGCAACCGCGTTGCATGCCCGCGTTGCATGCCCGCGTTGCATGGCCGCGTTGCATGGCCGCGTGGCGCAGCGTATAGCCGCGAGGCAGGCAAGGGCCGCAGGGAGGCGGATATGAAGCGCGCGTGGGCTATCGCTCTGGTCGTGGCCTTGGCGAGCGCGGGGGCGCTGGCGAAGCCGCCGCTTCCGCAGCAGGAGGAGGCGCCGAAGCCGATGCCGCCTTTGCTGAAGAGCTTCCCGCTCGACCAGACCTTCTCGCTGCGCGATCTCAACGGCAAGCCGGTGTCGGCCGAACTCGACGTCTCCTTCAAGCTCGACGGCGCTTATCATGCCTCCGGCTACACCGGCTGCAACTCCTGGTCGGCGACCGCCTATCCGCAGGAGAACCAGCACCTGGTTGTCGGCGGCTTCGCCATCACCAAGAAGACGTGCAGCAAGGAGAATTTGGCGATCGAGCGCGGCTTCCTGCGCGCGCTCCAGGGCGGCCCGGCGTGGGATCTCGTCAACGGCGATCTCGTGATCCGCGGCCCCGGCGGCGCGATGCGGATGGTGCGCTCGCTCTGATCCCGGCAGATCCGCGCTCAGCCCTTGCCATAGGTTTCATCGAAGGCATAGCCGGCGCCGCGCACGGTGCGGATCGGGTCGCGCTCGCGGCCGCGCGACAGCATCTTGCGCAGGCGGCCGATATGCACGTCGACGGTGCGCTCGTCGATTTCGACCGATTGCCCCCATACCCCGTCGAGCAGTTGCGCGCGCGAGAACACGCGCCCGCGGCGTTCGAGCAGATATTCGAGCAGGCGGAACTCGGTCGGGCCGAGATGCAGATCGCGCGCGGCGCGCCGGACGCGGTGGGTTTCGCGGTCGAGGTAGACATCGCCGGCGACGAGCCGGTCGGCGATGCGCTCCGGGCGCGAGCGGCGCAGCAGCGCGCGCACGCGCGCCATTAGCTCCGGCACCGAGAACGGCTTGACCACGTAATCGTCGGCGCCGACGGACAGCCCGCGCACGCGCTCGCTCTCCTCGCCGCGCGCGGTCAGCATGATTACCGGCAGCGTGCGCGTCGCCTCGCGCGCGCGCAGACGCCGGCAGATTTCCAGGCCCGAGACGCCCGGCAGCATCCAATCGAGGATGACGAGGTCGGGCGGCGATTCGAGCAAGCGCAACTCGGCCTCGTCGCCGCGCTCAACCGTCTCGACGGCGTAGCCTTCGGCTTCGAAATTGTAACTCAACAGCAGCGCCAGATCGGCCTCGTCCTCGACCACGAGGATGCGCGGCAGCTTCGAGGCGGCGGCGCGAACGACGTCTCGGCGCAACTCGCTCAAGCGTTGGCCTCCGAAGCCATCGCCGAGGGCTCGGGCGCGCCTTTCGGCCGCTCACCCGGCAACGGATGGCCGGTGACCAGATAGAACACGGTCTCGGCGATGTTGGTGGCGTGGTCGCCGATGCGCTCGACGTTCTTGGAACAGAACAACAGATGCGCGCAATAGGAGATGTTGCGCGGGTCCTCCATCATATGGGTGAGCAGGTCCCGAAACACGCTGTCCTCCAGCGCGTCGAGTTCGACGTCGCGCTGCCAGACGGCGCGCGCCCGCTCGACATCGCGTTGCGCATAGGCGTCGAGCACGTCCTTCAACAGCTCGGTGGCGACGTCGTTCATGTGCTTGAGGCCGACGATCTCGCGCCGCGAGCGCTGCTCGCCGCCGATTTTGAGCGAGCGCTTGGCGACATTCTTGGCGAGATCGCCGACCCGTTCGAGATCGCCGGCGACGCGGATCGCGCCGATGATTTCGCGCAGGTCGATCGCCATCGGCTGGCGACGCGCGATGGTGAGGACCGCCGCCTCCTCGATTTCGCGTTGCAGCGCATCGAGCCGCTCGTCGCTGGCAATGACCGATTGCGCCAGGGCGGAATCGGAATTGGCGAGCGCGTCCATCGCCTCGATCACCATCTTCTCGGCGATGCCGCCCATCTCGGCGATGCGGCGTTCGAGCGTTTCGAGTTCCTTGTCGTAGGCTTTCAGGGTATGGTCGGGCATGTGCGGCCTCCTCTAGCCGAAGCGGCCAGTGATATAGTCCTGCGTGCGCTTGTCGCGCGGCGTCGTGAACACCGTCTTGGTGTGGTCGAACTCGATCATCTCGCCCAGATACATGAAGGCGGTGAAATCGGAGACGCGCGCCGCCTGCTGCATCGAGTGGGTGACGATGGCGATCGTATAGTCGTCGGAGAGTTCGTCGATCAGTTCCTCGATCCTGGCGGTGGCGATCGGGTCGAGCGCCGAGGTCGGCTCGTCGAGCAGGATGACCTCCGGCTGGATAGCGACGGTTCGGGCGATGCAAAGGCGCTGCTGCTGTCCGCCGGAGAGGCCGAGGCCGCTCGCCTTGAGCTTGTCCTTGACCTCGTTCCACAGCGCGCCGCGGCGCAGCGCCTGTTCGACGCGCGCGTCCATCTCGGCTTTGCCGAGCCTCTCATAGAGACGGATGCCAAAGGCGATGTTGTCGTAGATCGACATCGGGAACGGCGTCGGCTTCTGGAACACCATGCCGACGCGCGAGCGCAACAGATTGAGGTCGAGACTCGGGTTCAGCAGGTTTTCGCCGTCGAGCATCACCTCGCCCTCGGCGCGCTGGCCGGGATAGAGGTCGTACATGCGGTTGAGCACGCGCAGCAGCGTCGACTTGCCGCAACCCGACGGGCCGATGAAAGCCGTCACCTTGCCGAGCTTCAGTGGCAGCGACACCGACTTCAGCGCCTTCGGCGCGCCGCGACCGTAATAGAAATCGAGGTTCCTCACCACGATCTTGTCGCGTAAGTCCGCGCCGGGCGCGGCCGCTTCGGCCGCTATGTCCGCCGTAACCATCATTGTCTTTGGCTCCGAAAATTCCTCACCGCTCGCCGCGCTTCGGCGCCGCCATCACACGCGCCACAATGCTCAGGCCCAGCACCGCCACCGTCACGATCAGCGCGCCGGTCCAGGCGAGCTTCTGTTGGTCGGGGTAGGGGCTGCGCGCGAATTCGTAGATGATGAGCGGCAGGCTCGACATCGGTTGCGTCAGGTTGACGCTGAACAGCGAATTGCCGAGCGCGGTGAAGATCAGCGGCGCGGTCTCGCCGGCCATGCGTGCGACCGCCAGCAGGACGCCGGTGACGAGGCCGCTCATCACGGCGCGATAGGCGACGTTGCGGATCACCAGCGAGCGCGGCATGCCGAGCGAGGACGCCGCTTCGCGCAACGTGTTGGGCACCAGCCCCAGCATGTCCTCGGTGGTGCGCACGATGATCGGCGCGGCGATGATGGCGAGCGCGAAGCCGCCGGCGGCGGCGGAAAAATGGCCGACCGGCACGACGCAGAATTGATAGACGAACAGGCCGATGACAATCGAGGGCGCGCTCAACAGAATGTCGTTGACGAAGCGGATGACGATCGACAGCTTCGAGTGGCGGCCGTATTCGGCCAGATAGGTGCCGGCGAGGATGCCGATGGGGGCTGCGAGCGCCAGGCCGATGGCGGTGACGATGAGGCTGCCGACGATCGAGTTGAGCAGGCCGCCCTTGACCCCCGGCGGCGCCGTCACCTTGGTGAACACGTCGAGCGACAGGCCGCCCGCGCCCTTCCACAGCAAGGCGCCCAGGATCAGCGCCAACCACAGCAGGCCGAAGCCGGTGGCGGCGTAGCACAGCGCCGCCCAGAAGGAGTTGCGCGCCCTGCGCCCGACATAGAGGGAGTTGGCCATCGGCGCTTAGCCTCTCTGCTCTAGCCGGGCGAGCATCAAGCGCGCCGCCGCCAGCACGATGAAGGTGATGACGAACAATGTGAAACCCATCGCCAGCAACGAGGAGGTGAACAGGCCCGGATCGGCATCGGCGAACGTATTGGCGATCATCGCCGAAATCGTCGTGCCCTGGCCGAGGATTGAAGCGTGGATATGCGGCGCGTTGCCGATGACGAAGGTGACCGCCATGGTCTCGCCCAGCGCCCGGCCGAGCGCCAGCATGACGCCGCCGATGACGCCGACGCGGGTGTAAGGCAGCACGATATTGCCGACCACCTCGAAGGTCGTGCAGCCGACGCCATAGGCCGCCTCTTTCAGCACCGGCGGCACGGTTTCGAACACGTCGCGCGAGATGGCGGTGACGAAAGGCAAAATCATCACCGCCAGCACCAGGCTCGCGGTCAGCAGGCCGTAGCCGAACGGCGGCCCGGCGAACAGATAGCCGATGAGCGGAACATTGCCGAGCGTGTGAATGAGCAACGGTTGCAGGTAATCCTGCATAAACGGGCGGAAGTAATAGACGCCCCAGATGCCGAAGATGATCGAGGGAATCCCCGCCAGCAACTCGATGGCGATGCCGATCGGGCGGCGCAGCATCGGCGGGCAAAGCTCGGTGAGAAACACCGCGATGCCGAGGCCGACGGGAACGCCGATCAGCATGGCGATGAACGAGGTGACGAGCGTGCCGTAGATCGCCGCCCCGGCGCCGAAGCGCTGCTTCGGCGGGCTCCAGGCGTCACTGATGAAGAAATGCCAGCCGAACGCCTTGAAGGCCGGCAGCGAGCCAATGAACAGCGAGATCGCGACGCCGAGCAGCAGCGCCAACACAATCAGCGCGGCGGCGAGGGTCATGATGCGAAAACCGGAATCGGCGGTTCTCATCCGCCCCAGCGCCCGCGCGCGATCCGGCGCCTTAGCCTCGACCGTCATTGTCTCGATCGCCGTCGCTGTCATCGCCGCCCCATGCCCTCGCGCGAGTCTCGCTGTCGCCTTACTTCTGCTGGATGTCCTTGGCCCACATCGCCTTCACCTTCTCGACGACATTGGCCGGCATCGGAATGTAATCGAGCGCCTTGGCCTGGTCGCCGCCGTGCTCGTAGCACCAAGTGAAGAACTTCAGCGCGGCGTCGGAGGCTGCGACGTTGACTGGCTTCTTGTACATCAGGATGAAGGTTCCCGCGGTCATCGGCCAGGACTTGTCGCCGGGCTGATCGGCGAGGATCAGATAGAAGCCGGCGGCGTGATCCCAATCGGCGTTGGCGGCGGCGGCCTGGAACGCATCGACGGTCGGCGCGACCTTCTTGCCGGCTTTGTTTATCATGTCGACCCAGGCCAGATGGTTCTGCAAGGCGTAGGCGTATTCGACATAGCCGATCGCGCCGTCGACGCCGGCGACGTTGTTGGCGACGCCGTCGTTGCCCTTGGCGCCAATGCCGGTCGGCCAATCGATCGCCGTCGCGACGCCGACCTGGTCGCTCCATTCCGGCGACACTTCCGCCAGATAATAGCTGTAGTTGAAGGTCGTGCCGGAGCCATCGGCGCGGTGGATGACCGCAATCGCCGTCGCCGGCAGCTTCAGGCCGGGGTTGAGCTTGGCGATCGCCGGGTCGTTCCAGGTCTTGATCTTGCCGAGATAGATATTGGCCAGCGTCTTGCCGTCGAGGGTGAGCCCGTCGGCCTTGACGCCGGCCAGATGCACCACCGGCACGATGCCGCCCATCACCATCGGCCATTGGACAAGGCCGGCCTCGTCGAGATCCTTGGCCTTGAGCGGCGCATCGGTGGCGCCGAAGGTGACGGTCTTGGCCTTGATCTGCTTGATGCCGGCGCCCGAGCCGATCGACTGATAGTTCAGGCCGTCGCCGGTCGCCTTCTTATAGGAATCCGCCCATTTGGCGTAGATCGGAAACGGGAACGTCGCTCCGGCGCCGGAGATGTCGGCGGCCTGCGCTGAGGTCGCGCTGGCCGCGACAAGCGTCGCGCCAATGAGGATCTTGAGCAACATGAATGCCTCTTAGGGTTAGTCGGGGCCGCCTCGGCGCCGTCTCCGTCCGCCGGCCGGCCCGCGGCTTTTAGCCGCCGGCCAAGTGACATTTATGAAAGTTCAGTGACCTCTGTATGACAGTATAAACATGAGATTCTACTCATGTTTTTGTGGTTCCGGTTCTCTTCTCCTGCGGCTTGGCCAAAGGGACGGACGCCGTGAAAGTCGCGCCGGCGCCGAGCCGGCTTTCGATCGCCAGCCGCCCGCGGTGACGGGTGAGGATGTGCTTGACGATGGCGAGGCCGAGGCCGGTGCCATTCTTGGCCCGGCTCTGGCCGGGATCGACGCGGTAGAAGCGCTCGGTCAGGCGCGGCAGATGCTCGGGGGCGACGCCGCGGCCGTGGTCGGCGACGACGAGGACGCCGTCTTTGCCGCGGCTCGCGACCGCGATCTCGACCTTGGAGGTGACGGCGGGGTCGGGATGCGCGCCATATTTGATGGCGTTCTCGATCAGGTTCTCCGCCACCTGGACCAGCTCGTCGCGCTCGCCGACGACGACGACCGGCCTCTCGGCGTCGAGCTTCAATTCGACGCCGAGTTCGCGCGCCAGCGGGGCGAGCGTGTCGGCGACGTGGCGCACGACCTGCGCCCAATCGACCTCAGCCGCCGGGCGCAGATGCTGCTTCTGCTCGATGCGCGACAACGACAGCAGGTCGTCGATCAGGCGGGCCATGCGCCGGCCCTGCTCGCCCATGATGGCGAGAAATTTGTCGCGCGCCTTGGCGTCGCCCTGCGCCGGGCCTTGCAGGGTCTCGACGAAGCCGAGCAGCGAGGCCAGCGGCGTGCGCAATTCGTGGCTGGCGTTGGCGATGAAATCGGCGCGCATGCGCTCGACGCGGCGCGCCTCGGTGAGGTCGCGAAGCGTCAGCAACATGGCGACGACCTCGTCGGCTTCGGCGGCGAGCGGGGCGATATCGACCTGGAACAGCCGCTCGATCGGCACCCGCTCGCTCCACAGCGCCTGCTCCGCCTGCGCGCCGGCGGCGACCCGGCGGATGGCGTCGGTGACGTCGGGGGCGCGCAGCGCCAGCACCAGCGCTTCGCCAATCTTGAGCGCCGGCAGCAGTGCGCGCGCCGGAGGGTTGGCGAGCATCACCCGCGCCTCCGCATCGACGAGAATGGCGGGCTCCGGCATGGCCTCGATCAGCTTTTCGGCCCCGGGCCCGCGCAATTGCGCCGTCAGGGTGCGGCGCCGGGCATTCGCCTCGCTCATGTTCGCGCCGCGTTCAATCGTCTTCGAGTTCAGCCTTTTCGATCGCCTCGCTCAGCGAGCGCCAGCGCCGCACCGCCTCGTGCGCGCCGAGCAGCGCCAGCGCCGCCACGAAGGGTACGATATAGTAAACGACGCGAAACAGCAGCAGGGCCGCCAGCAATCGGTCGGCGGAGCCGCCGACGCCTTTAATCATCGTCGCCTCGAACACGCCGAGCCCGCCCGGCGAGTTGCTGGCGATGCCGAGCATGGCGGCGAAGGAATAAAGTGCGGCGAAGGCGAGATAGCCGACGCCGTGGCCTTTCGGCAGCAGCACGTAGAGCGCGCCGGCGGCGGCGCAGACGTCGATCACGCCGAGCACGGTCTGGCCGAGGGTCAGCATCGGTCCGGGCAGGCGGAAGTGCAGGAGCACGCCGCGGCCCTGGCGGCGCAGGCGCGTCACCCACACGAGATAAGCGAGGATCACACAGATCAGCGCCAGCCCGATGGCGCGGTTGGCCCAGTCGGCGAGGTGGTTGATTTCACCGATCGCGTCGGCGTCGAACAGGAAGCCCGAGGCCAGCACCAGCCCCATGCCGAGCCAGAAGGTGATGCCGGCGACGACGGTCAGGCTCGCGATCTTGCCGGCGGAGAGACCCGCCGGTCCGTAGATCCAGAAGCGCACCGCGCCGCCGGTGATGAGCGGAAAGCCGAGGGTGAAGGAGATCGCATAGCTGGTGAACGAGGCGAGCGCGGTCAGCGGATAGGGAACCTTGGCGCCCAGATGCCGCAGCGCCAGCGCGTCATAGCCCGTCAACGCCAGATAGCTCGTCGAGGCCAGGCCGAAGGCCAGAAGGATTTGGTTGGCGCTGGTGGCGCGAAACGCGCTTTCGAATTGGGCGAAATCGATCTTCAGCAGCGTGTGGCCGAAAATGATGATCGAGACCGCGACAATGATGAGGCTCGCGGCCACGCCGGTGCGATGCAGCCCTTTGCGATGAGTCCGCACCACCTCGACGAGGCGGGCCAGCGCTTTCTGGGACGCTTCCTCGCTGGGGGCGCCGTTCAAATTTCTAAGCGCCATCCCCGAGCGGAATCCTCATCCTGCCGCAGCGGCCTATAAAGCCGCCGCCGCGGCGGAGCAAGGCGGCCGAAGCCGCGCCGCCTATTTCTTGACCAGCGGGCAGGCCGAATCGGCGAGTTTGCCGAACGCCTGTTCGCCCGACAGCTTCTCGACGAGCTTGTAATAATCCCACGGCCCCTTGGATTCGGCCGGCGTCTTGACCTCGAAGACATACATCGGGTGCTGCATCAGCCCGTCGGCGCGGATCACGCCGTCGTCGGTGAACATGTCGTCGATCTTGGTCTTGTGCAGTTCGGCGAGAACCTTGTCGCTATCCGTCGTGCCGGCGGCCTTGACCGCGTTGAGATAGGCCAGGGTGGCGGAATAATAGGCGGCCTGGCTGAAGGTCGGCTCGACGCCGGTCTTGGCCATGAAGCGCTTGGCGAAAGCGCGGCTCTTGTCGTTCATGTCCCAATACCAGGGCGCGGTGAGATAGAGGCCCTGGGCGGTGTCGAGACCCAGGGCGTGGATGTCGGAGATAAAGGCGAGCAGCGCCGCCGGCTTCATCTTGGTGGTGAGGCCGAATTCATGGGCGGCTTTCAGCGAATTGACGAAATCGCCGCCGGCGTTGGCGAGGCCGAGCACCTGCGCCCCCGAAGCTTGCGCCTGGAGCAGGTAGGAGGAGAAATCGGAAGTGGCGAGCGGCACGCGCACCGCGCCGGCCACCGTGCCGCCGTGGGCCTTGACCACCCGTTCCGCCGATTGCTGCAATTGTGTGCCGAAGGCGTAATCGGCGGTGAGGAAGAACCAGCTCTTGCCGCCGTGATCGACGATCGTCGTCGCGGTGCCGTTGCCGAGCGCCGTCGTGTCGTAGGCGTAATGGATCGTGTAGGCGTTGCAGTCCTTGCCGGTCAGCGAGGCGCCGGCGGCGCCGACGGCGATCAACGGGATCTTCTTTTCCTTGGCCACCGCCGACATGGCGAGGCTGACGCCGGTGTTGGAGCCGCCGAGCACCATCGTCACGCCGTCGCGGTCGGCGAATTGGCGGAACGCCTGGGCGCCGCGGTCGGGCTTGTTCTGGTGGTCGTAGGTCTTGATGGCGATGGGTTTGCCGAGCGCCGTGCCGCCGAAATCGGCGATCGCGAACTTGATCGCCTCGACCGCTTTCGGGCCGATCACGTCGGCATAGACCCCGGACATGTCGTCGATGTCGCCGATGACGACCTTGTCGGTCGCCGCCTGGGCCGGAACACTGGCGAGCGCGGCCGCCCACGCCGTCGCCGCCGTCGCCAACAGAAGAAATGTTCGCATTTTTACGCGCTCCCGAAGCAGTTTCCGTCCCCGGCCCGCCTTGGCAGGCCGCGCCCGTTTCTAACTTCTGCGAGCGTCGGGTCAATGTGACTTGTGGCTAAGCCGTCGCAAGTCATGAGAATATGGCCCGAACGCCGGGGGAGCGGAAAAATGGGCGACGCATACAACAGGATCGCGGCGGGGGATGTCGGGCGCATCGCGGCGCTCAGCGACGGCGTGTTTGCGGTCGCGGTGACGCTGCTGGTGCTCGACATCCATGCACCGGAGGCCGCCGACATTCACAGCGAGCGGGCGCTCTTGGCGGCGCTCGTCGGGCTCGCGCCGCGCTGGCTGGCCTGGGGCTTGAGCGTCATGACGCTCGGCATCTTCTGGGTCGGGCAGCAGACCCAGCTCAACCAGCTCGAACGCGCCGACCGCGACTTCACCTGGGCGAGCTACCTGTTCCTGGCCTCGATCTCGGCGCTGCCGTTCTCGACCCGGGTGCTCGCCGATTTCTTCGAATTTCGCACCGCGGTTGCGCTCTATTGGGCCAATATCCTGTTGTGCGGGCTGACGATCTATTTGACCTGGGCGCTGGCGGCCGGGCGCAAGCTGGTGCGCGCCGACTGCCCGCCGGAAACCGACCGCGCGATCCGACGCCGCATCGTCATCGCGCAGTCGCTGTATTTTCTCGGCGGCCTCATCGGGCTCGTCCACACGCTGATCGGCGTCGCCTTCATCATCCTGGTGCAACTCAACTACGCCGTCGCCCCGGTGCGCCGGTGGGTGGGCAAGTCAGCGGGCGCGGACGGCCAGGCCAGCGGCGACTAGCGCCATCGCCGCCAGCGCGGCGAAGGCGATGCGCAGATCCGACAGCGAGGCGATCGCCCCGACCAGCGGCGGACCGGCGAGCAGGCCGGAATAGCCGGCGGTCGCCACCGCCGCGATGCCGCGCGCCGGGCTTGAGGCGTGCGACGCGCTTTCACTGAACAGCGCGGGCACGACGTTGGAGAGCCCGGCGCCGACCGCCGCAAAGCCGAGCGCCGCCGACGGCAGCGCCGGCCAAAGGGCTGCGAGCGCCAGCCCGGCCGCCGCCAGCGCGGCGCCGGCGATCACCGTCGGCAGGCGGCCAAGCCGGGCGACGATGCGATCGCCGGCGAGCCGGCCGGCGATCATCGTCGTGGCGAACGCGGCGTAGCCGAGCGGCGCCGCCGCCGCGCCGACGCCGAACGAGACGAGATAGACGCCGTCCCAGTCGATCATCGCGCCTTCGACGAGAAAACACAGGAAGGCGATCGCCGCCAGCCCGATCAGCGCCCGCGGCGGCCAGCCGAACGGGGTCCGCGTCGCCTTCTGGCGCTCGCCGGGCGTCAGCCCGCGCATAGCGGCCAGGATCATCGCCAAGGCGCAGACGGCGACGCCGCAAAGCAGCCCCCGCCAACCAAAGCCGAGCGCCAGCGCGCCGGCGCCAAAGCCCGCCCCGACGAGGCCGCCGACGCTGAAGGCGGCGTGAAAGGACGACATGATCGGCGCCCCCCAGCGCCGCTCGACGGCGCTGGCGTGGGCGTTCATGGTTACGTCCATCAGCCCGTTGCTGGCGCCGAGCGCCAGCCCGACCAGCGCCAACGCCGCCGCGCCGGGGGCCAGCGCTGCGAGCCCGAAACAGGCGGCGAACGCCAGCCCCGATGCCGCCGCCACCCGCCCCGCGCCGCCAAGGCGCGGCCCGAGCGCGCCGGCGATCGGCATGAACGAGACGGCGCCGGCGGCGAGCGTGAACAGCAACAGGCCGAGTTCGCCGTCGGACAGCCGCAGTGCCCCTTTCAGCGGCGCAATCGCCGCCGACCAGCCGCCGAAGCCGAAGCCATTGGCGAAAAACAGCAGCGATGTCGCGGCGCGGTCGCGGACCGGCCTCAAGCGAGACCCGCTTGCGCCGAGGCGAGGCCTGCTTGCGCCAACGCCGCGCGCTGGCGCTCGCCAACCGCCTCGGGCGAGAAATCGGCGATCGTCGCTTCAAACAGGCGATGGAAGTTAAGCTCGGCGCCTAGGCGCAGAAAGGCGGCGCCGAGACCGATGGCGGCGCGGTCGAGGAAGACGAATTCGCGCGGCGCGGTCAGCGACACGCCCTCGGCGCGCAGGGTCTGCATGACGGCGCGAATCTCCTTGCGGCCGAATTCGGATGGCTTCACCCCGTCGGCGAAGCTGCGCGTGCGGTCGTCGAGAATCGGCCCGTAGACGAACGACGCCCAGATGTTCATCGCCTCGATCGTGCTTTTCTTCAAGCTCTTGAAGCCCCAGAGTTCGTAGGCGTGGGCGATGCGCTCGCGGTCCTTGGCAAGCAGCGCCCGGTAGAGTTCGACGACGCCCTCGACGAAGCGCAGCGGGAAGATGCGCACGCAGCCGAAATCGTAGAGATTGACCGCCTCGCCGTCGCCGACCACCGAGTAATTGCCGAGATGCGGGTCGCCGTGGATGACGCCATAGCGCAGGAACGGCCGCCACCACGCCTTGAACAATTTTTCGGCGAGCCCGGCGCGCACCTGGGCCGGCGCGCCCTCGAACGCCAGCAGCTTGGCGCCGTCGAGCCACTCCAGGGTCAATAGCCGCTTCGACGACAATTCCGGATACGGGCGCGGCACGCGCACCTCCTCGGTGTCGGCGAGCATGATGCGGTAAAGCGCGGCGAGTTTGATCTCGCGGCCGTAATCGAGTTCCTCACGCAGCCGGTCGCCGATCTCGATCTGCACCTCGCGCGTATCGATGGCCGCCCCGAAGCGGCGGCGGATGGCGAACAGCACGTTGAGCTGGGCGAGATCGGCCTCCACCGCCGAGGCCATGTCGGGATATTGCAATTTGACCGCGACGGCCTCGCCCGCCAGCGTAACGGCGCGATGGACTTGGCCGAGCGAAGCGGCGGCGGCCGGCGTCAGGTCGAACTCGGCGAAGCGGGCGCGCCAATCGGGGCCGAGTTCGGTTTGCATGCGCCGCCTGACGAACGCCGCGCCCATCGGCGGGGCTTGCGATTGCAGCTTCATCAACTGTTCGGAATAATCGGCGGGCAGGGCGTCGGGGATAGTCGCCAGAAGCTGGGCGACCTTCATCATCGGCCCCTTCATCGCGCCCAGCGCCTCGGCGAAGGCGCGCGCGTCGTCGTCGCGGCCGGCGCCGGTCAGCCGGCGCGCGCCGACGCGCGCCGCAAAGGCGCCGGCCTCGACGCCCAGCCGCGCGTAGCGGCTGGCGCGGGCGGAAAGACGGTTGGCTTCCTCGTCGCGGTCCATTTCGATTCCCAGGCGCTGCGGTCGCGGCCTACATAGGGCGGCGGCCGGCGCCGGGCCAGGCGGGCGCGCCGCGCCCCGACTTGCGTGCCCCGCGTCCCGACTTGCGCGGGTCGGAGGAAACAGGCAGAATCACTTCCGGTGGGCTTGCCTGGAGGGGCCTTTATGGAGTCTGGGCTTTCACCGCCGAAGCCGTGGGGAACCGGCGCGAGGAACGAAGGATTGCGAATCGACATCCAGCGCGAAACCGCGCCGGGCGGCGCTGACGCGCCGCCACCGGCCGCCGAGGTCGCCTATGCGGCCTTCGAGCACGCCTCGCAATGGCGTATGCTGGCGCTTGCGCTGACCAAGGCTTCGCGCGATTGCGTGAAGCTGGTTGACCTCGACGGCCGTGTCGTCGGCATGAACTCGGCGGCGCAACGCCTGCTTCAGATCGACGATCCCGGCCAGCTCGTCGGCCGCTTCTGGGAGACCACCTGGGGCGAGCCGGAGCGGGCGCTGGTGCGCGACAGCGTCGAGCGCGGCAAGGCGGGGCAGCCGACCTCCTTCTCCGGCTTCTGCGCCACCGCCAAGGGCGAGCCGCGCTGGTGGGAAGTCGAGGTGGCGCCGGTGCCGGACGAGACCGGCGTCGTGCGCTGCCTGCTTTGCGTATCCCGCGACGTGACCGCGTTGCGCGAGCGCGAACAGGAGATGCAGGGCGCCCTGAAGCGCCAACGTCAGGCGCTGCTGACGCTGTCGGCCGATTTCGACGCCAATTCCCGCAAGCTGCGCGACGCCGAGGCGCGCGTCTGGCACGACGACAAGATGCGCATGCTCGGCCGCTTCGTCGGCGGCGTCGTGCATGATTTCAACAACGTGTTCGCCGCCGTGCACGGTGCGGCGCGGCTGTTGCGAAGGCGCGTCACCGAGCCGCAGGCGCTCGACGTCGTCAACCACCTCGAGCGCGCGGCCGAGCGCGGGGCGGGCCTCGCCCGGCAATTGCTGGATTTCGCGCGCTCCGAGAGCGAGTCGACGGAGGTGTTCGATCCTGCGGCGCTGCTGTCGCGCGACGCCCATCTGCTGCGCCATATCCTCAGCGGCGAGGCGACGCTGACGGTGGAGACCGCACCGGACGCCTGGGCGGTGCTCGGCGCGCCGCAACGCTTCCAGTCGGTGGTGTTCAATCTCGTCGCCAACGCGCGCGACGCCGTTCGCGCCAACGGGCGCGTCGAGGTGAAGCTCGAAAACTGCCCTTCGAGCGCGCGGCCGCCGGGGCTCGAAGCCGGCGATTACGTCGCCTTCAGCGTCGCCGACGACGGCTGCGGCATGACGCCGGAGACGCTGCGGCGCGCCGGCGAGCCGTTCTTCACCTTAAAGCCCGCCGGCAAGGGCACGGGCCTCGGCCTCGCCTCCGTCTTCGAACTGGCGGCGGCCTGCGGCGGGCGCGCCTTCATCGAGAGCGAGGTCGGCGTCGGCACGCGGGTTTCGGTCTATCTGCGCCGCTCGGCGGTCGAGGGCGAACCCGTCAACTCGGCGGGCGAGGCGAGCCTGCACGGCGGCGCGAAAATCCTGCTGGTCGACGACGACCCGCTGACGCGCGACCATCTGGCCGACGTCTTCCGCGCCTTGCACTATGTCGTGGTCGAGGCTTCCGCCTACGAGATCGCCGCTGCGCACGCCGAGGTCGAGGGCGGCTTCGACCTCGTGGTCGCCGACTTCGACCTGAAAGACGGGCGCGGAGAGGCGCTGGTGGCGGAATTGCGCGCCTGGAGCCCGTCGCCGCCGATGATCTTTCTCGCCGGCGGCTCCGACGCACCGCCGCCGCAGGACGAGACGGTGCTGATGAAGCCGGTGTCGGAGACGCGGCTGGCGCGGGCGACGTTGGAGAAGCTCGGCCGGTTGCCCGGCGCTTTCGCCTCTCCCGCGGCCTTGCGCGCCGTCGAGCGCATCGAGGCGCGCATCCAGGACGAGGCGATGAAACGCGCCATGGCGGCTTGGCGCGCGCATGTTGAGGCCACGCAACGCATCCCGACCCTCGACGACGACGGGCCGTGGCGCGAGGCGCCGCCGCCGCTCGGCTATGTCGTCGCCGTCGTCGGCGCCGGCGACGATCCCGAACTCAGGTTCGAGCGCGTCGGGTCCGAGCTTTCGGCGCGGCTCGGCCGCCCGCTGGTTGGCGCGACGCTCGCGCCCGGCGACGAGCAGGTGCTCGGCGATGTCGCGCGCGCGCTGCACCGCCGGCTCGACGGCTCGCCGGGCTATCGCTACACCCGCTTTGCGTTGGGCGACGGCAAGGTGTCGCTGGTCGAGCGGCTGTTGCTGCCGCTCGGCGATGCGGACGGCCGGGTCGGACGCCTGTTCGGCCTCGTTGCCTTCAACGAGGCGACTGCGCCGTGACGCCGTCGTTCGAGGCCCCCGATTTGGCGCGGCGGGTGGAGGCGATGAACGAGCAGCAGCGTGACGCGCTGCCCTTTGGCGTCATCAGGCTCGACGCCGGCGGCGTCGTGCGGATCTATAGCCGCACCGAGGCGGCGCTCTCGGGCCGCAAGCGGCGGCCGACCATCGGGCTCGACTTCTTCGCCGAAGTCGCGCCGTGCATGGCGAGCCCGGAGATGCGCGGCCGCGTCGAGGCGGCGAAGACGCGCGGCTCCGTCGACGTCGAGATCGGCTGGATCGGCGATTTCGCCGACGCCGAGGGCGAGATCCGCATCCGCGTGATGTCGGCCGCCGATGGCGGGCTCTGGCTTTTCATGCACCGTGACGCGGCATAGAAGGCGGGCGGCTTCAGCGAAGGTCTGCCATGCAACTGATCGGGATGCTCGACTCGCCCTACGTGCGCCGCGTCGCGGTGGCGATGCTGAGCGCCGGCGTCGTCTTCGAGCACAGGCCGATCTCGCTGTTTCGCCATATCGAGGCGTTCTCGCAACTGAGCCCGCTGTTGAAGGCGCCGTCGCTGATCGCCGAAGATGGCGCGGTGTTGGTGGAGTCCGGCGTCATCCTCGAATATCTGGCGACGCGCTCGCCTGTGCTTGCGGCGCTGCGGCCCAAGGGGTTGCCCGCCTTTCGTGCGCTCGGTGTGGCGCTCACCGTGATGGAGAAGGCGGTGCAGGCGCATTACGAGCGCGCGCTGCGCGGCCCCGGCGAGCGCAGCGAAAGCTGGCGCGAGCGGGTGATGGGCCAGCTTGGCGCCGGCCTCGCGGCGCTGGAGCGAGCGGCGCCGCAGGACTGGTTCGAGACTTCGCCCGGTCATGCCGACATCGCCGTCGCCTGCGCATGGGGGTTCATTCAGGGCTTGCTTGCCGACGTGGTCGCGGCGCAGGCCTATCCCCGGCTCGGCGCTTTCTCGGCGCGCGCCGAGGCGCTGCCGGCGTTGCGCGCCGCGCCAGCCATCGACGGCGTCACAGTGGAGGTTTTGCGATGATTGCGGCCAAGATGCGCGCGGTGATCGCGCCCAATCCCGGTGGCCCCGAGGTTCTGACGCTGGTCGAGCGGCCGACGCCGACCCCCGGGGCCGGCGAAATCCTCATCAAGGTCGCCGCCGCCGGCGTCAACCGGCCCGACATTCTGCAACGGCTCGGCAATTACCAGCCGCCGCCGGGCGCCTCGGATGTGCTGGGGCTCGAAGTCGCCGGCGAGGTGGCGGCGCTCGGCGAGGGCGTCGCCATGCACAACGTCGGCGATATGGTGACGGCGCTGCTGCCGGGCGGCGGCTACGCCGAATACGCCATCGCCCACGAGAGCAACGCGCTGCCGATCCCGCTCGGCATGCGCGAGGTCGAAGCGGCGGCGATCCCGGAGACCTTCTTTACCGTGTGGACCAATGTGTTCGACCGCGGCGCGCTGAAGCGCGGCGAGTGGCTGCTGGTCCACGGCGGCGCCTCCGGCATCGGCACGACGGCGATCATGCTGGCCAAAGCCTTCGGCGCCAAAGTGATCGCCACCGTCGGGGCGGACGATAAGGTCGCCGCCTGCAAGAAGCTCGGCGCGGATGTCGTCGTCAACTACAGAACCGACGATTTCGTCGCCGCCACCCGCGCGGCGACGGGGAGCGGCGCTAACGTCATCCTCGACATGGTCGGCGGCGACTATGTCGCACGCAACTACGCTTGCGCGGCAATGGACGCGCGCATCGTGCAGATCGCGTTCCTGCGTGGACCGGCGGCTGAAATCGACCTGCGGCCGTTGATGATGAAGCGGCTCGTCCACACGGGTTCGACGTTGCGGCCGCGCTCGGCGGCCGAGAAGGCGGTGATCGCCGAAGCCCTGCGGGCCAAGGTGTGGCCGCTGCTGGAGGTCGGGCGCTGCCGGCCGCTTCTCGATTCGACGTTCCCGCTTGGCCAAGCCGACCAGGCTCATGCGCGCATGGAGACCTCGGCGCATTGCGGCAAGATCGTGCTGACGATCTGAATGGCGCGTTATCGCCTGACGATCGAATATGACGGCGCGCGCTATTGCGGCTGGCAGCGGCAGGCCAACGGTCCGTCGATCCAGCAGGCGCTGGAGGAAGCGATCGCTCGCCTCGATTCGAGCGCTCCGCATGTCGCGGGCGCGGGACGCACGGACGCCGGCGTCCACGCTAAGGGGCAGGTGGCGCATGTCGATCTCGCGCGCCCGTGGGACGGCGGCAAGCTGCGCGAGGCGATCAACGCCCATCTCGTGCATGAGCGCATCGCCGTCGTCGAGGCCTCGCCCGTCGCTGAGGATTTCGACGCGCGGCGCAGCGCCGTGGCGCGCCATTACCGCTATGTCGTCGTCAACCGCCGCCCGCCGCTGGTGTTCGAGCGCGGGCTGGCGTGGCGGGTGAAGAAGCCGCTCATCGTCGCGCCGATGCACGAGGCGGCGCAGGCGATGCTCGGCCGCCACGATTTCTCGACCTTCCGCGACGCGCAATGTCAGGCCAACTCGCCGATGCGCACGCTCGATTATTGCCGCGTGTTTGCTGAGGGCGAGCGCGTTGTGTTCGATGTCGGCGCGCGCTCGTTCCTGCATCGGCAGGTGCGCTCGATGGTGGGTTCGCTCGTCGAGGTCGGCTTGCAGAAATGGCGCGTCGCCGACTTCCGCGCCGCGTTCGAGGCCGCCGATCGGCGCCGCTGTGGGCCGGTGGCGCCGCCGGACGGGCTTTATCTGATGCGCGTCGATTATCCCGCGAAATAGCGCGCCAGGATGCGCCCGTAGATCAGCGCCAGCGCTTCGAGATCGTCGAGCCCGGCGTATTCGTCGACGCCGTGCATGTTGCCGCTCAACAGGCCCAACTCGACCACCGGGCAGATGTCTTTGATGAAACGCGCGTCGGAGGTGCCGCCGCCGGTGGAAAGCTCGGGGCGCCGGCCGGTGACGTCGGCGACGGCCGCACTGACGAGGTCGGTGAACGGACCGCGCGCGGTGAGGAAGGCGACGGCGTTGCAGGCATCGAAGGCCAGTTCGTAGCGCGCGGCCGTGGCGTCGAGGCGGCGGCGGATTTCGGCGGCCAGCCTTTCCGGCGTCCAGAGATCGTTGAAGCGGATGTTGAAGACAGCGCTGATCTCGCCGGGGATGACGTTGGTCGCGGGGTTGCCGACGTCGACGGTGACGATCTCCAAGTTGCTCGGCTGAAAGTCCGCCGTGCCGGCGTCGAGCGCTGGCGCCAACAGCGCATCGAGCGCGCGCGGCAAGGCGCGCACGGGATTGTCGGCGAGATGGGGATAGGCGACGTGGCCCTGCTTGCCGATCAGCCTGAGCCTGCCGGTCAGCGAACCGCGCCGGCCGTTCTTGATCGTATCGCCGAGCGCCTCGACGCTGGTCGGCTCTCCCAGCACGCAATGGTCGATGCGTTCGCGGCGAGCGCGCAAAAGCTCGACGAGGCGGATCGTGCCGTCGACGGCCGCGCCTTCCTCGTCGCCGGTGAGCAGGAAGGCGATCGAGCCGTGGCGGGCGCCGGAGGCGACAAAGGTCAGGCTGGCGGCGAGCGCGGCGGCGACGCCGCCCTTCATGTCGGCCGCGCCGCGCCCCCACAGCCGGCCCTCGGCGACCTCGGCGCCGAAGGGATCATGGCGCCAGCGCGCGACATCGCCGGGCGGCACGACATCGGTGTGGCCGGCGAAGGCCAGGCACGGCGCGGCGGCGCCGAAGCGGGCGTAGAGGTTTTCGATCCCGCCGAAACTGAACCGCTCGCAGACGAAGCCGGCGCCTTGCAGCAAGGCGCCGACATAGCCGAGCGCGCCGTCATCGGCGGGCGTCACCGAGCGGAAGCGCAGCAGCGCGCGCGCGATCTCCAGCGCCGAGGGCAGGCTCATCGCGGCCGCATCTCGCGCACCAGCGCCGCCCAATCGAGCACGACATCGTAGATCGGCGGTTCGGTGTTGGAGAGCAGGGTCCACATGCCCGGAACTTGACTGCGCTTCAGCGCCTTCACCAGCACGCGGCCGCCGGCTAGGCCGCATACGCACATGCGCCCGATCATGTCGTCGCCGGGGGGATCGCGCATGTCGTCGTAGAAGACGAGCCAGTTGTCGAACAGCGCGCCAAGCGAGTGGCCGCGGATCTGCACCGCGACGGTGGAGGCGCTGGCGGCGTCGGGCGCCTCGACGTCGTCGAACGGTCCCTGCGCGTCGGCGTAGAAATGCGCGATGGCGCCGGCTCCGACGTAGCCCACCAGGGGCACGCGGCCGGTTGGATGGCGCGGCCTGCCGCCGCCGACGAGACGCGGCGGATCGACGCCGAGATATTCGGCGACGATGGCGATCTCCTCGGCGCGCAGGCGGCGGGAGCCGTTGAGCAGATCGGTGACGGCGGAAGGCGAACGGCCGAGCGCTTTGGCAAGACCGCTGCGGGTCTTGCGCTTTTCCTTCAGGCCCTCCCGAATCCATTCGACCGTCATGGGTTAAGCATATTCGGCTTTTCCGAATGATGCGCAATCATGAATTTCAGAAAACTCGTTGACAGATTGGCCTGATTTCCGGAATATGAGAACATATCAGGAACAAAAGGGGAGCCGAATGGTCCGCGCCGGCCAAAAGGAACGCAAGACCGAAACCGGGCGCGAACGCTCGCGCCGCGCCTGCGCCCGGCATCTCCAGGATCTCAGGCGCGCCTACGGAAGTCCGCCGCCCGATGTCGCGGTGAAATCCACGGCGATTCCGGTGCGCCTGGCGCCGACGCCGGCCTCCTCGTCCTGCACGTCCCCTGCCTCCCTCTGCGCGGAGTTGATGTCATGAGCCTGAAGCCCCGCAAGCCCAAGAAGACCGCAGCGCCGCTTGAGGAGAAGCTCGACGCGACGCCGGAGCGGCTGGCGCGCGCCGAGGAGGCGGGACAGGCGGCCGAGAAGGAGCCCGGCCGGGCGCGCCGTCTGCTCGACCCCTTCGACGTCATGCGCGCCACCCGCGCGCTCGCCCCGCATGACCCCAAGCTCAACGATATCCGCTGGCTGACTGGCGAGGCGTTGCGTCGCGTCCACGACCGCGCCGGGGTCGACGCGCTGCGCGCGGTGGCGCTGGACCGCATCGGCCAGACCGGTTTCGGGCCGCGCTCCGGCCTGCCGATGAGCGAGATCGCGCTGCATGCGCGCGACAAGCTGTGCGCGGCGCAGGAGAAGGTCGGGCCGGCGGCATGGCCGGTGGTCAACCGCATCGTCATCGAGGGCGCCGGCGTGCGCGAATGCCGCAGCTTCGTGCCGGAGATCGTCACGCCCTGGCGGGTCGACGCGGTGGTGACGGATCGGTTGCGGGTCGCGCTCGACGCGCTCGGCGGGCTGCTGGGGGTGACGGGGGGGAGGCGGTGAAGCCCCGCATTACCAAAACTTCATCCCGGCGCCACTCGCTGTAAAGCCCGGCGCCCCCATATCTTCCTTACGAGACATCGGGAGCCGTAGCGTTTCATGACCGTCGTCGCCCTCAACGCTGATCGCCGAAGGACGCTGCGCCGCGCATGGCTCGGCGCGGCGGCCGCCGCCTCGCTCGGCGGCGCGGCGCTCGGCGCGACCGCCGCGGCGGCCCCGGCTTACGCCGCCGAGACGGCGGGGCCGGCTTCGTTCGCCGACATCGTCGATCACGTCAAAGGCGCGGTGGTCTCCGTCAAGGTCAAACTCGCCGACGTCGCCGAGGACGAGGTGGGCGCCCGCAAGCCGCCGCAAAGCGGCTCGATCGAGCGC
>Ga0134126_10001031_pt1 | contig 35265 bp, 28 predicted proteins | sample KB31752_FD_96881 | JGI IMG/M metagenome (GOLD analysis project Ga0134126, IMG submission 96881) | Terrestrial soil microbial communities with excess Nitrogen fertilizer from Kellogg Biological Station, Michigan, USA - KB3-175-2 | ecosystem: Environmental > Terrestrial > Soil > Unclassified ...
AATGAGCGTATTCAGCGATATAATACCCAATGTTGCCGATATAATTGCCGGGCAGGCACTGCGCTATTCCTATATCCATGCACCGTTTTGTAACATTGATAAGCCTTTGGGCCTCAGGGCTTATGTCGCCCACGGTAAACATCATGCTGGTATCGCCAAAATACCCGTTAAGAATGGTGGTAACATCCACATTGAGGATGTCCCCGTTCAGGAGGATTTGGGATCCCGGAATGCCGTGGCAAACCACGTCATTTACAGATATACAACAAGAGGATGGATAACCTTTATAATTAAGAGTGGCTGCTTTTGCGTTGTTGCTTTTTATAAAAGCAATGATCTTATCCTCAATAGCCCTGGTGGTTACGCCTTCCCTCATGAGAGGCGCCACTTCAAACAAGGCGCGCCTGGCCAGGTGGCTGCTTTTTCTGATGCCGTCAATCTGGGCTGCATTTTTTATGAGTATGGGCATTGATCTTTACCGGTTTGTGTTATACAAACAAAACCCGGCTGTCTTTTATTCCATAAAGACAAACCGGGTTTTTAATTCATAAAAGCCTTATTTATTTTACAATAAATTTACCGTTCATTTTTTGATAATGGCCGGGATAGGTGCATATAAACTTGTATTCTCCGGCAGCAGGGGTTGTAAAGCTAAGTTCTGTTTTTCCCCCCGGTTTGGTAAGCCCCGAACCAGCTATTACAGCAGGCTCATCAGGCACAAAACCTTTAGCAATGCCTGCGGTAATACCGTGCATGGCCACTGAATCTGCATCGCCCGGTTTTACGATCACGATATTGTGCTGCATAGATGGGTCTGTTGCATCATTTATCAGGGTTATTTTCATTTTGCTGTTTGCAGGCGCGTCTATTTCGCTTACATCATAGTGCATTTCGCTCATGTTGTTGCCTACAGCATGGATGGTGACATCGGTACCTGAAGCAACCTTGCCGGGAGTGGCAGAGGCGGCAGGCGCCTGTTTTGTTGTGTCGGCCGTTTTGGTCGAATCGGTTGTGGTAGTGGTGGTGGTGCTGCTGCTGGTCTGGTTATTTCCGCATGAAGAAACGAGGAAACCCAATACGATTGCATTGGCCAGGAGAATTTTGGATGATAATCTTTTCATAATTGTCTGTATTTATATTTCGGTGGCAAAGGTACAACATGTTCATAGACCAGATACCGGATGGGATTTACCATTGGAGATTTGCCAAATACTATCCGAAATTGATGGAGAAGGTCATCCTTTCGTATCAAATACGGATATTTACGGATATTTACGTATCAAACTCCCACCCATTCTCAATTTCCCATTTCCACAAAATCCCAGCTTACGGGATGAAAATTATCCGGGTCGGCCATTGCCATGTCTTTTTTATATTGCTCAGGATATTTATCGGTAAGCAGGCAACCGGGTTCCGGATATGGATATAATTCATCAAAGGTTTTGATCTGGCTGGCGGAAACCCTTTTGGCAATGAACTTCCTGGTCAGGTCGCTTACGCTTTTTAATCCGGCGGAGCCTACCATTTCCCTTGCTGCGGCGATGGTATTGTTATGAAAGTGCATCACTTTATATTTTTTGTCCTCAGGGTTCACACCGCGTACCAGTTTCGGGTTCATGGTGGTCACCCCGCTTGGGCACGTGTTTTCGTTGCACTGCAGCGCCTGCACACAGCCCAGTGCAAACATCATCCCGCGCGCGCTATTGCAGGCGTCAGCGCCCAGGCACAAGTATTTTACCAGTTGAAAGCCGGATACCACCTTGCCTGACACAAAAAGCTTCACATGCTTTTTCAGGTTGAAACCAATCAGCGCGTTGCTCGCGTAGATCAATGCTTCTTCGGCAGGCATACCTACCCAGTTCAGTGAATCGAAAGGGGCGGCGCCGGTACCTCCTTCACCGCCGTCAATGGTAATAAAATCCGGCATAATACCCGTCTTCACCATGGCTTTGCATATAGCAAGGAATTCATAAGGCTGCCCGATACAGAATTTAAAACCTATCGGTTTTCCATCAGAAAGGTCACGCATTTTTTTTACGAAATACAATAGTTCCACCGGGGTTTTGAATGTAGTATGTCCCGCAGGGGAAACGATTTTGGTATAAGGAATAACATCCCGGATGGCCGCTGTTTCAGGCGTATTCTTGGGCGCGGGAAGCACGGCGCCATAACCGGGCTTTGCTCCCTGTGATATTTTCATCTCAATCATTTTCACCTCCTGGGTTTTTGCGATGGCCGCAAACAGCTCCGGGTCAAAATTCCCATCCTTATCCCGTACCCCAAAATAAGCAGTACCAAATTGAAAGATAAGGTCCCCGCCATAGAACTGGTGATATTTTGTCAAGCCACCCTCGCCGGTATTTGAGGCAAAGTTTCCAAGTTTTGCCCCGCCGTTCAGCGCAAGTGTCGCATTCCAGCTTATGGAGCCATAGCTCATGGCAGATACATTCAGAACACTGCATGAATACGGTTGTTTGCAGTCAGGCCCGCCTACCATGGTCCTGATGTCGGTTTCGTCATGAGGAAGCGGCGCTGTGGAATGCAGGAACCATTCGTACCCTGTTTTGTAATAATCGAACTGGCTGCCAAATGGAGCTTCCTGGGGCGCATCATCGGCTCTTTTATAGATAATGGAGCGCTGTACCCAGTTAAAAGGCCTTCCTTCGCGGTCATTTTCCAGGATCCAGTCCTGCGCCATTTCCCTGCCGTTCACAAAAAGGCTTTTGACATGGCCTATCCAGGGAAAATTCCGCCATACATTGTTCACTTTTTGAAAATGATCGTAAAGGCCAAGGAGGACAAAGGGGACAATAAAGGCAAAAGACCATAGCCAATAAATATTCAGGGTGCTGAGAAGGGCCCCTAATACAATCAGGGCAAGTGAGATAACTATAAAGTAGGTTCGCATGGGATAACTTTTATTAACTTGGGATAAAACTACAAACGTAATATTATCCTTTAAGTTTACGGGAGAGTGGGGATTTGGGTTGGCGGGATTTAATTTTTTCGCCCTTTTTGAAGGCATCAAATTCAAACCGGCGATGTAAATTTGCCAAAAAGATGAACCAATGCCAGAAATAAGCCGTTTTTACGGTTATAATTATAAGGATGTATATCAAAGATCATAACCCGCCACACTTTCATGCTGATTTTGGGGAGAGTTCCGCCATGATAAATATTGATAACGGGGAAGTTATTGAAGGTTATTTGCCTTCCAGGGCATTACGGCTTGTACAGGAATAGGCAGAATTGCACAAAGAAGAACTTTTAATGAATTTTAATGCTTTAAATAAGGGATTATCCGATTGGAAAAAGATTACCCCCTTAGATTGAAAAAAAATGCTCCATAAAATTACTAAAATATTATCTGTTACACCATATTCGTTGATATGCCAGTTCAATACGCAGGAAATACGCAAAATTGACCTGACCCAATGGGTCAATGAATTTAAAAATCTTAATAACAACTGGACGAGCAAACTTGCGGACCCAAATTTCTTTAAAACTGTCAGGGTTGCCGATTATGGAACGCTGGTATGGCAGGACGATATTGACCTTGACCCGGAAGTTTTATATAGGATGAGTTCTCCGGCCATGGCGCCTGCCGGTACATCTTAAATGGAAGAACAATCAATTCCCCGCCACCAAAACTTTCTTAACGGCTGTCCCTTTATTTGAGATAACCCTTACCAGGTACAATCCGTCTGGAAGCGATAAATTCACATCTATAGAATTGCCTATGGTGTTGACAACGTCCTTATAAATCTCTTTGCCGCTCATATCACAAACCTGGTAGGATTCAATGGGAGAAGATGAATTCAGGACAAAATTCCCTGAGCCTGGATTGGGATAAATTTCAAAATCAACCTGTTTCTTTGATTCGTTAATTGAGGATGTGTGATTTGTGTACTGGTAAAAATCATTGCTAAAATTCCCATTAACATCCTGGCCAGAACCCACATAGCCTTTATTGCCTATATTGAATGCAAACGCACCAACAACCGAATAACCGGTATCGCAATAAGACTTCTGGGTCCATTTATTTGCCGTGGTGTCATAAGTCCACATGTCGTTCTCTATTCCCGTTGAGTCAATAAATCCAAACCCTATATAACCCTGGTTTGCCAGGCCAAATCCAATGGCGTCGTATCTCCCGTGATTTCCAATGCTTGCCTTTTGTGTCCATTTATCTTTTGCCGGGTCATATTGCCAAAAATCATTGTACGCTGTCAGCACGCCTGTCTGGAAACCACTGTCAATGCCCGTGCCTGCAAATCCTTTATTTCCAATTGAAAAACCTATGGCATAAACTTTAGGTACACCTGGAAAATTTGCCATCCTGGTCCATTTATTGGCGGCGGTATCATATTCCCAGAAATCATTTAAAACATTTCCCACACCCCACACAAAACCCATGCCTGTATATCCTTTACTCCCAATAGAAAACGAAACCGGGTACAGCCTTGAACTGCCCGGCACATCCGCTTTGCGGCTCCAGGTGTTTTTAGCCGGGTCATATTCCCAAAAATCATTTCCACCATCCCCGCAGCCAATAAATCCTTTGTTACCAATACTAAAACATATAGCGCCGATTCGGGGGCTCAGCGGGATATTGGCTTTTCGGGTCCATTTATTGCTGTCAGGGTTATATTCCCAAAAATCATTAATAATTGGTAAGGAAGTGTTGCTGTTGGCAGTGTCGCCGCCTCCTACGTATGCCCGGCCTCCAATGCTGAAACATGATGCATAAGCCCTGCCCGCGCCAGGGAAATTAGCCTTTTTTGTCCAGGAATCCTGGGCACTGGATTGATTTATAAAAAGACAGATCGCAACGAGCGTAAGAAGAAATCTTGTGTGTGTTTTCATGATCTTTTGAAAGGTTTTAAAACCATATAATCCAATTTCAAATCAAAGTTATAGACAAATAATCGAACCCGTATCAAACCAATAGTTAAATATTCCTTAATGCCAACACTTAAATGCTATAATAGCAACTATCCATTAATTTCAAAACCCATAATTTTGTCTCATGCCTCAAAAGAAAGTAGAAATCGTGTACAGTGGCATTCTCGAAGGCCATAAAGATGCCGTGTATGCACTGGTATCAGGTCCCTCTCCAAATATTCTTTTTTCAGCCGGAGGAGATGGCATGATTATCCGCTGGGACCTTGCCAACAAAGGGGACGGCGAACTGGTGGCGCAGTTGCCTTCCGCCATTTATGCCCTTCAATACTTTGCAGATACAAATACAATGATTGCGGGAACCCGATTTGGCGGATTATATGCGCTTGACCTGAACACCCATAAAACGCAGTCGCTCACTCATTTAAAGCATGATATTTTTAAACTGTGTTCCCTGCCAGGGAAAAGCCTGGTAGCTGCCGCGGGCGCTGAAGGTTATATTTATATGGTTCAACACCAAACACTTGAAATTATTCAAGAAATCCATCCCACCAATGCCAGTTGCCGGGCGCTGGCTTTAAGCCCTGGCGGGCAACAACTTGCCAGCGGGTGGAGCGATGGGCATATACGGGTTTATGAAACCGGGAATTTTAATGAAATTCAAAGCTTTACGGCACATTTGCCATCTGTTTTTTCGCTGGTTTATAATGCCACAGGAGACAAACTTATTTCGGGCGGCAGGGATGCGCAGATAAGGGTATGGGACGTGGAACAATCATATACTGAAATAAAAAAAATCCCCGCGCATCTTTTCACGGTCAATGACTTGATCCTGATTCCAGAATACAACCTTTTGGCATCGGCGAGCCGCGACAAAACCATGAAAATATGGGACGAAAGTAATTTTGATTTGCTTAAGGTGATAGACCGCACTAAATTGCCGGCCCATAGTCATTCGGTAAACAAGTTATTATGGACCGGATATGAAAGCAGCCTTGTTTCGGCGGGAGATGACAAAGCCATAAGGATATGGGGGATATTTTGTGGATAAGATGCGGGTTTGGAATTGCAATATTTGAAGATGCCGTCTCCATTTTATTAAACTGAGTGCCGCAAGTCTTTTTTCTTTGCGTTCTTTGCGAAACACTTTGCGACCTTTGCGTGAAAATTCCACGCAAAAGTCGCAAAGAGAAAAACGCAAAGAGGCGCAAAGTGAATATGGATAGATAATTACGATAATAAATTGAATTTATAAATTACCAATGATACTTTCTGACAAAAGCATATTAGCAGAGATTGAAAAAGGAACTATCCTTATCGAACCTTTCGACAAAGGTTGCCTCGGCACCAATTCCTATGATGTACACCTGGGCAAGCACCTGGCAGTGTACACAGACCGTGAACTTGATGCCCGCGAGCACAACAAAATCGAAGAATTTACGATCCCTGAAGACGGTTATGTACTGCACCCCGGGACTTTATACCTGGGTGTTACCCAGGAATATACCGAAACACATGGCCATGTCCCCTTCCTGGAAGGGAAATCGAGCGCGGGCAGGCTCGGGATCTTTATCCATGCTACAGCGGGAAAGGGCGACGTGGGTTATTGCAATACCTGGACTTTAGAAATAACAGTGATCCAGCCGATAAGGGTATATGCAGGAATGCCTATTGGCCAGCTCATTTACTTCGAAGTAGAGGGCGACATCAACACGCTATACAAGGACAAGCGCGGCGCCAAATACAACCAGCGCACCGTGAAGCCCATTGAAAGCATGATGTGGAAGAATAAGTTTTAAGATTGTGATTCAATGTTGTTGAATTAAACAAATTTTCTGATCTGCAAATAACCCTGAAAGGGTTAAATGTGAATAGCCCCCGGTGTAACCGGGGAGGCATAAAGAGAAGGCGTCGAATTCAACCCTGAAAGGGTTGAACAACGTCTCTTTGTTGATATTCAACCCTTTCAGGGTTGGAGAGTGCGGTTTTGTCCTTCTGGCCCACGGGTTTTACCCGTGGTTATTTACATTAAACCCTTTCAGGGTTTTGAAAGCAAGATGAAATGCTTAACTAAGCGACATTGATTTTGGTTTGAGGTGCGCAAACATTACTGAGGCAGAGCTTAAGCACAAATACTAATCCCAAGCCGGTAATTTTGATAACTCTCCGGCGTCAGCCCATTGCCTCATTATCTCATTGCCCAATTGCCTTATTGCCTTATTGCCTTATCGTCTCATTGTCTTATTGTCTAATAGCCCTAAATCTCATAGCTCCTCGGCAATATCCTTTTCCGTTTCAGCCAGATCTTCAGCTTCACGTTCATCAGGTACAGCGCCGGTACGATAAGCAGTGTAATAGTGGTAGCAAAGCTCAGCCCGAAGATGATGGTCCATGCCAGGGGTCCCCAGAATACCGTGCTGTCGCCACCGATAAAGAAGTGCGGCCTGCCTTCGGCAAAGAGGGAGTAGAAATCAATGTTCATCCCCAGGGCCAGCGGCACCAGCCCAAGCATGGTAGCTGTGGCTGTAAGAAGCACCGGTGTAATACGCGTACTGCCGCCCTGTATGATGGCATCCATTGTTTTATGACCTCGTTCTTTAAGGGCATCGGTAAACTCTATGAGCAATATCCCGTTCTTCACCACGATACCCGCAAGGGCTACGATACCCACACCGGTCATGACAATGGAAATGGTCATTTTGAAGACGGAAAACCCGATGAATACCCCGATAATACTAAAGAATATTTCGGTGAGGATGATGACAGGCTTGGATATGGAGTTGAACTGAGTAACAAGGATTAATGTAATAATACAAAATGCCAGGATACCTGCCAATCCAAGGAAACTCGAAGTCTCTTTCTGGTCCTCCTGTTCCCCGGTAAGGGCAATGCTATATCCTTCAGGCGTTTTCATGCTTTTCAGGTCTTCTTTTACTTTAGCAACTATCTCGTTGGCATTGGCGCCTGACAGGACGTTTGATGACAAAGTAATGACCCGTTTCAGGTTCTTGCGCTTGATGCTGCCAAAGGTGTTGGAATAAGTGATATTGGTAACTGCCGATATAGGTACCTGCCTGATTTGGCCGCTGCTCATTTCCCGGAACGTGATGCGCATATTTTGCAGCGCGTCTATATTATCGCGGTAAGGTTTTGCATAGCGCACCATGATAGGGTATTCGTCCTCATTTATCTTGTATTTGGAAGGCTGGTCCTGTCCGAACACTGCATTCCTGATCTCAGATGCAATCTGGCCGGTGCTTATGCCTTCGGTATTTGCCCTGGCCCTGTCAATATTGATCACTACTTCCGGTTTCTGGTCTTCGAGGTCGCTCTGCAGGTCTTCAATACCATATATCTGGAGGGAATCCAGATATTTTTTGGTGCGCCTGGACAGGGCTATAAGTGTGGTATAATTGTCCCCGCTTATTTCAATATTTATAGGTTTCCCTGTTGGCGGGCCGCTTGCTTCCTTGTCAACAGTTATTTCAGCGGCAGGAATACCTTTTACCGCCTCACGTACTTTATCTAAATAAGTCGTGGTACTGGGCCCATGCCTGAATTCAAATTCCTTAAACGCTACAGAAACTTTGCCTTTATTGGATTGTGGGGTAGTAGTACGGTCATTCTGGTCGCTTGCTCCTACTGCCACGTTGCTGATGACGGATTCCACATCAGGGTTGTCTTTCCCTATCACATTGTACACCTTTTGTTCCACCACCTTGGTTATAGAATCGGTCACATTCACATCCGTACCGATAGGCATCTTGATGTAGGTATAGATAAAATTCGGGTCGCCCTGGGGGAAGAACCCGACTTTGGGCGTGCGCACCATCATTAAAACAACCATCACCACAAACAATCCTAAGACGATCAATATTGATAAGACGGGGTGCCATCCTTTAAGCACCCATCTCAATACACGGCCATAGGCACGGATAAAGGCGGGCCAGGTTTTGGTCTGAAAATTCAGGATTACTTTGGTAAGGACAAACCTGTTGAGTGTAATAAATGCAGCCAGGAAAAGTACCAGGTTCCCGAAGAAGAAATTCTTAGCAAGATAAGATATCAATACCACCACGCCCATACCGATCATGGTTCGGTTATATCCCCTGTTTTTATATTTCTTTTCGCCGGTCACAGCTCCTTCGCCGTGCTCACGGGTCATAAAAGTAACGGCAAATACAGGGTTGATAATAAAGGCTACGATAAGGGAAGCAATGAGTGTAATAATAAGCGTAACAGGAAGGTAGAACATGAACTTCCCGATAATGCCCGGCCAGAATGCCAGAGGCAGGAACGGTGCAAGCGTAGTGAGCGTACCGGCAAATACGGGTATAAATATTTCCCCTGCCGCATTTTTGGCTGACTGTTTTAGCGAAAGGTGGGATGTGTGATAAATACGGTGCGTGTTTTCGATCACCACAATGGCATCATCCACCACGATACCCAATGCAAGCAGAAAAGAAAACAATACGATCATATTGAGGGTGAAACCGATGGCAGGCATCAGGCTGAATGCGAGGAACATACTGAGGGGCACTGATAAGCCCACGAACAAGGCATTGGTAGTGCCCATAAAAAACATCAATATAAGCGTAACGAGGATAAACCCGATAATGATGGTATTGATGAGGTCTTTGAGTGTATTCCGCGTCTGTGAACTCTGGTCTCCCGTGAGCACCACGCTCAGGCCTTTGGGCAACGATGTTTTCTGCATTTCTGCCATGATGTTTCGAACAGAGTCCGAAGCGGCTATAAGGTTTGCCCCGGAGCGTTTGATAATATTGAGGGTGATAACGGGTTTCTGGGCCAGGGTTGCAAAACTCTCCCTGTCTTTATAGCCTTCCTTTACTTCGGCAACGTCTTTGATATAAACGGGCGTGCCGGATGGGGATTTGACAATGATATTACCAATCTGCGCAGGGTCGGTAAACTGTCCGTCAATACGTATGGTCCTGCTCATATCGCCCACCCTGATATTACCCCCGGAAGCCGTGATGTTTTCGTTCCGGATTGCACCGAGGATATCGTTGAGTGTCACCCTGTTTACCTGGGCTTTATACACGTCCACGTTTACCTGAATTTCTTTGTCCAGCGCGCCTACTATATCCACCCTCGTTATCTGCGGAAGGGTTTCAATCTTATCCCTGATATCATCGGCCATTTTTTTGAGCTTGTCCATCTGAAAATCACCGGAAATATTCACGAACAGTACCGGGATATCAGAAAATTCAAAAGTTCCAACTGAAGGAGTTTGGGGAAGGTCTTTGGGCAGGTCCTGCTGGGCTTTATCAACGGCGTCTTTAATCCTTTGCTTGGCTTCGGGGACTTTTACATCGGTATTGAACTCAATGGTGATCAAAGAAAAATCCTGCATGGAGCTGGATGTAACCTTCTTGACCCCTGATACCGCCTTGATCTGCTTTTCAAGGGGCCGCGTTACCAGGTTTTCCATTTCGGAAGGGGAAGTTCCCGGATAGGCCGTTGAACAAAAGATAGTAGGTATAACAATATCAGGGAATTTCTCTTTCTGGAGGTTGTTGTAAGAAACAAGCCCGAAAAGGGTAATGATAATGGTAACTATATAGATGCTGGTGCGGTTGTTTATCGCCCAACTTGAAGGTCCGAATTCTTTCATGGTTATTTAATTAAATAGCAGTGCCCAACTAATTTTATGGCTTATAAACTTACCGGTTGCCCGTCCACTACGTTCTGATAGCCTGAGCTGATAATCTTATCGCCATCATTGATACCGCTGAGTATTTCGGTCATTCCTTCATAAGTCTGGCCGGAAGTTATTTTCCTTTTCTTCGCGATATTCATGGTTCCCTGGTTTTCAATGACGTATACAAACTGGCCGCTTTCGTCATTCTGGATCACGTTTATCGGTACCACCCGCGCATGAGTGTTGGTGTAATCATTTATTTTCAAAATTGCTATCATGTTCGGATGCAGGTTATCGGTAGTGGCGCCCGGTGCAGCTTCTATGGTAAAGGTTCTGCTGGAAGCATTAATCACCTTACTGGCGGTGCGAACGGTGCTTTCTACATTCATTCGGTTTATATCCGGGTAGCTGATGAGGATTTTATCACCCGCATTCACTTTTGAGGCATAATTTTCAGAAATATCAGCTACTACTTTTGCTTTGGTATAGTCCACTACCCTTATACCGCTTGTTGAGGGTGTTGGTACTTCACCAAGTTTCAGGGTTATGTCATCTACTGTGCCGTTTATGGGAGAGCGTAATGTGTACATGCTTAATTGTTCCTCCTGTGCCGCCAGGCCTTTTTGCGCAGCTTCCACGGCATTTTTATCAGACAAATAATCTATCTCTGTGCCTATTTTCTGGTCCCAAAGCGCCTTTTGCCTTTTGTATTTTATTGTTGCGAGCTCAAGACTGGTTTTTGATTGTTCTATCTGCTGTTCCAATGCCCCGGATTCCTGTACTGCAAGAACCTGCCCTTTGCTCACTTTCTGGCCTCTTACTACCGGCAGGCTTACAATAGCGGCATTGGTTATGCCGGACACCTTAGGCGTCAGCCAGATGTTGTCATCGGAATCAACCTTGCCCTGTACCACCAGGTAATGTTTGAAAATGGTATCTTTGGTTTCGATCACCGAAACTACATTCCTGGCCACGGAAGTAGCATCCGGAGAAATTTTTAGTTCCCGTTCGAGGTCTGTAATTTTCTGCTGGGTAACCACCAGGTCTTTTTTCAGCTTTTCAAGCTGGGCTTTTTTCGCTTCCGTGCTGTCTTTTGGTTTACAGGCTGCTACCAAAGTCATTATCAGTAATGATGCGATAACGCGGTTTATCATAGTAGAGTTAAATTGTTTATACATAAAAGTTTTTTCTGTTTTGAGTTGATTGATTAGTAAAGGGTCCCTTTGGCTTTTTGGAGGTCTACCCAGGCCGATGCCACGCCCAGCAAAGCCGTGTAATAGTTCATTTGCTCTTGTAAAAGCCCATTTTCATCAGTGGTTACTTCCAGGTTGGATCCCACGCCTTCCTCATATTTCGTTTTGCTCACATGGGCAACATCCTGTGCCAGCTTGAGGCTTTCTTTTTCGCGGACCAAGTTTTTGTAACTGCTCTCATAACTAACACTTGATTTTTTTACATCCAGTGCAATACTGTTTTTAAGATCGTTTATCTTATTCTGGTCCTGCATAGCCGTAAAGTTGGCCTCTTTTATCTTTGCGGCTTTTTGAAAGCCATCAAAAATGGGAACATTTAATTTTAACCCTATCACACCTGTAGGGTACCATTGCTGTTTGGTGTCAAATATGTTAAATTCTGAACGGTAAGCATTTGCGCTTATACTGCCAAAAGCCGATAGGGTGGGAATATACCCGGCTTTATTTGCCTTTACTGTAAAAATGTCCAAATCCAGTTGTGTTTGGTTCACCGCATATTCGATTCGTTTGGTATAATCAGATGTTTCAGTAACGGGAGCAGGAAAAGAATCAGGCAGGTTATCTGTAAGTGTGAGCGAGGCATTTACCGGCATTCCCATCGTATATTTAATAGTAAAATAGTCAACATCCAGGTCTCCTCTCTTGCTTTGCCTTTGCACCTGCTGAGCACTTAATGCCACGGTAAGCCTGTCAACATCAAGTTTTTCTTTGAAGCCCTGGGCATACATGGCTTTCGCGTCATCCAGGTTTTTCTGGGAAATTGAAATGGTAGAGTCAAGTGCATTCAGGTTTTTCTGGTCAATTACTGTTTTATAGTACAATTTTGTCACCGCCGCTACTTCCTCTATTTCAATTTGTTTGGTTTGGTCTTTAGATAGACCCGCATAAGTTTTTGCAGCTTTCAGAGCCGTAAGATAAGAGGCATTGAATATTGCCTGTGAGGCACTCAGGCCGGCAGTAGCCTGGTATTGAAGTAAAAATGATACGGCAACATCAGGACTCGGATGTCCTGAAAATGCAGTAAAAAAGCTACCCGGAATAATGCTTACCGGCTTGGCAAAATAGTCGTCAAGCTCTGCATTGCCATTTAATTGGGGAAGATAAGAGCTGGTGCTTTCGCGGATTTTCTGACCAGCAATAGACTCATTGATTTTCCCATTAACAACCTGATACTGGTTTTGCAATGCGTAATCAATGGTTTGCTTTAAAGTTAAATTATATTCCTCTCCACTGGGTGTTGACTGTTGCACCTGGGCGACGGCCGGGACACTAACAATCAGGAACAGGGCAGGAATATATTTGTAAAGGCCTGCTAACTTAGGGAATAAGGTGTTTTTCATTTCAGTTTAAGTTTTCAGTAGAGACTGACGGTGCGAAATCGGGCGCAAAATTAGCAAAATGATTGTCAACGCCGCAAGGTTTTTCTGAATTTTGTATATACTTCGTGTTTTTAAAAGGGTTTGAATGAATAATTTACAAAGGCTGCACAGTGAGGGAAGGGTGTTGTATCGTTTATTGGTTTCACTTCTCTTTCCTTTGACGAACGGGTGCTTGTGATATTGTACAATATTTTATTTTTTTTCAAAACCTTTGCAGGCTATGAGGGCCGGTAGGTCAAAAGCACATTTCCTGAACCAAATACCCTCGACCCTAATAGTTTTAAATCCAGCTTTCCACCGCCCGGCTTGAATAAAGGAGTACCATTGCCCATGATAACGGGATTGATCATGACCCTGTATTCATCAATCAGGCCTTTAGCGGTAAATGATGCAGCAAGTTTAGCGCTGCCAAGAATAAATGAATCCGCGGGATGTGCGCGTAGTTTCTTAGCTTCTGCTTCAATCTCATCCTGTAGCACGGCTGTATTGTTCCAGTCCGCGGAGGCAAGGGTCCTGGAGAATACAATTTTAGGAGCGCTGTTCATCATGGCCGCGACCTTAGGATCGTCATTAGTCGCATTCTTTGTCGGCCAATAGCCGGCCATCAGTTCATAAGTCCGCCTGCCGAATATCAGTGCATTGACATTGCTTAATTGCTCAATAGCAAATTCGTTGAATTCAGCATCCACCCTGTGCCAGCTTAAATCGTTGCCTGGGCCCTCAAAGTATCCGTCCAGGGACATCATGTTAAAAAGAATGATCTTTCCCATAATTTTTTATTTAATTATTTATCAAAGTGCTTAATTTCCCCTGACCCGAACTGCTTTACATCTTTCAGCACGGCATTGCCATAGTAATGCACGTATCCTGCCCCAAAATGACTGATGCTAATTGTTTTGTCTGCATAAACCTCGATATTCCCCTCCGCCATATTTTTGATCGTCAAGTCTTCCGCTCTAAGTTCTTTGGACGAAAAAGCACCCTGGCTCTGGTTCTTAATGGTAATGCTACCGCATTTGCCTTTTAATACCACATCACCCTCGCACTGGCTAAGAAGTTTGATCGCAGGGGCCTCAATATTGAGGGCAGAATTTCCCCTGCTTTGGATCTTAATGTCGATAGGATTCAAAACCGTGATTGGATTAGGACATGTTACATCTCCCCCATCGCACCGGATGACAAGCGCATCAAGCTGCCTGAAATAAATTTTGATAAGGCACCTGGTAAAAAGCGGTTTCCGCAATTTTGCTTCAGCGGTAACGTAGAGCGTGCCTCCCGAATTTTGCGCTTCAAAATAGTCCTGCAGGTTCTCATCCGTTTCCACAACCACCTTTTCATCACCCGATTGTATCAGTTCTATCATTCCCCGGCCTGCAATGTGCAGCCTCAAAAATGAACTCACCTGTATCTCTTTGGAAACAATGTTCCCATTTCCTTTAATTTCAATCATTTGTCTTAGTTTTTTAAAATTTACCATTTGAAAAATTATTTAAACCGAGACCAAAATTTTGGCGGAATCATTTTTGGCTATTTTTGTAAACTGAATTTATTTCAAACAGCCAATTTTCTTCCTGTTAATTAACGATGCAAAATTAGCCTGGCCAGCCACGCTCTTGTTATACCAGCCGGAGCAAAACTTATATAATACGGATTAATGCCTTTTGAACTCAGAAACAGTGAAGACAATAGACTGATTAACAGCAATTCCCTTTCAACGGCGGATTACGTCAATTCGGAAAACGGCGATGGAGGCCCGGATGGCTCTCAAATTATCTCCTTTCCTTTCGGTACAATGAATATTTCAGAGTGGATATTAAAAGATATCCGCATCACGTATTCTGAATATGAATTCAATGATTATGTAACCCTTGACTGGAAAGGGGATTTTGATCTGGTAACGATGTACTTCAGCCTGAAAGGAAAGTTTACATTGCCGGGTAATGGGATACAATCGGCGATAGAACTTGGAAGCAACCAGCACAATATCTTCTACGGGCAGAGCGCACAAGGACAGATGCGCCTGGAAGAATTGAGTATGCGGTCTTTTATGGTCCAGATTACCAAAGACAGGTTCTTTGCTATTGCAAATGGGGGAAATGAGGTACTGGCACGGTTTATAGAAAGTATGTCGGACGCAAATACAGTTTCTCTTTCTGAAAAGAACCTTGATATTGATTTCCCTATCCAGAATTGTATCAATTCCATCCTGAAATGTAATTATGAAGCGCCCTTAAAGAAAATGTTTTTATTTTCTAAGGTGATAGAGCTGCTGGTTTTGCAGGTGGAATCTTATCAAAGGTTGTTAAACCCCCAAACCAGGTACATCAAAACGGATTATGACAAAGAACGGATAGCTTTTGCAAGGGATTACCTGGTGAAAAACCTGGAAACACCACCTTCCTTAACAGAATTATCAAGGATAGTTGGGATCAATGAGTCTAAATTGAAACGGGGGTTTAGGGAAGTGTTCGGGCAAACCGTATTTGGCTATTTGAATGACGTAAGGATGGAACTGGCCAAAAACGATCTGCTCGAAAAACAAAAATCCATTACGGAGATTGCTTTTGAGCTTGGCTATTCTTCGGTGCAGCATTTCAGCAGCGCTTTTAAGAAAAAATATGGCGTGCCACCAAGGGAGGTAAAGTAAACAAAAGTTGTTAAGTTGTTGAATTATAGAGTTATTGCCTGCCCGTACCGAAACGGTATATTCGGGCGGGAGTTGTTGAGACTTACTCCTAATCCCTGATTCCTGACGCCTGATCTTAACCCCTACAGGTAATCCTGGAAATGCTCCTTTAAGATTCCCATCATCATTTCCCTGGTTAATGGTTTTGTTTCAAAACCGGTAACTTCCTCTATTTTTTTGGCTTTTTGTATATCATCCGGATTGGCAGAGGTGGTTAGGATCATGATCACCACCCTTGCTTTTTGTACTGCATCCAAATGTTTGTACTGCTCCAGGAATTCCCATCCATTCATCCTTGGCATGTTTATGTCTAAAAAAATCAATTCGGGCGGAACCTGGTTTGCCTTTTTAAGGTATGCCAATGCCTCCTCGCCATTCAAAGCGAAATCAATCCTATTAGCTATATCCATTTTATTTATAATGATCTCATGGTACCGGTTATCCTCGTTGCTGTCATCCACCAGTAAAATACAATCCAGTTTTCTTTTCATGGGTCTGTCTTTTTTAATCTTTAGGTATTGTAAAATAAAATGTGCTCCCTTTTCCAATTTCCGATTCCACCCATATTTTGCCGCCAAGGTGCTCCACAATCTTTTTGGAAAGTGAGAGGCCTATGCCCGTGCCTTTAAATTTTTCACGGGTATGCAGGCGCTGAAAAATGGTGAATATTTTGTCGTAATATATTTTGTCTATCCCCATGCTGTTGTCTTTTATGGAGAATAGAAATTCTTTCCCTTTGTCTCTCGCGGCAATGGTTATAACTGGGGGTGTACCGTCCTTTCTGAATTTAATTGCGTTGCTTAAAAGGTTCTGGAAAAGGGATTTAAGATAATTATAACCGTGCACAACCGGTAATTTTTCTTTATGGATTTCGGCCCCGCTTTCTGCTATGCTTGCCGACATGTCGGTCAAAATTTCATCTACCAGTTTATCGCAATCAATTAACGATTTGTCTGTGTCTCTTCCGATCCGCGAATATTCGAGCAAATCAAAAATGAGCTGGGACATGCGGTCTGCCCCGCTGCTGATGTAGCCCATGTATTCGTTTGATTCCGCGTCAGGGTGAACACCCACCCTTTGTGCCAGCAGGTTTGCAAAATTGGAAATAGTCCTGAGAGGCTCCTGCAAATCATGTGAAGCTACATACGCGAATTGTTCTATTTCCTTGTTTTTCCTTTCCAGTTCTATCGAATAGGCAATTATTTTGTCTTCGGCCTTTTTTTGCTCGCTGATGTCCTGGTAAGAAGTTATCGTATATTTTTTATTCTCTATTTCAACCTGGTCGTACGAAAGGAGCGCATAAAACGTTTCGCCATTTTTCCGGGTGTATAAAATCTCTATGCCATTATTTCCCATGGCTTCCTTTAACCTGACAATCAATTTTTCACTTTCTTCACGGGGCAATGCCTGCAATTCGGCAATGGACCTTGTTTCTTTGAGGTAATCAAGAATGATAGGAAACAGCCTGGCCTCTTCTTCCGGAGAGGTCAGTTTTAATGCCTGGGAGGTATTGCCGATAACTTCATCCCTGCTATAGCCGAAGTATTTATAAAACAGCTTATTTGCAAATACGATTTTGTTGGTCCCGCTTTCCGTAAGGGACATAGCAACCGGGTTCCCCTCAAATATCTTGTAAAACCTGTCGTTGGACACAATCAGTTCTTTTTCCGTTTTAGTACGTCTGTTAAGCTCATTAAGGATGATGACCGTGAGCAATATTGTGATCAGTAATGATAAAACGTCTTCTAAAAATAAAATTATCTGCGCGTTTTCAATACTCCTGTTTGTACTTGTAGTTTTTTCTCCCCTGATTTTCAATTCTCTTTCCTTCATGGTCCGGTTCATAGCCCGTATCCTGTCCATGATGTTTTTCCCTTCACTGGAGGTAGTCAGTATCATCTTTATTGCATGGATGTCGCCCTTTTTTCCCACTGATACCAATTGGGCCATTCGGGCCATCTTCTGGTTAATTAAACTTTCAAGGGTGTCTATATTTCTTTGTTGAACAGGGTTATTACGCGTAAGTATCCGCAATCTTGCTGTATTCACGGCAATATTGCGCAGCGCCAGATCATACGGCTCCAGGTAGCTGGTATCAGAAGTGATAATAAAGCCCCGCTCACCGGTTTCGGCATTTACCAAAAAAATCAGGTTGCTATCCAGCGTAAGCAGTACCGCTGTAGAATGAACCTGGTTTTCCAGGTTGTTTTTCAAGCGGTTCACAGTAAAAAAGGAGAAAAAAGTTGCGGTTACCAGCAACAGAAGTATGAGCCCGATGAGCAAATAGATTTTCGACTTAATTTTCCGGGTATTCACTTTTAGCTGGTGCTTTTATGGTTGTGTGTTTGGAAGCAAAGATAAAAAACTTTTGCAAATGCATTTATCTATCCCAAACCTTTGGAATGCCGTAGGGGGATAGTACCAGAATATTTGTGTTTTTTCTTGTTTTTACCAAAAACTGCTTACCTTAGCATCTCGAAAACAAAAAATAGGATCATATAAGACAAAGAAGGATAGATTTAAAAATATATATAGTACACGCTGTTCTTGTAAATCGGAAACGGTCAATTTTTGAATTTTAGCAAGAGATAACATGCAGGTACGCGCCAAAGGGGCGTGTATTTGGCTTTGTCTTGCTAAAAGGTATGACCGTACCTCGATTACAGGCTTTGAACAGAACACGCCCTGACTATTTCAGGGAAAGTGTTTTGTTCGGTTGTGAAATTGATTACCAGATAAAACAACAATATGAAGACAAAACATTTCCCATTAAAAATCAGGTACTTCTGTGCTTTTTTAATTGCCTTTCCAGGCTTGCTGCTTTTCCAAAACCGAAGTTACGGTCAAAACGGCGGCGATTCTATTATACATATCAATTGTCCGGGCGCTGATACTATATTGGTCGGGATGGTAGTGAGTGACAATGGCATAATCCAATACACTACGAACCGGGAAACGGGAATTTATAATATTGTTACAGGGAAAAAGCTGGGGACAACCAGTGCACATGCCAAACTTTTTAAAGACCCCCAAAACAATATTTGGCAGGCACAGGGCGGCTCCATTTCAAAATTGAATGAAAAAGGGGACGTATCCGGCCAGTTTAGCATTCCCACTGAATTTAAATCGCTCAATTTTAAAGTAAGTGATATTGCTCTTGACCTGAAAGGCAATTTATGGCTTGCAACAAATAAAGGGCTGCTCATAAAAACTGCCGCCGGCTGGACGCATTATACGAACAGTAATTCCGCATTGATGTCAAACCATGTGAGAAACATAAAAGTGGATCCGAAGAATAGCAAATGGATCATTACTGATTCAGGGATATGTATTCTTGGAGATACGATTTGCACCAGGTGCAATGCGTGGAATAATCTTACTGCCAAAACGACGGGATACCCTTTGCAGGCAACCAAATCCCTCGCGTTTTTTGGTGATGGCCACGCGGTTATAGGTACATTTTTCGGAATGATTTTAGAAATTAAGGATGGCAAAACAGATACATTGCCGGTGTGCAAAGCGGGCAGTTTTGGCGCCATGATCAGTTCCATTGACATTGATAAGTTTGGGAATTATTGGGTTGGGACATGGGGATTGGGACTGATTAAAATTAATCCAGCCGGTACCCATTATACAATTTACAATACTGCGAATTCAAAACTTGGAAGTAATAATATCAACTCCATCGTGGCCGCGCATGACAGCACGATATATATAAGCGTTGCGGGGCCTGGGATATACAAATTAAAACCTGTAAAATTTAATGACGATAATGCAGTAAAAGGAGTATTGGTGCAAAGCTCTGTTGCACGCCCAAAACCTTCTAACCGCATTACCATGTTTCCTAACCCTTCGCCCGGTATCTTTAATGTTACTGCCGATAAGGAAAGCGCTTTTGATATTTACATCCTGGACATATCCGGTAAATCGGTAAAGGTGCTTCACGACTACGCCATTTCGCAAAATTCAAAGATAGATTTATCTGGCATAGCCCCGGGAGTATATATCCTGAATTTTGCTTCTAAAACTTTTTCTTCTACCATAAAAATCAACATCCAAAAATAATACTGTCATGAAAAAATTTTATTTTTCAGCACTGCTGTCGAAAAAAATTGTATTTTTGATTACGGGTCTTTGTCTGGCCTTTTGCGCATTTGGCCAGGAAGGCACATTGAATTTCAATATGTTTGTAAAATCAGTCCAGCCTCAGTTTGCATTGGAGTCCGATACAAGTATTGCACATTCTGTGGTAACCAGCAATGTTTCTTATCCTGTTAATTTTAAGATTAATGTAAGCATAAAAGGGGATAGTGTTTTGCTGGCGCAATCGAACCTCATGTCTGCCCCGTTCTATACCTGCCTGCCTGCCGATTCATTGAAAAACCTGGACCCTTTCGATCCAACACTTGTTTCCATGGATGACTATTACGGGTTCAAATCTTCCACGGTAGGAGGGGTAACCCCCGTACATAATTACCAGGTTTGCATTACCCTTGTGGATGCTACCACCTTTGTTAACCTTACCGCGCCCCAGTATTTTTATTATAGCATTCAAACATATAGCGCACCTTCCTTAGTATTCCCGGGAAACACTGATACTCTATCGAATGCGTCTTATCGAATTAAATTCAAGTGGAACCGGGTAACCCCTAAAACAAAAGCCGCAACCTTTTATAAATTAACTGTCGTACCTGTACTATCGGGGCAAACGGCATCATACGCCATGGCGCACAATACCCCCATACTGGTAGCAGACTCCCTTGGAGACAGCGTTTATTCATGGCATCAAAGAGGGGACAGCATAGTTGAGCAGACCAATTACAGGCTTCCTGTTAAAACTTATGCCTGGCAGGTTACATCCTATTATGTTACAGGAATTTCCCTGGGAAACTCATCTGTTCAAACTTTTACGATGGGGAAAGTGAGGCTTATCAGCCAGGGCATCACATTTAGCGATTCCATTGCAACTCTAAATGCAAATACCCTTGAGTTTCCCTGGACGCTTATACCCGAATTTGACAGTATCCAAAAAGCTGCATTCAACACCCCGGCTTTCGGCCCATGGACTGTGGGGGAAAACAAGACCACGCTTTGCGACAACGGAAACTGGGAGGATGGGACCACTGATAACTGGACCCCATGGCTTGGATACAAGAACGTATATGGTGATCCCGACATTGTGCTGGACACCCAAAAATGGGATAACCCCGGCCCCCATTCCCGGCTTGCCCTTATCCATGCCACAACGCCGCCCACTTATGATTACTGGGTAGGGGGAAGTATTTTGCCTCAAGTATTAAAAGGCGGCAGCTACAGCATGCGGCTCGGCCCGGACAACCTGCAATTAGAGCCTGATAGTTTTGGAAACCCTGATGTATTTGGGGCTGCCCAGGCACTGGACTATGACGTGCCGCTTACTGATACGCCTAAAGTAAAATTCTGGTACGCCCTTGTGCTGCAGCATGGCGCGCATTATGGTGAAGCATGGAGCAATTGGCTTAACAAATTTGTAACTAATTACAATGATTATTTCGAAGAAAGCAAATTCTTAGTAAGGATTACGGGGTACGATTCAGCTGGCCTTCCTTTACCAAAGTTTATCCCATTCAAAAAACCAATTGACATAGACTCAGTTTATGCGAATACAAGGGACCCGGCAGGGCTGACACAGGTCGCGAAAGGCCCGGGCGATACCATTGATTATAAAAACTGGAGCTGCAAAACCATCAACCTTCCTGCAACGGCAAAGGATTATCTTGGAAATACGGTTACGCTCGCCAATCATACCGTAACGGTTGAATTTATTACGGCCAACTGTTTGGCAGGCGGCCATTTTGGCTATGCCTATATAGACGGACTTTGCGATAACAGCGATCCTACCACCTGCTCGTTTACCCTTGATACCGCTACCTGCCCCAATACAGGGGTGCACGCGGATGGCAGCGCGAGTTTCGGGGCTACAGGATATTACTGGAGCGTACAGCATTGCAGCGCTGGCGGGGATACCCTCTATGGCCTGGAGTATAACGGGCAACACTGGACAAATGGGCAACCGGGGTGGATTGATATAAACAGGATGATGAACAGCTATGGTCCCGGCCTGGTTCCCGGAAACTACTATAAAGTAAAACTGGCCATCCGAAATGACTGCGACGATTCGGTAATAGCCACCCATATTATTCGTATACGAAAACTATATGCCCTGGCCGGGGACGACAGGTATATCTGCGCCGATTCATCTCATACCGTAACATTGGGAGGCACCATGAGCGGCAACCCCGGTGGTACCACCTATAGCTGGACTTCTATTCCATCGGGCTTTACCTCTTCCCTTGCAAACCCAACCGCTTCGCCCAGTTCTTCGACAACTTACATCATATCTGTAACCAATAGCACCTGCACGGGTGTTATGGATACTATTAATATTTATATCGCCCCCCATATTACAGGTATCTCTTTTTATAGCAATGGCAGCATTTGCAATGGCTATGCCCCCTATATAACTACCACACCCACAACAACCTTGGCGAAGCCGGCTGATATTACATGGAAAACAACATTCGGTGGCATTGTAGTTGGTCACGGGTATTCCCTGCCAAACAATACAGGGTACACAAATGGGAATTATCCCCAGAACCTGACTGTAGATGTTAAAGATGTCTGCGGAAACCACATGTCTTATGCCTTTACTTTATTGAACAATATATTTGATGGTTATGCGCCTCCGTTAGATGTTTATCCAAACCCTTTTGTATCTCCCGATTACGGAGGCACTCCCGTCTCCATCATGGACGATGATTTATCTTATGGGGAAACCCCGGCCTATGCAGCTACGGGTTTTGAGCTGTCAGTTTATCAGGACATTGGCAAGGATTTAGATTCTACAAACAGGGTTCCAAGTTATGCTCCGGGATATTATAACGGCCAAATTAAGTGGGGCGGTAAAAACTGGCAGGGATATGACCTGGCCCCGGCTGCCTATTTGCTGAAGCCGGTATTCACATCCTGCAATGGAAATTATTTTGTTGCAAATTTTCAATACACGGTTACAACGCCCGAATATTTGTTTTTTGGTCCCCCGGTTACTACAGTTGAAACCAGCCCGAGTGTCGAGGTAATTCTTAACCACTAAAATCAAAATCCCAATGATTAAAGAAGCTTCTTTATTAATTATGCTTTGTCTGCAAAGCGGCGTCATTTATTCACAGAGTGATTTGGACACAAAAGTTTATCCTCCTGTCAAGTTTGAACTGGGAACAGAAGGAGGCCCTAACCGCTCCAGTTTTTTTCATTTTCCAATTCCTGGAGGAATTCCGGATGGGGTTTTTGATCTGGGATATCCTTCTTTTTCGGCCGGAATTACCGGGCTTTACCATATAAGCAGCGATTTTTCAATAAAAGCAGGGCTAACTTACGAGGGTAAGGGCACAACTGAATCAATCGGGACGTATTATGAAACTTCAAATTTTAAGTATGTTGGTTATACATCAATGGTAGTTACAAGATTGAATTATATTACATTCCACACGATGGCAAGGCATTCTTTTGGCAGGGGAAACAGGTTTTTTTTAGAAGGAGGCCCTTATCTGGCATATCTTATCAAAACTTTGGTAAAAACATCTTATATGGATTCCACAGGAAAGCATGTCAATATTTATCCGGGATACTGTCCTCCAATTGATGCAGGGCTGGTCATGGATTTCGGATATGGAATAACTATTGGAAAAAATTTGACAGCGGAACTGGCGGCAAGGTTAGATATTGGCCTTGTAGATATGGAAAACAGCCCTATTACAGGACAGGCAAGTTCTAATGAATCTGTAGCCTTAATCTTGGCGTTAAGGTATAAACTATAAGGGATTAGAAACGCTTTTTGCTAAACATTCTAAAATAAATTATTTAAAGTTATATAATATGAAACCCTTTGCCGCCGTCTTTATTACTTTATTTCTTTTCATCACAGCCCATACCCAAACCATTACATGGGAAAAACAGTTTCATTTTGATTCCTTAAGCACGGCTGGTTCCGTGATTGAAACGCAGGATAGCGGTTTTTTTGAATTAACAAATTATATTGGAAATCCTGACGCATTGTGGCTAATCAAACTGAATAGGTATGGAAATATTTTGTGGGCAAAAATAATTGATTCCGCAGGTGCGGGTGTATTTTCATTAATTGAGAAATCTCCAGGGATATATATGACAGCGCTTTATTCAAAGAGTATTTATATTCTGGAGTTTAATGAGGCCGGAGATATTTTATGGAGGCAGAATTACGATCCTGCCAATCTTTACGAACCTTATGGCCTGTTATCACTAAATAATGGCAATTACATAATCACAGCGGATTTATCAGCATCCGGCAAATACCCCCACTATTACACCCCCGGCAAAATGCTTATTCAGAACTTCAACAGCAGCCATAATATTACATGGTCCGATACTTTTAATTTTGGATTGCAAACTGAAGCAGATGGAATCATTTGGGCTTCTGACAATGAAATTTTAATAAGTGGAGGGGTTGGTAGTGGAGGTATAAATCATTCATATATTTTTGCATTGGTTTTGGATTCAAATGGGAAAAAACTGAATTATGTACCTTATCCAGCGCTGGCAGACAGCAGCGAGCAGGTAGAATGTGTTGGCAAGCTAAAAAATGGCAATGCTTTAATAGAGTCCTGTAGTTCTAATTTTGGTTCATTCTTTTTTACATTGGCCGACAGTATGGGGAACACAATAAGACGTTGGAATATTGGCGCCTATCATAATGGGACAGGAGGTTTTGTTACAGATGAGGATTCTGTACTCCTGCTTGCATCCGCCGGGCTGATCAGTGGCCCGCTTACCCTCCAAAAATTTGATACTACCTTTCACCAGCTATGGGAAAAGCAATATGAAGGGAATTCTTATTATAATGTCCCGCAACAGATTTTAAAGACAGCAGATGGAGGCTTTTTACTCGCGGATACACGGTCAACTTCAACTTATTCGGATATGGTACTCATAAAAGTAGATAACAACGGCTATTGCGCGGACGAGGATCTTTCAGGTATGGGTAATCCTGATTTTCCAGTTAAGAATGTTTCTATTTATCCCAATCCCGCAACAAATAACATTTATATCAATTCCAATGTCGGCAGTACTGGTCTTGGCATTGATATATTTGACAGTCGGGGCGTACAGGTTATGGCAGTAAAGGAAACTGCACCTGGCATTCAAAGCCTGGATATAAGCAGCCTGAGCAAGGGCCTTTATATGTATAGGTTGTACAATGAATCCGGGATTTGTAAGGAAGGGAAATTTGTGAAGGAGTAATCCTGCGCCCTGGCTATTATTGGTCATGCTCTGCAAAACCATCCAAAACCCCAAAAAAATATTTAATTATCTATTAACAACTTACAAGCGTTTTTTCGGGGTTTGTCAGCCACCGGGAAAAGTTGGTGAGTTGGTGAATTGCTGAGTTATTGAGTTGGCTTACGCATGATTCTTTACAACATCATCCAAAAACGTCAAAAAATATTTCATTCTCCCTCAATTACTTACAAACTATTTTTGAGGTTCAGCCAGCCACTTGGGCAGTTTGATATATATGTACATATAAACAGAGCGGAGAGCGAGAGCGGAGAGCGGGGGAAAAGATGTCTCGTGCCTCGGCAGGACAAAAAAAGTCAACTAAGGAATCGCCCTTTTTACCTATTCTGGATTGCTCTTTTATTGCTATCTATTGCAACTTGTCAATGAGTTACGAGTAAACACGTTAATAATCAATCAGCTGTAAAAATGGGAAAATTATTTTTTTTGTGAATCCTGTTTCAGGAGTGTCAAAAAGGCATTTTTCAGCATTTAGCAATAAAACAGCAATGGGAAGGGGGTTTTAAAAATAGGAAGTTGTTGTAACGTTTTTCAACAAACTGTAACCCTTTGCAAAAAGTTATATCATACATTATCAATAAAATATATCCAAACCCAGAATGAAAAAAAAGATGAAAAGTGTAACCCCTAAGTCCAGTTCACAGGCCCCTGGTCCTTGTTAACTGTTAACTGCTCCTTGCTCACTGTTAACTCCTGCCATATTTCATGCCATTGGGGCCATTCTTCACGGCGAAGCCGGATCACATGGTCAATATAATTCAGGTAAATGGTATCGCGCTCTATGGTGGCGTTGGCATACGCGAGGGGATAGAATTTCAGGTTTTGTTTGTAAGCGATATCATAAGCGCTCCGCATGTAAAAATAGTCTCCGTCAAAACCTATTTCAAGATAGCTGGAACGGGCATTTACCTGGCCGAAAAAATTGCTCAGCAGGGCAAGCACAATACCCCCTATGATGCCATACCATAACAAAGGCAAATGCCAGGCCATCACGTAAATGATCATGCCGCAATACAGCCCCAAAAGAATAAGGGTTGGCTGCAAAGCATACTCCTGCAACATGCCGAAAGCATTGAAAGAGGCGGTATGGTTTTTATGGTAGTAAGCAAACATTTGGGAAAGATAGGGGAAATGTGCAAATGTGCGAATATGCAAATATGCAAATGTGGGAGGCATCGCTCATTGATTATTGATCATTGATCATTGAAAAAGTGCTAATTTGCCGCGAATTTCGAAAGACACCCGGCTATGACACAAAAAAAAGATACTGAAAACCTCATCAATTATAATGGCACCCTTACCTCTGCCAATGCACCTGTATTTGCAGTGGATAACCGCGCGTTCCGGTACGGGGATGGCCTTTTTGAAAGCATCAGGATCATAAACGGCGCCATGCCGCTGTTCCATTACCACTACCCGCGGCTGGTGCATGCCTGTGAAATGCTCAAGCTGCAATTGGATAAAAAGTTCAATGCCACGTATTTCAAAACGCAGATATTAAAGGTGGCCAAAGCCAAGGGGCTTGAAGAAAACTCCAGGGCAAGGCTTAGTATATTTCGCACTGCGGGAGGATATTACCTTCCCAAAAGCTCCAAAGCCGAATACATTATAGAAATAAGGCCGCTCACTGAGCAGGGGTTTGAGCTGAACCACAGGGGTTTTAAAATAGACCTGTATGCCGAGGTAGAGAAGCCCGTGAGCAAACTGTCCTCCTTTAAAACATGCAACGCGCTCATCTATGTGCTCGCGGCGCTGCACCGCAAAGAACAGGGCCTGGACGACTGCATGCTTGTGAACTGGAAAAGCAGGATCATAGAATCTATTGATTCTAATATATTTATCGTGAAAAACGGTATTGTACATACCCCTCCGTTAGCAGAAGGGTGCGTGGCCGGGGTGATGCGCGACTATGTGCTGCACCTGCTCGAAAAACTGAACATTGAGTTTATCGAATCGCCGCTCTCCCTTGAAGAAGTATTTACTGCTGATGAGATGTTCCTTACCAATGCCATACACGGCGTGAAATGGGTAGGAGAGTACAAGAGCAAGAAATATGACCTGAAGCTGGCCGCTACACTAAGCGAGGCCATGAACAAGGACCTGCTTAACAAATGGTGATAGGCAAGCGCCGAAAGCTATTGGCCGGCGAAGCAATTCCTAATTCGTAAGTAATTCCTAATTCTTAATTAAATTACTTCGCCCGTTTCAGTATCTCAGGGTGTTTGATATAAATAATGCAATAGGGCGTTTTTTTGCCGGTTTCTTTTAAATACACCAGCACATTGCCGTTCATTATAAAGTTGACGGGGGTATTATACGATGTGTTTGTTTCCAATGGCCCACCTTCTTTAGGGGCGCTTATCTTGAACTTGATACGCTCTTCTGCAAGTTTATAACTATTAATAAGGGTTGCATCCGTGTTGCTTTTGTCAAGATCTTTAGCAATCACAAAATCAAGCTCAGGCACCAGTACGCTTTCTTTATTGGAAACATAATAGCGGGCTTTACGCTGTCTTATCAATGAATCTGCGCGAACCTCGGCACGTATCCAGGTTTTGCAATCCGGGCAGTTGTACATCACCAGTTCCTCTTTGCCTCCATTTATTTTTACCTTCAGGGCATATTCATGCTTCAAGTCATTTTTATAAAAATAAACCTCACCGGTATCAGATGCATATTGATGATAATATTGAAGCGACCGTACTTTTTTGCCACGGAAAACCACCGGGGTGGCCGACACCCTGAAACCATCAGGAAGATGCACGTTCTCAAAGAAATAGGATAACAAAAGCCTGTCATTGGTTTTCACATGATTAAACGACATGGGAGGGTGGTTCTGGAATTTTGTTACGAGCCCCTCATAAAACTTTTCAAGATTGGGCTTGGTATAGGCTCCATTAAAGGACACAAAATCTGCATCCGGGATAAACGAAATCAGGCTGTCGTACCCCATCTCCAGCGCCGGCATTACCTGGCTCAACCCTTCGGTGAAAATCATGTTTTTGTCTTAGTCATTTACCCCTTCAAACCCTACAACTGTATGTGGCAGGTCTTTGGCCATGGCTACCACGCTTTGGTCCAGTTTACTTTTTACCTTGTAATAGTATATAGAATAGATGGCCATAAACGACACCCAGAACGCTATAAAAAATATAAACAGTTTTTTCATTCTTCACTCATTTTCCTGGAAACTTTTACCCTTCTTACGCGGCGCCGGTCACTCAGTTCCACCGTAAAATCAAAATCGCCGATCTCTATTTTTTCTTTAGGACGTGGAATACGGCCAGAATGTTCAACAACAAGCCCGCCGATGCTTTCCGCTTCGCCGCGCACTTTTTCAAAACTTTCATCGCCTATGTTCATAACCCTCACCACATCGGTAAGAGCCGTTTTGCCGTCAAATATATAGGTATTGTCATCCAGCTTGCTGTAGAAAACCTCGTCCTCGTCAAATTCATCATTTATGTCGCCTACTATTTCCTCCAGTATATCTTCCATGGTTACAATACCGGCGGTGCCGCCATATTCATCTACTACTATGGACATGTGCATCTTTTTTTGTTTAAACTCCGCAAGCAGCAGGTCTATTTTCTTCATCTCGGGTACAAAATAGGGTTCCCTTATGAGCGGTTTCCAATCAAACCCCGGTGGTTCGTTCAAATGTGCGAGCAGGTCTTTTATATATAAGATGCCTTCGACCCTGTCAAAGCTGCCATTATATACCGGTACGCGTGAGTACTGGTTTTTGTTGATAAGGGCAGTTAACTGATCAAATGGGGTGTTTATGTCATGCGCCACTACATCTACCCTTGATGTCATGATCTGTTTGGCATAGGTGTTTCCAAAAGAGATGATCCCCTTCAGTATTTTCTTTTCTTCCTGGGAAGTTTCCACTTCGGAAGTCATTTCAATGGCATTTTTTATATCATTTATAGATACATTATGCCCCTTCTGCATGTTCCGTTCAAATAAATTGGTGGTCTTGGCCAGCACAACCGAAAAGGGATAAAACACATTAGATAAAACCAGGAGGGGGTACGCCATAAAAGATGCAAAACTTAAATTATTATGTGCGGCATAAACTTTGGGGACCACCTCGCCGATAAGCACAATAATAAAGGTAAGCAGCACAACATTTATAAGCAGTTCCATGGTTTTGTCACCTGCGAAATGGATTTTATCAAGTAAGGTGGCTCCCAGTACAGCAAATAAGATGTTGCATACTGTATTTGAAATAAGTATGGTAGCAAGCAGGAGCTTGGGCCGCTGGTACAGGTAGAGAACGGGTGTCCCGGTTTTTTTATGCTTTTCAGAAATTTTTTGAATGTCTTCCGACTTCAAAGAAAAAAAAGATGATTCTGCACCGGAAAGCAAAGCTGAAAAAAATACCAGCAACAAGCAAAAGGCCAGTTCAAATCCTTCAACGGTTGAGAAACCATCTATATAAATAAGAAAACTTTTTGGCAGGGCTTGCGAAGCCCCGTTTATGGTATCCAAAATATGGGTATTGGTTAGCAAAAAACCGGGTTAAAACGGTAGATCATCGTCAATGGGAATTTGATCTGGCGTCGGCGCCTGTTCCATCCCTGCGGGCTGGGCCTCTTTCGGCTGTGCGCTTTCCCCGCCTGTATCGCCCTCCTTTTTGCCAAGCAGCACAAAGTTATCGGCAATCACCTCAGTCATGTATTTTTTATTACCGTCTTTATCATCCCATGAGCGGGTCCTTAGTTTGCCTTCCACGTATAGCTGTTTCCCTTTTTTAAGGTATTTTTCTGAAAGTTCTGCAAGGCCGCGCCATGCTACAATATTGTGCCATTCGGTAATTTCCTGACGGTTTCCGTTTTTATCTTTATAGTATTCCGTAGTAGCGATGGGAAAACTCGCAACCGGAATACTGTTGCTTGTATAACGTATTTCAGGGTCTTTGCCCAGGTTTCCTACCAGTATAACTTTATTTACACTTGCCATAATGATTTGTTATGTTTATATTTCTTGAAATTCCGGTTCTGCCGCTGTTACGGGCTTGCAAAGATACTCTTTTAAGAATAATTCCAAGGGTTTGGGCAAAGGATACCGCTTATAGCCAATGGAATCGGTTATAACGCAATGCCCGTTGACCAGCACCCTCATATCCGTTTCATAAAACACTATCTCAAGCCTTTGGTGGGTGAGCTTATGGGTCATTTTTTTTACGGGCTTTAAAAAGGTAATGGCTTCGCCATTATTTTCAGCCTCCTGTGTACTCAAAATTCCATCGTGCTTTGTTTCTATCAGTGGCAGTTCAAATAGCCCCTGCCAGATATCCCCGGCTTGTCGCTGGTGTATTATAAACTGTTCCGGGTTTCCTGTAAAAAGATAATGCAAAAAGCGGGTTTTCACTTTTTTCAAATCCAGTTTTCGCGGCAATACCCCTTGCAGGTTCTTGCTTTTGGCGTAACAATAAAAACCAAACGGACAGCTTTCGCAGAGCGGGTTCGCGGGCAGGCAAACGGTGGCCCCCAGTTCCATCATAGCTTCATTAAATGTTCCCGGGCGTCTTTTATCAAGCATCATGTCCGCATGTTCCTGGAATATTTTCCTTGCCCACGCAGCATTTACAGGCGCTTCAATCCCATAGAGGCGGGCCAACACCCGAAAAACATTCCCGTCCAGTACGGCAAAGGGCTTTTTAAATGCGATGGAAACGATGGCAGCGGCAGTGTACGGGCCGATTCCCTTTAATTTGATTACTTCATTATAATCTTTGGGGAAAGTACCGTCAAACTCAACCATGATCTGCCTGGCGGCTTTTAATAAATTCCTGCCTCTTGAGTAATAACCAAGCCCCTCCCATAGCTTCAGGACTTCCTGCTCATCGGCCACCGCAAGGGCGACTACAGTTGGGTATTTTTCGATGAACCTAAGATAATATGGCGTCCCCTGGGCCACCCTTGTTTGCTGCATAATGACCTCAGAAAGCCATATTTTATAAGGGTCGCGGGAACCCCTCCAAGGCAGAACCCTTTGATTATCTTGATACCAGCTAAACAATTTTGACCTTAGTTTGTCGTTTTCCTTAAACACTAAAAATTTTTAATTTAAATATGCAGAGGCTCTTTCATTTATAAAATTTCTATACCTTTGCACACTGATCTTAAACATAGACAACAATTTTTTTCACCAAATAAATACCAAAGATAGTGACTAAAGCAGACGTAGTATCAGAAATTGCAGGAAAGACCGGTATTGAAAAGGTCGCCGTGTCAGAAGTGGTAGAGAATTTCTTTACCGTTCTTAAAGACAACATGACTAAAGGCAACAACGTGTACTTCAGAGGCTTCGGCAGCTTCATCCTGAAGAACAGGGCACGCAAAGTAGCTCGTAACATTGCGAAGAACACTTCAATTGTTATTGAACCACATGCAGTTCCGGCTTTTAAACCCGCCAAAACCTTTGTTGATGATGTAAAGAAGAAAGTAAAATCTTCAGGCAAAAAAGGAAAAGCAAAGAAAAAATAACTTAGCCCCGGCTGAGTTTATTTTTGAGTACAAATGCAATCCCGTCGTGCCATACAAGTCGGTATCGTCATTGTTATTGCCGGCGTGGTTGCATTTATTTTTCTTGTCGGCAAAAACAGTCCAACTGCAACCCTGGAAACAAAACCGGGGCAAAATAGTGTAAACGAACAGCCTGTGCCGGGTTTCAATTTTGAACTGTATGAAAAAGATATGGTTTCAAAATTGCCCAAAAAAGACCAGGATGAGATAACGATAATGCTCGGGCGGCTTAAAGGACGCGGCGCCATGAATGAAAACCTCCGGGTTCTGGCGCAGAAATATGAGCAGCTTCATATACCCGCGCTGGCAGGCTACTACTATAGTAAACTCGCCGCGCTGGAACCGGATAATGAAAATGCCTGGTTTGAAGCAGGCAAAAATTATTTTGACGCGGAACAGGAAGTGGATAGCCAGAACAAGTTGAATTATTTTATTGAGATGTCCTACAATTCACTGGCAAAGGTAATAGAGATGGACCCGGACAAAAATTTAGAGGCAATGACAGACCAGGGCGTAAATATTTTGGAAAAGAGCATGAACCATACCCTAAGCGGGCCGCCGATGCTGGGCATCGGATTACTGATGAAGGTAGTACAGGCCGATTCAAATAACCGGAAAGCGCTAAACTACCTGGGTTTGTTTTCGATGCAGAGCGGTCAGTTTGACAGGGCAATTATGCGGTTTAAACACCTCACAAGCCTCGGCCCCGATAATGACCCAAACTACCCGTACTATTACAGGTACCTTGCACAGGCCTATATAGAAACAGGGAAAAAAGAAGAAGCGGTGAACTCGCTTGAAAAATATAAATCACTCGTAAAGGAAAACGGCCTGAGACAAGAGGCCGATTCCATAATACATTCTATTCAGTAAATTATTTAGTAACACAATATAAAGGTCAAAAGATATGCCTTGCGGTAAAAAAAGAAAACGACACAAGATAGCTACTCACAAAAGAAAGAAGAGATTGAGGAAAAACAGGCACAAGAAGAAGTAACACTTCTTTTTAGCCTTCACTCATAGTATTGTGAGATTGAGAACTCTGCCAGGAGCATAGCTTTTTCACTTTATATAATCTTTTCTTTGAGCAAAGAACTTGTAATAAAATCTTCGCCTGGTGGCGCGGAAATAGCCCTGCTTGATGACAGGCGGCTCATTGAGCTCCACCACGATTCCATAGAAGAAAATTTCCTGGTCGGGGATATATATCTCGGCCGGGTGAGAAAAGTCATTCCCAGCCTGAACGCCGCTTTTGTGGATATAGGGCATGAGAAGGATGCTTTTCTTCATTATCTCGACCTCGGCCCTGAAATAAAATCTTTCAACAGGTTTATTGACCTTGTGAAAAAAGGCAAGTTCAGCGACCCCAGCCTTTCAGGGTTCCGCATGGAGCCCCAGATATTGAAAACCGGGAAAATTGAAGAGGTCTTTACGCCGAACCAGCATATCATGGTCCAGATCGTAAAAGAACCCATTTCCACCAAGGGGCCCCGCCTTAGTTCGCAGATAAGCCTTTCCGGGCGTTTTATCATTCTCATGCCTTTTAATGACGGCGTTTCCCTTTCCAAAAAAATACGGCTCAAAACCGAGCGCGACCGCCTCAAAGAAATTGTAAGCCGGTTGAGGCCCAATAATTTCGGGATCATATTGCGTACCAATGCCGAAGGGGCTACCGAAGCAGAACTGGAGCAGGATCTCAACAAGTTAAAATCAGATTGGGAAGGCGCGGTGAAAGCGCTGAAAGCTGGCAAACCAAAACTATACAGCGAGGTGGACCGCACGGCTTCTTTGCTCAGGGACCTTGTGAACGAGAGCTTCACCCGGATATTTGTGGATGACCCGAAAGTTTTGAAGCAGGTAAAAGGATACATCGCCGGAATGTCTGGAGATGAGGATATTGTGAAGCTCTATAAAGGGGATAAACAGATTTTTGAGCAATTTGATGTTGACCGCCAGATAAAATCGCTGTTTAATAAGATCGTGAACCTCGGAGCGGGGGCCTACCTGGTGATAGAACACACAGAGGCCATGCACGTAATAGATGTGAACAGCGGCAGCAAACGGAGCAAGGATGACGACCAGGAAGAAAATGCCCTGCGCACAAACCTTGAAGCAGGCATTGAAATAGCCCGGCAGCTAAGGCTGAGGGATATGGGTGGCATTATCGTTATAGATTTTATTGATATGCGGAAGGCGGCCAACAAAAAAGCCATCTACGACCGCATGAAGGAAATCATGAAGGAAGACCGCGCCAAAAATACCGTTCTGCCCCTCACCAAGTTCGGTATCATGCAGATTACCCGGCAGCGCGTACGCCCCGAAATAGTCATGGATAACCTGATGCCCTGCCCCGTGTGCAACGGCACCGGGCAGATAGCCAAAGGCGTTTTAATCACCCATGAAATTATCCATGCCATAGAAAGCTCACTAAAAGAAAACAGCCGCTCCAGGATAAACCTTAAAGTACACCCTTATGTAGAAGCGTACCTTACCAAAGGACTTATTTCAGAGCAGCTTAGGTGGATGTTCCGCTTCAAAAAGCGGGTACATATCAGTTCAGACGAGAACTTCGCGCTCAACAAGTACGAGGTATCGTAGGGCTTTTTCTCTTTTCATTTTTCTCCTCAAAAAATAGGAAGCATGATGGCTGGCATTTAAATTTGCCGCAAACCATACTGCCTGTTGCTGCCAAGCCGGGATACCAAACACCATAACGCTTTGTCTCTCAATTTTTACAACACCATAAAACACTTAAACGTACAAAATGAAAAACACACTGCGCCTCCCTGGTTATACCGGGTATCTCATTATTTTTTTACTTTCGGCCTTCGCTGCACAAACCGCGCGGGGGGCTATAACTTACACCTGGACGGGGGCTACCAGCACCAACTGGGCTGACGGAACAAACTGGACCGCGTCATCAGGTACAGACTACCCGGGAAACAGCGATGTTGCCGGGGATGATATCGTGAGCATGCCCAGCACCGGAAACCAGCCGGCATTAAGCGCCACACTCACCTATCCTGTCGCTACACTTACCATCAACTCCGGCGCCACACTTACTCTTGGCTCAGGGGTAACGCTTGAAGTTACAGGTACAACAACTGTAAACGGCGACCTGAACCCTAATGCTTCCGCCGCCTTGACTGACGCAGGCAGCGGCACCCTTACAGGGACAGGAAACCTGCATATCAACGCATCGAGCAATACCGATGACTTATATACCCAGTTCAATGTGAGCACCAAAACCCTGACAAACCTGACGCTCGACTTTGACGGGGCGGGCAGCCATACCAATAATAACATAAGCTGCAAAAATATTAATATCAATAATGGTTTCGGGGTTAATTTCAACGGAGCTTTTACGGTCTCGGCATCCGGAACAATAACCGACAATAATCATCTGAACGCTTCAGCAAGTACTATCGTAAACGGTACCATTAGCGGAACCGGCGTACTGACAGTAAAGGCC
>Ga0134126_10001032_pt1 | contig 35244 bp, 49 predicted proteins | sample KB31752_FD_96881 | JGI IMG/M metagenome (GOLD analysis project Ga0134126, IMG submission 96881) | Terrestrial soil microbial communities with excess Nitrogen fertilizer from Kellogg Biological Station, Michigan, USA - KB3-175-2 | ecosystem: Environmental > Terrestrial > Soil > Unclassified ...
ATTCATGCGCGCGGAAATCACCCGCACGGTGCCGGGTTGCAGTTCCTGCGGGCGGCTGCGCTTGGTGCCGTGGTGCTGCATGTAATCCATCGTGCCGTGGCGGCCCTGGCGCAGCCATTCCTGGAGATGCGTCTCGTCGTCGCGCAAATCGACGCCGGTGATGCCCACCTTCGCGAAGCCGAGCTCCACACCCCAGGCCTTGATCTGCCGCGCGAGTGCGGCGAAATCGATTTCGCTGGCGATGGTTTCACTGACCGTTGGCATACGCACATTGTAGGATCACGCGATGCCGACCACCGATCCGCAATTGGCGCTCTACACCACCGCGCAGGTGCGCGCGCTCGATCGGCTCGCCATCGGTGGCGGCATCGACGGCATCGAATTGATGAAGCGCGCCGCACGCGCCGCGCTCGACGTGTTGCGCCATCGCTGGCCGCAGGCGCAGACGCTGTGCGTCGTATGCGGCCCCGGCAACAACGGCGGCGACGGGTTTCTGCTGGCCGCGTTGGCGTGCATGGCGGGCATGCGCGCGCATGTCATCGCCACCAGCGAACACTCGACCGGCGACGCGGCGCTCGCACGCGAACGTTGCATGCGCGAGGGTGGTCAAGTCACGTTTTCCGCCGCCGCGTTGCCGGAAGCCGACGTGTACGTGGATGCGCTGTTTGGTTCGGGCCTGAATCGCGCGCCCGCCGGCGACGCGGCAAAACTGATCGCAACCTTGAACGCACAAACGCGTCCGGTCCTGGCGCTGGACGTGCCCAGCGGACTGAACGCCGGCACCGGCGTCGCGTTCGATCCCTGCGTGCGCGCAGCGGCGACGGTGTGTTTCGTCGGCTGGAAGCGCGGCCTGTTCACCGCGCAAGGCGCCGATCAGTGCGGCGAACGCAGCCTTGCGAGGCTGGACATTCCCGCGAACATTTACGCGCAGGCGCAGCCCGATGCCGCGCTGCTTGCGCCGCGCGCGTTGCCGCCACGGGCGCGCGACAACCACAAGGGCCGCCAGGGCCATGTGCTGGCGATCGGCGGCGATCTCGGCGCAGGCGGCGCGGTGCGCATGTGTGGCGAAGCCGCGGCGCGCGTCGGCGCCGGTCTGATCAGCATCGCCACGCGCGAGGCGAATGTCGGCGCGATCCTCGCCGCGCGCCCGGAACTGATGCCGCAGGGCGTGCATGTGCCGCGCAATCTGGAACCATTGCTGGCGCGCGCGACCGTGCTCGCCGTCGGACCAGGCCTGGGCCAGGACGAATGGGGACGCGGGTTGTGGAATGCCGCGCTGGATGCCGGCAAGCCGCTGGTGCTGGACGCCGATGGCTTGAACCTGCTTGCGGCGGCGCCGCGCACGCTGCCTTCGGCCTGCGTGCTGACGCCGCACCCGGGCGAGGCCGCACGTCTGCTTGGCACGACCACTTCGGAAATCCAGGCTGACCGTTTCGCCGCGGTGCGCGCACTCGCACAAAAATATCGCGCCATGGTCGTGCTGAAGGGTGCGGGCAGCCTGATCGCCGATCCCGATGGACGCCTGGCCGTATGTCCGTGGGGCAATCCGGGCATGGCCTCGGGCGGCATGGGCGACCTGCTCACCGGGGTGATTGCGGGACTGATCGCGCAGGGACTCGACACGTGGGACGCGGCTTGCCTCGGCGTCGGCTTGCATGCGCGCGCGGGCGATCTTGCCGCGCGCGCCGGCGAACGTGGCTTGCTGGCGTCCGATCTTTTCCCTTACCTGCGCGCATTGGTGAATGGCCATTTTTTGCGCGATCGTCCCTGATCGCTGCCAAATCCGGCGCTCTCGCAAGCGGATCATCAAGGGCGCATGGAAGACCACCTCGGCCATCCGCGGCCTGACTTTGGACAACAGCCGCTTCGAATGGAACGTCATGCACAAATTTGATTTGCCGAACGAGTCCGCGACGATTGCATTGGCGCGCAGCCTTGCACCTGCGCTGCTGGATGGCGGCGTGGTGTACCTGCGCGGCGAACTCGGCACGGGCAAAACCACGTTCGCGCGCGCGCTGCTGCGGGCGATGGGCGTGGGCGAACGGGTCAAGAGCCCGACCTACAGCTTGCTGGAACGCTACTTCGTCAATGGCCGCGATGCGTTCCATCTCGACCTGTACCGCATCGCCGACGCGGGCGAACTGGAATGGCTGGGGCTGGACGAACTGGACGGCCGGGAAACGATCGTGCTGGTCGAATGGCCCGAACGGGGGCGCGGCGCCTTGCCAAAGGCCGATCTGGAAATCACGCTGGAACACGACGGCCAGGGACGCAGCGTCCTTCTGGCCGCGGCGTCGATGCGCGGCCAGCACTGGCTCGAGAGCATCAAACCGGTGGCAGGCCGGGCCGGAAGATAACCGTCACTTGGCGCAACTTCATCAGCCTGCATCGACAAAACATCCGCAGCCATCGGATAACAAAGGAAAAAGTGCTTGCAATCGGGCGCGGCTTGCGGTTGAATTCGTCCCCATGAGGGGGAACTTGCGCCCATTGCTGTCGGTTTTCATCTTCGCCTGTGGGATGCTGGCCTGCGCGGCGGGCGCGGCCGCGGCGTCAGCGAGCGCTTCCAGCACCGTCAAGGCCGTGCGCATCTGGGGCGGCCCCGATTCGACGCGGGTGATCTTCGAACTGTCCGCGCCGGTGGATTACCAGTTATTCCAGTTGAGCAACCCCGACCGGGTGGTGCTGGACCTGGACAACGGCGTGTTCGGCAACGGCGTGGGCGCCAAGCCCGGCAAGGGCGCGGTCAAGGACATGCGCATCGGCCGCTTCCAGGGCAAGGCGCGCATCGTGCTGGACCTCGACAAGGCCGCGCATCCGAAGAGTTTCCTGCTGAATCCCACCGCCGAGTACGGCTATCGGCTGGTGGTGGAACTCGGCACGCCCGACACCAAGCCCTCGAAGATCGTCAAGACCATCGACAGCGACATCGCCGAAGGCAAGCCGCGCCCGGTGGTGATTGCCGTGGATGCCGGCCACGGCGGCGATGATCCAGGTGCGCGCGGCAAGGGCGGTACGCTGGAAAAAATGGTGACGCTGGAAATCGCCAGGAATCTTGCGAAACTGATCGACGCGCAGCCCGGCATGCATGCGGTGCTGACCCGCAGCGGCGATTACTTCGTGCCGCTCAAGCAGCGTTTCCAGATCGCGCGCGAGCACAAGGCCGACCTGTTCGTGTCGATCCATGCCAACTCGTGCCCGGATTTCTGCGACGCGCGCGGTGCGTCGGTGTGGGTGCTTTCCGCGAACGGCAAGCAGAGCGAGGCCGGCAAGTGGCTGGCCAAAAGCGAAAACGCGTCCGACCTGATCGGCGGCGTGTCGCTGGACGACAAGAGCCACATGCTCGCCTCGGTGCTGCTGGATCTGTCGCAAGGCGCCAGCATGCACGCGGCCGGCGAAGTCGGCGGCGACGTGTTGACGGCGCTCGGCAAGATCGGGCCGCTCTATCGCAACACCGTGCAGGGCGCGAATTTCGTGGTGCTGCGCTCGCCGGACGTCCCTTCGATCCTGGTCGAAACCGCGTTCATCAGCAATCGCACCGACGAGAGCCGCCTTGACAGCGGCAAGGATCGCCAGCAATTGGCCAACGCCATCCTCACGGGCGTGCAGCAGTATTTCGAAACCACGCCGCCGCCGGGCACCTGGTTCGCGATGGAGCGCAACAAGCGCCTGCACCTCACCGCCGACGCCGCGCCCGAACTGGCCACGAACGCAGACACCGCCAAGGGCGACAAGGCGGTCAGTGCGGATGCGCCGCAGCGATTGGCGTCCGCGGACAAGGCGCCGGACTCCAGCGATCCGTTCCAGGACATGCACAAGGTCGCGCGCGGCGAAACGCTGTCCGGCATCGCCCGCCAGTACGGCGTCAGCATGAATGCCTTGCGCTCGGTGAATTCCAGCAAGATCCAGGCGGGCGGCGCCATCCAGGTGGGGCAGGTGCTGCTTATTCCAAGTTCGTGACTTTGCGATCGGTCGCCGCACGTCGACGGATGGCCGCGTGGGATGCATGGTTCCGTGGCGAACGCCGTGCCCATCAAAGCGCCGTCCCTGGCAAAGCGCTCCGTAGTCGAGTTCCACAACAACTGCTTCCCCGGGGCTGCAGGCAACCCGTTTTGACAGCCAAAGCGGCTGCAACGATAATGTGCGGCTCGCTGCCCGAATAGCTCAGCTGGTTAGAGCACTAGACTGTTAATCTGGGGGTCCTTGGTTCGAGTCCAAGTTCGGGCGCCACTTTCAGCCGATCCGTGTAAATCGGCGTGTAAATCAACCGGCCTTTTGTGCCTCTTTCCCGGCCGGTTGCACAATGTCCAAGTCATGTGAATAGAGGTCCGTCATGGCTGGCGTCTTGTGCCGCGCAGCCTCCTGCCGCGCCGTGCGTCCACCCGGCGTATCCGTGACGCCGCGGTGTTTCAGCCCGTGCATGCCGAAGCGGGTTTCGGCGGTGATCACCTTCGCCTCGATTGCCTGCTTCACCGCCCGGCGCCATGCAGAATTGAGCGTGTAGCGCCCCACGGCCCTTCCTGATTCCGTGACCAATACCGGACGCTTGATCGGCTCGATGGGCACCACGGCCAGCTTCTTGCGCCAGATCGCATCGCGGCGCGCGGTGAGCCAATCCCATGCCTCGCGCAGCTCCGGGCACCACGCGGTGATGTTCGTGAGACTGCCTTTGTGCCCACGCACGATCAACCCTTCTTCGGTCGCGTCGGCGTCCGTCATTTCCCGCACTTCCACGCTGCGCGCGCGGCACCGGTAGGCGATTTCCGCCACGGCCCAGATGTAGGGCGCCAGTGATCCGCGCGACCGCGTCTTCAAGCTTCCGCGCTGGCGCAGCAACGCCACGAACGCGCGCATGGTGTCAGCCTCGGGCATCCGGTGCGCCTTGCGCTCCGTGGCCTGCGCGACGCCCTTGGCCGGATTGTCCTTGACGCCCATCCGCAGCCGCGCCCAGGAATACGCCGACGACAGGTAGCGCTTGACGTGGTTGGCCTTGGTCGGATGTTTCTCGGCGAGCTTGTCCACCAGGCGCTGCACCGCGGGCGGCGTGATGCTGGCGCGGCGAAGATCCGCGAACGAAACGCCGAGCTTCGTCTTGAATCCCTGCACGACGCCCCGGCAATACTTGTAATCGTCCTGCGTGCCCTTGGCGAGTGCTCCGAACTGCGGCGATGCCTCGAACTTGCCGAGCATGTAATCCAGCGAGCCGCGGTCAATGCCGTGCAGCGTTTCCATCGCCGCGTGCAGGTCCGACAGCAATGCATCTGCGCTGACCAGCCATTTCCGCTTGCCATCCGGCAGCGCATACCAGTACCGATCGCGCCGGTTCCAGTAGCAGCCTTTCGGAATCTTGCCCTGGTCGATATGGGCCGGGATCGTGGGGTCTGGCTTGCGGTGGCGAGACATCAGGCGATGTCCTCGGGCGAGTAAGCAGGATCGTTGGCCGATGATCCTACCCCAAGTGACCGGTTGACCGCTTCAATCGTCGTCCACGGGCCTTCTTTGCCATCGTGTACCGGGATTCCGCGCGAGCTTGCCCACTTCCGCACAGATGCGGCCGTGCGCTTGCCGGAGAGCTTGCGCAGTTGTTCGGCCTCGATGATGTGCGGATTGGGGGTCACGCACGCTCCGGAAACAGCAATGCGCGCGCCACGCACTGGCCGGGCGTCGGGTAATCGATCAGGCCAAGCGTGCGCAGTCGTCCGCGCGGATTGTTGAACGATCCTGCGCCCGGCGTGTATCCCGCGGCGTGCGCGAGGTCCGCGCTGTCCATCGGCTGCGGATAGGCGGCAAGCAGCGGCTGCAGCACGCGCTGCTCCGGTCCCGGCAGCTTCGCCAAAATGCGTTCATGCAGTTCCTGCGTCGACGCGGGCGCGGTGGGCGCCTTCGCCAGCGCGCGGCCGCTGTCGGTCAAGCAGATGCGGTTGCCAGCCATGTATTCGACGTGCCCGGATTGCCGCAGCTTGCCGCGAGGGTTGTTGTAGCTGCCGGCGCCGTAGGCATATCCGGCGAGGAATGCGACGGCCGGCTGCTCGGGTTCTTCGACGCCGATGGATTCCAGCCACGCGATCGCATCGAGGATGCGCTGTTCCGGGCCTGATAATCCAGCGCTGATTTCTGGTGCTGCTGGAGCCGTGCGCGGACGCACTGCCGGCATGCGGGCGCTGCGCGGTTCCTGTATCGCTTCGGTGCCAGCGGCGCCGAGCGCACTCCCCGCAATCTCGCTGATGCGCGCAAGAGCCTTGCGCATGCGTTCGTCGCCCGTTTTATGCAGATTCGAGTCGGCCGGGGCCGAATGCTTGAGCGCTTCGGCAACTGCTGCGCGGATCCGCTCGTCGACTTCCTTCTCCGGCACGCCTGCCTGCTCCGCGCGCTTGTTGGCCATCGTCGCCTCGCGCTTCAGCTTGGCGTTCAGCGCCTGCAGTTCCTCGACCGTGCGCGCCTCCTGCTCGGCATCCTTCTGCAGGTCGGCGAGCTTGGCCAGTTCCGACCGTACCTTCTCCGATGCCGGCGGCGGGGCCTGCAGCAATCGCTGGCCCGCTTTCGGATGCGTGGTCACGACTGGTCCAATCTTGACCAGCTCCGGGGTGCGCGTGAATGCAGGGCCGAACGCGTAAAACTCGCCGGGGTTGAGTCCGCGCAGCGTCTGCAGGGCATCCCGGGCAGACATGCCGAGCTCGTCTGCGGCGCGCTTCACGTCGACGTCGAGCCCGGTCAGCCCGACCAGCTTGTTCTGCATCTCGGCCGCGGCGTCCTTGTGCAGCTTCGACAGGCGCTGGGTCGCCAGCACCGCGCACAGCCCGCGCTTGCGGCCGCGCGTCGCGATGTCGATCACTGCGCCGGCAGATTCAGCGCTGCCCGCTTGCGGGCAGAACACGTGCGCCTCGTCCAGCACCACCAGTACCGGATGCCAGAGCTTGCGCGGCGCGTTCACCAGCGCTTCCAGGAACCGGCGCACGAATAAGACGCGCTCGTGGTGCTTCAGGTCGTAGATGTCGAGGATCGCCGACACGCCCGATTCCATCAGGCGCCGCGCGAGCAATGGCGCGGTCTGCGGAGAAGCGATCGCATCCGCATCGTGGGCCGCCGCAATCACGTAATCGAACTTCTCCCGGAGTGTGGCGAACTCACCCTCGGGATCGATCACAAGCTGCTGCACCTTCGGCGCCGTCTGCTCGAGGATCCGGCGAAGCGCCCACGACTTCCCGCCGCCGCTTCCGGCTTGCACGAGTAGGCGCGTTTCCAGCAGCACCGGGAGATTGATCGGATGTCCGTCGCTGAGATTCACGCAGTTTCCTCCATTGCCCGCAGGTCGATTTCGTCTACGAAGTTGCGCAATTCGTGCCACGCGCGGCGAAGCCGTTTCGGATCAACCACCACTCGCATGTGGATCGCGCGCCGGTGATCGCGGCGCCAGAGCGTCCACATCACGATCCCGTTGCAGTATGTCCGCGACCAGGTGACGTCGCGGTCCTTGCTCGGGCGGCGCGTGGTGAGATGGCGAGAGTTCACGTCTATCTCTTGCCGGCGATGGCGCGCAGATTCTGCTTGCCTTCCATGGAATAGGTTGCGCCTGGCAGAGCCTTCGGCTTGATGAATAGCGACGAGTCCGCCTCTCCGCCAACATGCTTCAACAGGTCGACTTCGACCTTTGCCGAATTGATGATCACCTGCGAGACATCGGCGATCGTCTTGGCTCTTTCCAGTTCCATGGGCTCGTCTTTGTCCTTGAGCCTTTCGATAGTCTCGAACAGGTGATTGCGTAGATCTTCAATGTTGTTTTTCATGCTCGCTTTTCTCGTTTGTGGATTTGCCGCATCAGCCGGCCGCGCAATTGCACGACGTCCTTCAGCGGCTTGGGAAGGTTGTGGATGCTGTTGCGGCGCATGTTTTCCGCGAGCGTGACGCATTCCAGAAGATCGTCTGTGATCTCGCTGGACACCAGCGTCTTCATGCCTTGGCGGAACCGCACGATGTGGCCAGCAGGCACGGCACCGTGCGCGGCTTCCCACACGATCACGTGCACGGGCTTCCATCGATACGTTGGAAGGATGTTCGGATTGTCGGTGAGCTTGCGAACGATTACGCCGCGCTTGGAGTCGAACCTCTCGGTGCCGATCGGGACGTAATTGCGCGCCTCGCACGCCGGACGGCCTTTCTTGAACTGCGTCTCGCGCATGCGGCCGCGCGACCAACCAGGACGGCGAAGCCCCTTGTTGGCTGGCACGTGGCCTTTCGGAAATCGATACGCCCTGCCTACTTCGTCTCCGCGCCGCAGACGGCAGGCGGCAGGGCTCGCGAGATACGCAGCCGATTTGTGCAGCCCGAGTGCAGTCGCATGCTGCGATACCTGAAGGGGCGAGAGACCCATGCCGCGCGCGATGTCCGCGGTGCGCTCATTGGGATAGCGCTTCCGCAGATGCGCATCCTCTGCCGCCGTCCAGCGATGGCGCTCATCGAACCGCAATCCGAGATCGCGCGCGCGACGATGGATCGTGCAGGTCGCGCAACACATGAATCGCGCGATCCATTTCACGCTGCGTCCGTTGCCGTGCAGGATCTTCAGCACGGCATCGTCAAGCTCATCCCATTGGCGACGCATGCCCCTCATTCCGCGATCGACCACGGGAATGGTTTTGCTTTTGCCGTGCGCGCCTTGGAAGCTATATTCTTGGGCTTCGCCTTCTTCTTGCCATGGGCTTTCTTCGGGATCGCGGGCTTGGCGGGCCGCAAGGGCTTCGGCAGCCAGCCCGCGGGAAAGAGTTCGACGGCCGACTCCGCAAAGGCCGCCTTCGGAAGTTTGACGAGCTTGGCCAGTGCGAGCTTGTCTGCGCCCGCCTCCTGCGCCATCGCGAGCACGGTGGACTTCGGAACCGTGCCCAGCCATTCGGAGGACGGCTTCCACTCGGCCGACAGGTCGACGCCGGCGGCGGCGACGAGATCGACCACGCTTTCTTTCGCGCCGGCGGAGAAATCGATCACTTCGGTTTCGCGCGCGACCAGGAAGGCCAGCAGTTGCTGGATGGTCGGGAAATCCTGGGCGAGGATCCACGCGCGCAATTCCGTTCGCTTCTTCGGAAGCCGTTCGCGCCAAGCCTTTTCCATCTCCGCTAGTTTTAGCGCGGCTGGTGCGCTGTCGGCTTGATTGCGAATGGCGGCGGGAATGCGCCCCGTGTGCTCGCGCGTGACATGCACCCATGTGCGCGGGCCGTTGTAGCCCTGATAGAACACGTCGTCCGCGAGCTCCGCCGCGAGCAATCCCAGCGCGATCGCTGGATTTCCTGCGATGGCCAGCGCCGCGATCTGGCTTGCCTCGGCCTGCAGGCGCTGCACCGATGCAAACGACAGGTCGCCCGGCTTGCGATCGGCTGGCGATTTGTGGCCGCCCTTGATGTCGCCCTTCGCGGCCTTGGCCGCGCTCTTGCGATCGCCGGGGCGTACCAGCCCGCGCTCGACGTCTGCCTGTCCATTGTGGCCAAGACAGACGACGGCGCCAGCGTGCTGCTTCGCTTCGTCCGCATACACCTTCTTGCTGCCTTTGTACGTGCAACGCACTTCTCCGAATCGCGACCTTTCGGACCAGTCGAAGCGGGTACGCACCTCGACCCATGCCCAGCCCTCTTTGCGCACGCGTTCGGCCGTGCGCTCCAGCTTCTCCAGTGCAAGGCGCTGCACGAGTTCGGTATCCACAAGGAAGGAATCCTCTTCGTTGCCGAAGAGGTCGCGGCGCACGGTGCCACCGGCCTTTTCGTAGGCCTCAATGCCCACGAACTTGCCGATACCACTGGCGACGCTGCATTCCTTGTCCGTGATCGCATCGCGCAGCCTGTTCGGCTCGCGTTCCCACTGGCCCCGCGCGGCCTTCCAGACGCGAAGCTGCAGAGCCTGGTCGTCCGTCATGGCAAGCGCCATCATCTGCTCGAGCGTGGCATTGCCTTCGCGGTAGTCTTTCAGGACCGTCGGCGAGATCAGCGCCATGCGCATGCGTTGCTGGACGTAGCGCTCGGTCTTTCCGAAGCGTGTGGCGACTTCACCCACGCTGGCGCCATCTTCGACCAACCTGTTGAACGCATCGAACTCGTCCGCTGGGTGCATGGCCGAACGGGTGACGTTCTCCGTCAGGCTTGCCTCGTGTGCATCGTCCGCGGCCACGACATTGCAAGGCACGAGATAGTCAGGCGCGATCAAATTGCGCTTCGCTAGGTCCTGCAGTGCGCGCAGGCGCATGCCGCCGGCGACGACCTGGTACTGCTCGCCGTGATCGATCACTGTCAGGTTTTGCAGTAGCCCATGCGCCTGTATCGAAGCTGCGAGCTCGGAAATATCACTGAGGACCATCTTGCGAACATTGCGCGGCGACGACGCCAGTTGAGAAAGCGGGACATTGATCAGTTGCACGAAGTGACCTCCACGTTGATGTTTCGCCCCTCGAGGCGATAACTGAAATGACTCGGGACGCACACCTGCTCGATCCACGGGAAGCGCGCGAGAAAGCGCTGGCGGAAGGCGTGCGCGGGCGTGCCTCGCAGGTGCGCGAAGCGGGATACGGAACAGTTGGCGACGCTTACAGGCCGAGCGCTTCGGCTGGCGTCATGCCTTGCTTGGAGAGGCGGTGCCGCACCGTGCGCGGGCTGATGCCGCGTTCCCGGCACCAATCGGCCAGCGGCTTGCTCACGCCCTTGATGGTCAGCACGCGATTGGATGCTCGGGAGCGGGAAGGCGTGGTCAGAGTCTGCTCGTCCGTCCAGCCCATGTGCACCCGTCCCTGCAAGGTCGCAAGGCTGTGGCCGGTGGATTCGACCCATTCGGCCAGCGTTTTTGTCTGCCCGTTGAAAGTGAGCAGCCGGTTGTCCGAACGGTTGCGTGAGTTCGTCTTGCGCGCCACCCAGCGGCAATTCGCCGGCTCGTAATGACCATCGTTGTTCACTCGATCCAGCGTTGTGCCGTCCGGACGCTCGCCCATGTCGGCGAGGAAGTTCTCGAACGATTCGAGCCAGCGGGAGCAGACCTTGATGCCACGTCCGCCATACCGCTCGAAGTGAGCTACCTTCGGATTCGCACAGCGCCGCTTCATCTGCTGCCAGACCGTGTACGTCGGCCCGCGCCTGCCATCCGGAAGGCGCGTCATGCCATGAGAACGTTTCGCCATAGGTGGAAATCTTACCACATAACGGCAACGCAAATAAGCTCAGTTTCAGATCGTCGACCGCCCACACGAGTTCACTGATTCTTTCTGCCTGGTGCGCACGATCGCGCCAGACTCGGTGCGACAACTTTGCAACCTGCATGGCGCTGTCTCGCAGCGTCGTCCCGTAGCTGTACTTGTGGAAACGCCCGAACTTCATCACGGCTCGCTCGATCTCAAGCAGGAGCCTTTCGGACTGTTTCACGACGGGTGGGACTACGAAGGCCATGTCAGATCACGCTTGCCAAGAGCCGATTACTGACTGGCCGGCGCGGCGCGGCGGCACGCGAGGACGCGGCCGCTGACGTGCTGGCCGTCGATGAGCGCGCTGCCGTCGTGGAGACCGACGCACCACGCGAACGAGGACGGCGAGTCCGCATAGCGCGTGCTCGTCCAGTGCCAACCCGATCCCGGAATGCGAAAGAATGTGGTATCGACCGCGGGTTCCGTGCACGTGTAATCGACGATCGAAAGACGTTCCTGGATCGTTGGCCAGCGCCAATCCTCAAAACCGCCCGTGCGCAGATCGGAGCATGCCTTTTCCGAAGACGCCCAATCGGACACCTTCTGGTCTTCGGCGCACCACATGAGGCCCATGGTGTTGTCCAGCACCGCATCCCACGTTTTTGCATCGCAGGAGACTGGGGCGCCCATGACATATTTGATGAACCGAGGCGATTCCTCGGCGCCGGCGGCCTCCTTGCGTCCGGTCACGGCGTGCAAGATCGCAAAGGGAAGGGTCCTCGGCTCGGCCGAGTGAATGTGTACGTTTTCGATGTTGATCAACGCGGGCTTCATGGCGGTCCTTTTGAATAGCGAACGGGGAGAAATCAGGCAGCGAGCTTTTGTTGCGCCGGCTCGTCAGCATCCGGCGGCGTCAAGGTGATTTCGACGGTCTCCTGGATAAGCTGGCAAAGCTTTCCGCTGGTGCGGCCATCCGGGTGGAAGCTGGCGCGGAACGTGATCAACACGCTGCCGCCATCCAGCGCTTCGAACACGAAGCCCGAGAGTTCAACGTCAGACAGTTTCAGTGCTTCATCCAGCGCGAGTCCGGTCGTGATGCTGAGTTCGTAGCCAGGGAAGTCTTCGTCCCACTTGAGCGGCGCCAGGTGCGGAAGCTTGCGCTGGGTCAGCCCGTCGTGATCGTTCAAAGGAAGGTCTGCTTGCTCGCCCGCACCGGGCTTGCGGTACAACATCTTTTTCAGCGCCTTGTCGAAATGATCGAGCGCGCTGTTGCCGCACGTCACTTCGAACTTGAGATCGCCGGCTGAAACGTTTTCCTCTCCGTGCTTCTCCGCACGCGGGTTGAACGATGCGATCTTCGCTTGGTGGTTTTCGAGATTGAACACGTGGCTACTCCTGGCGAGGAAAAGGAGGCGGCGATCAGGGACGGAAGGGGGAGTCCGTTGAAGCCCGATCGCCGCCGGTGAAACTCATGCGGACCGGCGCACCGAGAGCAGGTCTTCGGCGAATACGCGCACGCCGGGGATCCGCGCAGCGCCCTTCAGCGCCTTCGCGACCTGGCCAAGCGCTTTCGTGTTCGGCTCGATGTAGCCGAGCAATGTTGTGTCTCCACGCGCTGCTGCTGCTGCGGCCGCGCTGACGAGAGCCTGGAAATCCTCGACTTCAGCCTTCCAGTTCTGACGGCCGCTAATGCCGGCGGTCTTGGCCGGGGCAATCATGGGCAATACCGGCGCGACGTCGGCAATCTCGATCTCGGCCTTGGCGGCGTCGGCTTTGGCGCGCGCTTCTGCTTCCGCGGCGGCGGCTCTTTCGGCTTCCTCGCGGGCGATGCGTTCGGCTTCCTTGGCCGCGGCTTCGTTGCCGGCGGCGCGTTCACGCTCGATCGCGACCAGTCGTTCGCGTTCGGCCTTGATCTGTTCCTCGCGGATTCGGCGCGCCTCAGCTTCAGCGGCCGCCTGCTCGCGTTCCAGACGCTCGCGTTCGGCTTTGGCGACGGCTTCAGCTTCGCGGCGCTTGCGGTCGGCTTCTTCGCGTTCCTTGACCTGATACGCGACGATGCCCTTGCGCAGCAATCCTTCGGCTTCGGCCAGCCGATCGGTGGGCGTGCGAAACAGGTCCATGATCCGCTTCTTGGCTTCATCGATCGGCCGGGTGAGAGACAGGCGCAGTTCCTCAATCTCCTTCTTGCGCGCGACCAGGCGGCGCAGTTCTTCGCCGGCCACATCCAGAGCGGCGGGCGAATCGATCTCGAGGGTGAGTGCCAGCTCGTGCGCTGAGTTGGCGATTCGAGAGGCTTGAGCGAGTTCGCGCGATTCGCTGACATCGGCATTCATGCGGCTTTCTCCAGATAGTTGTGCAGCGTCAAGGCCGCGAGGAATACGCGGAGGTCGTTCGGGTCTTTCTGAGGCACCAAGCGCCAGCGTTCCGGCGTCAGGTGCAAGGCGTAGCGGTCGGAGACCTGCCACTCGCCGTCGTAAAGCTCGGCGAGCGCGGCGCGATACGCGGCGGTCTGGGGCCCCGCACTGCGCGGCACGGCGGCGGTGCGTTTTGCATCAATGATTGCGCGTGTGCCGTTGAGCGTACCGGCAAGATCGAGCGTCCCGGCGTAGCCATACCTGGCCGAGTGAACACGACATTCGCTGTGAATCACCTGGAATCCGGATTGCGCACGGAACTGACGCCATTGCGCGAGATAAGGACGCAGCGAATCGTCCAACGGGTCTTCATCCAACGTTCCCGCGATGTCGAGCTCGATCAGCTTGTGGACGGCCTTCCCGAGCAGTGCGCTGCGTTCCATGGTTTCGCGGTCGACGGCGCGGTACTCGTGTGCGGTGATTGGGCGCAGCACTGTCGTCACACCCGGCAATACATTGCCGTCGAGGCGGTACTCGTGCTCGACTTCATCGAATTGCAGGCCGTCCGCCACGATCAACCTTCCTGCGCCGCAGCGGCGTCGGCATCGATCATCGACTGCAGCTCGTCACGAACTGCGTTGAAGTTGGCCGTATCAATCGCCGGGTACCGCTCGGAAAGCGCTTCCTTCGTGACGCCGGCGCGCTTGGCCAGATCGTCGAGGATGCGCTTGAGCGATGCGGAGAGCGGCTTGCCGGCGTGCGCGGGCGTCCCAACTTCCGGAACTTCCGCTTGCCCGGAGACGTCAGCCTGTTGTGCTTGCGCCTCCTGCTTCTCGGGCGCTTTCGCCTGCGGCATTGCCACCCCAGGCGCAGTCTCGGCACCAATTTCTGACGCATCCTGTTCTACCGGCGCCCACGTGCCATCGATCGCATCATCGATATCGACGTGCTGCTTCCCGGTATCGGCCGTGTTGTCGAGCGCGAGCGCCGTCGCAAGCTCTGCGGATTTCGGCAGATATTTGCAAATGCGACGGATCAGGGTCTTGCGCCACATCTCCTCTTCGTCGGTGTCCCAAGGCGTTTTCTTGCCATACTTCCGCGCATTGATCACGTTTTGCGAGCGATCGCGGATCGCTTCGATCTGCCGGCGCGTCATGACCTCGACATGGAATCCACCGCCGTCGATTTCCGCGACAGCGTAGGCCAGCCGCGCTTCGCCGGGGTCGCCATCCAACACCGGCTTGTGGACCAAGCGTGTGGTGAGCCCAACTTCGTACTCGAACGTGTCGTTCGCGTGAACGACATGCGCTTCGATGCGCGATACCTTGCCGCTCCGGCGCACCAGCTCGATCAGGCCCTGATAGCCGATTTGCAGCTGGCACTCGTCCTTGTACGGGATCAGATAACACTGACCCATGACGCCTGGCTCAAGCCCGAGCTGCGAGGCGATGATGATCGATGCGAATACACTGCGGGGCTCGCACTTCGCGAGTTTTGGATTGCTGCGGAAGCTCGTCAGCGCAATGCGCGCCATGCGATCGCCGTCCAGATGCTTCGGCAGCGCGCGCGCGATCTCGCCCTTGAAGCGCTCCAGCATCGCCGGGAAATTGTCCGGAGCCCTGCGTGTGATCTGTTGAGTGTGCTCGTTCATTGCTTCATGTCCTTGGATTGAGAACCGGCCACCTCGCTACGCGCGGAGGGGTTGCGCGCCTGACCTGCGAGGCGGCCGGGGAAACGCTTTGGCCAAGAGCCGATTACTGACTGGCCGGCGCGGCGCGGCGGCACGCGAGGACGCGGCCGCAGCCGTCCTGGCCGTCGATGAGCGCGTAGCCGCTGCGGAGATTGACGAACCACGCGTACGAGGACGGCGCTTCGGCATCGACTGTGGCCGTCCAGCACCAGGTGCCTTCGACGCCAGGGAATGCTTCGGTGTCGATCGCCGGCACGTAGCGGGAGCGATCGCACAGCGCGAACAGCTCTTCGACCTCCGGCAAACGCCAGTCTTTGGCGGACGCCAGATCCATCGCCGCACAGGCGTCTTTCGCCTCCGTATACGTCAGGCGCTTGGGGCTGATGAAGCTTGCCGACCAGATCAGGCCGGTGCGCTGATCGAGCACGGCGACGTGATCTTTTGCATCGGCCTGGAGCTGCGCGCCATCGGCGCCGATCTTTACGAAATGCTGTTGCATGAAGGTGTCTCCTGTGGAAAGGAATGTGCTCAACGCTCGCTCTTCGCGATGATTTCGAGCGCTTCTTCGTAGCTGGGGAGTTCCGCGCGCTTGCCGTCCTTCGAGAGCAGCGACTGCGCGCGGGCGCGGATCGTGATTTCCTGGGCGGTCGGCATCGCCGGCAAACGCTCAACCTTGTGGCCGCCTGCGAAGCCGTACTGAATCGGCTTGAACGGCTGCGGCTCGGGTTGCGGGCAGTTCGGTACGGCGCGGAGCTTGCGGGCGGTTCTCATGCCGTCACCTCGACCTGTTCCGCGAGCGCGTCCTTGGCCCGCTCTGTCGCGGTGGCAATGATCGAATTGCGAAGGTGCAGCATCAGGCGTCGGCCTGCTGCGCACTCGTCGCCGTCCATCGCCGCGAAGATCACGTCGTTTTCCGCGGCCGGCGTCAGGTCATGCAGGGCATCGGCCCACGCTTCGGGATTGCGCAGGGCCAGTTCGCGCGCCTGGCGCACGTACGCCTGCACGCTGTCGGCACCATGGGTTGCGATCGTCAGTTGGCACATTTCGGCGACCCTCCGTTCTTCTGTTGACGTTCTTCGTCGAACGCGCGCAGCAATGCTTGGGCGTGCTCCGGCTGCGCGACGCATGCGCTCACCAGCGCATCACCGGCCTCGTCGGCGTCGATGGGCTCCGGGTGGCGCGTGAAATCACCGCGCTGGAAATACTCGTCGTCCCACACCAGCAAGCCGCCCGGACCCCTGATCTGTTTCATGGGATTACCTTCCAGGCACGGCCCAGCAGGATCGCGACGGCGATCGCCAGCGCGCAGACCAGGAACGGCCACGAGTCGACCAGCGAGCGCGGCTCGTCGGCCATCGGCGTCAGCTTGCGCCGGTATTCGCCCAACGCCTTGCGCACGGCCTTGGGCAGACGCCGCGGCGGGGCCTTGTGGCCCGGCTTCGCGGCGCGCCAGTCCGGCGCCTGATTGGCGACGTGGTGATCGCGCGTGTTCATGCCGGCGCACCTTCGGCCTGGACGGCCTTGGCCGCGTCCGTCGCCGCTTCGGTGATCGCGCGCGAAAGGGCGTCGCGGAGTTGCACGGCCTCCTCAGGACGCATCGAGATGCAAGCATCGCCACACCAAATGCTGATTTCGCCGGTGCACTCAATCCTGACGGTCGCGGGTTTCGCGTAGACGCCGCTGTGTGCGTGTGCCATGTTCAGTTCCCCTCTTCAAGTTCGTTGACCAGCGCCCGCGCCTGCTCCAGCTTCGCCTTCGCGGACGCGCGCAATTCGCCCTCGTGCAGACGCACGATTGCGATCAGGTGTTTGAGTGAGCCGAGCATCCGCAGCGACGCGGCCATCAACTCCGCGTCCTGCTGGTGCGTGTAGACGATGGCGATCGGGTCGTGATGCGTGTTACGCACCGACCAGGTCTTGATGCCCCTGATCACCAGCCTGGCTGCGTGCCATGGACCCCGCGTGAACCTTGCCATCTCGCTTGCCCCGTCTGGCCGCTGGATCGCGGCGACGGGAGTAAATTACCAAACAGTAATCGGCGTGTCAATACTTTTTGGTAATAATTTTTGCCAGCATCAAACCCCTCGCCGGAGCGGCCCCGTCAAGTGCGCTGGATCACGGGTTTACGTTCCGTGACAGTTGTTTACCGTGTCCCTCGGCTGGCGCAAGGCGTGCACGTATTCCCGTCGCACCCGGTGAGCCTACTTGCCGGTTCACTGACCCGACAGAAGAGGGGGATTCACCGTGGACAAGGGAATTACGGACAAGCTCGTTCGCGCGGCGATCGCTAGGTGCGGCTGCGATTGCGTAGCGCGGGCAACTCAGACTGGACAGCTTCCAGAATGTTGGCTGGGAAGGTATCTGGTGCAGGCTTCATGCGAGCCAGCTCGCTCACGAACTCCATCCCTGCGGCTGGTATCGACAGGGCCAGGGCGCGAGCCAGCGCCGACACGACCACGCCCAACTCCGCTACTTCGCGTGATGCATTGCCGCTCGGATCAAGAGGAAGCGGATGCACCAGGTAGCCCTTAGGCATTGCCGCCTGCGCTTCCAAGCGAAGCGCTTTTTTCTCGCCGAAGGACTTGTGGCTCAGCAGTGCTGATAGCTCACCCTGGTTGATTTCGTGGCCGCGTTTCTTGGCATCGGCAATGAACGCCTGTTGCGAACCGCCGAACTTGCGATTGATCCAATCCGCGAGCTTGCGACGCCGTTCCACGACGATGTCGGTATCCATTGCCATGGTTGAAGTATCCATTACCTACTGGTACAACACCAAAAGGTATTGACGGCCAATTACTAAGTGGTAATATCGCGGCATGGAATCGCTCCGGTCTTACCTCAAATCATTGGAACCGTCCGATCAGGCGGCCTACGCCAAGCGCTGCGGCACGACGATCGGGTATCTCCGCAAAGCCCTCAGCACGAAGCCAAATCTCGACGGTGCCTTGGTGCGCCTGCTGTGGGATCACAGCCACGGAAAGGTGAGTCGCCACGAGCTGCGTTCCGACATCTGGACTCGAATCGAGGACGACGTTTGGCCAGAGCAGACATTTCCACAAGAACAAGCAGCCTGACCCCGGCCGCCCTCCATGGCAGTCGGGGTTTTTATTTTGCCCACGCAAGCCTCTCAACGCTTCACAACTTCGTTGCTACCCATGACTGACCAGCTCGCGATTCCGGTTTCAGTGACGCCCGATGAAGTGGCGCGGGAAAAGACGCTGGGCGGCGCGATCGAGCTTTGCGCGAAGGTTGCGGGCTTCGATCTGGACAAGCAATTGCAGATGGCGCTGGGCGTAGACAAGGCGCAGTTTTCGCGCTGGCAGTCCGGCGACGAAGGCATCAAGTGGCCGAAGCTGTCCGCGCTGATGGATCACTGCGGCAACAATGCGCCGCTGCTGTGGATGGCCTACGCGCGCGGCTTCGACCTGCACGCCATGCGCATGCGGGAAACCGAAACCGAACGTGAGAACCGGATGCTGCGCGAGGAAAACGCTGCGCTGCGCCGCGTACTTCAGGCCAAAACCCCATGACCTACTTCGCCGGCTATGCACTGCTGTGCATCGGTTTCTGCGGCGGATGGATCGTCTGTGCAATTTGGAGGCGTGATCAGCCATGAATCCCTTGCTCTCGCTCGACGAATCCGAAATTGAAGCCCTTCAGGCACACCACGCCGAGTTCATCGGCCAGTGCGACGACGCCGAATGCGATCGGCACATGAAGCGCATCGAACAGCTTGAGCGGTGCAAGCCTTCGTCGCACTACTTGCACGACTTCGAGCGTGCCGCATGAACGCGCCGAAGCTTCACCTGGTCACACAAACGCCCGACGAGCGCATCGAAGCGCTGCTGACAGAGCTTGGCGCGCTGGTGCATGACATGTCCCTTTCTGAAGTCCGGCGCCGTCGTCTGTGGCGCGCGTATTGCGAGATTCACGCATGCCGCTCGCCGGAAACAGTGGCACGGATGGAAAAGGACATGGGGCTGAAAACGAAATGAGTTCACCGCGCGCCGTCGCCACGGAGTCATGCCCCGTGGAGCAGCCGTACCGCAGTCCGGTCGGCGGTCGCGCGTTCTCTTTGACTGCGAGGCGCGCCCTCAAACGTGGGGCGCTGTGGGCATTCTGCTGGCACCTGGTACCTGCATGGTTGGTGACGGCAGTCTTTCGGTTGTTTCGACTGCGGGGTTTGTGATGGCTGGTGACTGGATCAAGATGCGCTCCGATTTGGCCGAAGACCCTTCGGTGATCGGGATTGCCGCGAAGGTGGGGATTGATGAATTCGCCGTCGTAGGGCGGCTCCATCATCTGTGGGCATGGGTCGATTGTCAGTCACGCGATGGTCACGCTGACGGCGTGACACATTCGTGGATTGATCGCAAGGTTCAATGTCCAGGGTTTGCGCTGGCGATGCAGGCAGTTGGATGGTTGATTGTTGACGAAACCGGGATGCAAATTCCGAACTTCGAACGCCACAACGGGAAAACCGCTAAAACTCGGGCACTTAGCGCAAACCGACAACAAAACCGTCGCGCTTCTGTCACGCATCCTGTAGCTGAATCAGTAACGCAATTGAATACAAATGAGTCACGCAGTCCGCGTGACATTTGCGTGACCAGAGAAGAGAAGAGAAGAGAAGAGAAGAAAGAGCAAAAGCAAAAGCTCACGCCATCGGCTTCGCCGACGGCTGACGCGAAGATGCCGGATTTGCCCGAATGGGTGAACGGTGAAGCGTGGGAAGGTTTCGCCGCAATGCGGCGACGCGAGCGCCACCCCTTGACGCCAAGAGCGGCCAAGCTGGTGCTGAACGAACTCACGCGATTGCGAGATACCGGGCAAGACGCGAATGCGGTGCTGGATCAGTCCACCAGGCAAGGCTGGCGAGACGTGTATCCGCTGAAGCCATCGCAGCAATCGGGGAGGCCGCAGAACAGGCCCGAGCCACCTGACTACCTCGCCGGAGCGGTGTGATGCGCGCAAGCGAGATTGCCGGCAGGCTGGCGATGCAGGTGGAACCGGTGTGCCGTTACCTGCTCCCGAACGGCCGCCGGCTCGGGAACGAGTGGCGGGTTGGCGGCGTGGACGGCGAGGCTGGAAAGTCCATGGGCGTGCATCTCGGCGCCGACAAGCCGGGCGTCTGGATGGATGGCGCGACCGGGCAGGCCGGTGATCTGATCGGGCTGTGGATGGCGGCGCGGAACCTTTCGCTGAAGGACGCGTGCCGCGAGGCCTGTGAGTTCCTGGGCATTCGCGACGATCGCCCGGAGCATCATCCGAAGCCGTACCGGAAGCCGGATCGCGGTGGCGTGACGCGGCTGTCCGTCGAGCATCTGGAATGGCTTCTGGACGTCCGGAAGCTGCCGATCGAAACGGTTGAAAAGTACAAGCTCGCGAGCCGGGGCGATCGGCTGATGTTCCCGTACCTGCGCGGCGAGGAACTGGTGTTCGCGAAGTACCGGAAGCTGCCCAAGCAGTTCAGCGCGGAGGGCGATTGCGAACCGATCCTGTTCGGCTGGCAGGCGATCCCTGCGAATGCGCGCGCGGTGATCTTGTCCGAAGGGGAGCTTGACGCCTGCGCGTGGCACGCCTACGGGTACCCGGCGCTTTCGGTGCCGACTGGCGCGAACGGGCACAAGTGGATCGAGGGCGAATTCGCGGCCCTGGAACCGTTCGACACGATCTATCTTTCGTTCGACATGGACGAGGCTGGGCAACGATCCATCGGTGAGCTGGTGGAACGGCTTGGGCGCGAGCGCTGCAAAGTCGTCGCGCTGCCGCACAAGGATGCGAACGAATGCCTGATGCGCGAAGTGTCGCGCGACAGCATGACGATGGCCTTGCGCGACGCGCGCACGCAAGACCCGAGCGAGCTTCGGAACGCGTCGGACTTCGAAGATGCGGTGATCGCGGAACTGTCGCGAGTGGACGACGGCATCCGTCTGCCATGGAAGAAAACGCACGATTCGCTGATGCTTCGGCCAGGCGAGTGTTCCGTCCTCGCCGGCGTGAACGGGCACGGCAAGACGATCATGGTTTCGCAATTCATTGCGCATGCTTCGATGCACGCGACGCGCTGCTGTGTGGCGAGCATGGAATGGCGAACGCCCTTGTGGTTGCTGCGCATGGCGAGGCAGGTCGCTGGAATCGCTACACCAAGCCAAGCCTATCTTCGCGAGATCATGCGCGCGACACGGGAGACGCTCTGGGTGTTCGATGTGCAGGGAGCCTCGAAGGCTTCGCGCATCCTTGAGGTATTCCAGTACGCGCGCAAGCGGTATCGCATCGAGTGGTTCGTGATTGACAACCTCGCGAAGTGCGGCTTCGCGGAAGATGACTACTCGGGCCAGAAGCTATTCGTGGAAGCGTTGGGCGACTTCGCCCGCGCGACCGATTGCCACGTGACCATTGTCGCGCACATGCGCAAGACCGAAAGCGAGGATCACCCGAGCGGCAAGATGGGCGTGAAGGGTTCGGGCGGCATTACCGACATGGTGCAGACGGTGCTTGAAGTCTGGCGCAACAAGGCTCGTGAACGCGCATTGGTTCGCGCGGAGAACCGGGACGATCCCGAACCGCTGCCGGAGAAATTCGAACCGAATGGAAAAAGCGGCATGGATACGCTGCTGCTGTGCCTGAAGCAGAACGCAAGCGGAAAGGAGCCGACATTCCGCCTCTGGTTTGACAGTGCAACGATGCAGTTCGTGTCGGCGCCGGACCACAAGCCGCGCTCAATGTTGCCGCTCGCTGGGCTGGGAGTGCAGGCCGCATGAGCACTCGACGCGACCAAGTCAATGCACTACGCCGCTGCATCGAATCGCAGCGATGCATGGCGCGACAGATAGACGAAGCCAACCCCGGGGACCCATACGCATCGCTGATGGTGGCCGAGGACTGCGAACTACTGGACCACCTTTTGCGCGAGCTTCAATCGACGGAGCCGTCAGCATGAACGGCCAGCCCGTCAAGCGCAAGAAAGATCGCCGCGCCATCTACCTGCGCGTGCACCGCGTGGTGATGCCGGAAACGGGGGAGATCATCGGCGCACTGGTGCCGGAATCGATCATCTCGCAGCGGGAGATGCGCGAACGCGCGCTGCACACCGGCGACGTGATCCGCTGCGAACTGCGCAAGAAGCGCAACCCGAAATACTTGCGTCTGGTGCACGCGCTCGGTGGATTGCTCGCGGACCAGGCGGAAGGGTACGAGGGCCTGACACAGCACAAGGCGTTGAAGAAATTACAGGCCGATGCAGGCGTCGAGTGCGACGTCGAGACGTTCGACCTTGGCACGCTCGGGAAGGTGCAGCGCATGGCGCCGCGCTCACTGTCGTTCGATGAACTGGACGAGCAGGCGTTCGATGCCGCATGGGCACAGATGGTGAAACATGCGAGCGTGGCGCTGAAAGGGTTGGACGAAGAAACGATCCAGCAGCTTTGCGAGTCGGTGGCGGGGCATGAGTAGCGCGGCCGGCGAACGCTACATGGCGCGCGTGCGCGAACTTCCGTGCTTCGTGTGCAGCCGTCCGCCGCCATCGTCCGCGCATCACATTCGCGCCGGCATTGGCAAGAGCCAGAAGGCATCGGACTTCCTGACGATCCCGCTATGTCACGAACACCACCAAGGCAAGAGCGGCATTCACGGCGACCGCAGCGCCTGGTACCTGCGCAAGCTGGACGAGTGGGATGGTATTGCAGACACGATTCGGAGACTGACCAAGTGACAATCGAAATCACGGTGTACGGCAACCCTGCGCCTCAAGGTTCGAAGAAGTTTGTGGGCGTGATCAACGGCCATGGAATGATGGTCGAATCGTCGAAGAAGGTGAAGCCGTGGCGCCAGGACGTGAAGGCTGCGGCGCTTGCTGCGCGCGCCGGCGCACCGCCCATCGATGGCCCAGTCATTGCGCGCATGGTCTTCACGATGCCAAAACCCGCCTCGGCGCCCAAGCGCAAGCGGACTTATCCCGACAAGAAACCGGACCTCTCGAAACTGGTGCGATCGACGGAAGACGCGCTCACGGAAGCCGGCATCTGGCGCGACGATGCTCGGGTTTGTGAATACGTTCGCGTTGCGAAGGTCTATCCAAACGAAGACCCCGAGTCGCTGGACTCCCCTGGAGTGCGGATCACGATAGAGAAAATAGGATGAAACATTGCCCTTCATGCAATACCGAAAAGGCTGCAGAGTCATTCTGGAACTTGGCGAGTAGCCGTGACGGAAAACAGGCGCGTTGCAAGGACTGTCAGCGCGCGTCCCGCGAGAGGTATCGCCTTGCGAACCCCGGCGAGGAGCGCGCAAAAGCGAGCGCGCGGTACTGGGCCCAAAAGACGCAGCACAACGCGAACAGCCGAAAGAACCATCTTCGAAGAACGTTTGGCCTGACTTTGGAGCAGTACGACAAAATGCTTGCAGACCAGAACGGAGGCTGCGCTATTTGTGCAGCGCCACCATCGCGCGGCCGCTCCTTGGCTGTTGATCACCATCACGAATCAGGAAAGGTTCGGGCCCTCTTGTGTGACCGCTGCAATCGGCTAATCGGTCTAGCGGAAGAAAACTGGACACTTCTCAGCGACGCCGCGAGCTACGTTTGTGGACACAACACGCGCCCGCACCTTCCGGAAGCGCTGGACACGCCGGGCGTGCGAATCACGGTGATGCGGCTTGAGCAGTCCGAGGCCGCATGATTTCGACCTGTCTCCAGCACGCCGTCGAAATCGAGCGCCGATGCGCGCCGAAGGACTGGCCGGAAGCGCTGAAGGGCGTGCCGGCTGAATGCAGGGACGAGTGTCGAAACTATCTGCGCGGGATAGCCGCGCGCATTCGCGTTGTGCGGGGATTGAAGAATGGGAAACGTCCGTAAGCTTGTGGCGAGGCTCAATCCCGCCAGCATCCGCTACGGCGCCGGGCGCGGCGGCATTCCCGAACTCACGCCACAAGACATCGCCGGCGCGCTCGGTATGGTGCGGGAAGGCCTTGGCCGGGAAATCTTCTGCCATCTCTGGTGGCCGGACGGCGCGAAGCTCACGCAGGCGCAGTTGTTCGAATATCTGGTGCGTGCGCAATTCGAGGAGTGGAACCGCCGCGCGGACATCCTGCGGGCGGCACAGATCGCGCATTACTTGGCCGATGATCAGGCGCGCGCGAAGGCGCAGCTGCAGGCAGCCAAAGAACAGATGTGGCCCGGCATCGCAGGGCATACGGTTTATCACATGATCCGGCTGGCCGTCGTGCTCGAGCTTTCGGCACCGAACCTTTGCGAAGTGTGCGGCGGCCGCGGTGAAGTCCTGCGCGGCTCGCTCACCATTCCGTGCGGCGAATGTCATGGCGAAGGGCGCCGCGGTCGAAGCGATCGGCAGCGGGCGGCCATGATCCATCGCGACGAAGCGAACTATCGACGCACCTGGCGCGGGCCGTACGAATACCTGTACCGGCATTGCAAGGATGCAGAGGACAAGGCCGTGCACCAACTCGAAAGCGCCTTGGGCATGAGCAAAGAAGCCGCTTGACACCGCCGCACTTTCGAGTACCATTTCGCTTCAATCAGAAGTTGCCACCAAAGCCCGCCCCAAGCGGGCTTTTTTGTTGCCTGGAATCCTGAATGCGCTACCACCTCGCCGAAGCGATCCGGATCAGCGGATTGCCGGCGGAGCGTCGGCGCTCAGAAATCCAGCGATTGCCGCTCGGCACCCGCACTACGGTTGCAGTTCTGGCCAAACGTCTACAGGGGCGTATCCATGAAAAACCTTGCGACGCGCGCGCAACGGAGCGGGCGCGGTGAGTGATCTCGACATGCAGCGGTTCCTTGGGGCGATCGAGGCCCGCACGACGATGCTGGAAAAGCGCATGGACGTCGTGGAACGCGACATCAAAGCGCAACTTGCCGAGATTTACACGAGCATTCAGACGCTCCGGACGGCAGTCGATTCTTCACGCGGAAGCTGGCGCGCGTTGGCATGGACTGCGGGTGTCCTGACAGGCGTGATGGCGCTGTGGACCCTATTGCACCAAGTCGGCGCCATTCACTGATGGACCTTCTGCCGCTCCCGGTCTCGCCTGCCGATGCGCTGGGCAAGATCATCGTGCCTGCGCTGGCAACCTTGCCGCCCGAGATGGATAGCTCGCAGGCGCGGGTGATGCTGTTGGCGATCGCGCTGCAGGAATCCGGCTTGCGGACACGGGAGCAGGATGGCGGCCCAGCGCGCGGCTTGTGGCAATTCGAGCGCAACGGCGTCTTGGCGGTGATGCACTGCCTCCAGACGGCGGACATCGTGTTCAAGTGGTGCGCTGACAACGGCGTCACCTACGGCAGCAACGGAATCTATGACCGGCTGGCGCAGGACGATGAACTCGCCTGCGTGTTCGCCCGGCTACTGCTGTGGAGCGATCCGCGGCCGTTGCCGGAGATCGGCGATTGCATGGGGGCATTCAACTGCTACGAGCGGCCGTGGCGCCCCGGAAAGCCAAGCTACACCCGCTGGCGCGACACGGCGTATCCCGAAGCCCTGAAGGCGCTGCAGGCATGAAAGACCGCGGGATCGTCGCCGGCACGCTGGCCGTGATGGTGGTGATGGCGTTCTGCGGGTTCGCAATCTACGTCGGTCTGGTGCCGCTGCCCGAGAAAAATGATCACTTCATCGATATTGCGCTGGGCGCGCTGGTGGGGCAGTTCGCCAACGTGATCGGCTACTACTTCGGCAGCTCGCGGAGCGCCGACAAACACGCGGAGCGGTTGACCGTGACGGTTCCGCCGCCGCTCGACAAGCCTTGAGCGCCATCCCGGCGCATTGGAGCAAACCCATGAAGTTCAAATCCCTCGCGACCCTTGCGGTCGCGCTGATCGTGTGCGCGCTCGCCGGCTGCACCACCACCGGCGTCCAGCCGATCCAGCCCGCGCAGATTGCGGCTGTCGCATGTCCGCAATTGAGCCTGGTCCACACGCAACTGGTGGCACTCAACACCGCGCTCGAAGCCGATCCGAAAACTGCAGCACTCGGCACCAAGGCTGCGGCCCAGCTTGCAGCGATCCAGCCGATCGTGAACGGCGTATGCAATGGCGCCGCTGCATCCCCTGCCGTGAACTTCGCGACGATCCAGACGCTGGCCCAGACCGGCTTTCCGGCGCTGGCTGCCTTGGCCGCATCGTTGCCGCTGCCGCCATCCCAACAGGCGCAGGTACAGGCCGCTCTCGCGGTGGCAGAAACCGCCGCCGGTGTCGTGGGCGTGTTGCAGCAGCAGCTTCAGGCCAAGGGACCGGGTACGTCCGCGTGATTCCGTTTCGCTCCACGACTCCGCTTGGCTTCGCTGCGCTCGCTCGGAGCGGATGGGACAAGGCCGCTGTCGCCCATAGCCCCGAAATGAAACCCGTCGATTACGCGCGGCTGGCCCAGCGCGCCTACACCGATCCCCCAACGATCGGCGATCCCAGCAGCGCATCGCGTATGCACGTCTATGACAGCGTCCACTGCTTTCGCGGCAGTGACGACATCATGGCGTTCCTGCATGACGCCGACTGTCGCCCGTTGAACGTCGCGGGGGTGGGCAGGGTGCATTCCGGGTTCTGGCACGCATTGAGCGCGATCCTGCCCGCGTGCCTCGCGCTGCCAAGGCCCACAGCGGTCACCGGCCACAGCCTTGGCGCTGCCATGGCGATCCTGTACGCGGCGGTCTTGGCGCGGCTCAATTGCGTTGTGCCGGTGTACGCATTCGAGTCACCGCGCCTGTGCGCCGACCAAGAACTGCCGGAAGTGTTCAAGGCCGTGAACCTGCCGTGGTACGCAACCCGCAACGGTGAAGACGTGGTGACGCAGATCCCGCTCGGCTACAGCCTGCCGGGAAGGCTCACCTCGATCGGCCATGCGTGCGTGCCTTTCGCCAACATCCAAGACCACAACATCGGGCGCGTGGTGGAAGCGCTGGCCGAAGTGGCCAAGGCAGCATGATCATGGCCGCGAATCGACGCAAACCGTATCCCCAAGTTGCACGCGATCGGATCAACACGGGCATTTTGCTAAATCGTTTGCAAGATCATGTAGTTGGCAAGGCCGAAATGAGCAGCACCCAAGTTCAGGCAGCCAAGGTGCTGTTGAACAAGACATTGCCTGATCTTCAGGCAGTACAGCACAGCGGCCCAAACGAAGGGCCGATCCCCGTTGTGAATGGAACACCGGCAGAGTTCAAGAAGGTGGCCGAAGAGGTCGCCGCGAAGGTCTGACGTGTTCACCCCACAGGAGCGCTTCGCTGCCAACGCGATGGCGCGGGCTGACCTGTACTTCTTCAGCCGCTGGATGTTCCTGCAGCGGAAGGGTTTCACCTGGCAGCGGGCGGCGCATCACCGGGCCATCTGCGATGCCCTGATGCGGGTGTATCGCGGCGAGTGCAAGCGGCTGATCATCAACATCCCGCCGCGGTATTCGAAGACCGAGCTGGCCGTGATCAACTTCATGGCTTGGACGCTGGGGCATGTGCCGGATGCGGAGTTCATCCATACCAGCTACTCGGGCACGCTGGCAGCAGGGAACGCGTGGCAGACGCGTGAGCTGGTGCTGGCGGATGCGTACCGGGAGATATTCCCTGCAACGCAGCTTCGCGGTGACAGCGCAGCGCGGCACGAGTGGCGCACCACGGATGGCGGGTGCGTGTACGCGGTTGGCACTGGCGGCACGATCACCGGTTATGGCGCTGGCAAGCATCGCGACACCTTCGGCGGCGCGATCCTGATCGATGATCCGCACAAGGCCGACGAAGCGCGCAGTGACGTGATCCGCGGCGGCGTGATCGAGTGGTTCCAGAACACGCTGGAAAGCCGCAAGAACGGCCCGAACACGCCGGTCATTCTGATCATGCAGCGCTTGCATGAAAGGGACTTGGCGGGCTGGCTGCTGGCTGGCGGCAATGGCGAGGCCTGGGAGCACGTCTGCCTGCCGGCGATCGATGATGAAGGCCGCGCGCTGTGGCCCGAGAAACATTCGATTGAAGACCTGCGGCGGATGCAGACGGCATCGCCGTACACGTTCGCGGGTCAGTATCAACAATCGCCGTCCCCGGCCGAGGGCAACATCTTCAAGCCGGACAGCATCGAGATCATCGATGCGCTTCCGGCTGGGCCGATTACATGGCTCACGGGTTGGGACTTCGCCGCTTCCGTGCCGGCGCCGGGCAAAGACCCCGACTGGACAGTGGGGTTCAAGCTCGGCATGCAATCGAACGGACGCTGGATCATCGGCGACGTAACCCGGATGCGCGGCTCGCCGGACAAGGTTGAAGAGTGCCTGGTGAACACCACCAAGCGCCACGGCCGCGGCTGTGCGGTGGATTTGCCGCAAGACCCAGGGCAGGCCGGCAAGGCGCAGGTGCAGCACTTCACGAAACTGCTGGCCGGTTACAGGGTGAGTTCGTCGCCAGAGTCGGGCGACAAGATTCAGCGCGCGGAAGCCTTCGCGGCACAAGTCAATGTGGGCAACGTTTCGATGGTTCGGGCACCTTGGAATGACGACGTGATCAACGAAATGCGAGTGTTCCCCAATGGCGCCCATGACGACATCGTCGACGGCGGCAGCCGCGCGTTCAATGCGCTATCGGCGCGCGGTCACGGTCTGGTGATCCCCGATGAACTGCTGCGCCGCGTAGCCGCCCGATGAACCTTTTTCAGCTATTCAAGCGCGCACAGCCCGCGCCGGTTGCGGCTGCGCAGAAGAAACGCCGGATCAACTGGGATGCGCTGCTGGCATTGGCTGGGCCGCCCAAGCAGGCGCCGGAGAAACGTGCTGTTGCACGATATGAGCCGGCTCCCGGCGTGTTGCCGAAGACCGGCGCGGTGCTCGCGCAGGACGCGACGCCGTATGACTACCTCAACGGGTGCTCGTTCTACGGCATGGCGCTGGAGAACGGATTCCCCGGCTATCCCTACCTTGCCCAGCTCGCGCAGTTGCCGGAATACCGCAAGATCACCTGCACGATCGCGGAGGAAATGACGCGCAAGTGGATCAAGCTGCGCGTGGTGGGCGAGGGCGACAAGACCGACAAGCTCGAGAAGCTGGAAGCAGCCCTGACGCGGCATCACGTGCGCGATGCGTTCCGCAAGATGGCCGAGCACGACGGCTTTTTCGGGCGCGGGCAGATTTACATCGATGTCCGCAAGCCCGGCGGCGTGGCGGCGAGCGAGGATGACACCGAACTGCAAACGCCGCTAATCCTGTCGGCGAACAAGATCAAGCAAGGATCGCTCAACGGCTTCCGCGTGGTTGAACCCATGTGGACCTATCCCGGCCTCTACAACTCGACCAACCCGCTGGCCCCGCGCTATTACAAGCCCTCCACGTGGTACGTGATGGGCAAGACCGTGCACGACAGCCGGTTCGTGATGATGATCAGCCGTCCGGTGCCGGACATGCTGAAGGCTGCGTATTCGTTCGGCGGCATCTCCATGTCGCAACTGGCGCGCCCGTACATCGACAACTGGCTGCGCACCCGCGACTCGGTAAGCGATGTCATCCATTCGTTCTCGATCAATGGGCTCGCGACCGACTTGCAAACGCTGCTTGCGCCCGACCTTACCGGCGCCGGCGACATCCTGAAGCGCGTGCAGTTGTTCAACCAGCTTCGCGACAACCGCGGGCTGATGGTGACGAACAAGGAAACCGAGGAGTTCTACCAACTCAACACGCCGCTGTCGGGCCTGAACGAACTGCAAGCGCAGGCGCAGGAACAGATGGCGTCCGTGGCATCGATTCCGCTGGTGAAGCTGCTGGGCATCACGCCCAACGGGCTGAATGCGTCGAGCGATGGCGAAATCCGGGTGTTCTATGACGACATCCATGCCAAGCAGGAGAGTCTGTTCCGTGATCCGCTGAAGCGCGTTTTGGACGTGATCCAGTTGGATGAGTTCGGCGAGATCGATCCGGACATCACCTTCGAGTTCGAGCCGCTGTTCCAGCTTTCCTCGTTGGAAATGGCGAACCAGCGCAAGGTCGAGGCGGACACTGACACGGAATTGATCGAGGGCGGGGTGATCGATGCCGCCGAGGCGCGGGCGCGATTGATCGCCGATCCAAACACCCCGTATACCTCGCTGGAGAGTGCCGATGAAGTCCCTGCTGACGACCTCGATGCTGGAGAAGAGGGCGATCAATCGGATCGGGTCGATACATCCAGACAGGGTTCTGCGCGCGGTTAACCCCAATGCCGGCGTGCAGGCGTGGTATCGCAAGCGGCTGGAAACCGCGATCGAGCAGATGCAGACGTCCTTGGTGTTCTGGCTGAAAGCCCAATACCGGGCGAGCGGCGCGGAGTCCTTGGCGGCGGATGAACTGCCGACCATCGGCCTGAATGATGCGCTGCGCAAGCTCGGGAAGCGTTGGCAGGCATCGTTCGACAAGATGGCGGATGCGCTTTCGAAAGAGCTTGCCGAGCGTGTGCGGGTGAATGGGGATGCCTCGCTGATCGGCAGGCTGCGTGACCGCGGATTGCCCGCGATCAAGTTCACGATGTCCGAAGAGATGCGCACTGCGTACCAAGCGGTGATCGGTGAACAGGTGGGTCTGATCAAGTCTATCGCGTCCGAACATCTGACGGACGTGCAGGGAATCGTGATGCGCGCGGTGGCGCGCGGGCACGACATGGGCCAGTTATCCAAGGCGCTGCAGCATCGCTACGGCGTCACCAAGCGCCGCGCGGCATTGATCGCGCGGGACCAGACGGCCAAGGCTACGTCGACCCTGCAGGCCGCGCGGCAAAAGCAGATTGGCATCACCGAAGGCATCTGGAAGCACTCACATGCGGGCAAGCATCCGCGTCCATCGCATCTGGAAGCCAACGGCAAGAAGTTCGACCTGGCCAAGGGCATGTACCTGGATGGTGAATGGGTCATGCCCGGGGAAGCGATCAACTGCCGTTGCACGTGGAACGCTGTGATTCCCGGACTGGACTGAAACGATGCCATTGAAGAAAGGCTCCTCGAAGGCTGTGATCGAGGCGAACATCGCCGAGCTGGTCAAGGCTGGCCACGATCCGAAGCAAGCGGCGGCCATCGCCTACCGCGAAGCCGGCATGGCCCACGATGCGCTCGCCTTCGACTACCAGAGCGTGCGCCGCAAGGACATCGACGGCCGCCTGCACGTGGCGCTCAGCCCGATCAGCAAGGCCAACGTGTGCCCGTACTTTGGGCGCGAGATTCCGAACTGGCAGGCGTTGGGGCTGGACGGCGATCGCGTCTACAACCTGTTGCGCGACCCGGTGGAACTGGCCAAGGCCGCGGCGAGCTTCAACAACGTGCCGCTGATGGCGGTGCACGTGGTTTCGACCGCGAATGACCCGCAGAAGGAATACGTGGTGGGCGCTACCGGCACGGATGCACGGTTCGAACCGCCCTACCTCTACAACTCGCTGGTGATCTGGGATGGCGACGCCATTGCCGCGATCGAATCCAACGAGCAACGCGAATTGTCTTCGTCGTATCGCTACGACGCGGACATGACCCCTGGTGTGTTCGAAGGCGAGCCGTATGACGGCCGCATGACCAACATCATCGGGAATCACGTGGCCCTTGTCGAAAAGGGCCGCGCAGGTGCTGACGTGCTTGTCAGCGACTCACTACCTCCGGAGATTGACTCCATGAAACACAAGCGTCGTCAAGTAGCGGTTGCAGTACGCGCCGCTCTCAGCACGCACCTGCGCCCGCTGGTGGCGGCGGATGGTGCGATTCCCCAACTCAATGTGATTCTGCAGGGCGACAAGTCGCCTGCGCAGATCGCCAAGGACACGAAAACCATGTTCCCCGACAAGGTGGACGAAGCGGCCCTCGCCAAGGTGCTGAAGCTCGCCGCCGATGAAGCGGCCGATCTTCCCGCCGACCCCGACAAGGCCGAAGACGAAGACGAAACCGAAGAGGAAAAGGCCGCGCGCGAGAAGAAGGAAGCCGCAGACAAGGCCAAGGACAAGAAGGCCCGCGACAAAGCCAAGGACGAAGACGAAGAAGACGACAAGGACGACAAAAAAGCCAAGGACGCGGAAAAGGACGAAGAGGACAAGAAGGCGGCCATGGATGCGGCGATCAAGCTCGCGACCGACAATGCCGTCAAGGCCGCCACGGCCAATGCGCAGGCCATCCGCAAGGCCGAACGCGAAGTGCAGCCGTTGGTCGGCGAGATTGCCGCCATGGATTCCGCCGAAGCTGTGTATCGCTTTGCGCTGGATTCGGCCGGCATCGACAACCAGGGCGTGCATCCTTCGGCGTTGCCCGCGCTGATCAAGCTGGCGGTACAGAACAAGAGCGCGGTCACCCCGCGTGTCGCCGCCGACTCGGCCGCTGCGGATGACTTCCGCAAGCGTTTCCCCACCGCATCTCCGATCGCGAGGATCTGAACATGCCTTTCCAAACGGTAGTCAACCAGACCCCCGCGCCGGCCGTGGCGGGTGATTTCGCTTCCGCCAACCCGAACGCCAGCGTCGTGGCCGGTCCCGGTACGTTCGTCGCCGGTTCCGGTGGCGCCAATGTCGGCGTCTTCGGCTGGGCCGATGGCAGCGGCAATGTCACCAATGCCGGCAGCGGCATCCCGACCGGTTTCATCCATCGCGATTACAACGCCCTGATCGTGACGTGGCTGGCCTCGGCCTCCATGAACATTCCGCAGGGCCAGCCGGTAACACTGATGTCGGCGGGCGATTTCTGGGCGCAGACGCTCACCTCCGCCACCGTCGGCCAGAAGGTTTTCGCGGGCAATGCCGACGGCACCATCAAGACCGGCGCCGCCGGCGCGACCATCGCTGGCTACACCGAAACCAAGTGGTACGTGGGTTCGGCCGCCAACGCCAACGAACTCGTCAAGATCACGACCTGGAACTAAGACCATGCCCATCAACATCCAGCAGGAAATCCGCGAGCTGAAGTCTCGCGGCATCGAGCTGGGCGATTTCCGCGGCTATGTCGAGCCGCAGTTCGCCCACGACTTCCAACTCGCCATGGACGCTCAGCCGACCCTGGTGACCACCAGCAACGCAGGCATTCCGGCGTTCCTCGCCAACTACCTCGACCCGGAAGTGATCCGCATCCTGGTCTCGCCGATGAAGGTCGCCGAGATCGTGGGCGAAGCGAAGAAGGGTGACTGGACCACGCTCACCGCGCAGTTCCAGGTGGTGGAATCCACCGGCGAAGTGTCGAGCTACGGCGACTACAGCAACAACGGCCAGAGCTCGGCGAACGTCAACTGGGTTCCGCGCCAGTCCTACCATTTCCAGACCGTCACCCGCTGGGGTGAGCGCGAAATGGAGATTGCCGGCGAGGCACGGGTGAACTTCGCCCAGAACCTCAACATCGCCTCCACCCTGACGATCAACAAGGCGGCCAACAAGATCGCGGCCTTCGGCGTCGCGGGCCTCGACAACTATGGCCTGTTGAACGATCCGTCCCTGCCGGCTGGCATCACGCCGCTGGCGACCGGTACGGGTTCCGGCACGTTGTGGAGCACCAAGGATGGCGCGGCCGTCTATGGCGACATTCAGGCGCTCTACACGCAACTGGTGACCCAGCTCGACGGCTTGCTGGAGCGTGATGCCAAGATGACGCTGGCGCTCTCGCCCGAACGCGAGACGAACCTGACCAAGACGAACACGTACAACGTCAACGTCTATGACCAGCTCAAGAAGAACTTCCCCAACATGCGGGTCATTTCCGCGGTGGAGTATTCGGGCGCCGGTTCGGGTTCGACCGAGTTGCTGCAGTTGATCGTGGACGAGATCGACGGCCAGAAGACCGCGCAGGTGGCGTTCACCGAAAAGATGCGCGCGCATCCGGTGTTCGTGGACCTGTCGAGCTTCAAGCAGAAGAAGTCGGCCGGTTCGTGGGGCACGGTGGTGTTCCGCCCGATCGCCATCGCGAACATGTACGGCATCTAAGCCGTATCCGAAAGCAGCACGCATGGCCGCCTGATGGCGGCTTTTTTGTGCCCGGCCTGTACGGCGGGCACGATCTTTCAAGGAGGTTCCCATGCCCAACGTTACCGTCGGTTGCAAGATCGTCAACGGCGTCATCCTCGCCCACCAAGGCAAGCGCGTCACGCTCGCCGGTGCGAAATCCTCGCGCATCATCGGCGGCTACGGGATGACCGAAGTGGACAAAGACTTCTTCGAAGCATGGTGCAAGGCCAATGCCGATTCCGCATTGCTGTCGGCCAATCTGATCTTCGCGCAGGACCGCGCTTCCCTGGCGGACGGCAAGGCCAAGGAACAAGCGGACGTGAAGTCGGGCTTCGAGCCGATCAATCCGGAAAAGCCCGTGCCGGGCGTGAGCGCGGAAGCCTACGAAGGCAAGGCCGCCTGACATGACCACCGGCGTGGTGATCTTCGATCCGGCTGGATTCGTCGCCCGCTTTCCAGAATTCGGCACCGTCGCCACGGGTACGCTCACCGCGTATTTCAACGAAGCGACGCTGGTGCTGGACAATTCGGACGCGAGCACGGTTCAGCAGATCGAACAGCGCACACCGCTGCTGTGGTTGCTCACCGCGCACCTTGCGGCGCTGTATTCGGGCGTCAACGGACAGTCACCCGCGCAGTTGGTCGGGCGCATCAACAACGCCAGCGAAGGTTCCGTGTCGGCTGCCACCGACTATGGTACCCAGCCGGCGACCGCCGCATGGTATCTGCAGACGAAGTATGGCGCGCAGTATTGGCAGATGACCGCCAGTATCCGCGCCATGCAGTACGTGCCGGGCTTCCCGCAAGCGCATCCGTACCCGCTTCCCGGCTTCAGGTGGCCCTGGTGAGCGCGGACGGCCTGCACGGGGGTGACAAGCTGCAGCAATACCTCGACCGCCTGCTTGCGCGCGTCTCGTCGGCGCAAGCCGTGCGCGTCGGGTTTCTGGAAGGCGCGACCTACCCCGATGGCACGTCGGTTCCGATGGTGGCCGCGGTGCAGGAATTTGGCGGTTCGATGAATATCCCCGCGCGCACGCAAGACCTGAACTTCAAGGTCAACGCGAACACCGGAAAATCGAGGTTTGCGAAGGCCGCCAAGGCCAACTTCGCGCAGACCGTGACGATCCCGGCGCACACGGTCACGATCCCGGC
>Ga0134126_10001033_pt1 | contig 35207 bp, 39 predicted proteins | sample KB31752_FD_96881 | JGI IMG/M metagenome (GOLD analysis project Ga0134126, IMG submission 96881) | Terrestrial soil microbial communities with excess Nitrogen fertilizer from Kellogg Biological Station, Michigan, USA - KB3-175-2 | ecosystem: Environmental > Terrestrial > Soil > Unclassified ...
GCCGGCGTGCCCGTCCGCCTGGCTGACTGCGGCATCGACGGCGACCCGCTCCCCGGCTGGCAGGACGCCCGGCCGGCCGCCCGGCGCGGCGACCTGGCCGCCAGCGACGCCCTCACCGCCGCCGACGTGACCAGCCTGCTGGCCGCAGGCGAGCGGACGGGCCGCGAGCTGGCCCCGGCGGGCCCGGTCGCGCTCGGCGAGGTCGGCATCGGCAACACCACCGTGGCCGCCGCCCTGACCGCCGGCCTGCTCAACGCTCAGCCCGCGCAGGTAGTCGGACGCGGCGCGGGCAGCGACACCGCCATCGTCGCCCGCAAGCAGGAGGTCATCGCCCAGGCCCTGGCCCGGATGGGCCCGCGCCTGCCGCCGCCCGGCCAGCTAACCTCAGAAGAGCTCACCGACCTGCTGGCCGGTCTCGGCGGCGGCGAACTGGTGTTTCTCGCTGGCGCCTGCCTGGGCGTCGCGGCCGCGGGCGGCCTGGTCGTGCTGGACGGCCTGCTGACCAGCGTCGGCGCGCTGGCCGCCGTCCGCCACCGCCCCGAGGTCCAGGATCACCTCATAGCGGGCCACCGCAGCGCCGAGCCGGCCCACCTGCGCGTGCTCGACGCCCTCGGCCTGGAGCCCCTGCTCGACCTGCGCCTGAAGGCGGGCGAGGGCGTCGGCGCCGTCCTGGCCCTGTCGCTGCTCACCCAGGCTCGCCAGGCCCGCACCCACACCGCCGCCACCGACTAGCACCTATCCGGTCGGGGCCGGGACCAGGCCAGCGGCCGCGCGCGCGATCACGTGGCGGCGGAACTCCTCCGCCGCTGGCAGCAGCCGGCGCTCCGCCGACCAAGTCAGCGTGATCTCCCTGGCCGCCCACACGTCCTCGATCTCGCAGTAGCGCAGCGGCCCCGCGCCCGACTCCGGCGAGCCCTCGCGCGGCGCCGGGACGATGGCCACGCCCAGGCCGGCGGCCACGAAGCCGCGCACGGTGGACAGGTCGTCGCCCTCGAACACGACGTCGGGCCGGAACCCGGCCTCCTGGCACAGGTCGTCGCCGAGCTTGCGCAGGGCGGCACTGCGGCGCAGGGCCACGAACGGCTCGCCCGCCAGCGCGGCCAGGCTGATCCGCGGCCCGGCGGCCAGCGGATGGTCACGGGGCAGGGCCACCCGCAGCGGCTCGACGGCGACCAGGCGGGAGTGCCGGGCCGGGTCGCGCGGGCCGCGGGTCCCGATCTCGAGGTCGGCCCGGCCGCCGTCGAGCGGCGGGGCCGCGAGCTCGTCACGGACCTCGGTGAGCTGGAACCGGACGCTGGGGTTCTCGGCCCGGAAGCTGCTGACCAGGTCGGGCACGAGCCAGCTGCCGAGCGAGTGCTGGAAGACCAGGGTCACGGTGCCGCTGTCGGGGTCGAGAAGCTGGTTGACGGCCGCGATGCCGTCGTCGAGGTGGTGCAGCACGGAGTCCACGTGCCGCTTGAACACGGTGCCGGCCAGCGTCATCCGCAGGGTCCGCCCGGACTTGCGCAGCAGCGGCGTGCCGACCTCGGCCTCGAGCCGGGCCAGCGCGCGGGACACCCCGGACTGGGTGACCGGCTCGACCTCGCTCACCTCGGTGACGGTCGTCCCGTCGGCGACCTGCTGAAACCAGCGCAACGCATCGGTATCAAAACCCATGACTCCACATCATAGTTGCGATGCGAACTTGTCATTGGACGCATGGATGGTTCATCGGTAACCCTGTAAGTGCACGGCCCGCCGACGGCGGGACCCGCAACAAGGAAGGACACGACGTGCAGGACACCAGGTATTCCCTCGGGCCGCTCTGGGCCGAGATCCGGGCTGAGCTGCGCAGCATCCGTGCCGCGCGGGCGGCCCGCAAGGCGCTGCGGCGCGACCTGGCTTACGCGGCGCCGCGCGACTTTGTCGAGCTGGAGGCCATTCTCGAGCGCTACCCCGAGGCGCAGACCGCGGACGTGCGGGGCGTCATCAACGAGCGTCGGACCGAGCTGGCGCTGGCCTCGGCCCCGTTCCCCGGCCGGTAACCCGTACCTCACCCGTCCCCCCCACCCATTTGACCTGCGCGCCTGCTGCCCTCTTAACGCGGATGCTGGTAACTTCACCGGCACGGGGCACAGCGCAGGGCATTCGGGGGGAAGCCATGCCAGCATCAGCCACGGCCGCCCGGTTCAGCCGGGCGGCCCTCGTCGTTATCACCACCGCGACGCTCGCCGGGATCTTAGCCGCCGGGCGGGCGCCGGCGACCCGCCACATCCCGTCATCGAGCCGGACACCGGTCAGCCGGGTCGGGGACCGCGGACCGCTCAGCGGAGTCGCGAACTACCTGCGAACGCGGTCCGGGATCGCGCAGGTCGCGCTCTACAACCGGCGCAACGGCCGGACCTACCTGCTGCAGACGGGCGACGCCACCCAGTACACGGCCAGCATCGTCAAGGCCGACATCCTGGCCATGTGGCTGCGCCGCTACCAGTCCAAGCCGGGGCTGATCCCGGCCAGCATCCCGTTCTCGATCAGGTACCTGATGTCGAACATGATCACCATGAGCGACAACTCCGCCGCCACCGCGCTGTTCTACTTCGGCGGCGGCTGCTCGGCGCTGACCCGGTTCAACACCCGGATCCCGACCCGCGACACCACCGTCGGCTGCCAGACGCCGGACTACTACGGCTGGGGCAACACCACTACCTCGGCCGCCGACCAGGCCGCCATCGTCCGGACGTTCGCCTACCCCGGCCCGGTGCTGGGCCCGCTCGCGCGCGCCTACGGCCTGCACCTGATGGAGAGCGTGATCCCGTCCCAGCGCTGGGGCATCAGCTGCGGCCCGTGGGGCACGTCGTGCGCGCCGCCGGACTACGCCCACCCGGTGCCGGGCGTGACCGTGGCACTCAAGAACGGCTGGAAGTTCGTGCCCACCTGCCAGGCCCAGGACGACACCTGCCCGTGGCAGGTCAACAGCATCGGCTGGGTCCGCGGCCAGGGGCGCGACTACGTGCTGGCCGTGCTCACCACCGACGACCCGCCCGCGCCGGGCACCCAGGGCCTGGACTACGGCATCACGACGATCCAGGGCGTCTCGCAGATCATCTGGGACAACCTTTCGGATTAAAGGGGATCGGATCTAGCCGCGGGGCCCGCTGGTGGGCGAACTCGTGTGAGGTGCAGATCAGGGCCAGCTCCGAGGCGGCCGGGTCGGGCTCGGCCAGCACCTGCCGGACCCGGCTCAGCGCGCTCGGGCCGAGCAGGTCGTAGGTGGCGTGGAACAGCTCGGCCGCCTCGGGCAGCGGCCAGCCGACGGGCAGCAGCTCGGCCGGCAGGCCGGGGTCGAAGGACAGGAAACTGCGCCAGATGTCAATCGTCGAGGTCCGGGTGACCAGGGCCTCGGCCTCGCTCATGCCCGGCCCGCGAGCCCGGTCGAGCACCGGGCCGAACCGGGTGACGAAGGCCTGGTAGCGGGCCCGGAGCACGTCCAGGTCCCAGGCCAGGATGGGGTTGCCCGCGCCGCGCTCACCGACCGGCCCGGTGCTGATGGCGGCGGCGGTTACGCCCAGCTCGGACAGGGCCCTGGCGGCGGGTCCGGTCCGGTCGCCGGGCGCGTACCAGTCCGAGCGCAGCGGCGCGAAGCCGAGCCAGCGCAGCCGCCGGATGAGCGGGTTGCGGACGTGGCTCACCGACTCGTGGACCGCGAAGCTGACCCGGGTCCAGGTGCCGTCCCAGGCGGGCGGGTCCACGCCGAAGGTGAAGATCCGGGACGCGCCCTCGGCGATCATCTCCATGCCCAGGGACGTGGTCCGGTAGCGGGAGGCCAGCCCGTCGGGCAGCGCCTCCAGCAGGCCGTGCCGGGTCATCCGGCTGACGGCGGTCTCGGCGGCGGATACGGGGACGCCGAACTCGGCCAGCAGCCCGGCCAGGGCGGGGTCGGCGATGGACTCCTCGCGCCGGAACCAGTAGTCACCGAGCAGGGTGATCAGGAGGTAGTGCGGCCGTGAGCCAGGGAAGGCGAGGGCATCCTCGATCGCATAACCGGGCACAGCGCACCTCCCTCGAGCCCTGCTCAGGCCACGTTGCCCCACGGCCGGCCGGCCTGTCAAAAGATCCTTTAGCACGGGGCAGAACGAATCAGCCGCCGCGGCCCGAATCGCGACGGAAGTAGCTGTAATCGTAGGGATTGTGCACCGGCTCGCCCGGGACCCAGTCGGGATACATAGTTTTCTCAAGAGCTTCCTGGCCCAGGGCCGACCGGACGTGGCTGACGCTCTCGGCGACCGCCCGCCGGGCCGTGGCCAGCTGGCCGTCCAGCAGCAGCCGGCGGGCGTGCTTGAGCACCCGCCCGCCGACCATGACGGTGTGCACGTCGGCCCGCTGGGCCTGGAAGACCACGTGCCCGGCCGGGTGCAGCACCGGGCTCATGACCGGGGAGTCGTGGGCCTGCAGCAGCACCAGGTCGGCCAGCTTGCCGGGGGTGATGCTGCCGAGCCGGTCCCCCAGGCCGAGGTGGTCGGCGCCGCCCTGGGTGGCGTACCGGACGACGTCGTCGGCCCGCAGCTCCAGGCTGGTGACGGTCTCGCCGCGCTCGTGGGCGAGCTGGTGCTGCCGGGCCCGGTCGGCGTTCAGCGTGGCCCGCATGCAGGCGAACATGTCGGCGCTCCACCACGCGCTGGTGTCGGCGGACAGCGAGACCGGGACGCCATGCTGGCGCAGCGCGTAGCTGGACGGGTAGCCCTGGCCAGCGCTGCACTCGCTCTCGGCTGACACCGACGCCTGCCCGCCGGAGGCGGCGATGCGCAGGTAGGAGTCGGGCGACAGGCTCGCCGCGTGGACGTGCCGCAGCCGGCTGGTCAGCTCGCCGTGCTCGGCCAGCACGGCGATGCTGGCGTCGCCGGTGACGCCCCAGACGCCGGAGTGCGTGGTCACCAGCACGTCCAGCTCGCGGGCCACGGCGAACGCGGCCGCCTCACGGAACGCGGGGTCGCCGGTGACGTTGAAGGCCAGCATGAACCCGAGCATGTCGCCGCGCCCGGCCAGCCGCCGGGCCGCGAACGAGCGGAAGGCCGGGTCGGCGGTCCACTCCCACGGTGCCTGATAGTTGTTGCCGTAGGCGAGCACGAACCGGCCGGGCACCTCCTCCAGCGCGTCCACCGCGGCCTCGGCGTGGTCCACGGTGCGCAGGCCGTGCGACCAGTCCACCGTGGTGGTCACGCCCGCGTCGACCGACTCGATGGCCGACAGCAGGTTCCCGGCGTAGATGTCCTCGGGCCGGAACAGGCGGGTCCAGTCGCGATAGTAGAACTGGAAGTAGTTGGTCAGCGACCAGTCGGCGCCGAGCCCGCGCTGCGCGGTCTGCCACATGTGCCGGTGGGTGTCGATCATGCCCGGCATCAGGATCCCGCCCGCGGCGTCGATGACCACCGCGTCGCCGGGCGCGGCCAGGGACCGGCCCACGGCCTGGATGCGCTGGCCGGCGACGAGCACGTCGCCGTCCTCGATGACGCCGCTGGCGGGGTCGACGGTGAGCACGGTGGCGCCCCGGAACAGCACGGGGCGACCGGGCACGAGCTGATCGGTAACGGCTGATTGCGGCCCGCTCACGGGCACAGGCTAGCGGGCGTCCGGGACCGGCGGACGGCCGGGCTAGCTGGCCCCGCAGGGCGGGTAGGCCTCGGCGGGCACCGGGATCCGCCAGGCGGTGGCCGCGGCGGCGACGGTCTCGGCCGCCCCGGTGATGTCGGGCTCGGGTTTCACCCGCCGGCCGTCCAGGAACGCCCGCACCAGCCGCTGCACGGGGGCGTAGGTGGCCAGGGCGCCGTGCCAGGCGGGCACGACCACGGTGTGCGCGGGCAGCGTGCAGTCCGGCAGGGTGACGGCGTCGGCCAGCGGCACGATGTTGAGCCAGTGCATCGGGCGGTGCCGGGTCAGGACGCTGGCCTCGTGGGCGTAGCGGGCCCCGCTGCGGTCGACCGAGCCGATGAGCTGCTGGGCGCCGAACGCCCCGTACGGGGACAGCCCGCCGATGAAGCGGACCACCGCCTGGAGCTCGTAGCCGGGCACCAGGCCGCCGCCCTGGTCGCCGCTGTCGGGGTAGCTGACCTGGCCGGGGGCCAGGATCGGGCTGAGCATCACGACCGAGGCCACCGGGACCCGCGGGTGCCGGGCCAGCATGGCGTAGACGCCGAGCGTGCCCTCGCTCTCGGCCACGATGTCCACCGGCTGCCCGGTCTGGTCGTGCAGCCGCCAGACCTGCGCGGCGATCCGGTTGCCCAGGGTGGCCAGCGGCAGGTTGCTGGCCGCGCGCCCGTAGGGCAGCGGCTGGCCGGTGGCGCTCAGCCCGCGATAGGAGAACCGCTGGATGAGCCCGTCCGGCGACAGGGCGCGCAGCCCGGCCGAGCCCAGGCAGCACGAGGAGCCGAACCCGGCGATCTCCAGCAGCGGCGGGGTCCGCCGGGCCCGCGACCCGCGCGGCACGGCCGGGGGGGCGGCCCCGGACCCCGGCGCCGGGCCGGCCTGCGGTCCGGCCTGGAGGCTGACCGCGCTGGCCCGCTGCGAGCCGCCCGCGGCCGAGAACGTCAGCCGCACCGAGCCGATCACCAGCGCCACCGCGATCACCACCGCCAGCGGGGCGACGGGCGTGAGCCGGGTCAGCGGGGCCAGCCGCGGCACCCGGCGCGGCCGCAGCTGGCGGGCGGTCAGCGCGGCCGTCACGCCGCGCCAGGCCCGCGCGTTGAACAGGCCGGCCAGCCCGGCCACCGGCACGGCCCAGCCATCGGGCAGCCAGCCGGTGACCACGGCCGCGGCCGACAGCACCAGGAAGCTGGCCAGCGCCCAGCCCGCCACCCGGGCCGGCGGCAGCACCTGCCACCAGCCGCCGGCCACGCCCGCGTGGCTGAGCAGCGCGGTCATCAGCAGCAAGACGGGCAGGGAGGCCAGCAGCGGCCAGGAGAACGGCAGGATGGCGACCCCGAAAGCCAGCGTGGCCAGCGGCGACAGCACGACGATGACCAGCAGCGTGGCCACCGCCCCGGTGCGCAGCAGCACCAGCAGCGACGGTGGCTCGGCGTCACGCGGCCAGGCCAGCCGGACCATGGCGGCGTTGAGCAGGGTGCGGACGGCGATCAGCACCACCAGCACGGCCCAGAAGCCGGGCAGGGTGGCGGCCCAGGACCCGCCGAAGCCGTACAGCCAGCGCAGGTCGTGGAACACCGCCAGCGGGGCCACCGCCGTGACCTGCGGGGCCAGCGCCCGCGCGGCCGGGGCGAAGGCCAGCAGCAGGCCGACCTCGACCATGGCCACCCCGGCCGCTACCGCCATCAGCGCCGGGTACCTGCGCATCGGGTCCGGCCCCATTCGCGAGGTCGGCTGGCCGGTCACCGGGTGTCCCTCCGGCCCTCAGGACTCGGCGGCCGACGCCTGCTCGGGCTCGAGGGCCTCGCGTGGTTCCAGTCCCTCGGGCGGCACCTGCGACTCGGGCACGGTCTCGCCCGGGCTCCACTGCTTGAGGCTGACGTGCGGGATCAGCCAGGTGGCCAGGAAGGCCAGCACGGCAATGGGCACGGCCACGATGAACACCGTCTGGATGGACTCGGCGTAGCCGGCCACGAAGCCGGTGCGCACGACCGCGGGCAGGTGGCTGAGCACCGCCGGCGTCACGTCGGTGGCCGAGAAGCCGGCCGGGATGCGGATGCCGTGCAGGTGCCTGGCCAGGTTGCCGACCAGCACGTTGGCGAAGATGGCGCCGAATATGGCAGTGCCGAACGAGCCGCCGATGGAGCGGAAGAAGGTGGCCCCCGAGGTGGCCACGCCCAGCTCGCTGTGCGGCACGCTGTTCTGCACAATGATCACCAGCACCTGCATCACGCCGCCGATGCCCATGCCGAGGATGACCATGTACAGGGCCTCGAGGGCGGTCGGGGTGGTCACGCCCATGAGCGAGAGCAGGTACAGGCCCAGGGTCATGAACGCGGCCCCGGCGATGGGGAAGAACCGGTACTTGCCGGTCCGCGAGATGATCTGCCCGGACCCGATCGAGACCACCAGCAGGCCGGCCATCAGCGGCAGCAGCTGCAGTCCGGAGATGGTCGGCGAGATGCCCTTGACCACCTGGAAGAAGGCGGGCAGGTAGGTGATGGCGCCGAACATCGCGAAGCCGACGATGAAGCCGACGATGCTGGTCACGCTGAACGTCCGGTTGGCGAACAGGTGCAGCGGCAGCACGGGCTCGACGGCGCGCCGCTCGACCAGGACGAACAGCCCGATCAGCGCGGCGCCGCAGGCCCCGAGGATGTAGATGGGCGCGGAGTTCCAGCCGTAGGTGGTGCCGCCCAGGCTGGTCAGCAGGATGACCGCGCTGGCGGCCAGGGCCAGCACGGCGGTGCCCAGGTAGTCGATGACGTGGTGCACCCGGCTCAGGTGCCCTGGCACCTGGCTGGCCACGACGATCAGCGCGATGATGCCGATCGGGATGTTGATGTAGAAGATCCAGCGCCAGGTCAGGTTGTCCACGAACACCCCGCCCAGCAGCGGCCCGACGACGCTGGCCAGGCCGAACACGGCGCCGAACAGGCCGACGTAGCGGCCCCGCTCGCGCGGCGAGACGATGTCGCCGACGATGGCCTGGGCGCCGACCATGAGCCCGCCACTGCCCAGGCCCTGGACGGCCCGGAACGCGATGAGCATGAACATCGAGTTGGCCAGGCCGGACAGCACCGACCCGATCAGGAAGATCACGATCGCGGCCTGGAAGAAGATCTTCCGGCCGTACTGGTCACCGAGCTTGCCCCACAGCGGCGTGGACACGGTGGTGGCCAGCAGGTAGGCGGTGATCACCCAGGCGATGTGCGCGCCGCCCTGCAGGTCGCCCACGATGGTGGGCAGCGCGGTCGACACGATGGTCTGGTCGAGCGCCGCGAGCAGCATGCCCAGCATGAGCGCGCCAATGATCAGCAGGATGCGGCGGCGGCCGAGGCCGGGCAGTGCACCGTTGCTGGTCATGGGTTCGGACATCGGCGGTGTTTCCTTCCCCGTAATCCCCTGCGATGGAATGCTCTGATCAGGCTCCATGGCCCTTTGTTAATCGTCCAATTCTTTTTCGGCGGCCTGCACCAGGCCGCGCAGCTCGCAATCCTCGGCTAGTCCCCCGGCCAGCGCGGCGAAGGCCACGTCGGTGAGCCGGTCCAGCGGAACGGTCCCGCCGGTGCGGGCCCAGAAGGTCATGGCGGCGCGCAGCACGCCAGAACCGGTGGCGGCGAGCAGGATGGGATAGGGGTCCTGCTCGGGGTCGGTGCCCAGGCGCTCGGCCAGGGCGTCGGCGATGGCCCGCTCGACGCTGGCCATGTGGGCGGACACGGCGGCGCGCAGGCTGGGGTCGACGTGCGCGGCCTTGATGCGGCACAGCCAGGTGGTGGTGTCGCCGCCGAGGTCGCCCAGGTCCTCGGCCCTGGCGCGGGCCTCGGCCACCAGGGCGGCGCGCAGCGCGGTCAGGGCGCTCTCGCCGGGGCTGGCCTGGAAGGTCAGGCGACGGCGCAGGTTCTCGGTCCGCTCGGTGTCGGTGCCGAAGACGGCGGCTTCCTTGGTCGGGAAGTAGTTGAAGAAGGTGCGCGGCGACACGTCGGCGGCGGCGGCGATGTCCTCGATGGTGACGTGCCCGAACCCGCGCTCGGCGACCAGGTCAAGGGTGACCCGGCGCAGCGCTCGGCGGGTGGCCAGCTTCTTGCGCTCCCGGAGGGAGGTGCTTTCGCTGGCGGCTGTCAACATGCATCCAGTGTAACAATGCAGTCAGACCAACATTGCCCTGGGTGCATGCGGCGGGGTTCTTGCTAGCTGTCGCTGTTGTTGTCGCTGTCCGGGCCGACGGACCGGTACCAGACCCGGCCGCCCTCGACGTCGATGTACCCCTCGTCGGTGTTCACGCGCCCTCCGTCACCGGCTCGCCGGGGGCGACCGGCTCGTCGGCGAACACCCGCGTCATCTCCGGCAGCCGTTCGGGATGCCGCAGGTACAGCGTCACCAGGACCACGACGCCGAGCACGTACCAGATCCCGATGGCCAGGCCGGTCTCGCTGACCGGGTAGGACAGCGGGACCACGAACTTGAGGAACGAGGCGCCGAGGCCGAGCGCGGTGAAGAACGCGGGGATGAAGAACAAGATGCCGAGCACCGGGATGATCAGGTGCAGCAGGATGTTGAACTCCGACCGGGCCCGGCGCAGGTAGTAGCAGATGCACGACAGGTTGAAGATCATGTAGATGGCGATCATGACGCCGGTCAGGATGGTGGCCAGGAAGATGAACGCCTCGGTCGGGCCGAAGTGCAGGCCCAGCGGCAGGCCGACGGCCAGCGTGATCACGGCCTGCACGATGACGCCGACGTACGGCGAGCGCCACTTGGGGTGCAGGGTGGACAACGGCCTGGGCAGCACCCCGATACGGCTCATCGCGAACCAGGTCCTGGTCGCGGCCATGGTGCCGGCGTTGCCGTTGGCGAAGGTGGAGTTCACGATGGCCAGGAACACGACCACCCAGCCGACGCCCCAGACGTCACGGCCGAGCTGGATCCACGGGCTGCCGCCGCCCAGCGCGCCGAACGACACGTACCGGTGCGGGCCGAAGAACACGTCCCCGGCGTAGGTGGTGATGACGTAGAAGAGGCCGATGGCCAGGCAGGAGACGATCACGGCGCGCGGGATGGTGCGACGGGGGTTGGCGGCCTCCTCGGCCAGCGGCGCGGACGCCTCGAAGCCGATGAACGCCAGCACGGTGTAGATGGAGCCGGCCGCGATGCCGGAGAAGCCCTTGTAGCCCTTGATGGTGGCAAAGTGCAGGCTGAACACCGACAGGGTGTTGCCTGACCCGGCCTTGGCGATCAGCCAGACGGCCAGGGCCAGGAAAACCAGGATCTCGAACGCGCCCAGTATGGTGCCGGCCCTGGCGCTGACCTGGACGCCGCGGTAGTTCAGCAGGGCGATGGCGATGGCCGCGGCGATCATGAAGCAGACCCAGGTGGTGGTCAGCGGCCAGTTGGCCTCGCTGTTGAGCACCGAGCCGACCAGGTAGCCGAAGATGACCGTGGTCAGCGGGCCGATGAGGGCCTCGACCAGCGCGTAGCCCCAGCCGACCAGGAAGCCGATGGCGGGGTGGATGGCCTCGGCCGGGTAGGTGTAGACACTGCCGGCTGACGGCAGGTGCTTGGCCAACTGGCCGATGGAACTCGCCACCAGCAGGCAGGCGACCAGGGCCAGCAGCACGGCCAGCGGGAGCGCTCCGCCGGCGTAGGTGGCGCCGGCCGCGATGGACAGCGCCACGGCGCCGGCCGGCGCCATGGAGGTCACGGACTGGAACAGCACCTCACGCAGGCCGATGGCCCCTCGGGCCAGGCCCCCGGACTGCCCGGAGCCCCCGGATGAACTCGCGTGTGCCATTGGCCCGCCCCTTCGCCATGTTCGCCACGTCTGCCACCGGGTTCCTGGAAATCCCGATCATTACTGTCATAAATCGATATCTGCGGAATGACAAGAGGCAAGTGTTACTGACGGTGCGCCAGAGGCGAGGTGGGCCGAGCGGGCTGGTCAGGCGGGGTGCGCTGTGGGGTGGAGCATGGGGCGGTAGCCGGCCGTCATGGCGGCCACCGAGGACGGCGGGGTGAGCAGCTCGACCGTGGTGTCCGGGCTGACGGGGACCGGGTCGTCCAGGTAGCCCGCGAATGACCATGGGAGCACCCGCCCGGCCGTCAGCAGGCCGGTCACGCCCTCGTGGCGGACCATCGCGCCGTCGGGCAGGTCGCCGGCCAGGGCCGGGCGGGTCTGCTGGCGGCGGGTCCGGGAGTCGACGCGCTCGGCGTGCAGCACGGCGTCCATCTCCCCCGCCCGCGGCCGCTGGGCCAGCCCGGCCGCCCGCTGCCAGGCCCCGGCGTAGGCCAGGTAGTCATCGCGGCGGCAGTAACCGCAGGGGCGGTGCCCGGCCGCCATGGCGGTCGCCTCGTCCAGGAAGAACAGGGCCGTCCACCGGCCGGGCGGCATCACGTCCCGGCGGACGTCGCGCCAGACCAGGACGCAGGAGATCCACATCTTGGTCCGCCAGCGGGCCGGGCCCAGCGTGCGGTCCGGGCGGTGGATGCAGCCGCGGTTGCCCATCAGCAGGCCGCGGGCCGGGTCGGAGACGATCTCGCCGGTGGGCAGGACGCGGTTCTGCAGCGGCGGTCGGAGGATCAGCTCATCCACGCCCGAATTATGGCCTCAGTCCGGCCCCGACGGCGAGTCGCCTCCCCGGTGGAGCCGGGTCCGGCCGGCCAGCAGCCCGAGCCAGGCCGCGGCCACGCCCACCGCGACCCCGATCACGGTGTCACCGAACCGCAGGACGGGCTGCTGCCAGGCATCGTGCGGGTTCAGCGAGGCGCTGACCATGACCACCGCCGTCGTGATGGCGGCGGTCATGGAGTCGCCCGGCCGGCCGATCAGCGCCGGGATCAGCGCGGTGACGCCGATCAACAGGGCCAGCCCCCACTGGTGGAACGGCAGCACCAGCAGGTAGGCCAGGCAGGCCACGAAGCTGACCAGCGTCGCCGCCATCCGGGACAGCGCCGCCTTGACACTCGCGTGGTAGCTGCTGCGCAGCACGAAGATGGTGGCGATCACGGCCCACAGCCCGCTCAGGATGCCGTCGGCCCGCGACGCCGAGTAGGCCTGAGTCCGGACCGTGGTAGCCAGCCAGTACGAGAGCCAGCAGGCCAGGGCCAGCAGCGTGCTCTCGGCGACCGCGATCTGCGTCCGAGCCCGCCGGGACTGTTCCATGCTCCAGAACTTAGCCCGGCGGGCAGGCTCGGTCCGTTAGGCGCGGGCGGGCCGGTCGGCGTCGGGTGCGGAGCGGCGGCCGGCGCGGATCGCGCGCACCAGCAGGACGCCGAGCACGATCGGAGGGATAAAGGTGACCGGCACGGCCAGGACCGAGCCGACCGAGGCGCCCCAGGCCAGCGTCACCAGCCAGGCGTAGGCCGGGATCGCGAACAGCAGCAGGACGCGCCGCCCCAGCATCGAGCGGCGCGCCACCGCCGCGACGGCCAGTACCAGGATCGCGGCGGCTACCACGGTCAGGACGAACCAGGTCGCCTGGCCCAGCCCCAGGCCGGCCCAGCCGACGTAGAGCGGATTCTTGGCGAGCCAGCCCGGCGCGGTCACGACGGTCCAGCCCCGGCGTGGACCGGGCGAGCCGAAACGAACGCCCCGGTCCGGCGGAAGTTGAGCAGGACCAAGGGCAGGGCCAGGCCGAGCCCGCCGAGGGCGTAGCCGAACAGGATCCAGGGGTTCCAGAAGAAGTAGCGGCCGAACATGGTGATCGAGGTCTCGGCAGCGAAATAGGCCAGGAAGGCCATCGGCGCCGCGACGCTGAAGGCCGCCAGCGCGTCGCTCCAGGCCCCGGCGGCGGGCTGCTCGGCCGGGCGCGGGCGCAGCCAGATGAGCAGGGCGCCCCACAGCAGGTTGGCCGCCTCGGAGATCCGGGGGCGCCGCTGCCCGTCCGGTGCGGCGGCCAGCAGCACGCCGAGCATCTCCTCGCGGTGGGCGGCCCGGTGCCCGGGCGGGTACCAGGCCAGCAGCCGCTGGTAGCGCCGGACCAGGATCTCGGAGTCGGGCTCCCAGGACTCGGTCACGACAGCCCTCCCGCCAGGCCGAGCCGCTGGGTGGCCACCGTCACGTTGGCGCGCAGCCGCTTGGTCTCGGCGGCCAGCACCGCGGTGCCGTCCGGGGTCAGCCGGTAGTAGCGGCGCAGCCGCCCGCCGACGATCTCCTCCCGGTCCTGCGCCACCAGCCCGTCGGAGGTGAGCCGGTCCAGCGCGGCGTACAGCGTCCCGGCCCGCAGCCGCAGCCGGCCGTCGGAGATCTCCTCGACGTCGGTCATGATGCCGTAGCCGTGCTGCGGCCCGGCGGCCAGTGCGGTAAGGATCAGGAACGTCGGTTCCTGCAGCGGTCTCTGACTCATGCCTCCGTTATATACCGATCACAGGTATATAGCAGCCGACGGTGCATCACCCCTCGGTCCGGTCGAGCAGCTCGTCGACCGGCCGGACCCCGGCGGTGCCCTGGCGCAGCCGCCACAGCAGGCCGCCGAAGTACCACAGCGCGGCCAGGGCGAGGCCGTAGCCGAGCACCTTGTCGGCGCCGTGGAACGGGCTGGGGAAGGACAAAACAATCATGATCAAAACGGTGTAGGCGAGCACGAAGCCGATCACCGGCCAGGCCCAGCGGCCGAGCGAGAAGGCGCCGGGGATGCTGTCGGTCGTCCGCCGCTTGATCGCGTAGGCCAGTGTGATCAGGAAGTAGATGATGTACGGGATGATCGCGGTCGCGCCGACCAGCGTGCCGAACGCGCTGGACTGGAGATAGCCGTAGACCATCACGCCCAGGTCGATGACGCCGAACACCAGCAGGGCCACGACCGGGGTCTGGCTGCGCGCGTTGATCTTCCGCAGCGCGCCGGAGAACGGCAGCATGTTGTCCCGCGACATCGAGTAGACCAGCCGGGCCTGGGCCCCCGAGCCGACGACCAGGATCGCGAACATCGAGAAGATCACGAACGCCACGAACACCTTGACCAGCCAGGACGGCAGCCAGTAGCCGGCGATGACGAGCAGCGGCAGCGGCGAGGACTCGACCGCCTTGAGGCTGGGGATGGCGACGGTGAAGCCGATCAGCGCGACCATGCCCAGCACGGCCGAGCCGGCCACCGCCCACAGCACGCCGCGCGGCACGCTGCGGACCGGGTTGACCGCGTCCTCCGACATGTCGGCGGCCAGCTCGAAGCCGACCAGCGTGAACGCGCCCAGCAGGCCGGCCAGCGCGAACGCGTACCAGGTCGGGTTGTGCAGGGTGGAGGTGGTGTTAGTCAGGATGCTGGCGCCGTACGGGGTCGGCTTGGCGTGCACGCCCCACAGCACGAACAGCAGCACGCCGAACACCACCGTGCCGATGATCTCGGTGAAGACGGCGACGTTGTTGACCCGCGCCGCGACCTGGATGCTGATCAGGTTGATCACCACCGGCAACAGCATCAAGATGATCGCCACCGTGAGCACCAGGCGCGGGCTGGGGCTGTTGTCGTTGAACTCGCTGAGCAGCAGCGGCGAGGCCACGCCGAGCATGATCGCGCCGCCGCCAACGGCCATGTAGAGCAGGCCGGCGAAGCCCACGAACCACCCGTAGCTGGAGTTCACCAGCCGGGCGCTCCACTGGTAGGCGTAGCCGGCCAGCGGGATCCGGGTCCCCAGCTCGGCCACGACCAGGGCGATCATCATGTTGCCGACGCCGACGATGGGCCAGGTCCAGATGGAGGCCGGCCCCCAGTAGGACAGGCCGAAGGCGTAGTTCAGGAAGATGCCGGTGGTGATCGAGATGATCGAGAACGCGATGGCGAACATCGAGAAGAACCGCAGCGAACGCCGCAGCTCGGGCCGGTATCCGGCCCGCTCCACGATCGCCTGCGCGGAGTCGGCCGCCAGCCCGGCCGTGAGGGTGGGGGACGCTGGGGGGTTGGGCTCGGCTGACGTACTGGACATGCTGACCCTCCACTCATATCGATAACCTGCTGAGCCGCTTGCGGACCGCCGCGAACGCCTGGTCGGTCGCCTCCAGCACCAGGGCCAGGTCGGTGCCGGTCATGGCGGCGGACACGAACCAGTTGTGCCGGGGGTGGAGATAGGCGCCGCCGCGCATGGCCCTGGCCGCGAACACGCTGGCCAGCTCGTGATCGGTGTCGCCGTCGAAGGTGAGGTAGGGCATGGCGGGCGGGCCGGTGTAGCTGACGGGCAGGTCCCAGGCCTGCGCCTGGGCCACGATGCCCTCGCGCAGCGCGGTGCCCATGCGGTCCATCCCGGCGATGGCGTCCTCGTCGCGCAGCGCGCCGATGGTGGCCACGGCCGCCGCCATGGGCACGGCCGCGAACCAGAACGAGCCGGTCACATACACATTCCTGGCCCCGTCGCGGAACGCGTCCCGGCCCAGCACGGCGGCCAGGGCCCGGCCGTTGGCGATGGCCTTGCTCCAGGCCGACAGGTCGGGGTCGACGCCGACCGGCTCCCAGCTCGACCCGAGGTGCAGCCGGAACCCGCAGCGCACGTCGTCCAGGATCAGCGCGGCCCCGGTGGCGTCGCACAGCTCGCGCAGGCCGCGGGCGAAGGCCGGGTCGACCAGTTCCTGGTCGTAGCCCGCGTCGTGCCGGAACGGGCTGACCAGGATGCCGGCCAGGTCCTCGCCCGCCTCGGCCGCCGCCTGCTGGGCGCTGGCCAGGTCGTTGTAGGTGTAGTAGCCCAGGTTGACGTGGTCCGCCTCGGTGGTGCCGGCCGGCCGCGGCGTGCACCAGGGCGCCGAGCCATGGTAGGCGCCGGTGGCGACCAGGATCTTGCGCCGGCCGGTCTGGGCCCTGGCGATGGTGCAGCAGGTGGTGGTGGCGTCGGTGCCGTTCTTGGCCAGCATGGCCCAGTCCGCGTGCCGGACGGTGCGCACCAGCAGCTCGGCCAGCTCGACCATGACCGGGGCGGGCCCGTTCTGGCAGTCGCCCAGCGCCGCCTGAGCCGCGGCCGCCGCCTCGACGACGGGGTGCTGATGCCCGAGCACCACCGGGCCGTAGCTGCACATGAGGTCGACGTACTCGTTGCCGTCCACGTCCCACAGCCGCGCGCCCCGGCCACTGCGGAGGAACTGGGGGTACTCCGGGGGCAGCGGGCCGGCCGCCTGATGGCCGTACATGCCGCCGGGAATCACCGCCCTGGCCCGCTGCCGCAGGCGGCTGTCCGCCGAACGAGGCCGGTCGTCGCTGACCGCGGCCGGGACTTGCTGCTCAGTCATGTGCGTGTCCTTCACTCATACGGGAGCCGGCCAGCGCGGCGAGCCGGCCCGCAACCTCGGGCCGGGCCTGCCGCAGGAAGTCCAGGACCTGGCCCAGGCTCTCGATGCCGGCGTCGGAGCCCAGCCCGGTGGCGACCAGCGAGCCGCAGGCGATGCCGAGCCAGGCGGCGTCGGCCGGGGCCGCGCCCAGCAGCAGGCCGGCCAGCATTCCGGCCGTGAAGCCGTCCCCGCAGCCGGTGGTGTCCACCACCTCGACGGGCAGCGCGGGCAGCGCCGCCGGCGGGCCGCCACCGCGCCAGGCGACCAGGCAGCCGGCGGCGCCCAGGGTCACCGCCACCCCGCCCGTGCCCAGGGCCAGGATGTCGGCGATGGCGGTCCGCGGGTCATCGCGGCCGGTGAGCGCCATGAGCTGGTCGGCGTTGGGCAGGAACCAGTCGGCGGCGGCCAGCACCCCGGCGATCCGCTCCAGGTCCCGTGGCCGGCCGGGATACAGCACGTCGGTGACGACCAGCGCCCCGCTGGCCCTGGCCGCGGCCGCCACCTCGGCCAGCCCGTCGCTGGCCAGCGGGCCCAGCGCGTCGGGGGCGCCGATGAGCAGCGCGCGGCTGGCCCGGACCCGGTCCAGGTCGATGTCGGCCAGCTCGAGCAGCGGCGTCGCGCCCGGCACGTGCAGCGCGGGGCGCTCGCCGTTGCCGCGGATGGGCAGGATGGTGGCCGAGGTCTGCACGCCGGGCTTGCGGGCCAGCCCGCTGGTGTCCACGCCGTGGCGGGCCATGGCCGCCGTCACCACGTCGCCGATGAGGTCGTCGCCCAGCGCGCCCACGGCCGCCACCCGCCCCGAGCTTGGCCAGGTCGACCGCGGTGCCCGCGGCCGTGCCCGCCGCCGTGGCCCGGATCTCGGTCAGCCGGGTACTGCTCTGGCCGGGCGGGATGGCCTCCACCGGCCGGCCGAGCACATCCAGGATGTGCGCGCCCAGCGCCACCACCGGCCCGAGCGGCCACTCCCCCCGGCCGGCGGTCATGTCCGGGACTCGCCGTAGCGGCGCCGCCGGGCCTCGGCGGTGACCTCGGCCAGCTCGGCCTCGGACAGGATGCTGGGCTCGGGCCCGTAGCTCAGGGCCAGCCGGTAGGTGCGGGCCAGCCACTCCAGCAGCAGGGCCCGGTCGTAGGCCTGGGTCAGCCCGCGGCCGTGGGTGATCGCGCCGTGATTGCGCAGGATCGCCGCGCTGCGCCCGGCCATGGCCGCCACGGCCGCCGCCGCGAGCCCCTCGGACCCGAAGCGGGCATAGCGCGCCACCCGGACCGGGCCGCCCAGGCCGGTGATCGCGTAGTGGATGGCCGGCAGCTCGTCGCGGGCCGCCGACAGCGCGATGACCTCGGACGAGTGGGTGTGCGCCACCGCGGTGGCGCCGGTGGCCGCGTAGATGGCCAGGTGCATCGGGGTCTCCGAGGACGGCGTCTGCGGCGCGTCCAGCTCGGTGCCGTCGGTGCCGACCAGGCAGATGTCCTCGGGCCGCAGCAGGTGGTAGCCGATCCCCGACGGGGTGATGGCGACCACGTCGCCGACGCGCACGCTCAGATTGCCTGCGCTGCCGACGGCCAGCCCGTCGTCAAGCAAGCGGGAGCTGTAGCCGACGAGCTCGGCCCGGGCCGCGGTCAGCTCCGCGGATCTCAGCTCGCCGGGTTCGGGACGATACACTACCTACGGATGTTAGACGGACGTCCGGTAAAAAAACAGGTGTGATAAGGGTTACGGGAGAGATGCCCAAGATCGTCGACTGGGACGCCCGGCGCGACGAGATCCTGTCCGCGACCTGGCGGGTGATCGCGCGCGACGGCATCGCCAGGGCCACCATCAGCGCCATCGCGCGTGAGGCGAAGTGCTCGCGCGGCATCCTGGCCCACTACTTCGACGACAAGGCCGACATCCTCGGCTCGGCCCTGGTCATGTCGCACCGCCGGGTGGTGGCCCGGATGGACGCCAGCGTGGCCGGCCTGACCGGGCTGGAGGCGCTGCGCGCCCTCCTGATGGAGGCGCTGCCGCTGGACGCGGAGCGCGACCTGGAGGCCCAGATCGAGATCAGCTTCTGGAGCCGGGCCCTGGGCAACCCGTCGCTGCGCCGGCTCCAGCACGCGGAGTTCGACCGCTTCTCGGCCCGGCTGCGGGCTCACCTGGCCGAGGCCGAGAAGCTGGGCGAGCTGCGCGCGGGCGCGGACCTCGACCTGATGGCCCACCAGCTCCTGGTGCTGATCGACGGGCTCAGCGCCGAGCGGGTGCTCTACCCCGACCGGGTCAGCCCCGATCGCCAGCGCCGGCTGCTCGGCGAGCTGCTCGGCAGCTTCCGCGCCTGATCGCCCACGGTGGCGCCGGCCATACTGAAGGCGTGGTAACTGACGCGCCCATCTTCACGTCCCGGCTGGCCGGACGGCAGCTGCTGGACAGCGACGAGCTGCCGGTTGGCCGCATCCAGGACGTGGTCATCCTGCCCACCGCCGCCGGCGAGCCGCCGTGGGTGCTGGGCCTGGTGGTCACGCTGCAACGGCGGCAGATCTTCGTCAACATGGGCCGCCTGGCCGAGATCTCGATCGAGGGCGCCCACCTGCGCAGCGGCACCGTGGACCTGCGGCGGTTCGCGCGCCGCTCGGGCGAGATGCTGGCCTCGGAGCTCTACGGGCAGGCCGCGGGCGACTCCATGGTGCTGGACGTGGGCATCAGCGGGTCCAGGGACCGGCGCGGCTGGGAGGTGTCGGTGGTGGCCCTGGGCCAGCGCCGGGGCCTGCGCCGCCAGGCCACCTCGGTGGTGCCGTGGGACAAGTATCCCGACCTGTTCAAGGCGGGCGAGCTGGCCGAGCAGCTGGTTCAGCTGCGCGAGCTGCACCCCAGGGACCTGGCCAGCGCGGTGCTGGCCCTGTCGCCCACCCGCAAGGTCCAGCTGGCGTCGGCGCTGCAGGACTCCGAGCTGGCCGACGTGCTGGAGGAGATGACCGAGCAGGACCAGATCCGCTTCCTGGCCGGGCTGGGCGTGGAGCGGGTGGCCGACGTGATCGAGGAGATGGAGCCGGACGACGCGGCCGACCTGCTGGCCGAGATGCCGGCCGAGGAGCGCGAGTACCTGCTGGCCGAGATGGAGAACGTCCAGGCCGCGGACCTGCGCCGGCTGCTGCGCTACGGGGCGGCGACGGCGGGCGGCCTGATGACCTCGCAGCCGCTGATCGTGCCGCCGGACGCCTCGGTGGCCGAGGTGCTGGCCGAGATGCGGGCCCCCGAGGTGCCGATGACCGCGGCCGTGCAGGTGTACGTGTGCGAGCCGCCGACCATCACGCCGACCGGCCGGTACCTGGGCAGCTGCGGGTTCCAGCGGCTGCTGCGTCAGCCGCCGGGCGACCCGGTGGCCGACTGCATCGAGGAGAGCACCTTCGTCCGGCCCGAGCTGCCCGACCATCAGGTCGCGGTGCGGATGGCTTCCTATGACCTGGTCGGGGTGGCGGTCTGCGACCCGGAGGGTCACCTGCTCGGCGCGATCACCGTAGACGACGTACTCGACCGCCTGCTGCCCGCGGACTGGCGGCGAGGGGAGGCTGCCGGATGAAGATGTCACTGACGCCGCGGATCCTGGCCGACAGGAGTGACCTGTCGACGCCGCGCGGCAGCCCGTCGCGGCTGAGCTCGCGGTATGACGCGGACGCGTTCGGGAAGTTCGCCGAGGCCCTGGCCCGGCTCATGGGCACCGGCAAATTCCTGGCCGGGCAGTCGGTGTTCATCGTGATCTGGATCGCGCTGAACACGGTGGGGTTCGTCAGTTCCTGGGACCCGTACCCGTTCATCCTGCTCAACCTGGCCTTCTCGACCCAGGCCGCGTACGCGGCGCCGCTGATCCTGCTGGCCCAGAACCGCCAGGACGACCGGGACCGGGCCAGCATCGAGCGGGACCGGGACGTGGCCGCCAGGACCCAGGCCGACACCGAGTTCCTGGCCAGGGAACTGGCCTCGGTCCGGCTGGCGCTGGCCGACGTCGCCACGCACGCCGACCTCAGCGACCGGATGGACCAGCTGGAGAAGCTGATCACCGACCGCCTTCCCGCGGGCTGAGGCGGGCGAGCGGGTGGCGAGCGTGTCCACGCACGTGCTCGACAACGCGCGGGGGCGGCCCGCGGCCGGGGTGCCGGTGGCACTGTTCCGGGTCAGCAAGGCGGGCCTGGCCGCGCAGGTGGCCGCGGCGGTCACCGACGCCGACGGGCGGGTCGGGCGGCTGGGCGAGCCGGACCTGCCCGCCGGGACCTACCGGCTGGTGTTCGACACGGCGGCGTACTTCGCGGCCAGCGGCCAGCGCGCCTTCTACCCGGAGGTGGCGGTCAGCTTCGCCGCCACCGAGCCGGACGGCCACTACCACGTGCCCCTGCTGCTCAGCCCGTTCGCTTACTCGACCTACCGAGGGAGCTAGCCATGGGAATCGTCCTGGGCGCCAACCAGTACGGCAAGGCCGAGGTGCGGCTGGTCCGGCTGCTGCGGGACACGCCCCGGCACCAGATACAGGACCTGTCGGTGTCGACGGCGCTGCGCGGCGACTTCGCCGCCGCGCACCTGACCGGAGACCAGGCCCACGTGCTGCCCACCGACTCCCAGAAGAACACGGTGTACGCGTTCGCCCGGCAGCAGCCGCCCGGCCAGATCGAGGACTTCGCGCTCCGGCTGGCCCGGCACTTCACCGCCGATATCCCGACGGTGACCGGGGCCAGGGTGGAGATCGAGGAGTACGCCTGGGACCGCATCGAGGCCGACGGCCGGCCCCACGACCACGCGTTCGCCCGGCGCGGCCAGGAGGTCAGGACCACGGTGGTGACCGTGGACGGGACCGGCGACGCCGAGCGGGCCTGGGTCGTATCGGGGATCAAGGACCTGGTCGTGCTCAAGTCGACCGGCTCGGAGTTCCGCGGCTTCTACACCGACCAGTACACGACGCTGGCGCAGACTGATGACCGGATTCTGGCCACCCAGCTGGTGGCCCGGTGGCGGTACGCGGCTCCGCGCGGCGACTGGGCCGCCTCCCGCGCGGGCATCAGGTCGGCGCTGCTGACCGCGTTCGCGGACACCCACAGCCTGGCCCTGCAGCAGACCCTGCAGGCCATGGGCACGGCCGCGCTGACCGCGCACCCCGAGCTGGCCGAGATCCGGTTCTCCGCGCCCAACAAGCACCACTTCCTGGTCGACCTGGCCCCGTTCGGCCTGGACAATCCCGGCCAGGTGTTCTACGCCGCCGACCGGCCCTACGGGCTCATCGAGGCCGCGGTGACTCGCGACGACGCGCCCGAGCCGGGCCTGGCCTGGTACAGCGGTCTGGGTGCATGATGAAAGTCACAGCGCGGGGTTTCTACGCGGGTTTCTACGCGGGTTTATACGCGGGGAGATGAGTCCGATGAGCGCCTACTCGCCGATCAGCCCGTGGTCGCGGCTGCCCGACTCGCCGCCCGGTCCCAGGTCGTCGAGCGGGATCGACACCGGAGTGCGGATCGGCCCGCAGTTCCAGCGGTCGCCCGGCTCGCCGGGCCAGCTGTCTAACCTGGATCGTTGCAACTGGTGCGGGATGCCCCGGTCCAGCCACGGCATTAACTGGACCTGCCCGGCCGGGGACGCCAGCCGCGGCACGCGCTTCGTGACCTTCGTCTGCGTGGCCGGCGTGCTGGCCCTGATGGGCATCGGGCTCCTCGCCGCGACCAGCCAGACGTCCTCCTCGGTCGGCTCGGTGGGAGCCGCGGTGCTGCTGTCCGGCCTGGTCCTGCTGATCTGCACCGGGACGATCATCGGCCGGCGCAACTAGGTGAGATAGGTGACCGCCCCGGCCGCGCGCTCGCTGCCCGCCGCCGACCACGTCGCGCAGCGGCTGGTCGAGGACGGCTACATCCTCGTGCCGGACCTGATGAGCCCGGCCGACGTGGCCGCTGCCCGCGCCGACCTGCACCGGGTGCTGACCGCCACGCCGACCGGGCGCAACGCCTTCGAGGGCCGGGCCACGCAGCGGATCTACGCGCTGTTCGCCAAGACGCGGACGTTTGACCAGGCGGCGATCGACCCGCTGCTGCTCGGCGTGCTGGACCGGGTGCTCGGCCACTATCAGCTCAGCGCCCCGACCGGCATCCGCATCGGGCCCGGCGAGCAGGCCCAGATCCTGCACCGCGACGACGCGGTCTACCCGCTGCCCCAGCCCGCCCCGCCGGTCGTGGTCAACACCATGTGGCCGCTGGATGAGTTCACCGAGGCCAACGGGGCGACCCGGTTCATCCAAGGCAGCCACCGCTGGGCGCCGGGGCGCCAGCCGACGGCGGACGATCCGGTGCGGATCGCCACCATGAGCGCGGGGTCGGTTTTGTTCTACCTGGGCAGCCTGTGGCACGGCGGCGGGGCCAACACGACCGGCGCGCCGCGGCTGGGGGTGATCCTGGAGTACGCGGCGGCATGGCTGCGACCGCAGGAGAACCAGTGCCTGGCCGTGCCCCGCGCGGTGGTGCGCGAGCTGCCGGAGCGGCTCCAGGAACTGCTGGGCTACAACATCTACCCGCCGTTCCTGGGCTACGTGGACGGCGTGCACCCGCGCAAGGCGCTGGCCGCCGACGAGTAGCGGGTCAGGCTGCGCCCACCCCAGGGACGGGGCGGCCGTCCTCGAGATAGACCAGGCCCCGGCCGCGGCTGACCGCCCGCACCCGGCGCCGGATGGGCCGCCGCAGCAGCTCAAGCGCCTCGGTCATCGGCACCAGGCGATGCGCGCAGATCTCCTCGGGCTGGACCACGATCGTGGCCAGAACCTGGTCGTCGAGCGCGCCGCAGTCGAACAGGTACCTGATGCCGCCGCGCCGGCCCGGCCGCGGCGTCCGGAAGTCCATGACGGCCAGGCGGCCGGCGCTCACCTCGATGCCGCATTCCTCCAGCACCTCGCGGCGACAGGCCTGCCACGGCGACTCGCCGTCGGCCTCCATCACCCCGCCGGGGATGGTCCACCCGGACTTGTAGGTCGGCCGCAGGATCAGCAGCCGGCCGGCCTGGTCAAAGATCAGCGCGCCGGCCGAGACCGGGATGGCCGGGTCCTGCTCGCCGGCCCACGCGGCGCTCAGCTCCCCCGCTCTCCCCTGGCCGGTGTCCGCCCCGCCGCTCCCGCTGACCATGCCCGCCACCGTGAACCTCCCCTGGCCCTATGCCATTGTTAATCCGCCGGATCTTTCCCGGCCTCAGCCCGCGCACCGCCAGGAGGATGCCCCATGCAGCACTACGTCCGGCCGGACGGGCTGCCGCCAGTGGCCGGCTACAGCCACGCCGTGGCCGCCTCGGGGCGGCTGGTGGTCATATCGGGCCAGGTACCCGCCGACCGCGACGGCATGCCGGTCGGCGCGGACGACCCGGCGGCGCAGGTGCGGCAGGTGTTCGAGAACCTGACCGCGGCGCTGGCGGCGGCCGGGGCGCGAATGGACCAGGTGGTGAAGCTGACGGTGTACCTGACCGACCTGGCCGACCTCCCGGTGTTCCGCCGCGTGCGCGATGAGTACATCACGCTCGACCTCCCGCCGGCCAGCTCCTTGGTGCAGGTCAGCGGCCTGGTCCGGCCGGAGTTCCGGATCGAGGTGGACGCGCTAGCCGTGACCTGAGCCCAGCAGCCGGGGCAGGAACACGGCCGCGGCCACGCCGACGGCCGACGCCGACGCCAGCAACACGGCCCCGGCGGCCATGTCCTTGGCCGCCTTGGCCAGCGGATGGTACTGCTCGGTGCACAGGTCGGTCAGGGTCTCGACCACGGTGTTCAGGGTCTCGGCGGTCAGCACCAGGCCGATGGCCAGGGCCAGGCAGGCCCAGTCGGTGGCGGTGACCTGCTCGATCAGGCCGCCGGCCACGACCAGGGCGGCGGCGAGCAGGTGCACCTTCATGTTCCGCTGCGTCGCCACCGCGCTCCAGATGCCCTGGCCGGCGAAGGAGAAGCCGCGCAGGAAGTTCATGACGGCGGGTGGTCGAGGCGGGCGGCCAGCCGGGCCCGGACGCCGGGCCACTCCCCGGCCAGCACGCTGAACACGACCGAGTCGCGGAAGGTGCCGTCCTCGCGCTTCACGTGCCGGCGCAGCACGCCCTCGCGCTGGGCGCCGAGCTTGGCGATGGCGGCCTGGGAGCGCTCGTTGAGCCGGTCGGTCTGGATCTTGACCCGGCCGTATCCGCAGTCGTCGAAGCAGTGCCCGAGCAGCAGCAGCTTGGCCTCAGGGTTGACCTGGGTCCCCCACCAGCGTGATCCGTAGAGGGTCGAGCCGAGGTGGATGCGCTCGTTGCGGACGTCGGCCTCGAGCAGGGAGGACGTACCGACCAGGGTGCCGGCCGGGCCGAGGTCACTGTCGGCGGCCAGCCTGATGGCGTAGGCGGTGCGGCCGCGGCCGGTGCCGTCGGCCTGGCCCTGCCCGGCCAGGAACACGGTGGCGGCCAGGTCGCGGGCATCGGCGGGCGAGGCCGGGCGGCGGTGCATGACGTAGCCCTGCTCGTACACGGCCGGGTCGCTGAGCAGCGGGTACATCTCGTCAAGGTCGGCTTCGCCGAGCAGGTCGAGCCGGACCCAGCGCCCGGTAAGCGGCTTGCCGTCGGGAATGGTGATGGTCTGCACGCCCCCACAGTAGTGAGCCGGGTCAGGGCTGGGCTTAGTGAGCCGGGTGCGCTTGGCGGGCAGGGTGAGGCGGGACCGCGGAACCGCGGAACGACGTGGTTGTTGCTCTCACGTCGCTGCAGCGCAGTGAGAGCAACAACCACGTCGTTGGCCTGGCTTCCGGCCAGGCCACAACCTGGAATCTGTTCAGCCGCATGATGGGGTGCCGGGGGTGGCAGGGGCTGCCGAGCGGCATGTTACTGCCGGTACGACGGGCGAGCGGGGTCAGCGCACCGGGCCGGGCTGGGCGGGGGCCCGGGCGGCGGGGAGGGCGGGGGTGCGGGCGAACTCGACGTCGGGCAGGGCGACCTCGCGGCCGTCGTCGGCGACGAAGCCGACATGTACCGGGGCGCCGGTCTCGCGCTGGCGGCGCTCGATGGTCGGGCCGCTGGGCCGGGGCAGGTAACGGTCGCCCCATTGCTGCAGCGCGCCCAGCACCACGGCCAGGTCGTGCCCGGCCGGGGTGAGCCGGTAGGCGTGCCGGGTACGGCTGCCGGGCTCGCGGTACGGCTCGCGGGTCAGCACGCCGTGCTCGACCAGCTTGGCCAGGCGGTCGCTGAGCACGTCGGGGGCGATGCCCAGGACGTCGCGGAACTCGGCGAAGCGGGTCCGCCCGGACAGCGCCTCGCGCAGGACCAGGAAGGTCCACCGCTCGCCGACGACGCACAGCGTGCGCTCGATCGAGCAGCTCGGATCGTCGTTCATGGCCCCAGTCTACACCTGAGTTGCCTTTTCAAACTCAGCAAGCTAAGTTGACTTTACCTACTCAGAGTCCACGGAGGCTTGTCATGCAGATCGAAGGAAGCACCGCCCTGGTCACCGGCGCTAACCGCGGCCTGGGCCGCCGCTTCGCCGAAGAGCTCGTCGCCCGCGGGGCCAAGGTCTACGGGGCGGCGCGCAATCCGGCCGCCGTCACCGTGCCGGGCGTGATCCCGGTAACGCTGGACATCACCGACCCGGCCTCGGTGGCGGCGGCCGCGGACGCCACCGGCGACGTGACGCTGCTGATCAACAACGCGGGCTCGTCCACCGGCGCGGGGCTGATCGACGGCCCGCTAGCGGACATCGAGCTGGAGATGAACACGCACTTCTTCGGCACGCTGGCGGTGGTCCGGGCGTTCGCGCCGCAGCTGGCGGCGGGCGGCGGTGGCGCGGTGCTGAACGTGCTGTCGGTGCTGTCGTGGGTCAGCCTGCCGACCAGCGGGGCCTACAGCGCGGCCAAGTCGGCGCAGTGGGCGCTGACCAACGCGCTGCGGCTCCAGCTGGCCGAGCAGGGCACGCAGGTGACGGCGCTGCACGTCGGCTACATGGACACCGACATGGCCCGCCACGTGACCAGCCCCAAGTCCGACCCGGCCGTGGTGGCCAGGCTGGCCCTGGACGGGCTGGCGGCGGGCCAGCCGGAGGTGCTGGCCGACGACCTCAGCCGTCAGGTCCAGCAGGGCCTGGCCGGCGGCGTCGCCGCGCTGTATCCCCAGCTCGCGGGCGCTACCAGCCGGTGAGCTGCAGCGGGGTGGCGTTGTTCTGCGGATAGGTGGCCACGGGGACCAGCTCGGCCCCGCGGACCCGCTCGATGCGGATGGCCCAGCCACCGGGGTGGTGGAGCCGCGCGCACGGTGGGCCGTTGCCGTAGCCGGTGTCGGCCTGGATCAGGACCTGCCGGGCGGCGGGGTCGGCGAAGACGCGGATGCCGTCGATGCAGGCGGGCAGCTGCCACCGGGCGACCGGGCGGCCGGCGGCGGACAGCCGGACCAGGGTGCGCGGCGACAGGCCGGGGTCCAGGCGGTTGCAGCCGAGCACGGCCGTCAGGCCCGCCGTGACCCAGGTCGCGGTGACGTACCCGCAGTGGCGCGGCGGCCGGAGCCAGCGCGCGGCGGCGAAGTCAGGGCGCGCCGACGGCATGATCACGATGGGGTTGTCACGGCCGGCGTAGACGGCCGTGATGCGCCGGCCGTCCGGGCTCCAGGCCGGGTTGCCCAGCGGGTTGCCGGGGCTGCCGGTGCCGGTGCGCACCGTGGCCCCGGTGGCCAGGGTGACCACGGCCAGCGTGCCGGGCAGAAACTGAACCGGGCCGCCGGGGTTCATGATCGTGCGGACGGGCCGGGCGGGCTGGCGGGCGGCCTGGCACTCGTGCCGCCGCTGGCCGGCGGGATAGGTGAGGTAGGCCAGCCGGCGGCCGTCCGGGCTGAGCGAGACGTCGCTGGCCGACTCGGGCAGGGTCCTGATCAGCGTGCGACGGCCAGTCGCGGGATCGATGCGCAAGACGCTGGCCCGGCAGCCGAAGTCGGCTACCGCGATGACCGAGCCGTCTGGGGCCATGATCGCCTCGACGTTGCCCAGGCTGCGGAGCAGGGTCCGCCCGGTCACCCGGCCGTTGTCGAATGAGCGCAGCTGCACCGTGCTGACCGGGTAACGGACGATGTACAGGACCCCCGGGCCGTGGCCGGGGCGGGTGATCATCGGCGAGGTGACGACGGTCAGGTAGGTGCGGGCGGTGCGGGCGGCCGGGGCCGGGGCGTGGTGGCGGGCGGCGGTGGTGCGGGCCGGGGCCGGGCTCGCGCCGCAGGCCGCGAGCGTCGCGGCGACGCTGGCGGCCAGGGCGGCGGCGAGCCAGCGGTAAGGCTGGGTGCTGCTCATGTCCCTGAGACGCGCGCCCGTGCGCCGGCGGTTCCCCGGCCGCGGACGCCGCGTAAACCCGGTCGACTCAGGGTGGCCGGCCGCGTTCAATGGCTGGGTGCGCATCGTGCCCATGACCGCGGCCTACGCCGCCGACATCGCGACCTGGCGCTACCCGGCGCCGTACGACTGTTACGACATGACCGGCACCGACCCGTCGTTCCTCACCGACCCGGCCAGCGGGTTCTTCGCGCTGGTGGACGACGAGGGGCTGATCGGGTTCCGCTCGTTCGGCCCCGACGGCCGGGTGCCGGGCGGGGCCTACGACGACTCGGCGCTGGACACCGGCGGCGGGCTGCGGCCGGAGCTGACCGGGCAGGGGCTGGGCCGGGAGGCCATCGGGGCGGGCCTGGAGTTCGGCCGGGAGCGGTTCGCGCCGCCGGCCTTCCGGGTCACCGTCGCCTCGTTCAACGTCCGGGCCCAGCGGGTGATCGCGGCGCTCGGGTTCCGGCCCGCCGGCCGGTTCGCGGCCACCACCAACGGCTGGAACTACGAGGTGCTGGTCCGGCCCGAGTCCTGAGCCTGGTGTCCTGCGCCGGCGGACCCGGCGGGGTCAGTCGGAGAACAGGTGGCGGAAGTAGTACTCGGGCTCGGCCATGAACTGCCGCCAGGCGCCGGTCAGGTGCAGGTCGTCCCAGCGGGCCGGGCGGATGCCCCAGTCCCCCAGCTCCAGGATGCGGGCGCCGGGCACGGCGGCCACCACCGGCGAGTGGGTGGCCACGACGGCCTGGGAGCCCGCCTGGGCCAGGTCGTGCAGCAGCGCGACCAGCCCGAGGCAGGAGGTGAACGACAGCGGGCGTCGGGCTCGCGCTCGACCCTGAGGTGACGGCCGATGCCGGGCTCGCTGTCCCTGGTCCGGAACCGGGCCTTACCCGAGCCGCCCTGCGGGTTGAGCCCGCACGCCTCGGCCAGCAGCTCCACGACGGTGGACTTGCCCGAGCCGTTCTCGCCGACCAGGACGGTCAGGCCGGGCGTCAGCTCCAGGCCCTCGGCCAGGATCTGCTCCACGGCCGGGACGGTCGCGGGCCACCGGGTGGTGTCGATGCCGGCGTCGGGGTTGGACCGGACCCACCGGATCATGCGGGTGTCGGTCTCCCACCCTGAGGCGCCCACGGCCCCATAATGCCGCCCGCCACGGACATTACGGGACCCCGGGGAACCGGACGGGCACCGGGCGCGTCCAAGTGGTGCGTGATCCCCTCGCGATGACGACCGCTGCCGCGCCGGCGGCGGGTGCGTATTCCTCCACGCTCCCGCCGCCGGCCGGCAGCGGTCATCGGGGGCACGTAGAGCAGAAGGCTCCGGGACCTGTCCTGCGGAGGAAACAGGCCCCGGAGCCTTCTGTGGTTCCGGTCCGCGGCCCTTGCCGTTGAACCGGCCGTCCCGGCTCCATAATGGTCGGATACCCGACTAACCGGGCATCGCGACACGCCGTAACCAGGTAGAGCGTTCATTCCGGTTTCTTGCGGTCACGCCGGGTTACCTTAGGCATGTGATCGAAAACGCCCAGGATCACGCCGGCAGCCTGCTGTGCCGCCTCCTGGTTTTTCATCCCGAGGTCGTTGACATCAGGATCCTCGGCCAGACCGACATGCCCGGCGGGATCATCTCCTACTCACTCGGCGTCATACTGCCGGGTGGCCGGGAGCTTTACATCGACGTGGAGGATGCACCCAGCGTAGTGGGCGCATCCTCCACCAGGCGTGCCGACACGCCGCGTTAGCGGCCCGCCCACGCCCCGTAGAAGACGTTGCCGGCCGGCCGGCCGGAGCCGGACCAGCCGGCCGTGATCGATCCAGCCGTTGTCGTCCGCCCTGGTCGTGCCGACGTCGAAGAGCACGTACCGGCCCGAGGGATCGGCGCTGACGAACTGGTAGGAGAAGCCGTTACCGGTCTTCATCCGGAAGAGCCGGCTGGTCCGCCTGCCGGTGGCGGCCGATACCCGGTCCACCGCCACCAAGCCGCCGTTGATCCGCGCGCCCCGGACTCCCCTTGAGGCACTTGGACGACCCGAAGGCGACCAGCTCCCGGCCGTTGCCGGTCAGCGCGAGCTGGAAGACCCGCAGCCGGATCATGCCCGGCCAGCAAGGCCCGTCAGGCGGCCACCGACTCCGAGTCCGGCTCCGGCCGCGGCCCGCCCCGGCGGATGATCGTCGAGGCCGCGTCGGCGTCGTGAATGGTCAGCGCGACCACCGCCGCCACCGCCGCCACCCCGGCCGCGACCAGGAACGCCACGTGGTAGGCGGCCAGGTCGGGCGTCACGCGGCCCGCCACCGTCCGGGTCGCGCCGACGGCCACCACCGCCGTCGTGAGCACGGCCACGCCCGCTGCGCTGCCTAGCTGGCGGCCCACGTTGAACATGGTCGAGGCCCGCCCGGTGGCTTCCGGCGAGATGGTGGCGAACGCCGCCGCCTGGGCCGGCACGAACACCTGGGCCATGCCCACGCCGAGCGTGAACATCAGCAGCCGCATCCACCACAGGCTCGTCTGCGCGCCGACCAGGCTCATCAGCGCGATCGAGGCCGTCACGCCGACCAGCCCGAAGACGATGTTGCGGCGCGGCCCGAGTCCCGGGTACAGCCACCGGCTGGCCACCTGCGCGCCCGCCATCACGCCGAACGCCTCAGGGAACGTGCTCAGCCCCGAGCCCAGTGCCGACAGCCCGCGGCCGTCCTGGAAGTACAGCGAGACCACGTACAGCGTGCCGATGAACGCCGCCGCCGACAGCAGCATCACCCCGTTGCAGGACCGGAACAGCCGGTCGCCGAGCAGCCGCAGGTCGATCAGCGGCCGCGGACGCCGCAGCTCGGCCAGCACCAGCAGCCCCAGCAGCACCGCTCCGGCGCTGATCGTGCCTAGCACCACGGCCGAGGCCCAGCCCCGGATCGGCCCCTCTGACACCCCGTACATCAGCAGCCCCAGGCTCGCCCCGGCCAGCACGAACCCCAGCGCGTCGAACCGCCCCGGCGCCAGGGTGTTGCCGCCGGCCAGGAACAGCAGTCCGAAGGCCAGCGTGACCGCCCCCAATGGCACGTTCACGTAGAACACCCAGCGCCAGGTCAGCTCGGTGACCAGCAGCCCGCCCAGCACCGGCCCCAGCGCCGGGGCCAGCGTGGTGGGCACGGTCAGGATGGCCGACGCGCGGATCCGCTCGGCCGGCGGGAAGGCCCGGAACAGCATGGCCAGGCCGACCGGCGCCATCAGCCCGCCGCCCACGCCCTGCAGCACGCGGAAGACCTCCAGCTCGGTCAGCGAGCTGGCCAGCCCGCACAGCGCCGACGCCACCGTGAACAGCACGATCGCGGTCAGCAGCACGCGCTTGCCGCCGAACCGGTCGCCCAGCCAGCCCGACACCGAGATGAACACGGCCAGGCTGACCAGGAAGTAGATCGACACCCCCGCCACCGACGTGGACGGGACGTGGAAGTTGCGGCCGATGGTGGGCAGGGCCACGTTGACGATGGTCGAGTCCATGATCGTCATGAACATCGCCGCCACGTACACCACGCTGACGGCGACCTTCTGACTTACCCGACCGGTCATGAGCTGCTCAGGCCACCGGCGGGATGATCGCCTCGATCAGGTGCGGGCCCGGCTCACCGTAGCCCCAGGCCAGCGCCTCGGCCAGCTCCTCCGCCGTGGTCACCAGGACCGACGGCACCCCGAGCCCGGCGCTGATCTGCGCGAAGCCCGGCGTCGGGCCGGACAGGTCCAGCATCCGGGCCGCCCGCTCCCCGGCCTGACCCGCGTTGGTGCGGGCCAGCTCCAGGCGCAGGACCGCGTAGGCCGAGTTGTTGAGCAGCACCGTGGTCACGTTGAGCTGCTCGCGAGCCTGGGTCCACAGCGCCTGGATGGTGTACAGCGCGCTGCCGTCGGCCTCCAGCGCCAGCACCGGCCGGTCCGGCGCCGCCACCGCCGCGCCGGTGGCGGCGGGCAGCCCCTGGCCGATGGCGCCCCCGGTCAGCGTGAGCAGGCTGTGCCGGGCCGCGCCCGCCAGCGCGCCGGGCAGGGCGATGCCCGAGGTGTTGGCCTCGTCCACCACGATCGCGCCCTCGGGCAGCGACCCGGCGACGGCGGCGGCCAGGTTCGTGACGCCCAGCGGCCCGGTCCCAGGTGCCGGGACCGACGGGCTGGCCAGCAGCGGCTCGGTGCCCGCCGCCACCTTGCCGGACAGGTCCTCCAGCGCCGTCTCGACGTCCTGGCCGGCGCCCGCCAGCTCGCTCACCCCGCAGCCGTCGGGCACCAGGTCACCCGGCCGGCCGGGGTAGGCGAAGAACGTCACCGGCGCGCGGGCCCCGGCCAGCAGCAGGCGGCGCGCCCCGGCCAGCTGCGCGGCGGCCTGCTCGCCCAGGTAGGCCAGCCGGTCCACGGCCGGCACCCCGGCGCCGCGCTCCATCCGGGCCGGGAACGTCTCGGCCAGCAGCCGGGCCCCGGTCGCCCGCGAGACACGGCTGGCCGCGCGCAGCCCGCGCTCGGTCAGCGCCCGGCCGCCGAGCAGGATCAGCGTGCCGTCGTCCAGCGCCTGGGCGGCCGCCTCGACCTGGCCCCCGGTCACATCCCCGAGCGGGGCCGGCGGCCGGGACGGCGCGACGGCCGCGCCCTCGCTCCACGACACGTCGGCCGGCAGCACCAGCGTGGCCACCTGGCCGTCCCCCGGCCGGCCCGCTGCCTCGACCGCGCGCATGGCGTCCCCCGCCAGCTCGCGCGGGGTGCCGCTGGTGTGCACCCAGCCCGAGACCGTGCGGGCCATGGCCTCGATGTCGGACTGCAGCGGCGCGTCCAAGCGGACGTGCCCGGTGGCGTGCGCGCCCACGATGTTCACCACCGGGGTGCCGGCCCGGCGGGCGTTGTGCAGGTTGGCCACCCCGTTGGCCAGTCCAGGGCCCAGGTGCAGCAGCACGGCGGCCGGGCGGCCCGCGATCCGGGCGTAACCGTCGGCGGCGCCGGTGGCCACCCCCTCGAACAGGGCCAGCACGCCGCGCATCCCCGGCTCCCCGTCCAGCGCGCTGACGAAGTGCATCTCCGATGTGCCGGGGTTCATGAAGCAGACATCGACGCCCGCACCCACCAGGCTGGTCAGCAAAGCCCGCGCGCCGATCACGAGGCGAACCTACCCGAGACCCCCGCAACGGCGTAAGCCCCGCGACGGCGTAAGCCCAGCGACGCCAGCCCCGGACCGACACCCGCGCGAGCGGCAGACATCGGCCGCTTCTTGCTGTTATCAGGTCCGCCGAACCCGGCCGACCATGATCGGTGATGGCAGCCCCTGATCACGACCGGTTCACCCCCCGGATGCGGGGGCAAAACGGTCATGATCAGGGGGAACACCCAAGGCGGACATGAGCCGCGGGGGCGGGATGCCGGGGCGACTCGGAGGGTAGGGCTGGCCCGGGTCTGGCGCTGGCGCTGGCGCTGGCGCTTCTTGCTGTTATCGCCTTCTTGCTGTTATCAGGGGGAGACTGGCGTATCAGTGGGTGGGCCTGGCGCGGGTGTACCGTTGGCGGTGGCAGTCCCGGCTGCCTCTGGATCCGCGGGCAGTGCTCGAAGCTCACCGGTTTCGTAGTTGGCGTGTAAGGCCGTTCTTTCCGGCCCATGTCGCGGATCCCTGGGCCCGAGGAAAGGACTGCCCCCATGTCTGATCAGTCACGGTCCAGTCAGTCACGCTCACTCCCCGACCGGCCCAGCCTGCGCTTCCTCAAGATCGAGGCCAGGGAACGGCTGGCGGCCGGCCAGTTCGCCACGCTGGGCGAGGCCCAGCGGGCGATCGCCCGCGAGCACGGCCAGCCGAGCTGGGCCGCGCTCAAGCGGCTCATCGAGTCCCAGGCCCAGTCCCAGACCCAATCCCAGGCCCAGTCCCAGAACCAGTCCCACCCGGACAGCCACGCGCTCGGGCAGGTGCGCTGGGTCATCTCCCGTTTCGCCGGCGCCGACGGCCCAGGCTGGGCCGCCCCGCAGGAGCCCGAACTGGCCGAGCACCTCGAGCCACGGTACCTGGACCAGATCGGCGGTCAGCTGGTGAGCACCCTGTCGGGGCGGCCGCACCTGCTGCGCGAGGAGCTGGAGGTGGTGGCGGCCTCGCCGCTGGCCGTCCGGGCCCTGGCCGGCGGCATGCGCATCGAGGCGACGACCGCCGCGCAGCCGCCGCACCGGCTGACCATGCTGCGGATCTACCCGGCCGGGGGGAAGGTGGCCGACGCCCGCGTCGCCGACCCGCCCGGCCAGGCCTCGGGCCCGGTCCCGGGACCGGTGCCGCGGATCGCCGAGGCGGCGGTGACCGAGCTCGGGCTGGCCGGGCTGGTGCTGGCCGGCTCGGGGTGGGCGGTCGCGCGGGGCTGGGCCAGCCTGGAAAGCGGCGAGGCGCTGCGACCCGGCCACCGGTTCCCGGCTTGCTCGGTCACCAAGCTGATCACCGCCACCGCCGTGCTGCGGCTGGCGGCCGACGGTCGGGTGACCCTGGACGACCCGGCCAATCGGTACCTGGACCGGGTCCGGCTGGCCGACGACGCGGTGACGGTCCGCGAACTGCTGTCTCACACCGGCGGGGTGGGCGGCCCGGATGAGTCGTTCGCCGAGGTGGCGCCCGAGCCGCCGACTGTGACCGGGGCGGTACTGCCCTGTCCGGGGGTCCGGGGCGAGTTCCGCTACTCCAGTGCCGGGTACGCGGCCCTCGGCGCGCTGATCAGCGAGGTCACGGGGTCGGACTACGCCGACGCGGCGACCCGGCTGGTCCTGGCGCCGCTGGGGATGACTAGCTCGTCGTTCCCTGACAGCTGGCCGGATGCCGGTCCGGAGGCGGTCACGGGTTATCAGCTCGACGCCGACGACGGGAGGTTCACGGCGACGGCGGGGCTGGTGTCCACCATGCCCGCAGCCGACGGGATGTGGAGCACGGCCGGGGACCTGGCCCGGTTCGGGGCCGGGTGGCGGTCGCTGCTGCCGGCGAATCTCGTCCGTGAGGCGCTCACCCCGCATGCCGACCGGGCGCCGGCCGGGCGCCAGGTCGGCCTGGGCTGGATCCTGAACACCAGCCTGGAGGTAGCCGGCCACCC
>Ga0134126_10001034_pt1 | contig 35183 bp, 31 predicted proteins | sample KB31752_FD_96881 | JGI IMG/M metagenome (GOLD analysis project Ga0134126, IMG submission 96881) | Terrestrial soil microbial communities with excess Nitrogen fertilizer from Kellogg Biological Station, Michigan, USA - KB3-175-2 | ecosystem: Environmental > Terrestrial > Soil > Unclassified ...
CATCTACAGGGCAGACATCGCACTGATCACTAGCACAACAACAACACAAACAAACATGGCACTAACAAAAATTCAGCACACTGTTGAGTTCTCAAAGAACAAACACACACCATCACGAACCACCGAAGCGGCAGTTGGATCCGGGATGACTCACTCTAACTTACCCGGCTCATCGACCCTTAGCGGGCCCTGGAACCGAGCGACTCATCGAGCTTACCAGCCGCCCGAGTGGGTCTCCCCACCGGCCTGGCCTTAGCTCTCAGTGCAGTTAACACGCTGAGTGTCTCGTCCATTCCGCTGTGGGGCGAGGGAGAAGGTACGGCCACCGGGCGGGAGAAGTCAAATCGGCGTGTCCGAGCCGGTACTGGACTTGTCTTGGGCGGTCCGCGTCACTGCACCCGCACCCCAGCGGTATGGCGCCGACCACGTCGCAGCACCAGCCAGCCGCCGGGCAGCAGGTCCGACGCCGTGGGCGTCCAGCCCTCATCTCCGATCTTGGCATTGTTCACCGCTGCGCCGCCTTCGCGAACCGTCCGGCGAGCCGCCCCCTTGCTACTGGCCAGGCCACTGGCCACGAGTAGATCGACGATCGTGGGCCGATCAGCCAGCAGCACCTTGCCGGTGGGAGCCTCTGCCATGGCGGCGTCCAGCGTGCGCTCGTCCAACTCACGCAGCTCCCCATGACCGAACAAAGCCTCGCTGGCCATGACCGCGCGGCGAGCCTCCTCCGGGCCGTGCACCAGCGCAGTGACCTGCGCAGCAAGCACCCGCTGCGCTGCTCGCGCCGGTGGCCGCTGCGCCGTCTCGAGCTCGAGAGCTTCGATCTCCTCCCGCGAGAGATCGGTGAAGACCCGCAGGTACTCGCCGACCTGCGAGTCCTCGGCGTTGATCCAGAACTGGTAGAAGGCGTAGGGACTGGTCAGCTCCGGGTCGAGCCAGACCGTTCCGCTTTCGGTCTTGCCGAACTTGGTCCCATCCGCCTTGGTGATCAACGGTGTGGCCACGGCGTGGGCCGAACGCTGCTCCAGCCGGTGGATCAAGTCGATGCCGGCGGTCAGGTTGCCCCACTGGTCGCTGCCACCTACCTGCAGGGTGCAGCCATAGCGGCGGTACAGCTCGAGAAAGTCCATGGCTTGCAGCAGCTGGTAGCTGAACTCGGTGTAGCTGATCCCGGCCTCAGAATTCAGCCGTGCGCTCACCGCCTCCTTGGCCAGCATGCGGTTGACCCGGAAGTGCTTGCCGACGTCGCGCAGGAAGTCGATCGCTGACAGTGGTTGCGTCCAGTCCAGGTTGTTGACCATGCGCGCCGCATGCGGGCCGTCGAACGCCAGGAATGGCTCGATCTGCCGGCGGATGCGGTCCACCCAGTCGGCGACGACTTCCCGGCTGTTGAGGGTGCGCTCCGCGGTGGCCTTCGGGTCGCCGATCAGGCCGGTGGCGCCGCCCACCAGTGCGAGAGGGCGGTGGCCGGCCTGCTGGAACCGCCGCAGCGCCAGGATTAGCACCAGGTTGCCGATGTGCAGGCTTGGCGCGGTGGGGTCGAATCCACCGTAGAGCGTGATCGCACCCGCGCTGCAGTCGCGACGCAGGGCGTCGAGGTCGGTGCTCTGGGCGATCAGACCACGCCAGGCCAACTCGTCGAGGATGTGTGCTCCCACTGCCACATCATCCCGCACGGGTTCATGCCGTTTTTTTGTGCCGACGGTAGGCGGACACAGCTGGGCTGCCGTGTACCCAGAACCGCCAAGGCCGGTCCTGTGCGGCGGCGACGCCCACCCGTGGGCCAGTACGCACCTGGTCAGCAGGGACCGGATCGCCGGGCAATAGCCGCACCGGCGAAGCGAGGTCGGTGAGATCGAGGCCGTTGTGCTCGCGGCGCAGCCCGAGCAGGGTGGCCAACCGGGCGGGGCCTCTCGCGAGCTCAGCGTCAGATCGTGCGGTGGGCCGGCGCAGCCTGGCGACAGCGTGCCCGGACACGACCTCAGCCGCGCGTAACAGCACCGCGCCAGGTTCCCCGTCGGGTAGGCAGGAGATGTTCGCGCAAAAGTGCATTCCGTAGACGAAATAGACGTACAGGTGCCCTGGTGGGCCGAACATCACGGCGTTGCGGGCGGTACGGCCCCGGTAGGAGTGCGCCGCGGGATCGTCGGCGCCGCGATAGGCCTCCACCTCGACGAGCCGGATCACTACCTGCCCGTCACGACCGTCGGCGACCACGTGGCAGCCCAGCAGCTGGCGGGCGGCCGCCAGGACGTCGACGGCCAGCCACTCCCGGGCAAGCGTCGCCACGGTCACGCAGTGACCCAGGCCCAGTGCTCGCCGACGGCATGCCGGGCACGCTCCAGCTGTTCGGCGACGCGTTCCGGCGCAGTGCCGCCATAGGCGTCGCGTGAACTGATCGACCCGGCGACGTCGAGCACCCGGCGGACGTCCACGGTGAGCTCCGGATGGACGGCGGCGAGCTCCATCTCCGACAGCTCCGCCAGCCCGACACCGCGGGACTCGGCCAGCCGCACGCAGGCGCCCGCGGCCTGGTGCGCGGTGCGGAACGGCACGCCCTGTCGGGTCAGCCACTCCGCAAGGTCGGTAGCCAGGGTGAACCCGGCGGGGGCGAGTTCGGCGAGCCGGTCGGTCCGGAAGGCCAGGGTGGCGACCATTCCAGCCATCGCCGGCAGCAGCAGTTCGAGCTGGTCGACCGAATCGAACAGCGGCTCCTTGTCCTCTTGCAGGTCCCGGTTGTAGGCCAGCGGCTGCGCTTTGAGGGTGGCCATCAGCCCGGTGAGGTTGCCGATCAGCCGACCGGCCTTGCCTCTGGCCAGCTCGGCCACATCGGGGTTCTTCTTCTGCGGCATGATCGAACTGCCGGTGGAGTAGGCGTCATCCAACTCGACGTAACCGAACTCGGCGGTGGCCCACAGGATGATCTCCTCGGCGATCCGAGACAGGTCGACGGCCAGCATCGCGAACACGAACGCGGCCTCCGCGGCGAAATCTCGCGCGGCCGTGCCATCGATCGAGTTCTCCACCGGCGCACCGAAGCCGAGTTCGGTGGCCACCGCAGCCGGGTCCAGTCCGAGCGACGAGCCGGCCAGTGCACCGGAGCCGTACGGCGAGACCCCGGCCCGGGCATCCCAATCCCGGAGCCGCTCGACGTCGCGCAGCAGGGCCTGTACATGTGCACCCAGATGGTGCGCGAGCAGCACCGGCTGGGCGTGCTGCAGGTGGGTCCGGCCCGGCATCGGGGCGTCAGGGTGCGCCAGTGCCTGGTCGAGCAGAGCGTTGATCACCTCGAGGGTGCCGGCGCCGACCCGCCGGGCGGCGTCGCGCAACCACATCCGCAGCAGCGTGGCGACCTGGTCGTTGCGGGAACGGCCGGCGCGCAACCGACCCCCCAGCTCCGGCCCGGCGCGCTCGATCAGGCCACGCTCCAGGGCGGTGTGCACGTCCTCGTCTTCTGATGCTGGGACGAACGCACCGGACGCGACGTCGGTGTCGAGACGGTCCAGCGCGTCGAGCATCGCGGCCAGTTCGTCCTGGTTGAGCAGGCCGGCGTCGTGCAGCACGCGGGCATGCGCTCGGGAACCACGGATGTCATAGCGCGCCAGGCGCCAATCGAAGTGGGTTGAGGCGCTCAGTGCGGCGAGCGCGTCAGCGGGTTTCCCGCTGAACCGGCCACCCCAGAGCCCGGTCATGACGATAGCTCCCGGTGGGTGGCCTGCAGGTCTCGTTGGGCTGCAATCTTTGATGGTAACCCCCACAGTTGCACGAAGCCCTTGGCAAGGGACTGGTCGAAGGTGTCGCCCGCGTCGTAGGTGGCGAGGTTGAAGTCATACAGCGAGTGCGCGCTGCGCCGCCCAGTCACCGTAGCCCGGCCGCCGGCCAGCTCCATGCGGATCTCGCCGGTGACGTGACGTTGGGAGTCGGCGACGAAGGCGTCCAGCGCACGCTTGAGCGGGGAGAACCATAGCCCGTCGTAGACCAGCTCAGTCCAGCGATGCTCGATGTGACGCTTGTACCTGGCCAGATCCCGCTCGACGGTGACGTTTTCCAGCTCCTGATGGGCAGTGATCAGTGCGATCGCGCCGGGTGCCTCGTACACCTCCCGGCTCTTGATGCCGACCAGGCGGTCCTCGACGAGGTCCAGCCGGCCGACGCCGTGCGCCCCCGCCCGGGAGTTGAGCTGCTGGATCGCTTCCAGCACCGTCACCGGGTCGCCGTCGATGGCGACCGGCACGCCGGTCTCAAAGGTGATCACCAGCTGGTCCGGGGCCTTCCATTCGGTCGGATCGCTGGTGTAGGAGTAGACGTCCTTGGTCGGGGCGTTCCACAAATCTTCGAGGAACCCGGTCTCCACCGCCCGGCCCCACAGGTTCTGGTCGATGGAAAACGGCGAGCGCTTGGTGACGTCGATCGGCAGGTTGCGCTCCTCGGCGTAGGCGATCGCCTTCTGGCGGGTCCATGCGTAGTCCCGGACCGGCGCGATCACCTGCAGATCGGGCGCGAGCGCGCCGATACCGACTTCGAACCGCACCTGATCGTTGCCCTTGCCAGTGCAGCCGTGTGCGACGGTGGAAGCGCCGTGGTACTTCGCCGCCGCGACCAGATGCTTGGCGATCAACGGCCGGGACAGCGCTGATATCAATGGGTAGCGGCCCATGTACAGCGCGTTGACCTGCAGAGCGGGCAGGCAGTACTGCTCGGCGTACTCGTCCCGAGCGTCGGTGACCACAGCCTCCACCGCACCGCAGGCCAAGGCTCGCTGGCGAATGGTCTCCAGGTCCTCGCCGCCCTGACCGACATCAACCGCAACCGCCACGACTTCAGCGCCGGTCTCCTCGGCAATCCACCCGATGGCCACCGAGGTGTCCAGGCCACCGGAGTAGGCCAAGACGACTCGCTTCATGTGTCCTCCCTTGGGTCGGACGGGTGCGCCAGCACCTCGATCCGGCGGGCGAGCTGGTCGCCGGTGATCGGTTCCCGGGCAACGACCAGGATGGTGTCATCGCCGGCGACAGTGCCGACCACCTCGGGCAGCGCTGCCCGGTCCAGCGCACTGGCAACGAAATGGGCCGCCCCGGGGGGAGTGCGCAGCACCGCGAGGTTGCCGCTGGCGTCGGTGGACACGAGCAGCTCGGACAGCACCCGCGCGAGCCGGGCGGTGCCGCTGGCCACTGCTCGCACCGGGCTGCCGTCCTCCGGGATGACGTACACCGGCGCCCCACCGTTGACGCCGCGTAGCTTCACTGCCCCGAGCTCATCGAGGTCGCGCGACAGCGTGGCCTGGGTGACCTCGATGCCTTCACCGGCTAGCAGTGCTGCCAGCTCCGTCTGGCTGTGCACCACACGGTGGGTCACCAATGCGACAATGCGAGCCTGCCTACCGGCCCGCGTGGACGTCGTCATGCCAGTCGCTCCGAATCCGGGTTGAGCAACCACGCCAGCAGAGCCTTCTGCGCATGTAGCCGGTTTTCGGCCTCGTCCCAGACCGCGCTGGCCGGACCGTCGATCACCTCGTCGGTGATCTCGGCGCCGCGGTGGGCGGGAAGGCAGTGCAGCACGGTGATCTTCTTTTCGCCACCGCCAGACGCGCGCTGCAGCAGCTCGGCGTTGATCTGCAACGACTGGAACGGGGTGACACGGTCGAGCCCGTCGCTTTCCTGGCCCATCGAGGTCCAGGTGTCGGTCACCAGGACATCTGCGCCATCGACAGCCGCATGGGCGTCGGCGAGCACGCCGGCGCTGCCACCGGTCTGTGCGGCGCGGTGTTTCGCTGCGAGTAAGACATCCGGCATCGGCTGGAAGCTGGGCGGCGCGGCGATCCGGACGTGCAGTCCGGCGGTGGTACCACCCAGGAGCAGCGAGTGCGCCATGTTGTTCGACCCATCGCCGAGGTAGGTCAGGGTGAGGCCGGCCAGCCGACCGTGCCGCTCTCGGATGGTCTGCAGATCGGCAAGCACCTGGCAGGGGTGGAACTCGTCGGTGAGTGCGTTGACCACCGGCACCCGCGAGACCCTAGCCATAGTGTCGAGACGGTGCTGCGCGGACGTGCGCCAGACCACGGCATCCACGTAGCGGGACAGCACCCGTGAAGTGTCCTCGAGGGACTCCTGGCGACCCAGCTGCATCACGGCGGCGTCGACGACCACGGGGTTGCCGCCGAGTTGGACGATGCCGACCTGGAAGGACAACCGGGTCCGCGTCGAGCTCTTCTCGAAGATCACCGCGATGGATCGCGGGCCGGCCAGCGGGGTGCGCCCGAGCGGGTTGGCTTTGAACTCATCAGCCAAGTCAAGGATGTCTCGCTGCTCGGCCGGGGTGAGATCGTCATCGCGTAAGAAGTGCCGGGGCATTGCTACTGCAGCCCATCCAGAATCGCGGGTAAGGCACCGATGAACTCCTGCGCCTGCGCCTCGGTGAGCACCAGCGGCGGGGCCAGCCGGACCCGGTCCGGCACAGCCGGGTTGACCAGAAAGCCGGCCTGGCGCGCGGCGGTGGCGACTGCCACCGCTACCGGGGAGGTCAAGCCGATCCCGATGAGCAGGCCTGCGGCGCTGACCGACGCGACGAGCGGGTGTCGCATCGCCGTCACCTCAGCGGCGATCTCCTTACCGAGCCGGGCAGTGTGGTCGAGCAACCCATCCGCGGCGATGGTCCGCAGCACGGCCAGCGCGGCCGCGCAACACACCGGGTTGCCGCCGAGGGTGCTGCCGTGCTGGCCGGGTTGCAACAGGTGCGCGGCGGGGCCGATGCCGATACAGGCGCCGATCGGCAGCCCACCACCCAGGCCTTTAGCCACCGTCACCACGTCTGGCACCACCCCAACCGACTGGTGGGCGAACCAGGTGCCGGTCCGAGCAATGCCGGTCTGCACCTCGTCCAGCACCAGCAGCGCCCCCTGCGCCGCGGTGATCTCCCGAGCGGCCTGCAGGTAGCCCTCCGGCGGGATCACTACGCCGTTCTCGCCCTGGACCGGCTCCAGGAACACCGCGGCGGTATCGGTATCGACCACCGATTCCAGCGCCGCTGAGTCACCGTAGGGAATGAAGACCACCCCGGGTGGCATCGGCTGGAAGGGATCTCGTTTGGCCGGTTGCCCGGTGAGCGCAAGCGCACCCATGGTGCGCCCGTGGAAGGCACCCTCGGTGGAGATGATCGTGGGCCGACCAGTCCGCCGGGCGATCTTGAATGCGGCCTCGTTGGCCTCCGCGCCGGAGTTGCCGAACAGCACCCGCCCCGATCCGGTCGCACCGAGCAGATCCAGCAGCGTCTCGGCAAGGGTGATGGCCGGCTCGGTGAGAAAGAAGTTCGAGACCTGCCCGAGGGTGCTGATCTGCTCGGTGACCGCGTTCACCACGGCCGGATGAGCGTGGCCCAACGCGTTGACCGCGACCCCGCCGAGCAGATCCAGGTAGCGCCGGCCGTCCACATCCCACACCTCGGCCCCGGCACCACGGCTCAACGCCAAGGCGGGTGTGCCGTAGTTGGCCATCAACGCGGCTTCCCAGCGACGCTGATAATCGGCAGTGGGCATCAGGCGTGTCCTTTCTCGGATCCCTGCTCGGGCAGCACCATGGTCCCCACTCCCTCGGTGGTGAAGACTTCGAGCAGCACAGAATGCGCCACCCGACCGTCGATCACATGGGCCTGCGGCACCCCGCCCCGGACTGCGCGCAGGCAGGCTTCCATTTTCGGCACCATCCCGGCGGACAGCCTCGGCAACAACCGCTCCAACCGGTCCGCGGTGAGTTCCGACAGCAGGCTGGAACGGTCCGGCCAGTAGGTGTAGAGACCCTCGACGTCGGTCAGCATGACCAGCTTGTCGGCGCACAAAGCGACCGCCAACGCGGCGGCAGCGGTATCGGCGTTGATGTTGTGCACCACACCGTCCTTGTCCGGGGCCAACCCGGATACCACCGGAATACGCCCGGCGTTGACGATGTCGAGCACCGCAGCGGGGTTCACCGCCACCACGTCGCCGACCAAACCCACGTCGACCTGCTGACCGTTCACCGTGGCGGTGCGCCGAGCGGCGGTGAACAAATGCGCGTCCTCGCCGGACATGCCGACCGCGTACGGTCCGTGCGCGTTGATCAACCCGACGAGCTCCCGGCCCACCTGGCCGAACAGCACCATGCGCACCACATCGATGGTCTCCGGGGTGGTGACTCGTAAGCCGCCGCGAAACTCTCCGGCGATGCCCAAGCGGTCCAGCATCGCGTTGATCTGCGGCCCACCACCGTGCACCACAGCCGGGCGCAACCCGGCCAGCCGCAGGAAGACCATATCCTGCGCAAAGGCCTGCTTGAGCTCGTCGTCCAACATCGCGTTGCCGCCATACTTGATCACGACGGTGGCGCCGTGGAAACGCTGCAGCCAGGGCAGCGCTTCAGCGAGCACCGCAGCCTTCTGCGCTGCTGTCTCGATGCGGGTGCTCATGACGAATAGGCGCTGTTCTCCTCGACGTACCCGTGCGAGAGATCGGTGGTGAGCACGGTAGCCTCGCCGCCGCCGAGATGCAGATCGATCTCCACGGTGATCTCCCGGCCGGACAGGTCCGCCTTCGAGCGGTCGGCCGCTGCCGCGCCGCCCTGGCAGAGCAGTGCCCCGTTGATCCAGATGTCCAAGGTGTCGGCTTGCACAGTCGCCGGCGAGCCGCCCACCGCGGCGGCGATCCGACCCCAGTTGGGGTCCGAGCCGAAAAACGCGGTCTTGACCAGGTTGTCCCGGGCGACCGCGCGGGCTGCGGCAAGCGCCTCGGCGTCGTCGGTGGCTCCGCGGACGGCGATGGCGATCTCTTTGGTGACGCCCTCGGCGTCGGCCTGCAAGCTGGTCACCAGCTGGTGACATACCTGCTGCACGGCAGCGGCGAATTCTTCTTCGTCGGGTGCGGTGCCCGAGGCACCGGAGGCCATCAACAGCACCGTGTCATTGGTCGAACAGGCACCGTCGATATCCAGGCGCTCGAAGGTTTCGCTGGTGGCCCGGCGCAGCACGGTGTCCAGTGTGGGCCCGTCGACCACAGCGTCGGTGGTGAGGACGCACAGCATGGTGGCCAGGCTGGGCGCGACCATGCCGGCTCCTTTGGCGAACCCGCCCACCGTCCAGCCGGAGCCGCTCACGGCGGCTTGCTTGGGCACGGTGTCGGTGGTGAGCACGGCGGTGGCTGCGGCCAGGCCCGCTTCCGGGGTGGCGGCCAACGCCGTCGCTGCTTTGTCGATACCGGACAGCAGCGCATCCAACGGCAGCCGCTCGCCGATCAGCCCGGTGGAGCACACGGCGACCTCGGCCGCTCCGCAGTCCAGCACCGCGGCGACCCGGTCAGCGGTGGCGTGGGTGTCCTGGAATCCCCCATGGCCGGTGCAGGCGTTGGCTCCCCCGGAGTTCAGCACGGCGGCGCGCAGGCGCCGGTTGGTGAGTACCTGTTGCGACCACAGCACCGGTGCGGCCTTGACCTGATTGCGGGTGAAGACCCCGGCGGCCGCGTTGGTGGGTCCGTCATTGACCACCAAGGCCAGGTCCAGAGCACCACTGGCCTTGATGCCCGCGGCCACGCCGGCAGTCCGGAATCCGTCTGCAGCGGTGACGCTCATCGTGATGTCCTTTCCCGATTTCTGGCCCTGTTTCACCGGATCAGGGTGAGATTCCCCAGGACGGCAGGCCAGTGGTCTCAGGTAGTCCCAGCGCCAGATTGAGGCACTGCAGCGCTGCCCCTGCGGTGCCCTTGGTCAGGTTGTCCACCGCGCCGACTGCGACCAGCTTTCCGGCGGCGGCGTCCACCGCTGCCTGCACCTGAACGGAATTGGAGCCGATCACCGCGCTCGTTGCCGGCCATCGGCCTTCGGGCAGCAGGTGGATGAATGGTTCCGCTGCATAGGCGGCGTGGTAGGCGCTGCGGATTTTGTCGGTATCGGCGCCTGGGCGTAGTGCTGCGGTGCAGCTGGCCAAGATCCCGCGGGGCATCGGGGCCAGCACCGGGGTGAACGACACGGTGACGTCCTGACCCGCAACGCCGCTGAGATTCTGGATGATCTCCGGGAGGTGCCGATGCGCGCCGGCCATCCCATAGACGCTGGCCGAGCCCATGACTTCAGAACCCAGCAGGTGTGGCTTGAGTGCGCGCCCGGCTCCCGACGTGCCGGACATCGCGGTGATCACAAGGTCTGGGGCGACCAGTCCGGCGTGCAGCGCGGGAGCAAGGGTGAGGCTGACGACTGTCGGATAGCAACCGGCCACCGCGATGCGGCGCGCTCCTCGTAACTTCTCCCGGGCTCCGGGCAGTTCGGGCAACCCGTATGGCCAGGTGCCGGCGTGGTCGCCGCCGTACCAGCGCTGCCAGGCTGCCGGATCCGCCAGCCGGTGGTCAGCCCCGCAGTCGATCACAAGGGTGTCCGGGGGTAATTCGGCCACCAGCGCTGCGGAGTGACCGTGCGGGAGAGCGAGGATGACCGCGTCATGTCCGGCCAACCGCTGCGCCGAGGTGCCGGACAGGGTGCGCTCGGCGAGTGGGATCAGGTTCGGGTGGTGCTCACCGAGCGTGCTTCCGGCGTTTCCCCCTGCCGTCAGCTCGCCGATCTCAATGTGCGGGTGACTGAGCATCAGGCGAAGGAGTTCGCCACCGGCATAGCCACTCGCGCCGGCTACCGCAACCTTCACGGGCATACGCATCAGTATGCAGTACCGTGGAAACTCATACAATGAGTTTGGGGCCGGCCCATCGGCCAGCGCACCGCGGCCCCGACACACCGCGCGCGACAGCACGACACACCGTGCATGTGGGCGCGACACGCCGGGTGGGGACGGTGCGGTTAGGAGCGCAGGGTGGCGTTGTGGGTGGCGGTGGCGGCGGCTACTGCGGCGTCGCGGGCAGCGGTGGCTTCGGCGACGGTGAGGGTGCGATCGGGAGCGCGGAAGCGCAACGCGAAGGCCAGTGACCGCTTGCCGGGACCGATCTGGTCGCCGGTGTAGACGTCGAACAGGCGTACGTCCTCCAGCAGCTCTCCGGCACCCCGACGCAGCGTGGCGGTGAGTTCGGCCGCTGGTACGCCCGCATCCACCACCAGGGCGACGTCTTGCAGCACCGGTGGGTAGGGCGACACCAGCGGCGCGGGCCGATGGTCCGTCAGTGGCAGCGCGTCGAGATCCAGCTCCATCGCACAGGTGCGCGGCGGCAGGCCCAGCGCCTCGACCACGGCGGGGTGCAACTCGCCCGCGTGCCCGACCGTATCGCCGTCCACCCGTAGCGCGCCGCAGCGGCCGGGATGCCACGGCGGGGTGTGCGCGGCACAGACCTCGAGCTCGATGCCGGCGGCGTTGCCGACCAGCCGCGCGGCCTGAACCGCATCGGCCCAGGTCGCAAGCCGACCGGTACCCCACCAGCCCCGGCGCTCCCAGTACCCGGCGAGCACGGCACCCACATACAGCGGCTGCTCGGGTAACGCACTCACCAAGGCGGCGAGCTCGGCGTCGCTGGGTCGGTCGAGCACTCCCACCTCGGGCATCGCCGCGGCGCCGGGCCGCGGCTGCACAACGGGTGCCATCCCGAACAGCGCCACGTCGCGCTGGCCGCGGGCGACGTTACGGACCAATGCTTCGAGCAGGCCGGGTAGCAACGTGGTGGCTAGCTGGTCGCGGTCGGACTCCAACGGGTTGAGCAGCTTGGTGGTGTGCCGCCGCGGATCCTCGTCGGGCAGACCGAAGGCATCCCAGATGCCGGCGGACACGAACGGGCTGGGCAATACCTCCACGTAGCCGGCACCGGCCAGGGTCCGGGAGATGGTGCGGCGGCGCCGCTGCGCGGCGGAGAGGCCGCGGCCGGGTGGCGCGGGGGGCAGCGTGGACGGGATGGTGTCGTAGCCCTCCAGCCGTAGCACTTCCTCGACGAGGTCGGCGGGTTGGACCAGGTCGGGCCGCCAGGACGGTGGGACGACGGTCACCGTGGTGGTGCCGTGGGAACTGGAAACTTCCACCGCGCAGCCGATCTGGGACAGCCGGCGGACGGTGGCGCCGCGCTCGTAGACCCGCCCGGCCACCCGATCCGGTTCATCGATCGGCATCACCACGGATACCGGACCTTCAGGTGTGCCGGCGTCGGTGCGGCCCCGCAGTATCTCCCCGCCGCCGTAGCGGGTGAGCAGCGTGGCGGCGAGCTCGGCGGCCGCCGGAGCCAGCGCGTGGTCGACTCCGCGCTCGAAGCGGCGGGCCGCCTCGCTGGGCAACTTGTGTCGCCGGGCGGCGCGGGCCACCGAGGCCGGGTCCCAGTTCGCCGCCTCCAGCAGCAAGCTGGTGGTCTGCGGGCCGACTTCGGTGCTCTCCCCGCCCATGACGGCCGCCAGCGAGATCGGACCGCCGGCATCGCAAATGACGATGTCGTCGGGATCCAGCTCCCGGCACACCCCGTCCAGTGTGGTGAGCTTCTCCCCCTCGGCAGCCCGGCGCACGACGAGGTCACCGTCGAGTTTCGTGGCGTCGAACGCGTGCATCGGATGCCCGAGCTCGAGCATCACGTAGTTGGTGACGTCGACCGGCAGTGAGATGGGCCGTATCCCGGCCAGTTGCAACCGCCGGCGCATCCACCAGGGAGTTTCAGCGGCCGCGTGCATGCCCGATACCTGGCGCACCACGAACCGGCGGCAACCCTGCTCATCCTCGATGTGCACCGGCCAGCCGGGCTCGGCCGGCGGCACGTCCAGCAGGCCGGGATCGCGGTAGGGAACGTCGAAGGCGATGGCCAGCTCACGGGCCAACCCGCGCACCGACAGGCAGTACCCCCGATCCGGCGTGATCGCCAGCTCGATCACCGCATCGTCGAGACCGAGCACGTCGAGCGCGCTGTCCCCAGGCCGGGCCGCATCGGTGGGCAGCACGATGATTCCGGTGTGGTCATCGCCGAGTCGCAGCTCAGCGGCCGAGCAGATCATCCCGTCGGAGGTCCGGCCGTAAGTGGTGCGCGCACCGATCGCGACATCACCGGGCAGCACCGTGCCGGGCCGCGCCAACACCACCAGGTCGCCCGCAACGAAGTTGGTGGCGCCGCACACCACCCCGCGCGGTGCCGGCTCGCCGTCGTCCACCAGGCAGTACCGGATGGGCTTGGACAAACCAGTCAATTCCTCGATCTCGGTTACCCGCCCCACCACCAGCGGCCCGCTGACCGGGCCGAGCTGGTGAACCGCCTCGACCTCGAGACCGGCCCGCACGAAGGCGTCCGCGATCTGGTCCACCGTCGGGGCGGCGTCACCCTCCGGAAGCGCGACATGATCGCGCAGCCACGACACGGGAACGCGCATCGGCTCAAGCCTCCATTCCGAACGCGCAGGCGAACCGGATATCACCCTCGACCATGTCCCGCATGTCGGCGATGCCATTGCGGAACATCAGGGTGCGCTCGATGCCCATCCCGAAGGCGAAGCCCGAGTACACGTTCGGATCGATCCCGCAGGCACGCAGCACGTTCGGATGGACCATGCCGCACCCACCCCACTCCACCCAGCCCGGGCCGCCCTTCTTCTCCGGGAACCACACGTCGGGTTCGGCGGACGGTTCGGTGAACGGGAAGAACGAAGGCCGCAACCGGATCCGCGAGGTGCCGCCGAACATTGCTCGCGCGAACGCGTCCAGGGTCCCCTTCAGATGCGCCATGGTGAGGCCCTTATCCACCGCGAGACCTTCGATCTGGTGGAAGACCGGGGTGTGGGTGGCGTCCAGCGCGTCGGTGCGGAACGTACGCCCTGGGCACACCACATACACCGGCAGCTCGCGCTCCAGCAGCGCCCGTATCTGCACCGGGGAAGTGTGCGTGCGCAGGACCATGCCGGATCCCTCGGGCGCGACGTAGAAACTGTCCTGCATGGTGCGCGCCGGGTGATCTTTGGGAAAGTTGAGGGCGTCGAAGTTGAACCACTCGGCCTCCAGCTCCGGACCCTCGGCGACCTCGTAACCCATGGCGACGAACACGTCGGCGATGCGCTCGCGCAGCGCGGTGATCGGGTGCCGGGCACCGGTGGGCACGCGGTCCCAGGGCAGCGTGACGTCGACGGCCTCGGCCCGCAAGGTGCTGGAGTCCCGCTCGGCCTGCAGCTCGGCGCGACGCTGGTCGAAGGCGGCCAGCACAGCCGTGCGGCTGGCGTTGAGCCGCTTGCCGGCCTCGGCCCGGGCCTTCGGAGGCAGCGCACCGATCTCCCGGCGGGCGCTGAGCAGCGGTGACCGGTCACCGAGATGGGCGGGTTTGACCGCAGCCAATTGTTCGAGATCGGTCGCCTGGGCAAAAGCTTTCTCAGCGTCCTCGACGGCCTGCGCGAGCGCTTCAGGAGTGAGCACGGCGACCTGCTTGGGATCGTAGGAGTCGTTGGGTCCAGACATAAGATGAGAAGCTCCTGGGCTTCCGGAGTGCCACGACGTCGGGCGCCTGCCGTGCCGGTATGCGGTCAGTTCTGGGGCAGATCCTAGGTGATCGGTCCGGCGCCGGACCGTCGACGGTGCGCCCGCGCACTCGCGTACAGGCAGATCGCTGCCGCGGTAGCCAGGTTGAGGCTCTCCGCACGCCCGTACAGCGGGATGGCGACGGCGTGGTCAGCGACCGCCAGCAGGTCAGGATCCAGCCCGTGCGCCTCGCTGCCGAACAGCCATGCCGTCGGTGCCGCCAACCCGCCAGCGTCGACCAGGTCGTCGAGGTTGCGCCCGGCGCCGGCATCAGCGGCCAACACCTGCAGCCCGGCCTGGTGACATGCGGTGACCGCCCGGTGCGGATCGGGTGCCACTCCTAACGCCACGTGAAAGATGCTGCCGGTGGACGCTCGCACGCATTTGCCGTTGTGCGGGTCGACGGTCTCGCCGGCGAACACCACCGCGCCGGCACCGGCAGCATCGGCCACCCGGATGACCGTGCCGGCATTGCCCGGGTCGGAGACACCGGCCAGCACCGCGACCAGGCGGGTGCCCCGCACCGCTTCTGCCACGGACCGCCCGAGCGCGGCACAGACTGCCACGATGCCCTGCGGAGCGACCGTCTCGGACAATCCTGCGGCGGCCCGTTCAGTGACCAAAGACACCGGAGCGCCGCACGCCTCGAGGAGCTCGGGATGGCGCTGTGCCGCACGCTCGGTGACGAACAGCTCCAGCACCGTTGCGCAGGTGATGGCCTCCCGTACGGCCTGAGCGCCCTCCACGAGGAATCGCCCCTCGGAGTCGCGGTTACGCCGCCGAAGTAAACCGCGTGCAGCGACGATCCTGGGTGTCCGCTCGGTGAACGGAACACCTGGCCGGGCCGGGGACGCTGGGTTCAGGCGGCGTCGCCGTCCCGGGCTGCCGGAGCGCTCGCCCCGCGGCTGGCCGGCAGGTTGGCCCTGGCGATCTCGACCAGCGCGGCGAACGCGGCGGGATCCGAAACGGCGAGCTCGGCGAGGTTCTTGCGGTCTACTTCGACCCCCGCAAGGCGCAGTCCCTGCACGAGCCGGTTGTAGGTCATCCCATTCTGCCGCGCAGCGGCGTTGATCCGGGTGATCCAGAGCTGCCGGAAGTCACCCTTGCGTGCCCGCCGGTCACGGTAGGCGTACTGCAATGAGTGAAGGATCTGTTCCTTCGCCTTGCGGTAGAGGCGGGAACGCTGGCCGCGGTAGCCGCTGGCGGCCTCCAGGGTGCTGCGGCGCTTCTTTTGGGCATTGACCGCTCGCTTGACGCGTGCCACTGGTTTGTCCTGTCGATCTCGGGGGCGGCATAACCGCCCAGGGTCGGGGTCGAGGTTTGGCGGTGCGCGGCCCGGTCAGCGACCGAGCAGCTTGCGGATCCGCGAAGCGTCCGGGGAGGCCACCTCGACGACCCCAGTCAGCCGGCGGGTGATCCTGGAGGACTTCTTCTCCAGCAGGTGGCGTTTGCCAGCGCGCTGCCGCAGCAACTTGCCGGTAGCGGAGAGCTTGACGCGCTTCGCGGTACCACTGTGGGTCTTGTTCTTCGGCATGTCCGTCCTCTTTGCCACCGGGCATGGCGGCGCTGACTGTGCGGTGGCCCCCTGCCGGGCCACCGCGTTTCACGGTGACCCGCTGCGGGCCACCGAAGCTGCTAGGAGCGGGCGTTACTCTGCCGCGTCGGCCGCACTCGCCGGCTCCGCCGCGGCCCGATCGGCCCTGGGCCCCCGTGGCTTGTTGCGGTGCGGGGCCAGCACCATCGTCATGTTCCGGCCGTCCTGCTTGGCGGAGGTCTCCACGAAGCCGAGCTCGGCGACGTCCTCGGAGAGCCGCTGCAGCAGCCGGAAGCCCAGCTCCGGCCGGGACTGCTCGCGACCCCGGAACATAATGGTGACCTTCACTTTGTGCCCCGCGTCGAGGAACCGCACTACGTGGCGCTTCTTCGTCTCGTAGTCGTGCGCATCGATCTTCGGGCGGAGCTTTTGCTCCTTGATAACCGTCATCTGCTGATTGCGGCGGGACTCACGAGCCTTCTGCGCGGTCTCGTACTTGAACTTGCCGAAGTCCATCAGCTTGCAGACCGGTGGACGGGCCTGCGCCGCAACCTCCACCAGGTCGAGGTCCGCTTCCTGAGCTAGTCGAAGCGCGTCCTCGATGCGGACTATGCCGACCTGCTCGCCATTCGGACCAACTAACCTGACCTCGGGAACGCGAATGCGTTCGTTGATGCGTGTCTCGACGGTGATGTGGCCTCCTCAGTCGTGCTACCCGCGGCGCAACCGAGCAAGTGGGACCTGCCTCCCCCATCCGTGTCCCAAGGACACACCCCGGACGCCACGCAGCCCCGCACGCATCGTGACGTACGGGGCCCGCAGTCCGACCGATCGACGCCGCGTGTTGGCTCTCAACACACACCGTCAACACCGGAATCCCGCCAGGGATTCCAGGACCGGACCCGGCCGCCTCGCAGCGGTTCGGGTGGGAGCGGGCTCCACTTGCCGCCTCCGCCTGAACGGAGGTTGGTCGCATCGGACATCGTAGCAGGCACGGCGCCCAACGCAGCCTGCCCGCGGGGGCGGAATGCAAGGCCGTGCCGAGACGGCCGCCGCTATCGGCGAGGTGCTCTCGGCGGCCCAGGGCCCGCGATCGGCACCGTGCGCATCGCACTGCCCCTCGCCGCTCGAGGCGTACGGGTGGACGGTGTTGACCTCTCGCCGTCGATGATCAGCAAGCTTCGTGCCAAGATATGGCCCGCCACGATCCGGTCTCCCAGCGGCTCGACGAGAGCCATGTCGTGCTGTCCCCGCAGGGGTACGTGAGGTTGGCAATTGTTGGAGACAGTGACACCCCCGGTTGGTAGCTCTTGAAGAGCCACCAACAGCTCAGGAGCTGGCGGCGACGGCGGTCCGGCGAGGTCGCGGTGGGGTGGCGTCCTGCACATCCACGACGGTGCGCAGGAATTGGCCGGTGTAGCTGGTGTCGATGGTGGCGACCTGTTCGGGTGTCCCCTCCGCGATCACGCTGCCACCGGCCGCGCCTCCTTCAGGCCCCATGTCGACCACCCAGTCCGATGACTTGATCACATCGAGGTTGTGCTCGATCACGATGACGGTGTTGCCCTTGTCGGCCAGCTCGTTGATCACTCCGAGCAGCTTGCGGATGTCCTCGAAGTGCAGGCCGGTGGTGGGCTCGTCGAGCACGTACACGGTCCGGCCAGTGGAACGTTTTTGCAGCTCGCTGGCGAGCTTGACGCGCTGCGCTTCGCCACCGGACAACGTCGGCGCGGGCTGCCCGAGCCGGACATAACCCAACCCGACATCCACCAACGTCTTGAGGTGGCGGTGTATCGCCGAGATCGGCTCGAAGAACGCCGCCGCCTCCTCGATGGGCATATCGAGCACCTCAGCGATGGTCTTGCCCTTGTAGTGCACTTCGAGGGTTTCCCGGTTGTACCGGGCACCGTGACACACCTCGCAGGGCACATAGACGTCGGGCAGGAAGTTCATCTCGATCTTGATGGTGCCGTCGCCGGCGCAGGCCTCGCAGCGACCACCCTTGACGTTGAAGGAGAACCTCCCGGGCTGGTAACCGCGGACTTTCGCCTCGGTGGTGGCGGCGAACAGCTTGCGGATCCGGTCGAACACACCGGTATAGGTCGCCGGATTGGAGCGAGGGGTCCGCCCGATCGGTGACTGATCCACCCTGACCAGCTTGTCGACGTGCTCGAGCCCGGTGACCCGGGTGTGCCGGCCGGGCACCTGGCGGGCGCCGTTGAGCCGGTTGGCCAGCACGGTCGCCAGGATGTCGTTGACCAATGTCGACTTGCCCGATCCGGACACCCCGGTGACCGACACCAGGCAGCCCAGGGGGAACGCCACATCGATGCCACGCAGGTTGTGCTCCCTCGCCCCGACCACGGTCAGCCGGCGTGATCGGTCCACCGGGCGCCGCACCGCCGGAACCGGGATGCTGCGCCGGCCGGACAGGTAGGCACCGGTGATCGAGGTGTCGTGTTGCTCGAGCCCGGGGAACGGTCCGCTGTAGACAACCTGGCCGCCGTGTTCGCCGGCTCCCGGGCCGATGTCCACCACCCAGTCGGACGTCCGGATGGTTTCCTCGTCGTGTTCGACCACGATCAGGGTGTTGCCCAGGTCGCGCAGTCTGGTCAGCGTGGCCAGCAGCCGGTGGTTGTCCCGCTGGTGCAGGCCGATCGAGGGCTCATCCAGCACGTACAGCACCCCGACCAGCCCGGAGCCGATCTGGGTGGCCAGCCGGATGCGCTGCGCCTCGCCGCCGGACAGCGTGGCCGAGGCACGGTCCAGGGACAGGTAATCGAGCCCGACGTCGAGCAGGAAGCGCAACCGGGCCTGGATCTCCTTGAGCACCGCACCGGCGATCATGGCTTGCCTGGTGTCCAGCCGCAGGCCGCCGAGAAACGCCGTGGCGTCGCGGACCGACAGCGCGGACACATCGGCGATGGACTTACGGCCCTCGGTGGTGTGGGTCAGTGTGACGGCGAGGATCTCCGGCTTGAGCCGGGTGCCGCGGCAGGCCGGGCATGGCACGTCGCGCATGTAGCCGTCGTACTTGTCGCGCATGTGATCCGACTCGGCCTGGTTCATCCGGCGCTCGAGGAACGGGATGGCGCCTTCGAAGGCGGCGTAGTAGGAGCGCTCACGGCCGTAGCGGTTGCGGTAGCGGACGTGCACCTGCACGTCGGTGCCGTGTAGCACGGCTTTCTGGGCACTGGCCGTCAACCGTCGCCACGGGGTGTCCATCCGGAACCCGATGGTCTCGGCCAGCGCTTCGAGCAGCCGCTGGAAGTATTCGTAGGTCTGCCCGGTGGCCCACGGCGCGATCGCCCCCTCGGCCAGGGACAGTTCCGGATCCGGCACCACGAGCTCGGGGTCAACTTCCTTGCGTATCCCGATTCCGGTGCACTCGGGGCAGGCGCCGTAGGGCGAGTTGAACGAGAACGACCGCGGCTCCAGATCGTCGACGCCGATGGGATGGCCGTTCGGACAGGCCATCCGCTCGGAGAAGCGGCGTTGCCGGTGCGGGTGGTGCTCGTCGCGGTCGACGAAATCGAGCACCACGAGTCCGTCGGCCAGCCGCAGCGCGGTCTCCACCGAATCGGTGAGCCGCTGCTTGGCGCTGTCCTTGACCGCCAACCGGTCGACCACCACGGAAATATCGTGCTTGTCCTGCTTCTTGAGCTTGGGTGCGTCGGTGAGCGGATACACGGTGCCATCGACGAGGACGCGGGAGTAGCCCTGGGCCTGTAGTTCGGCGAACAGGTCGACGAACTCGCCCTTGCGGGTCCGAACCATCGGCGCCAAGACCTGGAATCGGGTGCCGGCCTCCAGGGCCAGCACCTGGTCGACGATCTGCTGCGGGGTCTGCCGGGAGATCGGTTCGCAGCAGATCGGGCAGTGCGGCTCGCCGGCGCGGGCGTAGAGCAGCCGCAGGTAGTCGTGCACTTCGGTGATGGTGCCGACGGTGGAGCGCGGGTTGCGGCTGGTGGATTTCTGATCGATGGACACCGCGGGCGACAGGCCCTCGATGAAGTCGACGTCGGGCTTGTCCATCTGGCCGAGGAACTGGCGGGCGTAGGCCGACAGCGACTCGACGTACCGGCGCTGGCCCTCCGCGAAGATGGTGTCGAACGCGAGGCTGGATTTACCGGAACCGGACAGCCCGGTGAACACGATGAGGCTGTCGCGGGGCAGGTCGAGGTCGACACTGCGCAGGTTGTGCTCCCGCGCGCCGCGCACGACAAGTCGGTCAGCCACTGTGGTCCCTTCGCCAGACGGCCACACCCATGCTATGCGTGGGTACCGACAGTCGCGGATGCCGCGGTCCCTCACTGACTCGCAGGACTTGGGACGGGCTCATCGGCGCGTTACGGTCGGTGATTGTGGACATTCTCGAGGACTACACCGGCGCGGTGGTACCAGGCGGCCCGGCACAGCGGCGGGCGCTGGCCACCCTGACCGTCACCAAGATCTCGGTCGGGCCGATGGACAACAACGCTTACCTGCTGACCTGCCCCGACACCGGAGAGGCACTGCTGATCGACGCGGCCAACGAGGCCGATCGGCTGATGGACCTGCTGGGTCACGGCCCGGACCGGCCGGATCTGCGGACGATCGTCACCACCCACCGGCACGCGGACCATTGGCAGGCCCTTGGTGCGCTGGCCGGTGCGACGGGGGCGCGCACTGTCGCGCACCCGATCGACGCACCGCAGTTACCGGTGCCGCCGGATCGCCTGGTCGACCATGGGGACACCGTAGCTGTCGGACACGTGCGGCTAGACGTCATCCACCTGCGGGGACACACGCCGGGCTCGATCGCCCTGCTGCACCGTGACGCCGACGGCACCCCACATCTGTTCACCGGCGATGCGCTGTTCCCCGGCGGTCCCGGACGGACGACCAACCCCGCTGACTTCACCAGCCTGATGGACGACCTGACGTCTCGGGTGTTCGACCAGCTGCCCGACCAGACGTGGTTCTACCCCGGACATGGCAACGACTCCACGCTCGGCGCCGAGCGGCCACACCTCGACGAGTGGCGCGCTCGGGGCTGGTGAACGGTTCCTACCCAGCTTCCGTGTCGCGGCGGTCCGCCACCGCACTCGGGTTCTTGGCAGCCTCACCGCCTGAGCCGGTCTTCTTCGCCTCGTCGCCGCGCTTAGCGACAATCAGGTCGACGGTGCTGCCAGAACGGACCTGAGTGCCCGCTTTCGGGTTGGTGCGCAGTACCGTTCCCGCCGACTGGTCCTCCGACACCTCCTCCTTCACCGACCCCACCGACAGCCCGGCAGCACGCAGCATCCACGCCGCGCGCGTCTGGTCCTTACCGACCACGTCGGGCACCTTCACCCGGTCACCGCGTTTGGCGATGACCAGATCGACCGAGCTGCCCGGCCATACCGCAGTACCCGCCCTCGGGTCGGTCCGCAGCACCGTTCCCGCCAGCCGATCCGACACCTCTTCCTGCACCGACCCCACCGACAGGCCGTCATCGCGCAGCATCCGCGTTGCCCGCGCCTGGTCCACACCGACCACGTCAGGAACCGGCCGCAGCGCCGGACCCGGTGGCGGTTGCACCACTACCGGCGGCGGCACCACAACCGGGGGCGACACCACAACAGGGGCAGGCACCACTACCGGGGCCGGTTTCTGTGCCGGTACCGGCGCAACCACCGCAGCCGGTTTCTGGGCCGGCTGCGGTGGTTGCGCCGGCGGGGCTACCGGAGGCGCGGGAGGTGCCTCCGGGCCGGCCGGCACTTCCGTGGTTCCGGACGCCGTTGCGGACGGTCCCGGGATGGCGGGCTCCGCTTTAACTCCTGGCAAGTCGGCAAGGCTCGAAACCTCTGCCCGGGACCCGCCCTGAGTGGCCCATAAGGCAACCACGAGGAGAAGCGTTGCAATAGCAAAAATTAGTCCACCGAACACGGTGATGTCCGGATTTGCCGGTAACCGGTAAATCCTCCGCCACTGTTTGCCGGCAGGCCGTCGCTCCAGCATGGTTGGCCCCCCATCAACCGTAGTGCCCTGTTCTCCAAAAACGATCACAGCATCTCTGCGGTGGCGCGGGACCTCCCGCCAGTCCGCGCCGATAATGTGTGATCGCAATACGGAGGAAGCCGAGTACTCACCGATGAGAACATCACCTGGTTGGCCTAAACCAGGTGACCCCGAGGGTCCGGCCCGGCAAGGTCGGTGCTCGAACCGCTCGTGGAGGAGGTTTCGCCGATGCGTCCCGTCCGTGAGCAGACCGTGCTCGTCACCGGCGCCACCGACGGGCTCGGTAAGGCGGTAGCCACCGAACTCGCCCGGCTCGGCGCCACCGTGCTGGTGCACGGCCGCGACGACACCCGCGGCCACACCACCCTCACCGAGATCGCCCAGGTCACCGGTAACGACCGGCTACGCTGGTATCGGGCCGACCTCGCGGACCTCGATCAGGTCCGCCGGCTCGCCACCGCCGTTACGGCCGACGCCCCACGGCTGGACGCGCTGATCAGCAACGCTGGGATCGGCGGCGAATATCCGGTCGGCGGACGGCAGGAGAGCGCGGACGGCATCGAGCTGCGCTTCGCGGTCAACTATCTCGCCGGCTTCCTGCTCATCCGGCTGCTGCTGCCCACCCTGCGAGCCTCCGCACCGGCCAGGATCGTGCAAGTGAGTTCTGCGGGCCAGGCTCCGATCGATTTCGACGACGTCATGCTCACCCGCTCCTACAGCAGCGGGCAGGCCTACTGCCAGAGCAAGCTCGCGCAGATCATGTTCACCTTCGATCTCGCCGAAGAACTGGCCGGCACCGGCATCACCGCCACCGCGTTGCACCCCGCCACTTATATGCCCACCAAGATGGTCGCCACTCCGATCAGCACGCTGAAATCCGGAGTCGATGCCACCATCCGGCTCGTCGTCGATCGGGCCCTGGACGGCGTGAGCGGCCGTTACTACAACGGCCAGCGCCAAGCGCGCCCCCACCGGCAAGCCTACGATCCGACCGCCCGCGCCCGCCTGCGCACGCTCTCGGAACAGTTGACGGGTCTCGCTCCTGGAGTCCGCCGGTGAAGGAGATGCCGATGTCCGCAGATTCAGCTGACCGACCTCGCGCTGCCGCGTTCGTCGCGCGCAGGCGACTGCGTGTTCTGGTGCTCTCCGGGTCGCTGCGTCGCGAATCGTTGAATACGCGCCTGGCCAGGCTGGCCGCCCGCACGATCGAGCGAAACGGTGGCAGTGTGGACCTCGCCACGTTGGCCGAGTTCGACGCGCCGAGCTACAGCCAGGACGCTCAGGACAGTGCCGGTATCCCGGACGGCCCGGCGCAGCTTCGGCAACGGCTGGAAGCCGCGGATGCGTTCGTCATCGCCGCGCCGGAGTACAACGCATCCATGCCGGGCGGACTGAAGAATGCGATCGACTGGGTATCACGATACCGGCCGCAGCCATTTCATCAGCGGCACGGCATGGTCATGTCGGCATCGCCATCCATGAGCGGCGGTAACCGCGGGCTATGGGCGCTGCGAATACCGTTGGAGCACCTCGGAGCACGAATCTATCCGGATATGTTCTCCCTCGCGCAGGCCCAGCAGGCGTTCGATGAATCCGGTCAGATCGCGAGCTCGCAGCTGGCTGAATTCTTCGAGAATACGATTACCGGATTCATGGATCTCGCTGAGGCGAGCAAGCACTACCCGTGCATGAAGACCGCTTGGATCGAATACCTGGGTGAGCGGCTCGAACCCGAAACGGCTCGGATCGACTGATGCCGGCGCGGTGCTCGCACTCGCTGCCATGACAGTCGAGCCGGTGTTGGAGATGCGCGGTGTCTCCAAGCGGTATCCGGGCGTGCTCGCGGTCGACCGGGTCAGCTTGACGGTGCTGCCCGGCGAGGTCCACGTCGTCGTCGGTGAGAACGGTGCCGGTAAGTCGACCTTGATGAAGCTGCTGTCACAAGTCGAGCGACCGGATGAGGGTGCTGTTCTCGTCGGGGGTAAGTCGGTCACCTTCCGTGGTCCGCGTTTCGCCCAGCTGGTGCTGGGCGTGTCGATGGTGCACCAGGAGCTGGCACTCGCCCCGCACCTGTCGGTGGCGGAGAACCTGTGCCTGGGCGACGAGTCGACCCGCTGCGGCGTGCTGTCTCGCCGGGCCGATCGCAGACGTGCCAGCCAGTTGCTGGCCCGGGTGAACCTCACGGTGGATCCAGGCCGCCTGGTAGGCACGCTTCCGATCGCCGATCGCCAGCGGGTCGAGATCGCGAAGGCGCTGAGTGGAACTTCTTCGGGCGGCGATCCTCGAGTGGTGATCATGGACGAGCCGACCGCGATGCTCACCGAGGCCGAGATCGGGGACTTATTCACCGTGATTGCGGAGCTGAAGGCGCGCGGTATCGCGATCGTGTACATCTCCCACCGTCTGGAGGAGGTGGCGCAGGTCGCCGACCGGGTCACCGTCCTTCGTGACGGCAGGGTCGTCCAGACGCTGCCCGCAGCGGCGGCGTCACCGCAACGCCTCGTCCAGCTGATGGTCGGCCGGGAGATCGACAACCTCTACCCCAAACCGAAGGTCCAGATCGGGGAAGTCCTGCTACGGGCAGAAGGTGTCTGCCGGCGGAGTAAGAACGTCGACCTCGTGGACTGCACTCTGGAGGTACGGGCCGGTGAGATCGTCGGGTTCGCCGGTCTGGTCGGCGCCGGCCGCACCGAACTCGCACGAGCCATCTGCGGCGCGGACATTCCCGACGCCGGGCGCGTTGTGCTGCGCGGCCACGAAGTCCACCTGCGCTCCCCCCGGCAGGGAATCCACGCAGGGCTGGCCTACCTGACGGAGGATCGGCAGGCCGAGGGGCTGGCCATGGCGCTGCCGGTCGATCAGAACATCACCCTGGCGAACGTCCCGCTGCGCGGGGGCATCAGCTGGGGCGTCATCGACCTGCGCGCGGAGCGAAAGATCGCGTTGTCACGGCGAGACCAGCTGGGCATCAAGACACCGTCGATCAGAAGCCGGGTCCGCATGCTCTCCGGCGGTAACCAGCAGAAGGTCGTGGTGGCGAAGTGGCTGGAGACCAGCAGCCAGGTGCTGTTCTTCGACGAGCCGGCACGCGGCATCGATGTGGCCGCCAAAGCCGAGATCTTCGATCTGATCGGGCAGCTGGCCGCCGAAGGACGCGGGATAGTCCTGATCAGCTCCTACCTCCCGGAGCTGATGAACATGTGTGATCGAATCGTGGTCTTACGCGCGGGTCGGATCGCCGGCGAGTTGGCCCGTACGCAGTTCTCCGAGGAGCGGATCATGCAGTTGGCTACCGGAACGGGCAGCGGGTCGCAGCGCTGAGAGGGGGAGGCGAAAGCGATGGGATCGCAACGGCGCGGCGTTGCGTCGCTCGACGCCTGGCGCGACCGCGTCCGTTCCGCGCTGTCCCAGCTGGCGGCCGCCGGCGCGGTGATCGTGCTGTTCAGTTACCTGTCGTTCGCGTCCGACGCCTTCATCAGCGCGAATAACCTGATCAATATTGGCGTCCAGTCGGCGGTGGTGGCGATCACCGCGATCGGCATGACCCTGGTGATCATCACCGCTGGGATCGATCTGTCCGTCGGCTCGGTGGCCGCCCTGGCGGGGGTGCTCGGTGCGTTGCTGGTCGTGGAGTACGGCGTACCGGTTCCGTTGGCCATCGTCGGCGGCGCGGTGACCGGGGCGATCGCCGGCATGGTCAACGGCGTGCTGGTGACGCAGGCAGGAATGGCACCGTTCATCGCCACGCTGGGCATGCTCAGCGTGGCTCGCGGCCTGGTGTACATCGTCACCGGTTCCGTCGCCGTCTCCGGTGCGCCACCGGAGTTCAAGCTCCTCGGTCAGGGAAGGCTCGGCGCGCTACCCATCCCCGTGCTGGCTCTCGTCATCGTGGCGTTAGCCGGCCACTTCATCCTCACCCGAGCCAAACTCGGCCGGTACGCCTATGCCATGGGCTCGAATGCCGAAGCCGCGCGGCTGTCCGGGATCCCCGTCAAGCGTTACCTCTCGATCGTCTACATCATCTCCGGCACGCTGGCAGGTTTCGCCGGAATGATTGCCGCGTCGCGGGTCGACTCCGGCCAACCGAACTTCGGCATCGGACTCGAGCTCGACGTGATTGCCGCTACCGTGATCGGCGGTGCCAGCCTGTTCGGCGGTGAAGGCACGGTCATCGGAACCCTGCTCGGCGCCCTGTTGATCGCGTTGATCCGCAACGGGTCCGTGCTCTTGGACATCAATACCTTCTACCAGCAGGTCATCATCGGCGTGATTATTTGGATCGCGGTGTTCTGGGACCAGTACCGGCGGCGACGGGCGGCGTCCCCTTGATGAGATTCCCAGAAAGGTGGGCGCCATGCGGATCATACTTTCGGCCTCAATGGCCTGCGTAGCCGCTGTGATCGTGCTGGCCTCGGGTTGTTCGACAGTCACCGTGCCCGGTTCGGGCCCTTCCGGAGGTCCGACAGTCAAGGCCAACGGTCCCCTCACCCTCGCCGTTGTCCCCAAGGCAGTCGGATTCGACTTCTGGGACAGCGTCCGCAAAGGCGCGCAGTGCGCGGCGTCGAAGATGACCGACGTGACGCTGCAGTGGGACGGAGTAACGGCGGAGACCGACGTGACAGGCCAGGTCAACCTGCTGCAGAACTTCTTGACCCGGCAGGTGGACGGGCTGGTCTATGCGGCCACCGACGCGAAGGTTCTCGCTCAAGTCACCCAGGACGCCCTGAGCCGGAACGTCCCAGTGATCAATATCGACTCCGGCACGAACCCGCAGCCGGACAACGTGCCGGTGTTCGCGACGGACAATGTCGCGGCCGCCCGCAAGGCGGCGGACCTGCTCGCCGATGCCCTGGGCTCGGGCCATCATAAAGTCGCCTTTATCCCGTTCCAGCCCGGAACAGTGACCAACGACCAGCGCACCAAAGGCTTCAAAGAGGAACTCGCGAAGCACCCGAACCTGACGCTGGTGGCCGAGCAGTCCAGCAACAGCGACCCCAACACGGCACTGTCGGTCACCGAGAACATCCTGACCGCCAACCCCGACCTGGACGGAATCTTCGCGGCGAACGAGCCGGGCGTGATCGGTGCCACCAACGCCCTGAACCAAGCGGGCAAGGCTGGGAAGATCAAACTCATCGGTTGGGACGCATCACCGGACGAGGTCAAGGGCGTCACCTCAGGTGCGATCACCGCGCTGGTCGTGCAGAACCCGTTCCGGATGGGGTTCGACTCGGTCACCGCGATGGTGCAGACGGTGCGCACCGGCCGGCTGGCAGCCAGTGAGGACACCGGCGTCACCTTCGTCACGCAGCGGAACATCAATGAACCTCAGGTGCAGGCGGTTCTCCAGCCGAGTTGCGCAAGTCCCCCGGCGTGAGCCTCGCCGCCGGCATGCCCCGGTCGGGTTAATTCCGGGGTGCTGGGTGGGTTAGCACACCGTGCGGGGTAGCCAACATGGACCTGGTCGAACGACGAGAGGAGACCTCGTGGGTCTCGGTGACAAGTTCAACGATCTGACGCAGAAGGCCAAGGATTTCGCGCGTCAGCACCCGGACAAGACCGAGCAGGGCCTTGACAAGCTTGGAGACTTCGTCGACAAGCAGACCGGCGGTAAGTACTCAGGACAGATCGACAAGGGCGAGGAGATGCTCGAGCGGCGCCTCGGTGAGCAGGGTCCAGCCCAGCAAGGTCCGACGCAGCAGGGTTCAGCACAGTAGTACCTGCGCCTCACCGCGCAAAGATCAAAATCAGCACAATGGTGACTGCGGCTGATAGCAGCAACGAACCGAAGCAGCCCAATCGGTTCGAGAAAAAGAAGAACATCTCGCGAGTCCCTTTCCAGGGATGGGCGCAAGCGGACGCATTGGGGTTCCCGCCATAGGCGACTTCATGCAGGCGAGGTACCGGCGACGGGGCCGGTGACGACGCCGTCGTCATGTAAGCGGCCGATCTGGGCGGCTGACAGGCCGAGGAGGCCGGCCAGAATCTCGTCGGTGTGCTGGCCGAGCAGCGGCGCGGGCGCCGGCGGGACCCGGTCGTACGCGGAGAACGCGAGCGGCGATCCGGGCGCGAGGTAGGTACCGACGCCCGGCTGGTCGACCTCGGCGAACATGGGATTGGTAGGTGAGCAGCGCGGGTCGGTGGCCACGAGTTCGGCGAAAGTCTGGTATGGCCCCCAGCACACGTCATGCGCGGTGAAGATCTCGCTGACTTCAGCCAGTGTTCGGCTGTTCACCCATGGCTCGATCAGTGCGCCGATCACATGGCGCGCGGCGAACCGGTCACCTTCCTTGGACAGGTCGATCCCGAGCAGCTTCTCGACCTGGACGCAGGCGTCACGGATGCCGACCGCCGCCACGAGACTGCGCCACTGCCGCGGTGTCAGCCCGACCACCATGACCCGCTTGCCGTCCTTGGTGGCGAAGTCGCACCCGAACGCGCCATACAGATAGTTGCCGTGCCTGGGGCGTTCGACCTTGTTGATCTGTACTTCACCGATGTAGCCCAGGTGCCCCACGGTGGCCATGGCCACATCGGCGAGTGCAAGCCGGATGAACTGGCCGATTCCGGCGATGCGCCGCTTGCGCTCAGCGGCTAGCAGGCCGGTCGCGGCCAGGGTTCCGGTGATCACATCCCAGGCCGGCAGCAGATGGTTGACCGGGGTGGACAAGGCAGCCGGCCCAGTGGTCCAGGAGAAGCCGGTGGCTGGATTGATCGTGTAGTCGACAGCGGACGAGCCATCCGGGTTGCCCACGATGTTGACCATGATCAGGTCAGGGCGCCGGGCGGCGAGGGCGGTGTAGGACAGCCAACCCGCGGCCGGGAAGTTCGTCAGAAACATCCCGGCGTCGTCACCGGGCGCAGTGATGAGGTCGGTGAGCAGTTCCTTGCCTTGCGGCGATCGCATGTCGACCGCAATCGAGCGCTTGCCCTTGTTCAAGCCGGCCCAGAACAAGCTCTGACCCTCCGCGGTGACCGGCCAGCGGTGGGCGTCCAGGCCGCCCCCGATCGGGTCGAACCGAATGACGTCCGCGCCGAGTTGGGCCAGGGTCATCCCACCCAGCGGCGCTGCCACGAAGGCTGAGCCCTCCACTACCCGCATCCCCGCCAGGATCCCGGTCATCCGTTCCTCCGCTATCGAGCCAGCGCGAGGAATCGCCAGTCCAGCACCGGCTTATCCGCCGCGGTCGAATCACCGGCGTCTTCGGCGGGGCAGGCGTGCACCACCGCGCGTAGGTCGATCAGCTGGTATCCCTCCCGGGGGTGGACTGCCTCGACGTGCAGCTCGGTGCGCAGCACATCGCCCTCGAACACCGGGCCGGTGTGGTCGCAGCTGCGCCAGGCCACGATCGTCACCAGGTCGGGCAGCGCGCGGGTGGCGTGTGCACCGGCGATGGAGATGGTGTGCCCGCCGTAGACGAGACGACGGCCGTAAGCCGACGCGCCAGGATCGGTGTGGGTGGCAGCGAGGTTGAGGGTGGCTCTGGCCAGCTCGGGTGCGCCGGTCACGGTGTCGCGCACCTCGATGTCGTAGACCGTGCCGGGTGCAGTATCGGTGGGCCGGAAGGCGTCGAGTCGCCAACCCCACGGCAGCTCGTCAGCGGGCTCCGCGTCGGCGGGGATGTCGTCGAAGCTGTCGGCGTGGCCGGTGTTGGCCGTCGGATCGCGCAGCGGGATCATCGGGCAGCGCCAGTAGTCGAGGACGGGCTCTTCACGCTGGTTGCTGACCTGCACTCGCAGCACAGCCAGACCGGTCGGCGGCCGCCCTGACTTCGGGCGGTTCTGCCGCAGCGCGACGACCTCGGTTCGGGTGCGCAGGGTGTCACCCAGGTGCACCGGCCGCAGCAGCCGTAACCCCCGGTAGAACAAGTTGCCCCGGACCCGCTGCGACGGCGCGGTGGTCTGCCCGATCGCGACATGGCAGACCAGCGTGGGATGAGCCAACGGCTCAGCACGGCCGGTGACCGCCGCGGACAGCTCGTGGTCCAGCGGCAGCCGCAGCCGGTCGCCGGACAACGCCTGGTGCAGTGTGGCGAGCCCAGGTGTCAACGTCAGCCCCGGGGCGTCGGCGAAGACCTGCCCGCGCGTCAGGTCCTCAAAATACGGGCCGCCGACCCGCACCCGGTTCTCCGCCATCGCGCCCAATCCTAAGCCGACGCCGCGCTCAGGTTCGGTGGACGTCTGCTTGAGCGACGTTGGCGTCGTCGGGGGTGGCGAGTGCGGCGTGACGGCGGGAGCGGAGTTCGACTGCCGCAATGAGCAGAGCCAGACACACAAAGGCGGTCCCGGTAAGCAGTGCCGCCGCGATGGCGAGCTGGTAGTGGTGCTGGCTGTGGTGTGCCAGCAGCCCGTAGAACACGGCCGCCAGCGTGGCCGTCCCGATCGCCGACCCGATCCGCTGGCCGGTCTGCAGCGCTCCCGCTGCGGCCCCACCCATCTGGGGTGGCACGCTTTCCAGGGTCAGGGTGACGTTCGGGGAGATCACGGCACCACCACCGAGACCGCCCACCAGTAGTGGCAGCGCCGCCATCCACCCGGCCCAAGCAGCGGGTGCGATGTAGAGCACCACGGCGGTGGCCGCTAATCCCACCGCGGTGCTGACCAGGCCCACCACCGTCAACCGGCGCCCGTATCTGGTGACCAATCGCCCGGCTACCGCTGCCGATAACGCCGAGCCGAGCGCGAACGGTGTCACCGCCAGCCCGGATTGCAGCGGCGTGTAGCCCAACCCATGCTGGAAGTACAGCGCGAATACCAGCCAGATCCCGGCGAAGCCCACGAAGTACACCAACCCGAGCGCCGCTCCCGCCGGATAGCCCGGCGTGCTGGACAGCAGCCGGGTATCGAGCAGCGGCGGGCGCTCGCGCCGCACCATCCGTTGCTCCCAGCGAACAAAGAGCGCGACCATCACCGGCGCCAGCACGAACAACCACCACAGCCGGCGCAGCCCACCGCTGTCGACCTGCACCAGGGGTAGCAACAGGCACAGCACACCGCTGCCCAGTAGCAGCGCGCCGACAACGTCGATGTGGGTGGCTGGTGCCGTCCCGGCCGCGCCGCGGCGCGGCCGGGACGGCACCAGCCGCCACGCTGCGACCAACGCGACCAGGCCTATCGGGACGTTGACGTAGAAGATCCACCGCCAACCCTCCTGCTCCCCCGCCACGGTGAGGATGAAACCGCCCAACACCGGTCCGACCGCGGTGGACAGCCCGACCGTGGCACCGAAGATGCCGAACGCCCTGCCTCGCTCCGCGCCGCGGAACAGCACCTGGATAAGGCCCGAGTTCTGTGGAGTGAGCATCCCCGCTGCGAGGCCCTGCAGCAGCCGCGCGACGACCAGCAGGTCCGCACTGGGCGCGGCTCCGCACAGCGCGCTGGTCAGCACGAACGCGGTCAGGGCCACGAGAAACATCCGCCGCCGGCCCAAGGCGTCACCCAACCGCCCGCCCGCCACCAGCACCAGCCCGAAGGTGAGCGCGTATCCGGATACCACCCACTGCACCTGCGCCACCGAGGCGCCCAGTCCCTGCTGGATGGACGGCAGCGCAACGTTGACGATGCTGACGTCCAGCAGGCTCATGAAACCTGCCAGCTGGGTGACCGCCAGAGCGCGCCAACGAGCGGGGTGAGCACCGTGGTCGACAGTGGAGGCGTCCGCGCGAAAGCTCATCGTTTTATCTTGCGGCGCGGGAGCGGCGCGCGCCGTACGATCCCGGGGTGTGACGGCGCTGGTGACCCACAACACTGGCCCGGCTGATGAGATACGACGGGCGTTCACCACTGGGGCAGTGCTGAACCTTGCCGGCGCCGAGGTACCGGGCGCGCTGCTCGCCGGCCTGCTGGCGGCAACACCGCGGCGCACCGAGGGCGACATTCCCGCCCTGCGGCTGGCCGGCGCGGTTGTCCGCGGTTCGCTGGAGCTGCCCGGAGCGACGGTCACCGCGTTGGTCGAGCTGACCGACTGCACCTTCGACGGCCCGATCGACCTCTACGCGGCGCAGCTGGCCGGGTGGCGCCTGATGCGGTGCACATTGCCCCGCGTGCAGGCGCCGAATGTCCAAGTGCGTAGCGAGCTCGCGCTGGAGAACTGCACCATCACGGGGCCGATCGTGCTGCCCGACGCTCGGATCGAGGGACCGCTGCGGCTGATCGGCACCAGCCTGCACAATCCCGGCGGTCACGCTCTAGTGGGGGTGCGCCTGGCGGTTCGCGGCGTGCTCGACGCGCGGCGGCTGCGGGTGGCGGGTGAGGTGCGGTTGTCCGGCGCCCGGGTGGACGGCAACATCGACTTGCGCGGGGCGCAGCTCTCCCGACCCGGCGGCGACGCGCTGGAGGCCTCCGGCGTGCAGATCGGCGGCAACCTGCGCTGCGACCGTGGATTGACCAGCCAGGGCCGGTTGGTCCTGGCTGGTGCCTCCGTCGCGGGCAACGCAGTGTTCTCCGGCGCGGCGCTGCAGGGCACCACCACGCCCGACGACCCCGCGGTCCTCGTGCTGCCCCGCGGCAGCGCCGATCCCAGCGCGGCGCTGCTGGCCGATCGTCTCAGGGTGAACGGCAACCTGGTGCTCGACGCGGGTTTCACCGCGGTGGGCACCGTCCGGCTGACGAATGCCCGGGTTGGCGGCCACTTGCGGCTGTCCGGCGCGACGCTGGGCAGCCCGGTCGAGCCGGGCCCCGACGACGGTGAGCGGCCACGCCCGGTGCCGGTCGCCTTGGCCGCCGACGGTATCGAGGTACTCGGCGACCTGGAGGCACGCCGATCACTGCCCCGCACCGATCAGTCCGCCGCAGCCGGCCCGCTGAGCGCACACGGTCAGGTTCGATTGGTCGGCGCGCAGGTACACGGCAGCGTGAGCCTCACCGGCGTGCAGCTCGACGCGCCGGGTCTGGATGTCCTGTTCGCCGATCGCCTGCAGGTTGGCGGGACGCTGTACTTGTGCTACGCGGAGGCCTCAGGCTCGATTCGGCTACACCACGCCAATATCGGCTCCACCCTGGACTGCACCGGTGCCCAACTCACGGCGCCGCGGCGCCGGCCGGACGGCTCGATCAAGGCATCGCTGGACGCGCGGGCCGCCACGATCGGCAAAGACCTCTACGCCAGCCGTGGCTTCAGGGCACTCGGGGGCGTGCGGATCTCGCTCGCAGAGGTGTCCAAATCGGTGAACTTCTCCAACGCCCGGCTCGGTGGGCCAGGCAAGGACGTCGCAGCGTTGCGGGCCCGCGGGCTGAGATGCCAGGAACTGAAACTCGGTTTCGCCGAGCCGCCGCACGGTGACGTCAGCTTGGCTTGTGTGGTGGCCGGCTCGGTCGTCGACGACAAGCACCTGTGGGCTACCCGGGGGAAGGTGGACATCGAGGACTTCGAGTACCAGTCGCTCACCGCCGCGCCCGAGGTGACCGTGGCTACCCGGCTGCACTGGGTGCGTGACGTGCTCCCCGACTACGATCCCGATCCTTACGACCAGCTCGCGAGGAGCTACCGCGACGGCGGCCACGACGATCTCGCCGACACGGTGCTGCTGGCCAAACAGCGCCACCGGCACAGCGGGCACGGGCCGGCCGGACGGTTCTGGGGATGGCTTCAGGAGTGGACCGTCGGCTACGGCTACCGGCCGTGGCGAGCGGCGTGTTGGCTGGCGGTGTGCTGGTTATTCGGGTCAGTCTGGTTCGTGAATCACCGGTTGGTCCGCCTCGACAGCGGCCAGAACCCGTCGTGGCAGCCGGTGATCTACACCGCGGACTTGCTGGTTCCCGTTGTCAACCTGGGTCAAGACGGGCTGTGGCGCACCTCCGGCGCCTCGGCCTGGGTGGCCAGCGCGTTGACCGCGGTCGGTTGGTTGCTGCTATCCACCGGCGCAGCGGGAGCCACCCGGATCCTGACCCGCCGCTGATCCCTTCCCCCTCCCGGTGTGTCGCGTTTTCCCCCGGGCGAGTCGAGCCCGTAGGTGCACGAGCATCCATGAGATCGTGCACAGACGGGTGATGAGGAGCTGCGATGCCTGCCGACCCGGCCCGACGTCCGGACTGCCATCGATCTCCGGCACCGTTGCATCCCCGTTCCGCCATGGCCCGTGCCCACGCTTGATCGGCGTGCGATCGAAGCACCGAAACCGCAGGTTGGTCAGCCGCGACCGGCAAGCGCTAGAATTAATTATGCTGTAATATCGATAGCTTATACCGACAACGTTGCGAACGCAGACATTCAGACCTGAAAGGTGGTAGCCGGTGAGAAGCAAAAAGATTGATAGGGCTGCTGTTCTGCGAGGCCTGCAGGCAATCGAGGAGGAGGACTACGACGGCTTCGTACTCCTGATACAGGCCGCCCGCAACAGGCACGCCACATTTGATCCGGATCTGCCGGTCTGGAGCCGGGCCCAGAGTCTGGGCATCATCGTGGACTGTAATCGTGGCGGCGTTCCAGAATTCGACGAAGCGATGCGAGATTTCGTGCGCGACAGCAATAACGTGGATGGCTCGGACAAGCGCCCCTACGTGAAGGGCAGGCATTGAGCAAGGCTTGATTATCCGAACAGCGGAAAGCGAGCGACATCTGTGCCCAACTGCGCACGCTCGGTTTGAGATATCGGTGTCCGGCCGGTGGCTATCCGCGCATACTGCGCATCAGACCACTGCGCCGGAGCCGGTCGGCCCAGCAGTCCATCGAGGCACCAGCGCACCTGAGCGAGCCCTTCGCGCGATGGCCCCGGCGCAGTGGGCAGACACACGATCATGTCGAGGTGGTGAATCGTCGCCTCGACAGCGAGGGTGCCCAGCAGGTCGCCAGCGGTCAGCACGTGGCCCTGCGTCACGATGCAGTCCTCGACCGTCGCAGTTGCGGCTGCGTTGACTACGGCTTGGGCTGTCTCCAGGTACAGCTCGCGAAGCTGACTGAATTGCAGGAACATACTCGCGACGACACGGGTGAAACGTCTGCCGTTGGCTGGGCCGATGCCGTCCGGCCGCCAGTCCTGCCAGTAGGTGACGGCGTCCCGGTCAGCAGGACGGTCGACCGGGGTGTGAAGCGCGACCAAGCCACGCTGCGCATCGCTCAGGCAGTGGAAGTCAGGTCACGTACCGACCACCCGGTACAGCCGGTCGCCAGCCACGAACGCTCGTCATCGATCTCGGCAACAACCGCACTCAAAGCGTCGTACGCGGCCCGCAACGCTTGGGCTGGCAGCGGCAACGCTGGTCGATCCGACATGGTGGCGAGTATGCGCCGTGCGCCTCGTCGCCACTGTGA
>Ga0134126_10001036_pt1 | contig 35171 bp, 23 predicted proteins | sample KB31752_FD_96881 | JGI IMG/M metagenome (GOLD analysis project Ga0134126, IMG submission 96881) | Terrestrial soil microbial communities with excess Nitrogen fertilizer from Kellogg Biological Station, Michigan, USA - KB3-175-2 | ecosystem: Environmental > Terrestrial > Soil > Unclassified ...
ATACCAAATCGAAATGGGAGGGTGAAGTCCCTTATACGGAGTCGAACCAGGATCTTCCCCCACTCATTTGCGGGCCCTGGAGCTTCAACGATCGAGCCATCGGTAATGTTATCCAAAGCTACAAACTCAATCCGACTCGGAAAACCGGTCAACATTCCTGTAACACTTGCCGCATTACTCGAGGGATCGCTTGGAGTCACTGTTACACCCAGGAAGCCAGCCGAATCAGTAGTTTGACCTGATCGTCCAGTCAAAGTAATTAGTATGAACTTTCCATCATCAGAGATCTCCGTTGCCATTGCGCGGTCTGGTACAAAGGCTAATCTCACAGGCGTAAGCGTAGACGGCGGTAGAAGCTGAAGCTGAGGCTCAAGAAAAACTGTGGCTGCAGCCTCAACACGAAATTTCCGGCTCACGCTCTGGTATCCCTCTTTTGACACGGTGACTTCATAGTCACCTGGGGGTAGTTGCAGGTTCTCCACTGCGCCAACGTGTCTGCCATCGTCGCTTGGTAGCCCAATTCGCTGAATGTTAATCAACGCACCGCCAACGCTTGGAGTAACGTTTAGCGTTCCTCTGATGGGCTCCAGGGTTATCTTGATTGTTGGGTTTTCGCCGGGAATGAGAGTAATGGCGCGAAGGCTGTCTCGATAGCCTTGATGACGCACGATTAGAATATAGGGACCAGGTTTTAGCCCGTTTACGGTTGGCCCTTCCACCTGCTGCTCGTTCAAGAGTAACGCGCTATCAGGTGGGTCGACTATGACTGTAAGACTCACCAATATCTCGCCGACGGGTTGATGTTTGCCTGGCTTTCTTCGACTCCCAATTCTTGTAGTCTTGGCACTCGAGTTAGAAGGTTCAGGCTTGACGGGTGAATCTTCACGCCTACCTCCTTGTCCGGGCGAAACTATTGCTGAAAATGTGCAGACGAACACCGATAAAACCATCGGTGCGATAACGTGAATTAACATGTGAGGGCTAAACCGCATTCTGCTGGTTACCGGCCAGATTCCGGTACAACGTCCTTCACGCAACGAAACCCGGTATTGCTGTAGTCGTTTCCACCACGAGCGGGCCAGCCCCAACGGTACGTCGTTGTTGCCGCTGCTCTGTCGCTCTGCCAACTGCCGCCACGAATTACCTTCAATTCCCTACCCTGTTGAGCTGGTAAATGCCCACCTGGATATGGTGCCAACGGGCTGGAGGTCCATTCCCAGGCATTGCCAACCATGTCATAAGCTCCTAGAAGTGATGCGCTGTTTTTATATGTGCCAACATCCGCGAGCCCCCTGGAAGCACCGTCTGCATTAGCCACACCTGGCCGCCATTCATTACCCCACGGATAGCGTCGACCGTCGGTTCCCCGGACGGCGAACTCCCACTCTTCTTCAGTGGGTATCCGTTTCTGCGCCCATTTCGCGTAGGCAGTGGCATCGTCCCAATCCACCCCAGTCACTGGTTTCTTAGCAGCTCCCGCCGGATATTGACCACGGACCCAATTGGAAGGAGCTCGATGACCAGTGGCTCTAACGAAATTCAAATATTCCTCACAGGTAACCTCATAGATATCCAGGAAGAATTGCTTCACAATTACTTTGTGTGCTGGTTTCTCGTACTCGTCGCCAGCGTCGTTTCCCATTTGAAACTCACCACCCGAGACGCGAACCATGTTGGTTGGACCAGCGGGAGTAGGACTTGCATTGTTATTTACGGGCGGTGGAACGGAGCTGCTGCGAATTCCGATTAGTATGGCGACAAGCAGTACAAGAATTACACCGGTTCCAATAACAAGGCGTAGTCGCCACTCAGCGCGCGGTAGTGAGATAGAGGTTACTTCGCTGGATTTTTCAGCGTCATCTTCCGCTTCTATTTTGCCCTCTTCTCTCTGCTTACGTTCTGGTTGAGGCCCGTTGGCGGGAGGACGTTTGGCTACAAAGTCGATTTCCAGTCTTCCCTTTTCCCTCAATCGCCAGCCATCCTGAACTTTTGATACGACAGCAGGCTTGATGATCCAGACTTCACCAGCCGACGGCTTGGCGCACTCGTAGTAGTTTGCGTAGAAGCTGTAAAACGTATCCCGGGAATTGAATCTCGCAATTCGAGGAATAACCAAAAGAGATTCGCTTTTCTGCAAGGAGCTACGGTGGCGAATCAGCGAGAGTTCACCTTTGCCGTCGGGGCCGGTCACGAGCAGGTTCTTTACGAGGTCGTGCCTGACTACCTTCGCGGAACTCTCCGTACTCGCAATGCAGTCGGCAGCGGATGCCGGAAATACAAGTGAAGGCTTCGCAGGGTCGGGAGTCTTGGGTTCTGCGGCGACTGCGCTGCGAGCTTGAGCGTCAGAGGACACTTTGTGAGAAGGCTCGACTTGCCAACGGCCTGTGCCGAGGCGAACAACCGGAACCGGCTCAATATGTTCTTTGAAGTTGTCAAACTGATTAGCAGTAAGCGTGGGGAATAAAGGTTTCAAAGAGTCGGGGTTGAAGGTCAATTTCGGATTCGGAAAGACCCAGCCGTGATCCTCGTCACTAACGAATACGACAAACGCTCCCTGAGATGAACCCTCTTTGAGAAACTCATCGGTGTTTCTTAGACCCTCCTTCGACGCACTCTTCCTGAAATCGAGATAAGTAAGATTGTTTGTCACCAAGCCGCCGGCCACAAAATCTCGGTAGAGTGATTTCGCTTTGGCGCGAAAAGGTTCGGCAGCAGCTTTTTGAGGAGCGCCTTGAACATCTGCAACTGCGATTCGTTCAAAAGTCTTTGATTCGTTCGAAGACTTCTGATTCAAAAGCTTCGGTGATATTACAAAGTTCGAGATTGGCTCAACTTGCACTGCTTGGCCCGATTGTTCGATTGAATGGTCGTTCTCATGATCGTTTGGCTCCTGGATTGGTGGGCCTGCTGCGTATTCAGAGGTATCAGCTGGCGGCGGCTGAACTTTCTGGCCTGCCGTCGCTACCCCTTTCAGCTTTCCGTGTTTCTTCAGTCTCCAACCCTTGCCAGCGAACTCAAAGATAGCTGGTCTCTCGATCAGTATGTCTCCCGTCCATTCAGCAGACCAATCAAAGACCTGCTGGTATTCTCGGGCACGCTGCTCGATCATGGATCGAGTTGTGTAACCTGGAACTACGATCGCGCCATGGACGCCACCCAGAACAAAAAACTGAATCTCATCGGGGCTGTCTATTGAAGCCGGTACTAATGATAGATATTCGCGATCGACATCGCTGATGCGCGCTAATTGATACGACTGACCTTTCATGCCCGACAAGAGATCCTGTGCTGTGATGGGAAAGAATGAGGCGTCGCAGAGCGGGCACTGATCGCGCTTCGACAAGAATGGTTTGCCCAAATTTACGCAGTAGTGCCAGCGCAGGGAGTTCAAATCTGTGGCACATGCTCCACATATGGCCCCTGCATTTGTGAGCTCCTTATCGCAATCCAAATCCTCTGCATACTTTGAGCAGAATGTCTCACAAATGTGACAGAGATAGGCAAGTTCGAGCTTACGTTTACACCCGGGGCAGATCGCTCGAGGAGACGTGCCTTGTTCTCTGGCCACCCAGGTGGCTTCGCAATGGGCACAATGCTCCCAGAAAGGCTCATCAGGGAAGCGCTTACCAAGATCGTGCGGGCCCACATCACAAATCACACGGCTGCCCCAACTAACCTCCCTATAAAAATCCTTGTTGTCTTCCAGGCAGTAAAAACGCATGGTGGGATGTTCGAGAGCACTAAGGAGCCACGCTCAACTCTCCCTTAGTGAATAATTTCCAACCACCTTGCTCTGAATCAATCACGACGGTTGCCGGGCTCTCAATCAGTATTCTTCCCGCGGAGGGTTGAAGGCACTCGTAGTAATCTCGATACATGTCGTAGTGTGCGGCGGTTTCAAAACGTTCGGAACGCGGGAAGAGAAAAGAGGCCTCCCTACTATTGCTACTCTCGGCCAGCCAATTATCTCCTTCAGCAGAAAAACAAAAATTCCCAAAGAGTCCGAGAGTCGCCTTGACCGGTTTCAAAGCCAGGCCGGCATCCTCAGCCCATGCCAGCATTCGATCAATAGATAACTGACCTGGAGGCTTGGCCGGCACCGGCTGTGGGTCAGTCTCCTCAATGATGGCCGCGGGGAGTTCGACAACAGAATCTGTTTCGGAATTCGATGCTGCCGGCTCCAGGGCCTTCACCCTCGTGTCAAGATCTTTGATTTGGCTCGGTAAATCTCGTACGCAGTCATCCATGCTCTGCATACGTCTATTCAGTCCCTGCAGATCTTCATTTACTTCCAACAAGATTTCCCGTTTTAACTTCTCCCCGTCGGGCTGCCCGTTCCGAATTGCTGTCAGTTCATCCTCAACCTTCTTACCATTTTGTCGAAGTTGCCTCATGAAACTTCGAAACCACAACGCCAAATAGAAAGCACCGCCCAACACCACGGCAACGGCGATACTAAAGAATAGGTTCCACCAGCCATCAAATTGCCTGATCTCGCTTAAGAGATCTTGAAAGGATGGGAAGCTGATAGCATTGAGGCCCAACGCAGGCATTCGGTTTTGGGTGAAGCACTGAGTGGCAGGTAACATACCTGAGAGAACTGTACCTGCCGTCGCCGCAATCCGGCGACTCAGTTTATTTACTCTCATCGCGTCCTCACAGTTTTCCTAGCTTTGCAGCTAAATCGCGAAGATTCGAGCGGGTCTTGCCATATAGAGCTTCGGCGAGAAACCTGTTGAGCGGCGAGGGAGGCATCCGACTGCTTTGCGCCGTATAAGCCCGAGGGATTAGTGTCATGTCATTGAGATCGCGCCACATTCTTTCGACCCAACTTTTATCTAGTTGATAGGTATTGAAGAAAATCTTCAGGAGGGGATCGAAGGGTGCGGCGTTATCTTTGATGGTGAACTCAAAGTTGTCGATTTGGGTAAGGGTCGCCGAATCTATCTGCTTCCTGAGGGGATCGGCAAAGCTCTTAAACTCCCAACGGTCTTTCCACTCCCTGGCGACTGAGACAGTGCCACGCTCATCGCCAACGGTTACTTTATCAAGCGTAAGCCCTGTGAAACTGGAAGGCTCGCCGGCAACAGCTGTGCGATGTCCATCGGAGTCAATTGCACCGCAAGCGACTGCGGACTTGGCCGTATATCGAATTCCCTGGGCGGCATTACTGCCTTCTTCTCCAATGAATGCGATCTCTCCAATCTGTAGGTTGTTTAGCCTGTCCTCAGAAACCCCCGGGCGGCCTCTTAGTTTGTCTTTCAGCAGATCCAGGATTCCTTCAGCAAGCTCTTGAATTTGATGTTTAGTCTTTTCCCATTTGGCGAGCGTAAGCATGCCCCATCCGTTGCCGGTGCACAGTATGCGAATGTCTCGCGGAAGTTCTTTCGCGCTGAGCGCGGCGGCACACGCCTGGATAAGCCCGTAAGTCAAAACGTGTTCGTAGAACCAACGACTACGAAAGTGTTGGTAATATTCGGTTCCTACCTCTCGGACCTGCCGCTCACTCTCAGCTAAATCCGACTGACCCCGTTCACTGATCAGGAAGGAATAAAAGGAGCCAAGCCCGCCTATCTTTTCCAAATAGTTCTCATTTTCTTTGGTAATAGTTAATTCCTGTTTTTGACCTGTAAGCAACAAGCTAAGATCGATTCTCAGTTGTTTGTTACTGGCCTCCTTGCCATTGAAATGCTGCCAGATTAATTCGAAGAACTTATTGCCGGCGAGCTCCACGCTATCCAGAGCGTTGAACCCCGATTTCGGATAACTAACAGCGATATCCGTACTACCGCCGCCAATATCGATGAATAGATCAACGTTGGCTTCCGTCGCGGGCTGAGATGCCGCGACCGCCTCGCTTTCGCTCATAAACCCGCAATGATCCTGGGGCGGCTTCGCGTAACACATCTGATAAACTCGCTGATAGACATCCCTGGTTTTGCTATGGAAGGTGGTAAGCCTGCTGTTGTCGAAGGCCAGGGGAAACGTGAAGACACACTTATTCACTTTGTACCGATGCGTTTCATTGAAAAGCAATTCGGCGTGAGCGAAAAGCAGGGTGAGACTAAGAAAGAGGTCTCGAAGGATTGCTGGTTGCTTCCACTTTAGATCATGATGAATGTTCCAACTTTGAGCAAATTTTCCTAACGCCAATGGTTCTTTCAGTCCGAGATGCAAAGTTGGAATATCAATGTCGAGAAACAGGTCGGACGGTTTAATATTAGCTGCCTGGATAACTCCGAAGTCATGTTTGCCGGCATCCGACATCAAAATGGTGGAAAAGAAATCTTTGTCGTGCCATCGAAACGGCACGAAGCCCGGCAGTTCGGTAGGCGTTCTCCCCCATACCATTTTTGGTGTAAGCGTGAATTTTAGTACTTTCGCCCGATCAGTCCCGCTCATCTTGTATGCAAGGCAAGTGTTACTCGTGCCGAAATCAATTCCCAGGTCCGCACTCCCTGCGATAGCGCCCACCTCGCTTAAGCTTCGGAGAAAAAAAACGCCGCGCGGGTTGTTGTCAGTCTCCAACAACATTAGTGCGGCGGGGCGATTCGGGATTCCTTTCTTGTCGTCCTCTTCACCGCTCGTGGAAAGAAACTCTTCATTCTTAGTCTTCGGCGCCGCAGCAATGCCATTCTCGTCAAAGAGTCTCCAGGCGCCAGAACCACGTCCGTAGGCGAAGTATAGTCTCCAATCTTTATGTACCAGCGGGGGCCAAATCGCTGCCGACACGTCTTCCAATTCTCGCTTTTCAATTTGTCCGGACCATTTCAGAGTGAGGCTGCGTTTTTGCTCGGTGCCGCGCTCTCCAACTTCGACTGTAAACATCCAACTGATTCCGGGCTTTGTGCCGGTAGAGTCCTTAATGTCTTCGGAGATGACGGCGATACTGGTTATCTTCAGCAATTGATTCTCGCTGTCCCTATAAAGATCAAATCCAAAGTGCTCCATGAAAATTGGATTCACCGGGGCAAGGTGATAAGAATTGCCATTCGCTTGTACATTCAGCACAGGTGATTGGTTGCTATTGGTGAGGTAATGTTCACGTCTGACTTGAGAGTGAAATTTGACGTCCTGCGTATCCTGACACCAGTAAGCCGGCCGCTTTAGAAAACAGTCGCTCAAAAGTACCACGGACTCAAAACTCTTTACCTCGTATTTAAGCTCCTTACCTGCCCACTTGATAAAGATATGTTCTTGCTGCAGATTTCCACTCGCATCCCTTTTCAAATAGAAATGCGTCGGCGTTGGCATTCCTTTGTCGATAGACTGCCTGGTCCAATCCATGTCGGGCATGCCAACTTCCCGCTGTCCGTTGACGTCCATCGGGCCGCTCACCAAAAAGTAGGCTCGTTGAGTAATTCTTCCCTCGGCATCTTTGACTTCTTTGACGAGGGGATACTTGTCGATAATTTTTTCGGTGTCTTCAACAATCGCCCGTGTCCAACCGGAATCCTGCTGATAGGGATACCTTAGTTTGAAAGTTACTCCATTAGTGGGAAGTTCCAGTCCTTTGGCTTGCGAAAATTTTGTGATGGCTTCTCCGCAATCACCAGCCACAGTTGCCTTGACATCAGCCAGGAATTTCGCAAAACCAGTTTCCTTGCCCGGCTCATCCAGCAACTCTCCCGCGCACCTCTCCCATGACAGTTTGCCGTCATTGAGGTATTTACTTAGCTCAGTGCTCTTGGCCCAGGAGGATCGACCGCGGCCGGGAAAGAAAACGATGCCTGGATAGCTGGCTCCGAGAACAGTTCTCTTATCGTCATTGAGCCGCACTAGCGCAATCTCCAAGAGTTCTCCAGGAGGATAAGTTAGGAATAAGGCCGACCACAGATCCGGATCATAAGTGGGTGTCGGAGCATCTTTGGTGACGAAGACTGATTTCTCAAAGACCTCCAGGTTGGCAATACCAAAATAGTAAAACGCGAAAAGACACATCCATTCTTCTACTGCCTGTTCGTTATCTAGTGTAGGTTGAGTGCCTGACGGGGGCCGCAGGTATGTTTCGATTAACTTTTCAAGCTCATAAGCACAGGCCCATATCGTAGGAGCCGACTCAAAAAATTTACGACTGTAACTCGGATCTTTGTTGATATCGCACCTTTGGAAAGTTCGGTGCGGGGCATCTGCAACATTGGGACCGATGATTTCATCGCCCAGGAAGATCTGGGTAGGCATAGCCTGTTTCTCCTTGCATTAATAAAGCTGGCACCTGGTAAGGGATTTCGCGAGAGCTGTTTACTTGGTTCGATTCTGAGTAATATCTTCGATTTTCTGGTAGATTTCCGACCAAACGCAACGAAAGTAGCTGCCTCGGTTGAAACCTTCATCGGGAGGCAAAGCCCAACTTCGGAAAGCCGCAAAATCGATTGGCCACCGGCTATTACCGATCTTGGGGACATCCGCTTTTCCGAACCACCCTTTTACAGCATCGTTTAACCTGGCCTCGGCACCCTGAACGTTGGCCGGTAGATTTTTTGAAAGTTCAGTCCAGACATTGTTGTGCCAGCCTAACGACTCGAACGCGTCAGATCCTGCCAGATTTTGAGCTACCGCCAGAATAGTAGTTGCGGCTGTTACAAAGGCCCTGCCATCCTCGGCTTTTCTGTCCGGCTTTCGCTGATAGACTGCTCCCAGTTTCCGGTCGCCGGTCCACTCCTCTACGTATCCATTCACAGTCCAGCGATGGTCATAGGCGATGAGTAGCGCCGACAAGATTGTGGCTAGAAGTACCTTTTCAGGATCGATCGCTTGGCCCCCAACTTTATATTCGGGCAAATGATATAAACCCATGCCGTCTTCCGTTATTGGATTGACTCCCGAATCCATAGAGCTGGCAACGATATAGTTGCCGGTACCGACCGGAGCCGAGTTTTCAGCAAAGAAATTCAGGGCGGTAAGTGCAGCCACAACTTCAGCTGAATTGGTCGGATTATTTTGGTTCGCGCCGCCATTGCTCCATTTCGGTAATGTTTCTCGTTTATGTTTTCCAACCACATAAACCTGGTCAAAGTATTTCATGAGAATTTGATCGTAATACTTCAGATTGTGTTTTGAACGATCGATCAATTCATTGTTCTTCGCGTAGAATCCTTTTGCGATTTGCAGAACCGCGTCAACCTTCTCCTCACTAGTCGAAAAAAGCTCATCTGCAGTTTTGTTATCCTCATTCTTAAACCAGTCGAGAATCTGATCCCTTGTTGTTAGTTCCCGGGCGTCCTTTTCGCTTATAAAGGGTTGCGGGGGGTTGCAGTAAGGGGCCAATAAGCAGGCGCTTATTCTCCAGTTGGGTCTTGGATTCTGCTCCTTCAAAAACCTGCCGAACACCGGCACGCCGCTCGCACCCGTTCCACCGTGTAGACTCCCGCAGATAAAGAATCGTGTATCGGTCGTAGTTAGGTTTGCGAGGTTAAGTCCTAATTGGGCGGCGCGTCGCGGAAGCGATTCGGCATAAATCGCCATGATAGACGCACCAATAAATGGCTTTTGGTAAAAGCCACGTGAGATATTTTCATTCTGTTCCTCCTCTGTGTAAAAGAGGTCAATAAACAGTTGTGTTTCATCCTTCGCATATGAGTTTAGAACCCCTCTAATACTGGGCGTGACATTGTCGAGGGCGTCGGCTTGTGGCAAATTCAAGGGATTGAGCTTTTTTACCTCGGCATTTATTTTTACGCTCCAACCTTCCTCAAACGCCTCTCGCAATTGCTGATAAGCTGCGATTTGCTGGGCTAGCGAACTATTTGCTCCAGAGCTTTGGTCGGCATCAACTCGCCAGATCTCCAGTTCATCCCCCACACTTGTTAGCTTGTTCCCACCTTTGCGCGTCGGACAACCCAAGGCAAGAAGTCCAACCAGGGCTTCCGCGACCTTGGTACCGCTACCGCCTATTGCGATGAAAACCTGTTTCATAAATTCCTCCTCTTGCTAAAAGCCAAAAAGGTCGCGCCGGAGATCAGGAACAGCAAGATGTCCCGCAAGAAAAAGAATCGCGTACATGACCCAACACACAACGATCCCTTTGTATAAACCAGGAGTACCAACTACAGTTTGAAAATCAAGCGAGAAGTTATAGGTCAGGATGACGGAAACCATTGTTAAGCCAAGTCCTACGAGCATTAACCACAGAATTTTGACTCGACCCCATTGCCTTCGTCTTGGATCCACCCGTTTCTTGGCCCACTGGTACACGATAAGGACAATGGTTGATACAACCACTATAACGAATAGGGCGGCCAGCCAACTGTCTGCCACTTCCTGATAGTTGTTGGGCTGATCATTTGTAATTAGCGACGCGGCGAGTTTGGAAAGACTTTGCAGCATGATCATTGAACAGCGCGTAACCTCCTTCATCTAACTCCAGTCAGCGTTTGCCTGCCACAAGATAAGCTTCGGCGACCAACTGTTTCTGTAAAACTGAGTTGCGCCACAATCCGAGTAATGCGGTTTCCAGATAGAGGGTTCTGTTGGCGTTCTCGATATTGGTGTCCAGGTTCGTCGACCAATCGCGAACCCACTGCGGCGTCAATGCTTCCGGATCTAAAGTTCCCTCAACGTGGTAGCCACGCCAACAGAGGTCGCCGACAGCTGGAAGCCATTGGGCGGTCACCTGCAAAACGACAAGACCAGCCTCGTTGACTTGCTGCCCGACGATTTTCACCTCCGGATAGCGGGCCTTTGGATTGACTTGTTTGGGATAGTCTGGGGTCAGTTGCCAACTGATCAAGTGCGCCCTTTCCTGGGGCGAGCCGCTTTGCAGAACATTCTTTGACCACGGCAATGTGATCGTAATGAAGAAGGGTTGTGGCCCCTTTTGGGCTGTACTAGGATCGATGGCAATCGTGAACTCAGGTAGCACAGTGTTGGACTGCTTGCGAATCGCAAGTAAGTTTGCAGCCTCTCTTGGAACGCTCGCTTCAGCTTGGGTTGGCCCGGCCGCGTACTGGAACGTCAACGGTAATACGCGCAGTGAGTGTTCATCTTGCCCGACTAAGGGAATCAAACGCTCGATGAGTTTGGCAACAAATGGCTCAAGAGCCGCCCGGTCAGGCGAAAATACGTAGAGATAAAAAGGGCGAAAGGTTTGTGGATCATTGTCATCAGAGTCAAATCGCAGAACGCTCGATCTGCTTTGTGCTTTATTAACCTCTGAGTAAATCTGCCCGTGAAATGCACCTCGTAACCCGATAACAGACCCGCCCCAACCTTTGTTGAGTAGATCGAAGATCTTCCTTCGGACACATAGTTGGTCCGAACCAGAAGTGCACGCAAGATCGGGACGCTGCTGGTTGGTCGACTGCACCCCGTCGGTCACCAAAACATGAAAGCGGGGTGGTGCGTCATTAGAGATTGGTCTTTCAAACGAATCGAAAGCTCCAGCCAAATCAGTGTCTGAGCCATTGAACAACCTATTGTCGATGGATGCTCGACTGAGCGTCATGTCATTCAAAGGCTCGCCAACTCTGGAATCGACACGGCGGACAAGCACGTCCAAGGGCGGATTAATCAGCGTAACAAAATTGCGCAACTCTCGTAGAGTGCGACTGAATGTGCCGTCCCTTTGCAGGTCTACAGCAACATAGCCAGCCATACTGGCGCTCGTGTCGAGGTAAACAACAAGCTGATTTGAAGCCGCTAAAGAAACTGGTGCTCCACGGTTAGGCATATTGGAAGTACCAATGTTGTGAGGCTCGGGGCAGTCATTGCAACTCACCGCAACGCAGCATCCAACTAGGGCAGCTAACATAACTGCATGCCTAATGTGAGAAAGTTTATTAGTTCGTGGTTTCATGAGGCGGTAAGCAAGCTACTACTTCATGGTCATTTTCTTGAATCGCTTGGAAAGCCGGTTGGCATAAAAACAGCTCGACCGATTAGACTCTGCCTCGGCCCTTGCACACCGTGCAGTTGCCAGAACCGCCGCATTTCGAACAGACGGACTTGGTGAACATCCCTTCCTTGCCGCCCTTCCCATTGCACTTTGAGCACTTGCCAGTGCCATGACATCCTTTGCACTCGCCCATTCTCTAATCTCCTTCCCGCCAGTATTGCGTTTCTCGTAGTTCGCGCTAACAGGGTGAATTCTTTTGCCAATCCGTTTTGGGTCGCGGCTTCGTCGCGCGGCGAAGCTGAACTTCTTCAGTCGTCGGAAGATTCGCCGGTCGGCAACGGCCTCGGCGCCAGCGCCGATGTCTCAAATTGGGTTCTTCGGTATTCCACCGGTGTCATCCCGTAAGCGGCTTTAAAATTTTTGGTGAACTGGCTGGGATTTGGAATCCCTACAGCAGCGCCGATTTCCTGCACCGAAAGGAAGCTGTTCGCCAATTGATCCCTGGCTCTCTGCAAGCGCACCAGTGTTAGATAACGTTGCGGGGACATACCCGTCTCAGCCTTGAATAGATGGGCCAGTCGCCACGGAGATAAATTCACTTTGGCGCCCATGTCTCGTAAACCCAGTTTCTGCTGGAACGAACCTTCCAGGAGTACTCGGACGACTTGAACTCTGCGGTCACGTCCCTTCGCGCCTAATACTTTGCGTCGATCAGGTGAGGACCTCTCATCGCCTTTCTTAGCGCCGTGGAACACCATAAGTTCAAGTCGTACCGAGTAATCGTGCGCCAGCGTCTTGGCAGCCGCCGACAGGGGTGGATGAGGTCATGGGGTGAGAACAAACCTGGTTATCGTTAATCGAAGTTTTGTTCCGAGCCTTCAACTTCTTCCCGCCTGATTTTTCTGATCAACTTCGGCTTCCCAAAAAAGCCTGAACCGCTTCCAACGCGAGGGTTGTCCCGAAGCGAACCACAATCTTGCTGTCACCAGTCTATGGATCAGAATTGTGATCCTTCTGGGGTCGTGAGCCGAGACTAAATGTCGAACGAGAACTGAGGACTCAGCTTGTAATGCTAAAGGGAAAACAGAGCAACCACTTTCTATTATCAAATTCTGCTATTTGAGTTTGCATTCTGCTATGTGTTTGCTGATCTTGCTGTGGCGCGCTCAGCGCTTCGGGACGACACCAGCGAAAAATGTTTTCGGTACTGACTTGGTGTGTCGCCCACCAGGTTCTTAAAACAGGCGACGAATCGCGTTACACTGCAGAATCCCACTGAGGCAGCAATTTCTTTGATCGAAAGAAAGCTCGACTCCAACTTCAGTTTTGCTCTAGCAATGCGCAGTTGTGTCAGGTACTGCAGGATCGAAAGTTTCGTCTCGCTTTTGAACAAGTGAGCCAGTCGACTAGGCGATAGATTCACCAACCTGGCCATTTCCTCTATTCCAATTGGTTGATCCGAACTACACTCCAGCTGCTCAACCACGACTTGTATCCTGCGATCTAGATGGCGCGAATCATGCTTGAGACTGTTGATACCTGATTCCGGAAGTCGGAGGACGAGAAGGCGCGACGAAGTCAGAGTCGTGGCACGCCCTTGCTCAAATTGGTATGGAATCATCGTCAGTCTCCAATGCTGAGAAATAAGTAACAACAGCATTGACTATGAAGTTAGTTCGATTTGGCCGCACTCTTATTCTGGTCCTCAAAACTGCAACCATCGCAGTTTCTCCCATTGACTACGATCAGTTTCTCTCTTTAAATCCTATCTTTTGCGCTTGTCTCTGTACTTGCCCGGCGTCATTCCATAGGCCGCCTTAAAACTGCGCGCGAAAAAACTCGCATCGGACATTCCCACGCGATTCATCACTTCTTTCACCGTCAGGAATTCCGTTTCCAACAGGTACTTGGCCCTCTCCAAGCGAACTTGGTTCAGGAATCGTTCAGGCGAGGTGCCCATTTTTTCCTTAAAGAGATGGCCCAGTCGCCACCGTGAAAGATTCACCGTGCTAGCCATCTCGGTCAGCGTTAGCCGTCGTTGATGGTTTTCTCGAATGTAGTTAGCGACATGCTCGATTCTTGGATCCATCTGAACAATCGTAGATATCCGGCGCAGCCTTCTACACCACTGAGCCGCGAGGCCGGATCGGGACGACAAGCGGTTTTCTCGCGCGTCGCCAGTAGCAATAGGGCCAGCTAACTAAACCCTAATCACGACTCAGCCTTAACGGCGCTCTGCTGGTTCCTTTGGTGTTAGCGAAGGGGTGAAGCTTCGGCCTGATGCTGCGGCTATTGCCGGAGTCTTCATGGTAATGGCAAACGGTGTATACCCCACCTCACCTAATCTTTCAATGGACTTGTCAACGTTGATCTTGCTAATCCTAAGAAGATCTTGCTGGGCCTTCTCACCAGGATTCGCACCGTAGCAAACAATGTTGTTTACAAACAATCAACAATGCTTTGGCGCGGGTGTGTTTGCAGCTGAGTTGCCCTCAGACGACTTACAAAATTCCTTTCAGTAGCCATGGAAATTGCGCGAAAACGTTACAACGAGGAGACACGGAGCAACTCCGCTGTTCTCTAAAACTAATTATCATTTGAAGAGCGGAAGTTTAGTTCGACGATGGGCGACTGGAGCCAACGGAAGTCGATCGCTGCGAGCATCCGATCAATAGGGGTTAGCGGGTGACTGTGAAGGTGTACTCTTCGGTTGGCGCAGCGGCGCCCTTGATCGCAGTGCCGGCCAGCGTGATTTGGTAGAGGCCGGGGACAAGGTGCTGAGACCGAAGTCTGAGTTTGACAATGCTACGGCCCTGGTCCTTAGCAAGATGAAGATCAGAGACCGTGAACCGGTCGGAACTTCCGACTCGGCGAAACACAACTTCATAGTTTAGGGATTCTTCTTTTTGCGGCCAAAGCAGTCTAAGTTCAATAATGGGGTGAATTGACTCAAGCTTTACTTCAGCCGGAGGCTGGACGCTTCTGAGCGTAACCGGCGGAAGCGAGACGGCCAGCATCTCAGTGGGTGTCTCGCCCAGACCTGAGCTTGAATTAAGTTCTTTGAGTTCCTTTTCAACAGCCAGGCTCAAATTGTACTGAGTTCGGCGGTTTTGCCACTGGACAAACCAAACCGCTGCGACCAGGAGAACGATGCTGACGGCGAGCGAAAACGGAATCAAATATCCGCGGTTACGGGGCGCAGGCAGTGAAACCCAGCCGCGCAGTCTTTGTATCGCTGAAAGTTTGGGTTGTTCTCGCAAAGACTCTGCCAGCGCATATTGATTTATTGTTGCTGTGATTCGGAGCTTCCGGCGTTGTTGCGAAGTCCGGGCGTACCGCAAGCGAAACTCTCCGGAATCCGAGTTCGAGAGAGCGCCTTCAAGGTAATCTTCAAGGAGGTCTTCCTCCGCCAGGAGAATTGTCTGCTTCACCTCCGGATCGCTGATGAAGAGACTCTCGATCTGTTGTCGTTCCGAGTCATCCACCTGGCCCAGTAGAAATCGCCTGGCTGACGCTTCCGTCACGAGTTTCTGGTTCATGGTTTTTCTCTCCCTGACGCTATGCTCTCGCTGACTATGGAATTTAGCTCAATCCGTTTCACCCTTTGACTCCATCTCATCGAGACACGCTTCTATACACTTCAGCAGAGTGGCACGAATACGAAGCATTCTTACCCTCAGGGCTTCGAGCGAAACGCCAAGCTCTCGAGCCATCTTCGCCCGGTGAATAATTTTGGCCTGCTTTTCTTTGGAGTAATAATCTAATATCAGCCTCCGTTTCTCGGTAGTGAGTTTCCCCAGGCACATGTAAAGGCACTCCTCTCGCAGATCGGGGCATTCTTCCTCAGCCTCTTGCAGCGGATTCACGGACGGCTCAATGAATTCTAAGGGAGAAAATGATTTAATCTTTTTCCGATACTCCTTTATCAAGTTATTAGCCACTCCGTAAAAAAAGAGTTTCGGATCTCCCTCAAATGTTTCTTTCAGCTTAGGTAATTTGCGGGCAACTCGATCGAAGGTTTCATCGGTCATTCCCTGAGGATCCGCGCACTGATTCCACAAGAATATCCTGCTGAGGGCGAAGCGTAGATCCATGTAAGTAGAGATGGCCACCTCACGGTTTGGGTCTAGCCATGTAAGAAGATCATCAAAGGCTTCCCGCGGCATATCCTGCTTTTGCGGCATTTGTAAAGCGTACCTCTGGACTACTTTTCCGATCGGTGAGCTATTGCCGGGTAAGATGCGAACGCCGCCGCCTTTGGTAGATGATGAGGCCTGCCAGAACTAGAGCTAAGGTCAGCACCCTGCCCAAGCCGGTGCTCTTTGCACCGTGATCGACGACAATTCGCTGGTTGTACTCGCCTTGTAATTCGAAGCCTGCCCAGAAATACGGAGCCTGCCAGGATTTCTCTTGCCTAACTTTTTGCTTCGCAGATCGGAGCGCAGCAGCCGGTGTGAGACCGTCTTCCAGCATTGCCTTATAGAAATTCGCCATCAACACAGCGGTCGCTCGGTCATCCACCTTCCAAAGGCTCGCCACCACACTTCTCGCTCCCGCGGCCATGAAGCCATGAGTTAGTCCAACCAGCCCTTCCCCTTTGACATCTTTACCCAACGCAGTATCACAAGCACTAAGGACGACCACTTCGGCCGAAAGATCGAGACTATAGATATCCTGCAGCGACATGAAGCCGTTTGTTTTAGAGCCGTTGCGATTCACCATGCTGAGGACAATGCCAGACAATTCAGGGCGTTCGGTGTTGAGAAAACCGTGGGTTGCAAAATGAAGAATTCTGTATTCCGCCACGCGCGAGCTCATCGCAGTTTCGCGGCTGGCATCAAAGCCGCTGGCGATCATTCCGGTACCGCGAGGCGCGGCCGCCAAAATCGCGTCCGCTTCTTCCGCGGCGTGCGCGAGACGGCTTGGACCGCCCCGACGGGCTGCGCCTTCAAACCCTCGTACCGCAAGTTGGTTGGTTGATTGATCCGCCTTCGAAGCAATAACTGAACTCTGGCTCCCGTTGTCGACGCGATCATCGCTGTTGCTGAAAACAGGATCAGCAAGTACAGCCACCACTCTTTCACTAGAACCCACTTCGTGCTTTCTGTTGCGAATCGCCGCCAGCGTCGAGACCGATGGCAGTGTAACTATTTCATGTGTGGCTATTAGCAACGGCTGGCCTTCCGCGATGGCCGGATCTGCGTCACTAGTTGCTCCAACGCCGTTCGCTAGCGGCGCGGGCAACGCTTCGACAGGGATATATTGCAGGATTCCTTCGTTTACAATGATGAGTCGTTTGCCCCCGAGTTGTTCCTGCACCCTACCAAACAACAATTGGCTCAGCTGCAGCGCCTTCTCATAGTACAAGCGATCCGATGAGTCGACTTTCGCCTGGTAGTCGCCATCAATTTTTTCGCCAACCGCCTGCCGCGCCGTAAGTAGTTTGTAGACCTCGCGTCCCGCGGTCTCCAAAATCGAACGCGAAGGCAATTCATAACCTTGCATGGAGTTGGCCGTAACCGCCCAGAGGTAACTCCGTTCATCTCCGAGGGCATACTCCAGCAAGATTGTATCGCTATCGCGCAATTGACCCTGGATTTCCTCCAAGCTTGATACTGCGGAGGGGACAAGATTCTGAAAACGTGGGTTCCGATCTACTAGTTGGGACTCAAGCTCCTGGTATTCAGTTGTTAATTGATTTAACTGGCGCGCCACTTCTTCAGTCTCAGCAGGGTCTTTGCCGCTAATTGACAGTTCCATCTGATATTGCGCATGAGAACGAAGTAAACCCTGCAATTCGCGCTCGCGACTCAAGAGCTGAGGAGCGACACCTGAGCGAATATCGGCACGTACTGCAGTTACCATGTCGAGCAACGAACGGGCTCGCGCTTTCTCGCTCGCCAACAAGGCAGCAGCAGCAAATTCGTGACCGGGACGCCGACGATCGAGCTGCATCAGTACGTCGATCAACAAATCGTAGTGCTTATGGACTCCGGAAAAATAGGAAGCCCGAAAGTCCGGACTGGCGACGTTTGTCCGCAGGTCCTCGATCATTCTTATCGACTGCTCTATGTTTGATAATGCAGGTTCGAGGGCCCCGGCGTCGCGCTGCGCCCGCGCAAGATTATATAAAGACGAAATGAGTACGCCTTTATCACCTGCCTGTTTGCTCAGTGAAAGTGCTTGATTGTAAGAAATTAGAGCTTGGTGCGTTTCGCCAAAGCGGACATAGGAGTCACCGAGATTATTCCAGGCTATCGCTTGCTGCCGGCGATCCGCAATGGCAGCATAAAACCTCAGGATCGTTCGATACTGACTGATCGTTTTTTCGCGATTCCCCTGAGCGGCATAGATGGCGGCAACCTCGTTAAGCGCATTTGCTTCCGTCCGAACCTTCTTGGCTGATCGGCTCAAGACCAGACATTTTTGGTAATACTCAAGAGCGTGTTTGAGATCGCCCAGCAGCCGGTAGGCCCTGGCGACATTGAACGTAGCCACGGAGGAAAAATCAAGACTCCCTGTATCCTGAAAAAGGCGCAGGGCTTGTTGGTAATTCTCCAGCGCGGTGGAGTACTCCGTTAGATTCTCGTAGGCTTGTCCTAATCCGTTAACGGCTATTGCCTCGCTCTGGCGGTCGCCAATGTTACGAAATATCTCGATCGCTTCGCGGTGCATTGCGATAGCGTGATCTTCATGCCCATTCAGTGACTGCACTAACCCAAGGGCAGTGAGGGCCAATCCCTCACCTGACTTATTTCTCATAGCGCGATACAGGTCAACCGAATGGGAAATCTCGGCTGCGGCCTTCTCCGAATCCCCCAACCCTCCCGCGATGTAGCCCCTGAACAAATGCGCCCTTGCTGCTTCGGTCCGTTCGCCGATTTCGTCGAAAATCTTAAGGGCCTCTTCGAACTGTTTTGAAGACTTGAGTAAATCCCCTTTCGAATAACTTATCTCACCCAGATTGTTGAGACATTCTGCGTAGTCTTTCCGAACCTCCAGCTCAAGAACCTGACTATTTGGAGCCAGAAGCTTCAGGGCGGCGAGAACGTTTCTTTCAGCCCGCCCGTTATCTCCAAGATAGGAATAAAGCCGACCCGCTTCACTCAGCGCACGTGATTCTTCTACGACTGCCCCCGCAGTATTTGCCTGAGCCGCCGCCTTTCGGTAGTGAGTCAGCGCCTCCTGGTATTCGCCTAGTATTAAACAAACTTCACCCGCTTGAATTGTGGCAGCTGCCGCACGTTGCAGATTGTTCATGGAGAGCCAGATCAGCGCAGCCTCTTCATATTTATCAATTGCCCGCCGAAGCGAATTTTTGGTCCAATCCGCGCGCAGGACACTTGCCTGCGCAACGGCTTGCTGCGCAACACTCTCTTTTTCGCCGGCCTGAGTAGTAGGCCTAAGCGGTTCTACCTCCAATTCATACTGCCGGCTGGGGCCGCTTATTTCGAGCGAGCGAATTTCCAGTAGGTATGTGCCCACAATGTCAGCCGGCGCGACAAGCTCTATGTGCTGCTGCTGAAAGCTAATGTGCTCAGCGTCAAGACCTATGGGTCGGGTCGCAGCTACGCCGACATCTAATAAATTCTCCGCACTGACAGCGACTATCGATAGGACCACAAGCAGGAATGGCCAGAGCACCTTCACCGTAGAGCGACGGCATTTCCAACGCCAGTCAGACCGGTAGCTGCCTTTATCTGCAGGGTGAATTTTAGCTTCCCTCATGAGAACGAGCCTTGCCATGGAGCAGAGCAGGAGCGGTTAATAGAACACCTACGCGCGGTCAGGAGGTCGTCTTTTAGCATGTATGACTTACAGATTCAATCATGCCGCCCTACCAGTCTCGGCTGTGTGAAACACTCTGTGCTCGGATCCCTACGCAGTAAAAGAGGATAACCTGAAAACAGGCTATCCTCTCCTCACCCTGTCACGCTCAGCCGGCTAACGTAAAAGTCGTCTTCACTGACCGTCTCGAAGCCGCTTGCCGTGTTGCGCGCTTTCGCTACCGCCCTTGGCGCCGCCCCCTCTCCAGTCGTTCAGTGTGCCAACCCTCGTGCCTGGCAATTTCGTTTTGGAGTGAGCCGCTCTGGACGCGTTCTGCTCCCTGCTACTGTTATTCGCAACGGCTTGTTTGTTGTTCTTAGATACTGACATTTTTTCATTCTCCTCATTTATGTGATTTGGGTGCCGCAGTCACCCAACACGGTTAATTTTGCCGGGCGTGGCTTTCGCTGGGGTATCCGCCACGCCTGCAGGCCGACTACTCAAATCAAGTAACTAAATCCCTTATCCATCGTCTTCCTGGTACCCGCCCTGCGGATAGGCTTGTGCAAAATTCTCTACAGAACTCCGGGACTCTTCAGTTGGCGGACGCTACAGTTTCCAGAGCACGATTCGGAGACAACCCTCGACAATTCGGCTGGCCAATTACTGAGATCGTTATCCGGCGTTGGAAACCGATGGTCTTCACTAATGCCGTCGCGAACAAAAAGTTCCAGGCCTTCCATTCGCGCCATTCTGGTGAGAGCAAGTTCGGCCTTGGCTGATTGAAACGCCTCTTTGACAGACTTGCCGAAGCCAAGGGCGCGATAGAAGGCGCCCGCGAAGGCTACTCCTCCTTTGTCACCAATCGCCTTTCCAGTACCCACGGAATAATCTATGACTTCGGCAAGCGATCGAGCCTGGGTTCTGGTAAAGCAAGCGTTCAGAAAAACCAGACGCACGTGTTTTTGATAGAGTGCGAACACTTCGACCAGACCCTGTCGATCGACCTCCTTGCCTCTGCCAGGCGTGCCGCCGAGAATGATCTTATGTGCCTTGCTCCCGTGGCCGCTGAAGTGAACAATGTGGGGCTCATACATCATCAGGAAACGCTGGAGATCGTTAGGTCTAATAGCCGCATGCTTTTGTAATTCGAACATGTCTCGATAACGCCCTTCCTGAAGCCTTTCAAATATCTCCCGCTCTTCTTCATCGACCAGAATTCGACTGGTGGTCCAGGGGTTCGCTGATAAAAAGAGAATTCTGATTTTGTTTTTCATAATGGTTGTCCTCGCTCCATCTCTCACTCAAAAGCGCCACCAACCCCAAGTCCTCGCGCCGTCAAGCGGTTTGCCCTCGTGAATGACGTGGCCCAACTCGGCTTCTGCTTGCCCACTCAATTTAGCTTGGCGCGAGAATCGACGAGATCTCGTCACCAGACGGAAACTAAACAACTATCGTGAATCAGCGAAGCATGAATAGCCGCAAGCCGGAGTGTCCCGCAGCTATGGATTTAATTGTGATCTATGAACGCGAGGAGGATTGCAGGAGAGATCGAAAGTTTGAGTTAGCCTTACTGCGAAGGCGCAACCGCCGCCAGTACGAGGTTTTCATTGTCACCGATTAGCATTCGTGGGTTCTGCTGAAACTGAGTATCCTTACGAACTTTTTGACGAACGTAGCGGAAGAGTTCGCCGACAGTCACAAGGCGATCCCGATTGGTGTCGGCACTGCCTTTTAGACCTTGTAACACATAATAAGTAAAGACACCGTGGCCGTTTCCCCACCTTTCTGACTCATGCGATGATTCGTTTACGTCGCTTGAGGTGATGATCGCGCGGCCTTCTTCCTGATAGAGCAGTTTTTCCAAATATAGATTTGTCAGATTATTGCTCAGATCTCGCGTACCATCGGTCCCAAGGCCAGCGCTGTGACAGGCGTCCAGCAGCACGATCACTCTCTTACACTTGATGTTTTGTTCTACGTATTTTCGCAAATCCGACATCGGAAGAGCGGTATCGGCCATATCGGTTACGCTGGTGTCGTGCGCGATGACATAGAGGTTTTGTGGCGCGGATGGATCAGGCGCGCCATGCCCGGCAACGAAGATCACTAATAGATCATTTTCCGATGGCTTGGCAATGAAACTTGTCAGTGCCTGGCGAATTTGCGCAATCGTCGCTTGCTCATTATTGAGCATTAGCATGTCGTCGCGAAGGAACCCTCCAGCTTCACGTCGTTGCAGGACGTCGTAAACCGAACGAGCATCAGCGTCAGCGTACGCAAGATTTCGAATGCCCTTCGAACTATTCTTATACTGAGAGATCCCTACTACTAGTGCATACTTCCGCCCAACAAACGAAGTCGCCACTGCAGCCCTTCTCACGATCGGTACCAACACTCGAGCCACCGAACCGAAGTTATCCTCAGCTTCAACCACGAGTTGCGATTTGTTCGGACTTACGGTGGTAACTGCCTCAAAGACTACGCTTCTCTCGGCTGAAGCTATTCGAGTAAGTTGACGGGCCACGATTTCCTGACCCGGCCTCAGCGGCACCCTTTTGCCGTCAACAGATACCCGCTTTATCTCATTGCTGCCCGTAGCGATGCCGCTGATCTTTACCGCTATGGCTTTTAGCCCCGGCGGAAACTCAATCGCGCGCTCTGGCTCCAGAAGCAGAATCTGGGGCGGGACCTGGTTCTTCAGTTCAGGGCCTTGCTGAACCTCATAAACGAAATCCTCATTCCAGTTGTCGGTAGCAGTTTTGATAACGAAGCTCGCGTAGTACACGCGACCACGCCGGTTTTGTGCCCACACTTCAACGGTGTTACGACCGGTGACGAACTCGTGCCCCGACCGCGACTTCAGGTTGATTCTTACAACTTTCCCTCGCAAGCCCGAGACAATTTCGGAAATCGTACTCGCTGCTTGTCCGTTTATGCTGGTCCTGATTGCGCTGTAATCGATGTTGTCCGCGACTGGCTTGAGTATGTGGATCAAGACTACGGTTGCGCCGGCAGATGGGACAACTAATTCGCTTTGGCTTGTGGGGGCCATTTGGAAGTCGGGCAGTTCAACTTCAAAGACCACCGGTGCAGTCTCCGGTTGCGACGCCGGCAGAGGTTGCACGAAAAGCGCACAAAGAGCCGAAAAGAGGACGAGAAACAGTGTTCTCGTCCCCTTGTTTCTCTTTCGGTAATAGGAGACAGGGTGGCTCACGGTCTTCTTGTTTTCTTTGTGCTCGTGGGGGAAAGAGTTAGGGACGCCGGCTCAAGCTTAGGAATTGAGGCTGGCGGTTGCGGAATTTGGGCAGCAGAATTACCTGCGCCGTTTCTCAGGATTTCGGCGAGCTCCGGCGCTCTCCAGTTTTTATCACCAAGCAATCTCATGTAACCGTAGAGCACGTCGACATTCGGCGGCAGCAGCCCGTCGTTGCTGATAGTCGTCGCGCGTTTGCGTTCGTAAGCAGTGACATAGGCTTTCAGCGCCACGATCGCTTCAGTTTGATTACCGCTATCTTTGCTGTCCATCAACATTAGGGCGCGATGCAGTTGCACCTCGGGAATCTCGTAGCGAGTATCGAGGCTGATGGCTTTCATGAGCGATTGCTGGGCGATATCGAGTTCTTCCTTTGTCCTGCCGACCTGCTTCATGACCCGGCCATAGTAATAGGCAGCCAGCGGGTCGTCAGATCGAAGCGTAACAGATTGTTGTAAGTTGGTTTTTGCCATTTGAAACATATCAAAGTAGAACGCCCTAATACCGTTATCGCGTTTCAGCTCGGTCATGATCAAGTTGAATTCCGGACTCGTGCCTTTAAGCTTGTTTGCTTTGAGTGCCTCCTGAAACTGCGGCTGCAGGACTCCAGAGATCAATTTCTGCGCGTACTCCGTACGCTCGCGAATCCGCGAACGCGCTCCCAGAAAGCCCAACTGAATGCGGTTATCAAATCGGGCGGCCTGGGCCAGAGTTCCATATAGTCGAGGGACCTCTTGAATATCGAAAGATTTGCCCAGCGTAGCTCTCAGGGCAAAGTCGTCGGCCTCATTTTCCTGGGCTATGTTCCAGTCCAGTGCAATCTTTTGGGAATAATAACTACCGATCGCAGAGCCGGCGCCAAACCCTGCCAGCGCGCCAATGCCCGCACCTTTGCCTCCGGCGGCCACCGAACCGATTCCGGCGCCTGCCAACGTGAGGAGACCGGCCCACATCGCGCGCTTTTTCTCCTGCTTTTTGTTGTATTCCTCCTCCGCAAACGGCAGCATGACTTTGATCCGCCAATGATCCTTATAGACGTGGGCCAGTTCATGCGCCAGCACGTAAGCCAGTTGTGCCTCATTGTCCAACAACGAGACCATTCCGGTGCTAACTAGAACTGTGCCAGTCGAAAGCGTATAAGCCAGCGGAATTGGATTGACGATTACCTTGAACGAATAAAGCTTTTCTGAGTCCTCGGGGACGATCTGTTGACCGAGGCGATTGACATATTCTTGAACGCGCGGATTGTCGTACAGTGCGCGCCGCAGCTTGAGCATCTCTCCGTCGTTTTCAGTGGCCAACAACTCTGTCCGATGCGAAATATTTATCGAGTAGGCTTCGGAAGCATGCTGGCTCTGAAGATCGAGATACGCATCGTCCACCTGATCTCGGAACTCGGGATCGCTAGCGTAGAGATCCTCGGCAAACTCACTCAACGTTTGATATTTTTTGGCTTCAGCATTGCGCGCCTTTGCTTCTCTACTCTTCCTATCCTCCTCTTTCTTTCGAAGGCTTTCTTCTCTTTCACGTAGTTTTTTCTCTTCGGCCGATTCTGTCTGCGGTTTTTGCTGAGCAGCCGCAGTTGTAGGGCTCTCTTGACCAATCGCAATGAGCTGAGAACCTGGAGCGGCAAAAGTAAGGGCGAGAATTAAGGCAACTCGTTGCCGTGAGCGATTTTTCATTTTTCCTCCTGTGGGGTTGGGCCGACGGGTTCGGACCGGTATGGGTGGGAAATCCTTTCAACTTCGACTGAAGCTCTTAAAAAGAGCAACGATGAGAAGCGGCTCGGCTTCGCTGTTGGAACGGCCGCGAAAATTCTGGCTCTTTTCGCCAATTCTAATGTGAAACACTCTCTTCGAAAGTCGGTTGATCTTAAACTCTTGCAGTTCGTTGTATTTAGACTTGAAACCATGGCCGCCCTCAATCGGCACGAACTCAACTCCGTCCGCGCGCAGGTGCAGCCAGCCTCGACAATAATCAACCATGTCACCAGTACTAAAATTTTCATGCGAATGCGTAACAAAGAACGTCGCGCCGCCTCCGGCCTTGAACGCTTCCTTAAAATCATCTTGAGCTTTGGTGAAGTGAAGGCCCTGGTACAGATGAGCAGTCGCCAGATAGGTAAGGGCTTCGCCGTTCCGAGGATCCACTTCCAGAACTCGCTCCAGGCGTGTGATCGCTTCGTCATACTTTTGACGATACATAAGATCGCGAATGCCCGCGAAGGTGGCCTCCCCATTTTGCGCTTGAGCGACAGCAGGTTCACACACCCGGAATCCATTTAGTATCAGCCCAAAGCCGAGTAGTGAAATTGCAAGCGCGTGGAACGAGAAGCGTCGCAAGTAATGAAGATGGGCTGACATTTTCCTGGTTAGGTTCCGGGCTGCTTGAGTGAAGCTACACCGCGTCAACTGATCGAATAGTTCGCGGGCCGATGGTCGTCTGGGTTTGGTAGCTAAGGAGCACCCAGGAATCTGACACGAAAGGCGCGCTTAATCTATTCCTCACCCATTGCCAAGTCAATGGATTTAGGGTTTGACTATCGCAAGCGACTCAGCAGCGGGCTGAGAAAGGCGCTCCGGTCTAATCGTCTCTACACGCAGTCCTTACTATATGGATTTCGACGTCGATCCATTACACGACCGGCGTTCATCTGAGATCTGCGCCAAAAAGATTCGTCCGGATCGTTCCTGGCCCCTTCAGATCAGGATGGCCCGCCGTGTACTACCTTCGATACCTTAGCCGCACATTCACCATGAACGCGTTTGTATTCCTAGTTGCAACGCGAAAGATCGTCTGCGGCGCGGGATCGTCGCGCGTTAATTGCCTGGTCCCGTTTCTTAGGGCGGCCTGCTGTTCCTCCCACGTCCAAACTTCACCGACGCCGCCGTCCATCTCAAAGCGTTCGCTCAGACCGCCCCACATGTTTTCCCAATCTCGCAATTGGCCTGCCGTGATCTCAAATGGTTTTTCAGAGATAGGCAGGTCGAGTGGCGTCGGCGTCACAATGAACGTCAACAACTCTCCGATCTGCCTGGGCGCGGTTAGCCGAGCTGCGAAGTAGCTCGGATAGTCTTCCTGAGCTGGAATGTCTATCAACCTTCCTGGAAGCAACTGATTGTCAACTTTGGACCATGGATAAATGAGCATGGCTCCGCCCGTCGTACCATCTGCGAGGAGGTCGCGATCTACGACATAGAGGTACCCAGGCCGCGGAGATTCAACGCTTATCCGCACGTAATCCCCCTCGCGAAGGATGGCGTCGCTTGCGACTCGTTCGCCCACCCAATTCAAAGACTTACCTTTTTCTCTCAGGCGAGCACGACGACCAGAGTCGGTGGAATTCGCCTGACGCATGCGCCAGATGGTGACGCCCAGTTCCGCGATGTTATTGGCAGCTGATAATGTTTGGGCCTTGGCTACCGGATTGGACGCGAGTCGATACGTGCGGCCGGGCCTATGCCTGGGCAACTTTTGCGACTTCCTTCCCGCAACTGAAGCGACCGCTTCTCGCCGACTCTTTGTAAAATCATCCGAGACAATCTTCCGTTGTGTGTCCTGAGGTGGAAAACCAATCACATATCCCATAACTGCAGCCTGCGCCGTCATCAGACAGAGAAGCGGCGCGGTAAATCGTGCTTTGTGACCGTAGTTTACTTTCATCGAAATCTCAGGACAGGACTTAATGTTCGCCGTAACTGGTTCCCTTCGGAATACGGCGTTTCAGAGTGCGCTGCATACTCATCGATGTTCCAGTTCGACAAGTTTTACAAGCAGATCACCATCACTGCGGACATTGGTTCTCTGCCTTGCCGTATCTTTCGTTGTTTCCGGTTGAGGATCTGAATGCTGAACCAGGAAGTCCCTGAGGTTCTTGGCAACCGAAGAATCTGTGAGTGCGCCTTCTCTATTCTTGAAGGCTTCGTACCGAGCGATTTCGAGTTCAGTGACCGAGGTTGCAGACCAAACGATCCAGAAGCGCTCCGTCCCGGTCTCGCCGGCAAAAGTATTCCAGTTGGTTTGGAGGTTTTGATTTTGCTCAAGCTTGGCCGAACCCTGATTGGTCTCAGGTGTAGGGTAGACTATAGTGAAACCTGTCTGGTCTTTCTCGTCCGCCCCCTCATTGAAGACATAGAGATAACCAGCCTGCCGGCTCGAGACGTTGAGCCGGAACTTATAACCGTTTTCAAATATCTCCTGACCTGAAGATTCAAACGGATCCTTGTATGGCATACCGTCACGCATCTTTTGCACGGTCAACGAGTAAGTGAGAGAGCGGTGAGGTGACATTGCGCTGGAACGTGTGTTCAATTCCTTATCCGACGACGAACCTCGCCGGTATATGATCCAGTACATCGCAATTGCCGATACTACGAGAAATATCGCGCCAACTGCCAGGACAAGCTTTTTCTTCTGTTTGATTCCCGCTTTAGCCCCATCTGATGGTCCAGATACGAGCGGCGGCGACGGTTTTAATGCATCTGGCAGCGTCGATAATTGTGGAATAAGCGCAGAACCCGAGACGATCGTTGAAGCCGCGTTTGGCGGCGGATCAAATGAATTGGCAGCAGATTCTGCTCGCACTACCACTTCGACATTCATTAGCGCGCGCGACAATTTGTCCCCGAACTCACGAGCGTCTGCAAGACGTGCTTCGGGACCGAAAGCAAGACCATTGAGAATTATTGCTTGCGCCTCGTCAGGCAAACGGGGCCGCAGGTCAGCAGGTTTGGCCCGCACGCCCTGGCGCTGCATCTCAGCGAGATGGCCTATGGTGTCAGGATTGAACGGGCGGCGGCCAGTGAGCATCTCGTACGCAACTACCGCAAACGAATAGATGTCGCTTGCCGCCGTTACTCTATCTCCGCGCAATTGCTCCGGTGACATGTATAAAACCGTTCCTAAGACACCTGCTCCGCTAAGAGTGCTCGGAGCAACTAACGACTCCTTAACCTTGGCAATTCCGAAGTCCAGGACCTTGACTAATTCTTCGCCTGGGCCAAGCCGTTGCAGCATGATGTTTTCAGGCTTCAGATCGCGATGATAAATCTTCTTTTCATGCACGGCGCTCAGCGCCGCACCGACTCCTTGAATAATTCTGGAAGCGCGCTCGAAATCCATCCCGCCAGGTTCCACCGTAATCGCTTCTCGTAACGAGATACCATCGATGTACTGCATAACGATATACGGCGTCCCGTCTGTCAGTTCACCGGCGTCCAGGATGTTTACAACGCCATGATGATCGACCCGAGCCAGAGCTTCTTTCTCTTGTTGAAATTTTTGTACTACCCGCTCATTTTGAAGCGACTTCTCCAACAGAACCTTAACTACCGTGCGCTTGTTGTGAAGCCTTTGGTCGCGTGCGAGATAAACCGTACCCATCCCACCATGCCCAATTTCCTTCTCGACGAGATAGCGTCCGTCAATTGTCACACCAAGCAATTGGTTTGGTACGGACGAGGCGGCGGCGGATTTATCTGGATGGTTACTACTGATGATTTTTAGCCCGACTTCAAATACCGGTGACTTAAGAAAGTCAGCCGATGAGTCGTCGGCCTCAAGCAGGGACGTCACCTCTTGCATAAGAATTGGGTCGGAGTCGCAAATCCGGGCGACAACCTCGCCACGCTCAGAGGGCGCGACTGGCAAGGCTGAGTAGTAAAGCTCCTGAATGCGATCCCAGAGGGTGGGCTCCATTCAAACTCTCTCCGATTGGATTTCCGCCGTGAGTATTCTCACGGAAATCTGTCAGTTAACAAGTCTTCCGCGTAGGGTGCGACATCTTATACTCGCCAAACATCCGTGGCAATAGTACGAATTTGAAGGGACTCTAGTTGGGAGGCGATAGTAAGCTTTGACCGTTCTGGCAAAGGCGCTACGACAGGCTGGGGCGTCGATCACAACCGTCATTATTGGCAGCCAGGCAGAGCACACTTTCTAAGTTGATATCTGCGTTCTTAACATGGAGATACCTATCGCGCGCCTATGATTTACCTGGCGTGGTTTCCGGACAAAACCCTTGACGTTAGTTTAGCGAAATAGCTTCGGGTCTCAACCACATCACATCACATCCAGCATTTGTTAGGTATAATCGCGTTGAGCCAGGATCGTAATCACGATGGATCGCACCCACGAAATTACTGAGCTGCTGCAAGCCTGGAGCGAAGGCGATTCTCAGGCCTTAGCCCAACTCATACCCCTCGTCGATCATGAACTCAGAATAATCGCGCACGCCTACATGAAGCGGGAGAGGCCCGGCCACACCCTACAAACAACCGCCCTTGTCGCCGAAGCCTTAATTCGACTGATGGGTCAGGATAAAATCTGGTGGCACAGCCGAACGCACTTCTATTCCCTGGTTGCCAGGCGGATGCGTCAAGTCCTAATCGAGCACGCCAGAGAACAATTAACGGCCAAACGAGGAAACCGCGCCGAACATGTTGATGTTGCTGACGCGATACTCATGTCGTCAGAGGAGTCGCAAGAACTCTTACTACTCCACGAAGCGCTAATGAAACTCGCTAAGACCGATGAACGAAAAGCAAGAGTTGTCGAATATCGTTATTTCGGAGGATTCACCCTTGAGGAGATTGCCGAACTTTTGGGCTTATCACAGTCGACAATTGAACGTGAGTGGCGACTTGCTCGCGCATGGCTAAAGCGGGAAATATCTACTGAGGAAAGCCACTAGCCGTGGCTCACCAAGATTTGGATTGCGGCAAACTGAGAACTCTCAGGTGACGACCGCCCTGCTGAGGAAACCCTGGGACTGTTTAGCAGAGAACTCTATGGTTGCTTCAATGTTTGCTCGATAGATGCTTTAGGCTGGAGGACGTGCGCCTTTGAGGAATAGCACGTTGAGATTGCCGCAGTATATCGTCGCTGGTCAGGGCTCTCATGAACTCAACGAGTTCATTTATCTCTTCGTCGCTTAGATGTAGTGGCTGCATTCGCTCGTCCAGTTTTGGATTGGCATTACCACCCTGGTTATAGAAACGCACCACATCAATCAATGTCTTTTCCGAGCCGTTGTGCATGTAAGGCGTTGTCAGCTCAACGTCGCGCAGCGTGGGCGTCTTAAAAGCCCCTACATCCTTCGGTTCTTTCGTTACAAGATAGCGCCCAAGCTCTGTAAAGCCTTCCGTATGAGCCAACCCTGGCCCGGACTCTTCGGTCGGCCGACTTGGCATAGGCGGATTACTCCTCAAGTTGCTAGCTTCATTTTGCGACCCCTCCGTCTTGCCGTTTGCTATCTGAGTTGCCCAACGAACCAGTTGTTCGAAGTTCACGTTCCTCGCCACTACTCCGGTGTTGTGAAATTGGAAGTCAGTGAAAAAAGGTGAGACTGAGCTGAATGAGTGACATTCGATGCACTTCGCCTTTCCCTTGAACAGTTCGAAGCCCCGTTTCTGAGCGGCTGTAATCGCGCTCGGGTTCCCTCCCATGAAGCGGTCAAACGGTGAATTGCCTGAAAGCTGGACGCGCTCGTATGCAGCAATCGCCTTGACGATTGTCTCGATTGTGATTCCTTCGCTTCTAAAAGTGCGCTGAAATCCCACTCGATACTCAGGAATGGCGGCTACCCGGTCCACTACCGCGCGGTACTCTCCCAGTCCCATCTCAAATTGATTTATTAGTGGTTGCTTGGCTTGCTCTTCAAGTGATTCCACGCGCCCATCCCAGAAGAGCCGCTGGCTGAACATCGCATTTAGAATCGTCGGCGCGTTTCGTGTGCCAACTTGACCTGAAACGCCAACGGCAACACGACTGTGATCCGTGAAAGCGTTTGCCGGGTCGTGGCAAGAAGCGCAACTAATGGTGCCATCCCGAGAAAGTCTTTTGTCGAAGTATAGTCTTGCTCCAAGAGAGATTTTTCCGTTGGTCAGTGGGTTATTTGCAGGGATACGCCGGCGCCATGAAGCGGTGGAAATCCCGGTTGGAATTGTTACATTTGGAGTCTTCTGGGTCTTACTTCCGAGGTCGGTCTGTCCTTTGCTAAGAATGGTGGCGCTTCCCCAGAAGACTGGGCTTAACAACAGAAATGAGATGCTCAAAAATTTGCTGGTAAACATCAGTGCACTTAATTCGGCTTAGAACCCCCAGGCTCTTGTAAGTTTGCTTAGTTTTTCCGAGTACGCACCCGACGGCTGATCAAGACCTTAACCGCGAGCAGCTTTTTGCCATCTCAAAAGCTCTCTCCTACGCGGTCGAGATCATCAATTCCAAGGATTGATCTGTACAGAACGCTGCTCGGGTCGTTACTCTGAGGCAGATGAAAATACAGAATCCCTAGATTCTTGGTGATCATCTTTCTCAGCCGGGTCTGCAGTAATACAGGATCAGCTGGCCGGCCCAGGATAATGGGGTTCATGCGCGCGCTGGATACAACGGCAAACCGGTTCTCAGCCCGATAGGTAAAGCCGAAGGCCCAAGAATACTTGCGGATATACATATCATACTCAGTAATTCCTATGAGAATGACTCGCGGATTTGCCGCGTGGTTGGGATAACCCCTCTTCATGAATTCGATTAACTCTTCGGCAATGAGCTGCCTTCGCTGCCGGTCTAACGCCCCTCGCTCGAGTTGAAGCGCGGGGAGGGTTTGAATCACTAATCCATACTTCTGTTTGTAGAATGTGACCAGTTCCTGAAGAGAAACTGACCGAACATCGCCCAAGGGCACCAGGTAGACTGTGGCCGCACTTTTCCCGGGAACCCTTGTGAGTTGCCTATGTGCCGCAGCGGCATGGCCAACACCCACGGCCACAGCAACGACCAAGAGCAGGATCAACAGAAGCAATGCTCGGACAAGTTTTTTAGTCATGGGCAACTGCTAGAAAGCGTTAGACTCAGTTTATTTACATGAAATCGATGAAGTACCTATCAAGACTGATGAGTTAGTCCCGCTTCATTGTCAATCATCATCTCGAGGATTTGCTGCTGCGAAAAATGAACGAACATATTACGTACACGATCAAAGACCATTGGATGAAAACTCCGAATCCATAAATGACCTCACTTTCACTATGCGGGTTACCGGCAATTAAGGCGCTAACTAAGACCGGAAGGATGTTCAGCATTCCCCAGATATTCGGAATTGCACCATGCCAGAGGAAATAATGATAAAGGGGCGAGGTCTCTTGCAAAACCAGCCAATTCATCACGACTGCAGCAATTCCTCCCGCGACGGCAAGTATGATCTTGATCACAGTTCTTGGGAGCATCTATGTTTTCCTTATTCACTTGAGTGGATTCCTTTGTTCCCTCGCTCAGGGACCTTGCCCCCCATATAAATCGACCATCGGATCGGAGTCTGCACAAAGTCCGGCAAAGAAGTCATCAGGGTCTCGCAACTCGCCGGTGTAGTACTTATAGGCCCGTTCAGTAGCCCGATCCAGATTACTGCCCGCCCCGGGATCAAAGAATTCGCTTTGGACGTGTAATAGGAATTCTAAATTACCCCCAAAGTAACGCTGAAAATTATGATGTGCGGGGGACGTAGAATCTTGAATTGCATGCATCGCGTAGCCTAGATAAGTCATTGCGTCTTGAGACATCACCGAACGCCGGGCAGCATCCAAATTAGCTTGGACAAAGTCATTCGCAGCCTTTCTCGTTTCTGCCTTATCCGCCCGGCCAGGAGTCATTGCATGCCGAGCCGACATTTCGACAGTTTGATACTCGGGATCGTCGGCATGGTACAACGCATCCTGAAGCCATTTTAGTTCGATCGGTGAAAGGCGATCGCCCAGGACTCGGCCTGCAGAGTCTTGATGCACATGCCTGATCCTGGTAGGCCATTGACCGTCGGGATCGGACAAATTGATTGGGTCATCGTCCGCGTATGCATACAAGTTCGACCGGCCGGCGGGATCTTCGCTTATGAATCGCTGCAGCGTCGGGCTGTAGTACCGCGCTCGGTAGTAATAGATGCCAGTTCCATCGTTTTCCCGGCCCGTGAACTGGGTTGTGTTGCCGCTCGAGTTCCCGCTTATGGTCGTATTTCCAAAGGGTTCATAAGTGTATTCTGTTTGTGTCGCGCCACCGGGATCAAGCAGCGCCAGCGTAGATCCTAAGCCATCCCGGAGGAACGTGCTGGAGCCATTAACGTTCGTGCGCGTGAAGACCTCATCCAAACCTCCCGTTAGCAGGTTCACGCTGGGGTTTCCTCCGACCAGTTCCTGCACAGCATTACTACCGTCATAAAGAAAGCCGGTGGTGGCGCCGTTAACTGTCTTCTGAGAGCGTCTACCTAAAGCATCATATGAGAAGCTGGCACTTAGACCTGCTCCACTCATTGATGCAAGCTGGTTTCGTGCATCCCACGTATATGCATTCACGCCATCGCTGGTCAGGTTGCCATTAGCATCATAGATCAAGGTGCCTGCATCCCTGGCGACAAGGCGATTGGCGTCATCGTGCGTGGCCGATGTCAAGGCTGGAGGCAGGCTCAAACGGGCAAAACTACCGCCCGCTGTCGTGCGCCTGCCAGCATTGTCATACTCATACGTTAAGTTACCCAGGATTGCATTTCCAACCCTGTAACTGATCTCTTTGAGTTGAGCCGCGGCATCGTAGTCGTACTCTTCAACGACGCCGTTGGGTAGACCTTTTGTCAGGAGACGATCAGCGTCGTCGTATGCAAAGGTAACTGCTGCCGCGCCCTGGGTCACCGCAGTCAAACGGTCAGCAGCATCGTAGTCGTAGTTAACTACTACTTGCCCCGGTACAGTCATACTCTTGCGGCGGCCGACTAAATCGTAAGTATAAGCGACCGTTCCCAGAGGAGTTGCTTCCGAAGTCAATTGGTCAAAATTGTCGTAGTCAAAAGTAATCGTTCCCGCAAGCGAATCGGCCGCGGTCCTTAAGCGACTTGCCTCGTCGTAACTATAGTTGACAGTACTCTCGTAAGAGCCAACTTGCGTCTGTCCAAAACCGGCGAAGTTTCGACGGTTCAGGTTGTCATAACCATAGACTCTGACTTGCCCTTTACGGTCGGTGAACTTCTTGAGATTACTTACCAGATCGTATTCGAAATGCTCGCTGCTGCTTACGCCCTGTAGCGGGTCGGTGCGGGTGACCAGGCGATCCAAATTGTCATAGGCATAGCTGGTTATTTTTTGACGAGGATCTTTGGACGTCAGTAAGTTGCCGTTGGGATCGTAGGTAAATTCCATCACCCCCGATTGCGGATCGGTCGCTTTTACCACCTGGTTCATTGCGTCGTATTCGTAACGCATCGTCTGGCCCTGAGCATTAGTTACGTCGAGCATGCGTCCGGCATCGTCCAAGCGCCGCGTGGCGCTGCGACCTAACTGGTCGGTTATTGACACCAGAATGCCTGCTTGATAACCGAAATACACGGTGTTTCCAAGCGGATCAGTGACCGAGATCGGCTGGCCCTGCGGATTGTTTTCGAAGACGGTGCGGCGGCCAAGCGAGTCTATTACAGTAACCAGGTTGTCCTGCGCGTCATAGGTGAGTGCTGTCGTTCGACCGGTATGGTCGGTGACGCTCGCGGGGTGGGAGCCGTAGTAGGTGTAGCGCGTAGTCCTCGCCTCCGCTGTAAGCGCGAGCCGGGTAACGCTCGTGACCCTGCCTGACTCTTCGTAGGTATAAGTAGTTTTCCGGCCCAGGGGATCCGTGCTGCTTAAAACAAAGTTTGTGTTGCCATCCCGCTCGACCGACGTGCTTTGCGCTTCGGGTTTACCAACTGCGCGAGTATTCGTCAGCCAATAGCCTTTATCGTTAAAGGTGACCCGGTGAATGTTGCCCCGCGGATCAGTGACGTCTGTTTGGGCTATCTTGCCACCGCTGTTGGTTACATAGTTAAAACTGTAAGTAGGATTGTCACTGCTGGTCCCTGGCGTGTCATCCGCCAGAGTCTGCTTTGAGACCCTTCCATTTGTATCGTATTCATTAGTGAGATAAACGATGCCGCGAGCGTCCTTAATTGTCAGCATGCGGTGAGACGAGTCGTAGGTATACTCTGTCACGCCGCCGCTGGCATCGGTAACTTTCCACAACCGCCCGCTTGTGTCATAGGTATAGTTTACCTCGCGTCCGGCACTATCTGTGACCTTGCTAACGCGGTTATCAGAATAAGTGAATTCAAGGTATTTGCCATTGGGTGAAGTAACCTTGGTGACATTACCGATTGGAGAGCCAAATTGATTAACGCCGGCACGGCTGACGTTCAGGCGGTTCCCGTTCCTATCGATGATCGCTTGAAGCGGAGCGTTCTCACCAAACACAAGAATCGTCCCGTCTCTGAGCGTGAGGTGCCACACATCTACGTGCTCGAATCCGTTGGAT
>Ga0134126_10001037_pt1 | contig 35148 bp, 34 predicted proteins | sample KB31752_FD_96881 | JGI IMG/M metagenome (GOLD analysis project Ga0134126, IMG submission 96881) | Terrestrial soil microbial communities with excess Nitrogen fertilizer from Kellogg Biological Station, Michigan, USA - KB3-175-2 | ecosystem: Environmental > Terrestrial > Soil > Unclassified ...
CACCATATTTATCGGCCTGGCGCCATACGGTTTCCGACTGCGGCTCGACGCCATGCACGGCGTCGAATACAGCGCAGGCTCCGTCAAGCACGCGCAGCGAGCGCTCGACCTCGGCGGTGAAGTCCACGTGGCCAGGTGTGTCGATGATGTTGATGCGGATGTCGCGCCAGAAGCACGTGGTGGCGGCAGACGTAATCGTGATGCCGCGCTCCTGCTCCTGCTCCATCCAGTCCATCGTGGCGGTGCCTTCATGCACTTCGCCGATGCGATGGGTGATGCCCGTATAAAAGAGGATGCGTTCAGTCGTAGTGGTCTTGCCGGCATCGATGTGAGCCATGATGCCGATATTCCTGCAACGCTCTAATGGGACCTGTCTTGGCACTGTATTCCTAAACTTTCTGAAAAACCAAAGCTTTGTTCCGATTTGGTGCTTACCACCGGTAATGCGCGAATGCCTTGTTAGCTTCGGCCATGCGGTGGACATCTTCCTTCTTCTTCATGGCCGCGCCGCGTCCATTGGCGGCGTCGAGCAGCTCATTCGTGAGCTTGTCGACCATGCCCTTTTCTCCGCGGGCGCGTCCGTAGCTCACTAACCAGCGGATCGCAAGCGACGTACGGCGATCGGGATTCACTTCGACCGGCACTTGATAGTTCGCGCCGCCGACGCGTCGAGTCTTCACTTCGAGCAGCGGCTTGCAGTTCTCGACTGCTTTTTTGAAGAGCTTCAGGGCTTCGTCTCCGCCCTTCTGTTCCAGGTTCTTCATGGACTCGTAGAAGATCGACTGGGCAGTGCTCTTCTTGCCTTCGTACATCATCGAGTTCACGAACTTGGTCACCAGAGTCGAGTTGTAGATCGGATCTGCGGCGACTTCACGCTTTGCTATGTGTCCTTTACGCGGCATCTATGTTTACCTTCAAAACCTTCTCAACCTAAAACCGTGTCATCCTGAGCGCCTGCTGTTGGCGCGAAGGACCTTGTCTTTCTCCGCGTCATCGAGCTGCCGCGAAACGCAAGGTCCTTCGCTTCGCTCAGGATGACACGGTGTAGGAGGCGCTTACGCTTTCGGCCTCTTCGCTCCATACTTCGAGCGGCTCTGCTTGCGATTCGCGACGCCCACCGTGTCCAGCGTTCCTCGCACCACGTGATAACGAACTCCGGGCAGGTCCTTCACACGGCCTCCGCGGATCAGCACGATCGAGTGCTCCTGCAAGTTGTGGCCGATGCCCGGGATATAGGTCGTGACCTCGATCCCATTGGTCAGGCGCACGCGAGCTACTTTCCGGAGCGCCGAGTTCGGCTTCTTGGGCGTCTGGGTATAGACGCGGGTGCAAACGCCTCGTTTCTGAGGCGACTCCTGCAGCGCCGGGCTAGCCGTTTTGTACCGCGGCGCCGTCCGGCCTTTGCGCACAAGCTGATTAAATGTCGGCAAATTCCACTCCTCAGGCATTTCCGAGGCAGCCGCCTACTCAGGGCGGCCTGCAATTCACAGTTCCGCGCAGCCGAGCACGACCGCGCACAATCTTGGTTTAGGCTGACCACCGCCGGGCGGGGCCATACTCTCGCACTAAACGCGAGAAATTGATCGTCCTAGGGTTGAATGCCGACGGTGTCGCCAAGGAAAGAAAGCAGGCGATCCGTTTCGTCATTCCCAGCCCGCATATCCTTCTTGGGAGAAGGCAGCGCGGGCATCGTCAGCGAGGAAGCTGCCGGCAGCTTTCACCGAACAGCCGATTCGAACTAAAGCTCTACCGCTCTAGAAGAACTAAACTGACTCGCAGAACCATTCGAATATAACAAGCGGAGAACATAAGCGTCAAATTGCGCGGAAACTCGTCAGTACTTCAGTTTGAGTTTTTCATCCGATAGATCCTCCAGATTCCAAACGAGACGATGCCGTAAAAAGCTGCCAAGGCCAATGCTTCGGTTTTCGCATGAGAGCTGGTCTGCTGAAATGCCAATACGAGTTCCCTGACACACTGAATCCCCAGCAGGGTACCGAGAGTAATCTCGAACCACTTGTGCGGATGCCGATTTGCTCGTGATCAACGCGTCACAGGCTTTTCTTATAAGGGCGATCCGCCGGTATTTTCAAACTGAGGCCCTGCAATCAGGAATCTCGATCCTAAACCGCGACTTCCGGGAAGATCTTCGCGTCTATATAGATATGTCCATCCTCAATCTTGGCCGGCCCAGCGGACGGAGAATACTGCCTGCTCGGTCCCGTCCTGTCTTAATTCAGCTACTCTCCTTCGCCGCCGCATGCTCTTTATTTATCCTGCCCGCCCAGGCTCAACGTGGCGAAGGCCCTCTAGTCAAGGCGCAGCCGAACGGCATCAGCGTACAGGACATCATCAACCGGTTTGCCGAGAAGGAAAAGCAGTTCCAGATCGCCCGCGAGCGCTACACCTACAAACAATCCAACATCATTCAGACGCTCGACGGCGACACCGTCGATGGCGAGTACCGTCAGGATTGGTCGATCAACTTCGACAACCAAGGCAAGCGAACCATCACCGTGGACTACGCCCCCACTGACACGCTCACGCGCATCTCCATGACCAGCGAAGACCTCAACGACATGCAAAACGTGATGCCCTTCGTTCTCACCACCGAGGAAATTCCCGATTACAACATCCTTTATCTTGGCCAGCAGAAAGAAGATGAGCTGAACACCTACGTCTTCGACATCTCGCCCAAGCAAATCGACAAGAAACATCGCCGCTTCGAAGGACGTATCTGGGTCGACAACCAGGACTTCCAGATCGTAAAGACCTACGGCAAGTCGGTCCCCGACATCCACAGCGGCAGCCAGGAGAATCTGTTTCCGCGCTTCACCACCTATCGCGAGCAGATCGACAACGTCTACTGGTTCCCGACCTACACCAGCGCCGACGACACGCTGCACTTCAAGAGCGGTGACGTGCGCATTCGCGTAATCATCAAGTACACCGACTACAAACGCTTCGGCTCAGAGTCGACAATCATCTTCGACGGCCAGAAGTTGCCGAATGCCACCGATCAGCAGCAGCCGCCACAACAGCAGCCGCATCAACAGCCGCCGAAGTAACGGCGAGCCCTTTCAAGAATCACGGCGCGATCGCAATGCGGGAAACAACCCAGCTGCGGTTCATAAGGGAAGTGCGGTGGGGCAAGAGGCGAGAAGGCGAGAGCCGCATTAGCCCTCGCCCCCGAAAAGGCGAAGTCAAGAAAAAACCGTGCGCGATTTTTGTCAACTCGTGAGCAAGTTAGGGGCCATAAGCTGCATGGTTTCCATGATGATCTTCCCAAAATGGGAACTCGCTGTTGCGGATGCTTGTTCATGTCCGCCGCTGTAAAACGTCCCGCAAAAGTACGGGACACTTTCCCTGTTTTTTCACTGAATTGAGAAGAGCCGTGCCGCAAGTGTCTGATATTGAAGCCTGAGAGAACAAGCTCCGGGAATTCACTGCTCTTTTCACTGATCTGCTCGCTGTTCGCTTCCTTGTTGTGGAAATTCCGGGAGCTACGGAAAAGGTAAGTTGTTGATTCCACAACTCGAGCAACTTTGCTCCTCAAAGCAATGCACGAAAGTTCATCGACCTAATTCACTTAGTGGCGCAAATTGTTGTTACCAAAGAGGGAACCAGATAAATACCTAGTTGCATCTTAGGTACAATCCAGAGAAGCTGTTGATGAACTCTGGAGAACTCAGGGAACCTTAGGGACAAATGCGCCGTTTTTATCTCATCTTGCTGTCGGCCATCCTTGTGGTGTCGGCCCAGGCCAGCGTGCACAGTGTGCCGCGCCGGTCGAGTGCGCGACATCTCGCTTACTCGCGTCATCATCGCCGGTATGCGCATCTGCGCCGTTTGCGTTATTACGGACCGCCGGTCGCGCCTGAGTTGCGTGTATCGCGCGACTCTCTGCTCAAACAGAATCTTGAAATCGATCAGGCTGGGCTGCAGCGCATCGAGGACGATCAGCAACTGCAGCAGCTCGAAGATCGCGGCATACTTATTCCTCTCGAACAGACACAGTACGTGACCGTGAGTCCTTCGCTGAAGGAGACTCGCCGGTACGCTCGTCCGTGGACTGCGCAGTTCGTCGACGATATGGGCCGCGAGTTCTACGAGAAGTTTCACAAGCCGATCGAGGTCAACTCGGCCGTGCGCACGGCTGAACAGCAACGCAAGCTAACGCGTCGCAATCACAATGCCGCGCCGGCGGAAGGCGAAACCGCTTCGTCGCATCTGGCGGGAACAACAGTTGACATCGCCAAGCGCGGACTCACCCGCAAGCAGCACAAATGGATCGCCGATTATCTTGCAAATCTGAAGCAGCAGGATGTGATCGAACCGGAAGAGGAGCGCCGCCAGGCCTGTTTCCATGTCATGGTTTCGCAGCGGTACCCCTATCCTGTTGCGATTCAGACCAAGGCGACCGTTACGCCTGAGCCGGTTCCGCAAGCTCCAGTGCTTCCGCCGCTTCCTCCGCAACAATAGCTCTGCATAGAAAATTGCGTCGTGTAGAATCCGAAAAGGCCGCGTAAGCGGCCTTTCATTTCATCTCGATCGAGGATCTAACAACGACGATGCTGCCCCGGATTCTGTTGTGCGCGGTGGTTAGCTTCTTCACTTCGTCTTCATTGCTTATGGCTCAGGCAAAACCGTCAAAAAAGACGGGCAAGTCTTCTTTAGCAAGACAAATTCACAATTCAGCACTCATCATTGACACCCACGCCGATACCACGCAGCGGCTGCTCGACGAAAACTTCGACATGGCGAATCCTCCGGCCGGCGATAAAGGCAATCTGGATTTCGCGAAAGCCAAAGCGGGAAATCTCGGAGCAGAGTTTTTCTCAATTTGGGTTGAGCCAACGCAGTTCAAAGGACAGTACGCGCACCGTACTCTGGACCTTATCGACGCCGTATATCAGCAGGCGGCAAAGCATCCGGACAAAATGGTAATGGTGTTCACCGCGACCGGGCTTGAGTTCGCGCACCGAGAGCACAAGCTTGCCGCCCTAATGGGCATCGAAGGCGGACACTCGATCGAAAACGATATCCGACTATTGCGCGATTACTACCATCTCGGCGTCCGCTACATGACGCTCACATGGTCGAACACCAACGAGTGGGCGGACTCTTCGGGAGATATCGACGATCCTTCCGTTCAGCACCACAACGGGCTGACGGACTTTGGCAAGGACGTTGTGCGCGAGATGAACCGTCTGGGCATGATCGTCGACATTTCGCATGTGTCGGATAAAACCTTTTATGACGCGCTGCTGGTGAGCCGTGCTCCGGTGATCGCTTCGCACTCATCGGCACGAGCGCTAACCAATCATCCACGCAATATGACCGACGACATGCTTCGTGCCATCGCACGGCAAGGCGGAGTGGTGATGGTCAACTACTACTCGGCTTTCGTTGACGAAAATTGGCGGAAGGCTTACGAGGCGCAGGCAAAAGATCGTAAGGCGGCCATTGATGCCGTTGAAGAAAAGTACAAAGATGCCGATCCAGTCACGCGGTATCGCGAAAGTGACAAGGTCGCGAAAGAATGGGCGGCGAAGATTCCGCGTCCACCGTTTAATGACATCATCGACCATATCGATCACATCGCCAAGGTTGCCGGAATCGATCACGTGGGATTGGGCTCGGATTTCGATGGCACGCCGTCGATGCCGGAAGGAATGGACTCGGCGGCCGATCTGCCCAAGATCACCGAAGGTCTTCTCAAGCGGGGATACACTGCGCCGCAGATTCGCAAGATTCTCGGCGGAAATTTCATGCGCGTTTTCCGCCAGGTTGAACAGGTCAGCAAACAGATGCGCGCTCAGAACTCGCAGCAGGGACCGTCAGTGGCGCGACGGATGAGTTCAGCTCACTAGTCTAAGTACGAGGACATCATGAAATCTGGTCTCATTTTCTTGTTGTGTGTTCTGCCTTCATTTGTTACTGGTCAGACAGCATCATCGAAGTCGGCGACAACGCATCGCGGAGCTCAGGCCAAAAACGCCACAAAGTCCGCCACCCCTGTGGCAAATCCCAAGGCCATCATTCACACTACCGCCGGCGACCTCACCTGCGAGCTTTTCCCAAAACCGGCGCCCAAGACAGTCGAGAACTTCATCGGCTTGGCGACCGGCACGAAAGATTGGACGAATCCTAAAACGCACAAGAAAGAACACGGAGTCCCGCTATACAGCGGCACCATCTTTCACCGCGTCATTCCGAATTTCATGATTCAGGGCGGCGATCCGGAGGGAACGGGTGAAGGCGGTCCCGGCTACAGCTTCGAGGATGAGTTCTCGCCTGATCTAAATTTCGATGTCCCCGGCCGACTCGCGATGGCGAACTCCGGCCCAAACACCAACGGCTCACAGTTCTTTATCACTGAGGTACCCACGCCGCATCTCAACGGACATCACACGATCTTCGGCCAGTGCACTCCGGAGAGCGTAGAACTCGTGAAGCAGATTGCGCGCAAGGCGACCGATCCTCGCGATAACCGCCCTTATGATCCAGTGAAGATTACCAAGATCGACATCACCGGACTGGCACAGCCCAAAGCCAGACCGCGGAAACCCGCAGCAGCAGCACATCGTATTCCGCCGAAAACAAGCACGCCGAAATAGGAATTGAGCAAAAGTAGAGACGCATCGTGCTGCGTCTCTACAAAGTCTCACCCCATTCCGCCTTCTTCGCTGTTTTGTAGCGCTCGCCTTGCTTGCGCGAAATGGTTTCCCGTTTCAGTCCTTCTGGAGTACAGAGTTCGAATTCGGCGTGACCGGCATGCCTTCGTGGATGCCGCAGAATTCTTGCGGCGGGTAACGCGACGGGCTCACGGGAGAAAATGAGGTACGAATACTTCTCGTCTTCATATCCGAGTTCCGCTCTCTTGGCTTTTCGGTGTTCGGATGTGCGCTCCAGACGCTCAGAGAAATGACACCAGTCCCCGGCTGCAACCGGGCAGTCGTTTGCGTGGGGGCATGGCGCCGCAATATAGGCTGCTGCGGCAATTAATGCCTGACGAAGGCTGCGGATATTGGCAAATCCCTCCGGCGTGCCTGGCTCGATAATAACAAGCAACTTCTTCGTACGTTGCCATGCAGCCAGTGCGACTCTGGATCGGTCCTGCAGCGGGATTTCATTCATCAGGTACGACGCTATAACGAAGTCGAACGACTCCGGCGAAAATTCGCGGGGGACGCTTCCCTGCCACCACTCAGCATTACGAATAACGCTGCTTCCCGATATGGAACTTAATCGTCTGCCCATCTCGATCCATCCAGCCGAATCTTCTATCAAAACGATGCGCGCAAGATCGGGAAACTGTTCCGCTGCGGCCCACATTGCTGTCCCAGGACCGGCGCCCAGGTCGAGCATACTTTCAACGCGCAATCCCGGAATTCGGAGTTGTGCTTCGCGAATTACACGCGCGATCACCGCATACGTCGCGGGCAAGCGGGCCGCAAGATACGCTGCGCGATGCATGGTGGTAAGTTGCGGACGTGATCGAGTCTTCTCACGATATTCGGAGCTAAGCTCGGCCACAGTACCTGCGAGATCTCCACGCGGAATTTCTGCGTTCAGATCGGCGATTGCAGTTGAGAGTTCAGGAGGAAGCATGCAAGAAGCTTCGGAGCTGCGAAGCCTCGAAGCCAGATTACTCACAAGGATAGAACGAAGAGATCACTAAGTTTATCGTGCCAATTTGTTTGGTGCGGAATCAAAAGCCTTGTGAATTACTGCGCACGTCTCTGGCGCTACTGAGAGCAATTCCAGTTCATCCAAAGTCGCCCAGCGCACCTCGCTCACATCAGAGCCGGCGTGAGCCTCTCCGCTGAGCACGCGGCATCGGTAATCCAGAAGCACGTAGTGATATTGCACACGAGATTGATTGTCCCGAAGAATTCGTTCGAATACTTCCATCAGCACGGCCACTTCAACGTGCAACGCGGTCTCCTCGAGTACCTCGCGAACGATCGCGTCCCGAGTAGTCTCTCCCGTTTCCACCAACCCGCCAGGAATAGACCACTCGCCCTGAAGTGGCGGGTTCGCGCGGCGGACGAGTAATACCCGATTGTCATCAATGATGACAGCACCAACACCAAGAAAGGGGCGGTCAGGATAGTCGCGGCGCACGGAAAACAGCTTCTCAGCTGTTAAGCTGCTGAGCTTCTAAGCTAAACCACTGCGTTTCGCAACAATAGCGAACTGGTTGTGGTTTAGCAGCTTAGGAACTGAGTAGCTACAGGCTCGCGACATCTTATTACAGGTTGAATGGTGCTCCGTATCGTTCCGCGAACAACACGCGATCGCTGGGGAATCTCCCCCCATAGCGTTTGTCTTCGCCATCGCGGTGGCCCAGGGCTAGCAGGCAGACGACTTCCATTGTGGCTGGCGCTGCAATGGCCTCGCGAACTTCCTGGTCCTTGAAGCCTTCCATCAAGGCAGTGTCATAGCCAAGCGCTTCGGACATGAGCATCATCGTGGTGAGCGCGATCATCACCTGACGGTTGAGCCACATCGGCAGATTTTCGTGTTGGCTGAGGTAATCGTGGATCAACTGCCTCGTCTGACCGGATTTTGAGGGATGGGCATATCCATATTCGGATCCGATGCGGATCATTTCGTCGAGATCGCCCTGCCGCCATCCGGCGGGATCACCCATCGCAACGATGACCACCGGTGCCTGCTCAATCTTGGGTTGATTGTGCGCGGCGGCGCGCAGCTTTCTGCGAACCTCAAGATCACGAACCACGACGAATCGCCACGGCTGGAGATTGTAGCCGCTGGGCGATTCGAGTCCGGCGATCAGGATTTTCCTCAGATCTTGTTCTCGAACCGGGGTCTCGGCGAAACGAGGTGTGGAGCGCCGCTCGACAACTACGGTGCTGATGGTCTTCTCTGCCACTTTCTTCCTCCGCGGGCAGCCTACTGCTCCCAGGCGCCCGTCCAATCTTTCGGAGGATACTATGCAACGAGATCCTGTTTGCAACATGCAGATCGATGAGAAGAACGCTGCCGCCAAGGTGAATCACAACGGCAAAGATTATTACTTCTGCTCGCAGCAATGCGCGGACAAGTTCCGCAGCAACCCCAAGCAATATACGGAAGCCGTCGCGTAAGCGAACGCAATAACAGAACCGCCGGCGGTAGCCGGTAGGTCGGAGATCACCGAAAAGCGAACTCCGAACGCGATGGTGCTGCAGAAATGCGCAGAGATGCACCGCAACCCACGGGGCTGACTAACGCCTACCACCACCCCAACAGCCGCCACAGGGGACGTCTGTCGGGGAGGCAGGACGGGCGCCGCCGGCAGGATCGTCGGATTCCCCAGTGCCTCTTGGTCAACGGAGATGCAGGTGAAATGCGCAGCGTAATCCTGAATCTGAAAGGCATAACAGGCGTGATCGGCGGCGAGGTGAGGAATGAGGATCAGAGATTCGCCGGATCCTTGCTCCTCATAGTTGAATGTGACGTCCCGGGCCGTGACCTTGGACATGGAATTTCCTCCTGACAATCGGCGGCGCCGGCCCTGCAATTTGTGGTCACGGGGGAAGGCAATTTCCTCGGTCATTTTTGAAGACATTCTGAATTCCGAGTGGCCTACGCTCCAGTTGAGACTCGATGAAAGTTCAGTGCGACGTTCTTGAAGTCGATCTCGTCGAGAACACTCGCGTTGTCTGCATTCTCGTGGGTTTCGAGCGCAGGTCCATTTTGGGCGACGCTGGACGCCGACCCTTCCCGTGACAATTTCGCCGGCGCCGTAACCACGTCCTTATTGTTCTGGACGAACGCAACTTGTACGTTGGGTCCATTTCCGGTCCACTCCACCTTGTAAGTTCCGGGTTTTAATTGTTGATTAGCTACGAGCGTCGGCGATTGAATGTCGATGTTCTTGCTGTTCTTGGTTGCCGCCAGTGAGACAAGCGGAACCGACAGCAGAAACGAGAGCAGAAGTACCAGATTCGTTTTCATAAAGCATTCACTCCTATAAATGTTTTCTGTTTATGTAGACGCATTTAAACGGAAAAGCGCGACCAACCTGCTAAACGAATGCTCATGTGAGGTAAAACGATTGCTAGAGCAATGACTTGCGGAGAAACGTGTGGACGATGTGGAGAGCGATGGACTCCCTGGACACGCTTTCACCGCTTTTTAACCTGTTCAGATTCGGACAGTCGTTTTCACATCCGGCGCTTACGCTTCCGCCTTTCGCTTATAAGCTTCTCGTAAGTGTCTGAGCGCATTGCAACCAGCGGAACCAATTGGTGGAAGTAGTAATGCACTCAAAATCGTGGTTCGAAGAATTCATGCAGCTCCTAACCCACGATTTTCGCTATGGTTTGCGCATCCTGCGCAAGAGTCCCGGTTTCACGATCGTTGCCGTCCTGACCTTGGCGATTGGCATTGGCGCGACTACGGCGATTTTCAGCATCGTCGATGCCGTGCTGCGGCCTCTCGCTATGCAAAAGCCGGAACGAGTGATGCTGCTTCAGGAAATGTGGCAGGGACACGGTGGTGGCGGGGTTTCGGTCGGCAACTACTCGGACCTTCGCGAGGTTAGCCGCTCGTTCTCCAGTCTTTCAGCGTCAGCTTCGGCAGCCTTTAATCTTGCCACCGAAGATACGCCGGAGCGCATCGACGGCGAGAGGGTCACGGCGGAATACTTCAACACATTCGGCGTGTCGCCGCTCATGGGACGCTACTTCACTCGGGAAGAAGATGCTCCCGGGCACGATTCCGTCGCCGTTATCAGCGAAGACCTCTGGCGAACGCGCTTCCACGGTGATTCGACGATTCTGGGTCGCAGCATCCACGTGAATGGTGCTCCGACCACGATTGTAGGAGTGATGCCGCACAGCTTCGATCCTTTGCTGAGCAATTCAAAGATCTGGGTTCCGGCGGCGTTTACCCCGGCGCAGCAGAAGGATCATGACAACCATTACCTGATCCTTTTCGCGCGGCCCAAGGATGGCGTCTCGCTGCAGCAGGCTCGCGCCGAAATGCAGGTGCTGGCTGCACGGCAGGCGCAGCTTTATCCCATCGACGACAAAGATCGCGGCTTCAGTCTCACTCCATTAACGGATGCACTGTTGGGCGATCAACGCGTGACGCTGTTCACCGTGCTTGCAGCCGTCGGATTCGTTCTGCTCATCGCGTGCGCGAACATTGCCAACCTGCAACTGACGCGCGCGAGAGCGCGCCAAAAGGAAATGGCAGTGCGCGCGGCGCTGGGCGCGAGTCCGAGCCGGATCGTGCGGCAGCTTCTGGCTGAGAACGTGGTGCTAGCGCTCCTGAGTGCAATCTTGGGAATTGTTGTTGCCGCCGGCGGCGTGAAATGGCTCGTGGCTAGCGCGCCTGCAGGCGTGCCGCGCATGGAAGATGCGCAACTGGACTTTCGCGCACTGCTGTTTGCAGCAGTGATCGCACTGTTCTCGAGCATTGTCTTCGGCATGACCCCGGCGTTGCGATCCGCCGCCGTGCGCCTGACGCAGGCACTTAATATTTCCAGCGCGATCGGCAGGAGCGCGCGCGATCGCGTTCGTAGTGCGCTGGTGGTCGGCGAAGTCGCTCTCGCTCTAATGCTGCTTGCCGGTGCGGGCCTGCTGGTACGCAGCGCGCTGGCTCTTTCCAAGGTTCAGCCGGGATTCGACACGACGAATCTCATCGCCGGTCGTGTGGGACTTTCGGAGAGAGCTTATGGCGATCCCGTAATCGCACGGCAGACATTCGAAGCCATCCTTCGCAATGTGGAGCAGCTGCCCGGAGTGCAGGCTGCGTCGGTGGTCTCACGGGCGCCGATGATGACAGGTGGGAATAGCAACGGGCTGCTTGCCGAAGGACAGGCATTTGATCCGTCGAATCTCGTCGATGCCCGCTTGCGCGTGGTGACGCCTGGGTATCTGAACACCGTTCGCGTGCCGCTCAAAATCGGGCGCGAATTCACTCCGGCGGATACGCGTCAAACTGCGCTGGTGACGCTGGTAAACGAAACGCTCGCGCGCACGATGTGGCCCGGACAGAATCCGATAGGGAAGCGCTTCATGTGCTGCGAGGCGGGTCCCAAAGGAAGACTCGATCCAGTCTGGCATGAAGTGGTTGGTGTAGTCGGCGACACGCACGCGTGGGGACTAGACCAGCAAGTTCAGCCAGAGTTCTATCTGCCCATTGCACAGATGCCGCCCGCTGCATGGGATTGGGTTGGTCGCACGATGGATGTAGTGGTGCGCAGTGGTGGTGCTCCGCTTTCCGTAGGCGAGCTTCGATCCGCGGTAGCGAAAGCTGCTCCAGGAGTCCCGATCTACAACGTGACCACGATGCAGCAGAGGATTTCAACGCAGCTCGAGCAGTCCCATTTTGATACTTATCTGCTGACCATCTTTGCCGCAACCGCGCTGCTGCTTGCTGCCGTGGGCATTTACGGCGTGCTCTCGTACACGGTCGCGCAGCGCACAAGAGACATCGGTATTCGCATGGCTCTGGGGGCTACGCAAACATCGATTGCTCGCGATGTGCTTTCCCAAGGTTTGCTGCTCACGGGAATTGGATTAGCAATCGGGCTGAGCGGAGCACTCCTTTGCGCTCGGCTCATCCAGAGCATTTTGTACGGAGTACATCCAACCGATGTGCCGACGTTCTTTGTAGTCTCGGCACTTCTGGCCTGTGTTGCGTTGTTGGCCAGCTATCTGCCGGCGCGAAAGGCTAGCCGCGTGGATCCGATGGTAGCGTTACGTTATGAATAGTTGTCGCCGCCTTATGGTGAGACTGAACTCTCAAAAACGCTGCATGCACATAGGCCAGCGCTAAGAGCGGTTCTTCTCACTCCCATCAGATAGCAGGGCTCACGCCCTGCGCCGCCGACCGAAGTTGGAGGTGCTTCCACCAGTGAACTACTGGCATCTAGGGAGCTGCCTAGACGTAGTGCAGCAGGTACAGAATCAGCACGATCAGCAAAATCGTTCCCAGTGCGCTGCTCGGGTAATATCCCCATCCGCGGCTATAGGGATATACCGGCGCTGTTCCTGCGGCGAGAATCAGCAGAATAATCAGTAGAACCAGAATCATGCGGTTGAATTCCTCCCAGCATCTCTGATTCGGAACGCTGGATGGAGGTTGGCGCGATCTGACGCTGGGCTGCGCTACTTCGATTTCTTTAAGTGGATTTTGCGGAAGACCACATTGTCAGGAAAGGATCAGGGTTCCGTCCATCGTCGTGTCACTCACGATCAACTTCCAGTCGCCTCGCGGAATGTGCCAAGTAAGCGTGCCTGTGGAGTTATGGTAAGTCCACTCGCATTCATCTTTTTACTTCATTGGCGCGCGTAATCGGGATTCCGTGCTTCAGCGCGATGAGATAGCTCTCGCTCTAAATCATCCAGCCACTCCAGCTCAGCTTTGAATTGCTTAATCGTCAGTTTCAACATCCAGACCGCTTCGTGATAAGAGTGTCCGACTTCACGCATTACCGAGTGCAGCACGTCTTCTTCTCGCGCCAGTTCCGACTTGAGAAATTCTCTGCGCCGTTGAATCTGTTTTGCGAACACTCCGGGTCGCGCCAGCCAGGAAAGAGCGATCCATGTAAGAAATGGTGGGCGTTCGCGCTGTGTGGTCCAGTCTTCGCGTTCGAGGGAATCGGAGAGCGCGGATCGGCCAGTCGCGGTCACGGCAAGAACCGTGCGCTCTGGTCCGGCGGCAGGCTCTTTGTCCCGAGCGCCGCGCAGGAAGCCGAGGCGCTCCAGTTTCTCCAGCGAATAGTACACCTGCGGACGTGAGATGCCGGCCCAGTCGCGAACCTCGCGGCGTTCGAGTTCGAGATTCGCCTGGTAGCCGTGCATGGGACGCTCGGATAGCAGGCTCAGCAAAACCAGGTCTGCTGTTGTTAGTGGAAGCTTGCTCCTACGCTTTGCCACTCCACGCCTTCCGTTTCCTGCTCCAGTACCACCATACAGACTGCGCCGGCGGGAGCAGCGGATTGCGCGCCTGCGCCACCGCTGCCTGAAATACATCAAGGCAGCAGATGTCGTGCTTCTGTCCCGTAAGCTCACACAAACGTTTGTACATATGGTGGGGATTCTGTCGTGCCAGAGTGGGAAGATCGGGGATTCCCAGCAGCTCAAAGTCGCGAAGCATTGCTGGCCCGACGGAAACCAGGTCCTGCAGTTTGCGCGTCGTTAATTGGGATGAGATTCCAGTTGACGAAGTCATAGAGCTCCTTTACCGTGTATCTAGTCTAAATGAGACTACTACAAATGCAAAGAGAAATCAACTTAGATGAACACCACTGTCGGCTGCTTTGGCAGCCGTGGCCTGCCTTCGGCACTTTGGCTTTCACAAAACAAATAGAGGAGACAAAGATGAGGGTGAAAAGAATTACACCAGTTCTTTATGTAGAAGAGATCGAGCCTTGCGTCGACTTCTGGACTAGCCGCTTCGGTTTTCAAAAGACCGTCGAAGTTCCCGATGGCGGTCGCCTGGGCTTCGTGATCCTACGGAAAGACGACCTGGAAATCATGTATCAGAGCTTCGCTAGCGCCGCGAAAGATGCACCTGCAATTGCCAAAGATATAGAAGGTGGACGGACGTTCCTCTACATAGAAGTCGATAAGCTTGAACCTTTCATCGCTGCGGCGAAGAACGCAAACGTCGTCCTGCCGGCACGCACGACGTTTTACGGGGCGCAGGAGATCGGTCTCAAAGATCCAACCGGCCATGTAGTCGTCTTCGCGGAAATGGGAGCGCAGCAGCAATAACCTCGGTCCGGCGATTTTGGGAGTCGTGATTTGCAGAAGGACAACCCGGAAACGATGTATCGAAGCTTCGCCTGCGCCGCTGAGAATACGCGACTATCGCAGAAGATATTGAGAGGGGACGAACGCTTGTTGATCTCGAAGTCGATGAGCCCGACTCGTTCATCATCTCAGACAAAAAATGCCTGTTCGAATGACTGTCTAAGCGAGGTAGTCGCGGACGCGGGGCAACATTCTCAAAGCTTCGTTTTCCCGCTCGCCGAGATAAGCAGCTCGCGGAGACGCGCGGCCTGACTTTGCTCTTCATCGGTATCAACGAGAAATTCGATCCCATATGAGTAGCCGCGGCGGTTGCGAACTTCGGCCTTCACTCGCATCGGCTGGCCGGAGTAGGCGGGCGTGAACTCCACTTCGATAATGTCGCCGATGCGCAGTTCGACCCCGGCGAATACGGCCATGCCGCCTTCGCTCATATCGCGTCCGCGGGCTTCCACGATCTTGGCCGTGTGCAGCGAGTTCCAGAAGATCAGGCGAATGGGCACGTCGATGCCGCTGCGTTCCCAGCGCCGTTTGCGTGCGAAGCCTGCGGAGGATTGGGCGGGGGTAGCGGTCGCCATGCGCTGATAATATCGGCGCTCCTAGGTTCTCCGAAGATTACGAAAGACATATTCACGACGTAGCCTGCACTGAACCCCTTGCCAGCTACGCAACCAGAACAAAACAAGCAACATCTCAGGCAAACGTTGCAGGCGACCTGTGCAAACTGCAGGCGATGTCCGAACGAGAACTCATCCTGAGTTGAAACCTGCCGATGTCGGCAACCAACGTGCTCGCCTATGAACTTATGCGAGGCGTTTGTCGTACCTCTGGGGTAACCTTGGACGGCTCCGACCATCCAAGCGCTGGCGCATGCAAATGGCGACTCCGAACCTAGCTCGCAAACTCACGCTTTCAGATTCATACACGCCGCGCGCCACCGTTATTGTGGCTCTCATTGCGTTCGGAATCGCAGCTGTTCATCTGCTCACCAACCAGCGATACGGCTTTCATCGTGACGAACTGCAGACGCTCTCCGATGCTCTTCATCTGGATTGGGGATTCGTACCCTATCCTCCGTTGACGCCATTGCTTGAGCGAATCGGCCTTCACCTCTTCGGACTGTCCCTGGTTGGATTACGACTCTTCTCCGTAATAGCGCAGAGCACAGCGATTTTCATCACGGGTCTGATGGCACGGGAACTCGGCGGCAGACGCTTGGCTCAAACAACGGCGGCGCTGGCTGTCGCAGTTGCTCCGTTGGCACTGTTCGAAGGAACGGAATTTCAGTACACCTCCTTCGATTACCTATGGTGGGTACTGCTCGCTTACTTTGTCGTCCGCCTGCTCAAGACTGAGAATCCACGCTGGTGCCTGGCAATAGGCGCGGTGGTCGGTATTGGTCTCGAGACGAAATACACGATGTTCTTCTATCTGGCCGGCGTGCTGGTCGGACTAGTGCTCACTCCAGCGCGCCGATACCTGCTGACTCGCTGGTTCTGGGCCGGGGTCGGACTTGCGCTCCTCATCTTTCTGCCGAACTTCATCTGGCAGATACGCCACGACTTCATCTCATTGCAGTTCCTGCGCCACATCCATACACGCGATGTTGGCGAGGGCCGCGCGGAGGGATATTGGACCTTCCAGTTTCTTATCAACGCCAATCCGGTCTCGGCGCCGCTCTGGATCGCGGGGCTGATTGGGTTCTTCCGCAGCGTACGTTTCAGAACATTGGCTTGGATGGCAGTAATTCCCGTTTTGGTGCTCTGGGTTTCCAAAGGCCGGGGCTATTATTCGGGCGCTGTTTATCCCATGCTGATTGCCATGGGCGCGGTCATGATGGAGAGTTGGATTCATCGGTCCGGCCGTCGTCGGCTCAAACCTGCTGCCGCCGTGTATTTAGTCGCGCAGATCTGTGCAGGAGCGTACGCAAGCACCATCCTGATTCCCTGGACCTCAAGCGGCCGACTGCATCAGCGCGCACTGAAGAACAACGGAGACCTGCGAGAGGAGATCGGCTGGAACGAGCTGGTGAAGAATGTTGCTGGTATTCGCGATTCTCTGGCTGCGGACCAGCGCGAGAGTGTTGGCATTCTGGTCGGCAACTATGGTGAGCAGGGTGCGATCGAGCTCCTCGGTCGCGCTTACAACTTACCCGCACCGATTTCTATGACGAACTCGGCATGGCTGCGAGGCTATCCAACGCCACCTCCATCAACACTGATCGTAGTGGGAAACTCAGCAGAGTGGGTGGATAAGAACTTCACCTCGTGCCGACTTGCCGGTCATAACACGAATTTAGAGGGAGTGGACAACGAAGAGAGCCACGATCATCCCGACATTTTCATCTGCGGCTCTCCTCGACTGCCCTGGGCAGAGTTCTGGAAGGAACATCAGAGATTCGGATAATACGAAAACAAACTGAGTTCACACCACATCTTGATCCGAGCCGAACCTGCCAGATTGAATACCGGATCTCGATGTCAACCTCGCAGTCTTTCTGATCCTCCAATCAAAATAAGCAAAGGTCTGCGAACCCACCGGCCTTTGCAAAAGCCATCACAGGAGCTCAGAAAATGGCAGAGGATCTCGCAGGTCTACGCGTTGCAGTATTGCTCACCGACGGGGTAGAAGAACCCGAGTTCGCAAAACCCAAAGAAGCACTGGAAGAAGCCGGAGCACAGGTCACCGTCATCTCGCCAAAAGGCGGCGAGATTCAGGCATTCCAACATCACGACAAATCTAAGAAGTACCGGGCAGACAAGAGTCTGGACCAGGTTGATCCATCGCAATTTGACGCTCTCCTCCTTCCAGGAGGAGCCCTCAACGCAGACGCTCTCCGCGTTGTGCCTAAAGCCCAGCAGTTCGCGAAAGCAATAGACGGTGCAGGTAAGCCCATAGCCGTGATCTGCCACGGACCATGGCTGCTGGTCTCAAGCGGCTTGGTGCGCGGTCGGAACATCACCAGCTATCACACGATTCAGGACGATCTGCGCAACGCCGGCGCCAACTGGCAAAATGCCGAAGTGCTAATCGATCGAAACTGGGTCAGCAGCCGCAAGCCTAGCGACATTCCTGCTTTCAATCGCGAGATGCTCAAGCTGTTTGCTGAAACCGCAGCGCACAACCGCAAAGTCGCCTAACCCTCTTCCGAGCAGAAAGGAGTCTCTCATGAAAGCAGTCGTATTCCGCGGAGTCGGCGACATCCGGCTCGAGATTGTGCCTGAGCCCGAAATTCAGAAACCGAACGATGCCATCGTCCGCCTCACCGCGAGTGCCATTTGCGGAACCGATCTTCACATGGTCCGCGGCACCATGGCCGGAATGGAACCTGGAACCATTTTGGGACACGAAGGCGTAGGCATCGTGGAGGAAGTCGGCAGTGCCGTTCGCAACTTCAAGCCAGGAGATCGCGTCGTGATTCCTTCGACCATCGCTTGCGGTAACTGCTCATACTGCCGCGAGGGCTATTACTCCCAGTGCGATAAAGCCAACCCTAACGGACCCGACGCCGGCACCGCCTTCTTCGGTGGACCGCAATCGACCGGGCCCTTCGATGGACTCCAAGCCGAGTACGCACGGGTTCCGTTTGCGAATGTAGGACTGGTGAAGATTCCCGAGGAAGTCTCCGACGATCAGGCAATCCTCATCTCCGACATCGTGCCCACCGCCTGGATGGCTGCAGAGTTGGCCGAGATCTGCTCCGGCAATACCGTAGCTGTGTTTGGATGCGGCCCCGTGGGGCAGTTCGTGATTGCCTGCGCCAAGCTCATGAACGCCGGGCGCATCTTCGCCATCGACGCCATTCAGTCGCGCCTGGAAATGGCGCAAGAGCAAGGGGCGGAGATCATCAATTATGACCAGGAAGACCCAGTTGAGGCATTAAAGGGGTTTACCGGAGGCATCGGCGCAGATCGCATCATCGACGCCGTCGGAGTCGATGCCAATCGTCCACACCATGGACCCGCCGCGATGAAGGGCTTAATGAAAGCGCCGAAGAATGCGGTCGAGCGCCGCATGGTTGCTCCGAAGCGAGGCATCAGCAACGGGAATTGGCATCCGGGAGACGCGCCGTCCCAAGTGCTGAGCTGGGCGACGGAAGCAATTGCCAAAGCGGGAACGCTGTCGATCATTGGTGTCTATCCCGAAACGGCACAGAGCTTTCCGATCGGCGCAGCCATGGAGAAGAATCTCACTCTCAAAATGGGAAATTGCAACCATCGGAAATACATTCCCATGTTGCTCGACAAAGTTTTGACCGGGGTGCTCGATCCCGAAAAGGTCCTTACGCAAACTGAGCCCATGACCAGCGCACTCGATGCCTATAAGGCTTTCGATACGCGCCAGCCGGGCTGGATCAAGGTGGAACTGAAGCCCGCCGGGAGCATTGCGGCCTAGCAAAAGCTATCCACCGAGCAGGCACCGTTGCAGCTCCGCCTTCCGCTCTGGAAGGCGGAGGTCTTTTAGCAATTCGTAAATCACTGGCTTTGGGAGCGCACGCGCAATCCGCATGACGATGAGCTCGGGAGTCTCCGGCCGACGCAGCACGGCGAGCTGAATTTCCCGCCTTACCGACCATTTCGCGTTCTCAACAACAATTTCGATAAGCGTGGTCGGATTCTTCGCAGCACTGACCGCTTTCACAATGCTGGCTTCGGTCATGCGCGGATTCTGCAGCGCCGCTTCGATCACCGTGCGCTCATCCTGAAGCAGCAGAGCGCTCGCTATTCCCGACGAAGCACGACGCGCCATGTTGATGCGCTCTCCTAGAGAAATCGACTCAAGCTTGTCGATCAGCAGTTGCTCGGCCACGAGCTTCAGATCGGGTGGGGCGGTGGGCGACAACGCAACATCCATGAGCTCGAAAGCAAACAGACGACGCAGCAGTGGAAGAGCAACATGGCGTGGAACACGCACGTGCTGCACCAGCTTCAGCAGTGCCTTTCGACTCTTACTTGCAACCGGATTGCGAGCCAGAGCTTCGAAGGCCGGAGGTGGGAGGTCATTGCGGCCTAGCAAGGCTAACGCCTGATCTTCCCCTAGCCCGGTATGACCAGCAGCGGCCAGCAAATCTTCTATAAAAGCGCTGGCAATTAGCTCCGCCACCGTCGCCGATGGTCGTGAGACTGACAGCGGCTGTGCTTTGCCGTGGGCTGTGCCGAACCCGGTCATGCAGACGAATTCTATCGGCCGACAGACGGGAAGTCTCTACGGTATTACGCTTGGCTGCGCGCCATCGCCAGCGCTCCCATTACGGGATGCACGGGTTCAGGATTTACCTCGACGCCGCGGCGTTCGGCTTGAATCGCGTTCGAGAACATCTGTCGTATCTGGGCGGAATGCGCGAAGACGCCACCGGTAAGCGCAATATGAATTTTCCCATCACCGTTCCACAATTTGCGGACCACGATACGGGCAAGCTGTGCTAATTCATTGGCAGCTGAGGACAGAATCTCCCGCGCGAGCGCGTCGCCGGCATCGCCGCATTGAAGTACCGCGGGAAGAAGAGCAGCAAAGTCTGGCGGAGGATTGGAATTTGCCATCGCCACCACTTCTTCTCTCGTGCCCAATCCCCAGGCTCGCGTGATCGCAGACAGCAGTTCAGTCGAGCGCCCGGCATCATGCGCTCTCATCAATTGTGCGACCGCCGTCCTCCCAATCCAGAACCCGGAACCTTCGTCAGAGATGATCGGCCCCCATCCCCCGGCTCGTGCGCTCTCTCCTCGCTCGTTGATGCCCAGGACGTTCGAACCGGTTCCGGCGATCACCAGCACTCCCGGACCGCCGCTAAAGGCAGCGTGATGCGCTATCGTCGTATCGTTTACTACGAGCACCTGCCCGCTCACGAGCCGCTGCAACGTCGCACGCGTCCACTGGCTCACTTCGGAAATGCTGGAGCCCGCGAGTCCGATGCATGTGCGGGAGAATTGATCAGGTTTGACGTTCGCCTGCCTGCAGGCGTCATTAATTGCGGATTGCAGAGCCTCAGCAGCAGCTTTGTTTCCGACCTTTTTGATTTTGATGGTGCTGCCAACTGCTGAGCCGAGAACTCTTTGCTCGTCGCCAATCACGCACTCTGTTTTTGTACCGCCGCCATCGATCGCGAGAAAGTAGGCCACCCTTCAGTTGTATCACAAGTGCTCTATAGCTCTTTCTCGTCAAAGATTCACGGGGCATTTGAGCCAACAGGAGAAAGGCGGGGAACGTAAACGTCACCCGCCTTGGTGAATGGTGAAAGAAACTATCGGCTGGCTACGGTTTGGGCGCGTTGGACTGCGTTCAGGAACGGGCGCGCTTCCGGTGGCGCCTGGACTTGTCCAGTCAGGATCTGCTGACTGGTTTCATCTTGGCCGTAGAAAGCTTTTGTTGCGTCCTTGTCGGCGTGGATCACTGAGCCGTTCAGCGAGATTCCGGCGAAAGCTCCTTTGCTGCGCGAGTACGTGAGGATTGGCGCTTTGAGCTTCCAGTCCGTGCCGGCTGCGGCGTCGCGTCCGACGGGACCGGCTGCGGCAGAGGCTGCGCCTCCGACCTGGAACTTATCCGACAGCAGCGCCTGCATGCCCTGGTCGTTCATGGCAAGCATGACCAGATCGACGCCTTCGGCTCCGATCTGTAGGCCGAAGCTGCCTCCCGAAATGGCAAAGAATGCCGGGGCGCTCCAGCCGCCGTTGGTGGTCTTGCAGGTGGCGACGCCTTTGCCGTGTTGTCCGCCGATGCCGAATCCGCCTTTGATCATGTGCGGCACGATAGCCACGCACTTGGCGCTGTTGAGTACGTTTTCGGGAATGCCCTTGTCGGGCGCAGCGGTGATTTCCTGTAGGACGCTGGCGGCGTTGTCGAGCCGCTTGGCCGCGTCCGATTTGTCCTCTGCCGCCACAAAGCTGCACAGGGCAACTGTGAGCAGAATTGAGAGTAGCTTCTTCATGAGCTGTACCTCCGATGAATTTGCAAGCTGATCGTGGAACTCTGGGGAACAGTGGGATGTCCGCGGGTTGCTACTACAAAGGAGGCGAAGAAGATGCTGTGGGTTGGCTGGTTGAAGAGCTGCTAAGCGTCTAAGCTGCTGAGCTTCTAAGCCAAGAAGCTAGCCGACAAACTGGCGCGCAACTCGAATCAAAACAGGACGGATTGTTCGGATGTCGCGCGTTACGCGCATTCAAGGACCAGCTAAGGAGCTTAGCAGCTTAGAATCTTCCTTTGGTGCCGAAGAAGGGACTCGAACCCCCACACCCTTGCGGGTACATGGACCTGAACCATGCGCGTCTGCCAATTCCGCCACTTCGGCTCGGAAAACGATGCGCCGCAACGAATGCTCGCCTGTAGGAAAAGCTTGCGAACCGCGGCTCACGGGCTACTTCCATATTGTCTCTGCTGTGCGAATTTTCTGTCAATGCGCGAGCCGTTCTAACGGAACCGCCGATGGGGCAGCCGCGTCTTGCGCGCCTGCTTTTGCCGATAGCTCCGCAACATCCGGGAACTCGGAGCTGGCCATGCTGCCATCTCCGACCCACCGTCTACCGGCGGCGGTTCTGTCAATTCCCGCGCAGCTCTTCTGATGTCGATTCCGCCAAGTATCTTTGCAACACCTGCTCGAATTTTCCTTGCGCGCGGAGGATGTACTCGATGGCGTCGCGGGCGGCGCCGTCTCCGCCGTGATGATCGACTACGACGTCGGCTTCGTCGCGCACTTCTTTGCGGGCGTTGGGCACGGCCACTGCGAGTCCGACTCGGCGCATTACCGGGAGATCGATGATGTCGTCGCCTACGTACGCGACCTCTTCGGCAGTGATGCGCTCGGCGGCGAGGATTTTGTCGAGCGCAAAGAGCTTGTTATCCTGCCCGAGAAAGACGTGGTGAATGCGCAGCTCGCGCGCGCGCATAGCTACGGCTTCCGATACTCGTTTGGTGATGATTCCCAATTTGAGACCGGCGAGGCGGGCTAATGACATCCCAACACCGTCGTGCGCATTGAACCCTTTGCCCTCAAAGGTATTGACAGTGACGATTTCGTAGCCGCTCTTGTCGGCTTTCACTTCGCCGGCGGTGACGGACGTGGCTCCATCTTGTTTCGGAGCGGGAAAGAACCAGAGAGTGCCGTCGGTGAGGACTCCATCGACGTCGAAGATGACGACTTTGATTTTGGAAGCGGCTGTCGGCATTCGATTACTTGTTTTCGGCAACCGCTGACTCCACTCGCGCCACGCTCTCCCGCAGCTCCTCCACGATCTCCCGCGCCGCTTCGCGTGCTTGCACTTCCTGATTTGGATCGAAAGAGATGGCGCCTACGCGGGCGTGTCCGCCGCCACCATAGCGCTCGCAAATCACCGCGAGGTTGACCATATCTTTGTGGCGCATTTTGGTCCACGGGTTCGACCCCACGGAAACCTTCGTGCGGAACGAGCTTTTACTTAAACCAACACTATAAGTTGAGTCGGGATGCAAATAGTACGGCACGAACTTGTTGTAGCCTTCAAGGTCACAGTCCATGACATCGAAAAAGATCGTGCCCAGCTTGCACTCCGAGCGCTGCTTCATGATGTCGATCGAGCGCTGATGACGCTCCATGAGCGGCGGTACCAGCGGCGCGACCAGCGGATCCTCGATGATCTCGCTCAGCGACTTGTACGCGAGCAGCGGGATCAGGTTCGGCGTGAAGTCCTTGTCCTGCGTTGATTCGATCACCATGGTCAACTTCATCGCCGGCTCTCTCATCTCGACCGCGGTCTTGGCATCTTTGTATTGCGCGCCATCGACGATGTCGGCCCACTCAATGAGTTCCGAAACGGGAGCGGGATTGAAGCCGAAGCGGTTCTCCGCGACGGTGGCCAGAAACTTCGTGCACGACTTGAAGTCTGGGTCGTAAAACTTCTTGCTGCTCTGGTTGGTGAGAAAGTGCTCGTGATCTTCCGAAGTGAGGAAGGCGCTTTGGTGATGATCGAACCACCAGGTGATCTTCGGCGATGGCGAGTACTTGAAATCGACGATCGCGTTCTCCTCGCCGGTGAAGTCCGCTTCGTTGAAGAGCGAGCCGGCGCGGTGCAGCAGTCCACAATACTCAAACTGTGCGTTGTCCCGGATGCGCTCGGAATAGAAGCGTGAGAAGAGGGCAGCGGAAGCGGTCCCATCAAAACACTTATCGTGGAAGAAGACCCGGACCCTCAATTCAGCTCCTGTGGTTGTGGCCTTAGGTGCGCTCTTCACCGGGACCGTACTCGTCGGGGCCGATGGAGCGAAAGCTAATCATCTTGCCACGCGGAGAGAGTGCGATTCAAGCGGAGACAGAGTTACACGACTCTTCGCCCGTTTTTGCGGCAGTCCTCGCACACCCCATAAATCTGGAACGTATGCCGCGTAGTTTCGTAATGATGCTTGCGGCCGATCTCCTGCTCCAGGCGGTCGACTTCGGGAGAGAAGAATTCGACTGAGCCTCCGCAGGATGTGCAGACCATGTGGTGATGGCTGCGGCGGTTGTGCTGATGCTCGTACCGCGCAACGCCATCATGAAAGGCGACTTCGCTGGCCAGTCCACATTCAGCGAGCAGCTTAAGCGTGCGATAAACCGTGGTCACGCCGATGCGGGGATCGCGCTTGCGCACGAGTTGGTGGAGCTGCTCGATCGACAAGTGCTCGTGAGTTTCGAGGAAGGTGAGGAGGATAGTATCGCGCTGCTCGGTCCATTTCAGGCCAACACGTTTGAGATGCTGCTGAAAACGATATTGCGCTTCGCGCAGCCACTCCTGCGAGATCGAGATCGGGTCATCGATGCGTTTCTGCAGCATTTCAGCGCAGTTTTAGCATAACACTGGCGTGTTTTACGCACGGGCAGACAAATGCAATTGAACACGGAGGAATTCTTTTGTTGCCTCATCAGGAATGACTGCAAAGGCAATAAAACGAGCGGTACGCACTTACGGTGATTCGGTCTAACTCGCGGACCGCTCTCTCGTATCATTTGGACAAGAAAACCTCCGCGCTCCTCCGTGTTCAATTGTGGGTTTACGCGTGGGGCGCGCGAAAAGGCATCGGCTAGAATCAGAGACGCATGGCCACTGCGACCCTCGCGCCTCCTCGTACTGGTAGTCGGAACCTGGTTCTGCGCTGGATTGCAGCCGGACTCACCTTCATAGTTCTTGCTGTTGGCGCTGTCGCCGGATATGTGTACTCGATTGCGCGACACGAGCTGCCACAGATGGACGGCAGCATCGTCCTGAACGGGCTTTCCGGTCCGGTCACCGTCATTCGCGACAAACTTGGTGTGCCGCACATTCGCGCGGCCTCTCTCGATGATCTCTTTTATGCCCAGGGATTCGTTACTGCGCAGGACCGCCTTTGGCAAATGGATGTCACCCGCCGCTACGCCGCCGGCGATCTCGCCGAGATCTTCGGTCCGGTGTTACTGAAGCACGATCGTCAGCAGCGTTACCTGCAGTTCCGCGAATCGTGTCAGCGAGCCGCCGACGCGCTTGATCCGCAACAGCGGCACTATCTCGAGGTCTACGCGAAGGGCGTGAATGCGTTTGTGGAGCGCACGCGGGATCGGCTGCCCCTCGAGTTTCGTCTGCTCCGCTACTCACCCGCTCCCTGGACGGTAACCGATTCCATGCTGCTCGGCGCAAACATGAGCCAGATGCTCAACACGCAGTATCCGCTGGAGCTCAAGCGCGAGGCTGTGATCCGCCACTTGAATACCCAAGAGATTGCCGATCTTTATCCCTCGACTTCATGGCGCGATCTGCCTCCCGCGCAGCAGGCAAAGTCGTCGCTTGAAGAGCAAACTGCGCCAAAGAGTGACTCTAACGATGAGGAGGAAGAAGACCGCGTTCCGACCCAGACATCTTCGCTGCTTGCCTTCTTCCAGCCGCGGTCGTGCGAAGAGTGTGTGCCGGGTTCGAATAACTGGGTCGTTTCGGGAGAGCACACCGTCAGTGGACGGCCTCTGCTTTCGAACGACATGCATCTTGCGCATTCCATTCCTGATCTCTGGTACGAAGCTCACCTCACCAAAGGTGACGGTCAGGACTTCGACGTTGCAGGAGTCACGCTACCGGGTCTGCCTTTTGTAATCGTTGGACATAACCGGCGCATCGCATGGGGCTTCACGAACCTTGCTCCTGATGTGCAGGATCTTTTTATCGAGCAATTCGATAACACAGGAAAAGTCGCAACCCCGCAGGGGTGGCGAGCGCCGCAGAAGGTGCATGAGGTTATTCACGTAAAAGGCCAGCCTAGCGATGTCTTCGATGTCACCGTTACTCGGCACGGGCCGATCATCACGCCGATACTCAAGGGCGAAACCCGTCAGATCGCTCTGCAGTGGACTATCTACGATCCCAGCATTATTACCAGTCCATTCTTGGAAGTAAACTCCGCGCGCAATTGGCACGAATTTCGCGCTGCTCTATCGAACTTTGCCTCGCCGGCGCAGAACGCTGTCTATGCGGACGTGAATGGACATATCGGTTATCAGGCAACCGGCAAGATTCCAATTCGGGCTTCTGGAGACGGTCTGCTGCCGCAATCTGGTGCAGATGCCGCGCACGATTGGATCGGGTACGTTCCCTTCGATCAGCTTCCGAGCATTTACGATCCGCCGTCGGGAATTCTCGCAACGGCCAACGGCCGCATCACCCCGGATGGGTATAGACATCTGCTGGCGAATATCTGGTGGGCGCCGTATCGCACTGCGCGCATCTTTCACCTACTCAGGGGTGCCGACCAGTTCAGCGCCGCAGACATGCTTTTCATCCAGACCGACGTTACGTCGGAGCTGGAGCGCTTCTTCTCTGACCGCTTCGTTTATGCGATCGATCACAGCAAGAATGTCTCGCCTCGCGTGCATCAGGCCGGTGAGATCATGCGCGGCTGGGACGGACGTATGGATAAAAACAGCGCCGCCGCGTCTATCGCCTACTGGAGCAGGCGTAACCTGATGCGGCTGCTTCTGGTTCCCAAATTAGGAGATGATTACATTGACTATGACTGGGGACTCTCTGGGCCCGCGCTGGAGAACATCGTTACGCATCGTTTTCCGCGATGGCTGCCACAGGGATATAACTCATACGATGACGTGCTCGTGGCGGCGGTGCAGAAGGCTGTCGATTCAGATCGGGCGCCAAAAGATCTGCGACGCTGGCACTGGGGCAAGCAGTTTCCGGTCGAGGTTCAGCACCCGGTCTTTGGAGCGATTCCCATTTTGAAATACTTCAGCGGCACAGGATCACATTGGCAGTCGGGCAGTGGCAGCACCGTGAAACAAGTGGGAACCGACTTTGGTCCATCTGAGCGGCTAACCATTGATTTCTCGAACTTCGATCACTCGACCCTCAATATCGTCGTCGGCCAGTCAGGCCACTTGCTCAGCCCACATTACAAAGATCAGTTCTCAGCGTGGTACAACGATTCCAGTTTCCAGTTCCCATTTACGGACGCGGCTGTGAATGCCGCCGCCGAGCACCGGCTGACCCTGCAGCCGAGGTGAAAGTAACAGAACCGCCGGCGGTAGCCGGTGGGTGATGCTGGGCGGCCAAAGCCCAGCATCAGAGTGCGTAATTTTCCAGTTCAGCAAAATTGAGTGCGTGTCGCGAAGCAACTGGGTTTCCACCGCCTATCGTGGACGACTCTGTAGAACACAGTTTCGACCATTTCGGTTTCGCAGTGCCCGTTGCCGTCGCTCCCGTTGACTTCGAACTACCGGATGCGTTCTTTTGATGTTTGCTGTGGCGCTTCTTACCCGCACTCGGACTATCCTTCATGTTTGTTCCACTGGCTACCATCACCGTCGATCCGATACCAAAAGAGGAAATGGGTTATGCCGCCAGCCTGATTTCGCTGGCGAGAAATCTCGGCGCCGGCATCGGAATTTCCGCATTCACGGCGTTCTTAGCGCGACGCGAACAGTTCCACCAGCTTCGGCTCGCTGCTTCGATGGCAGCACAATCTGGACTGGTCTTCAGAACCCTGTCGGGCATGCAGGCCTACCAGGGACACGAAGGGACTAACTCAATAAGTGCAAGATCGGAAGCTCTAGACTTGATCTACCATCAGTTACAGCAAAGAGCTGCGGCACTAAGCTATCTCGACGGCTTCCGCATCATGGCCTTCTTATTGCTCGCAGCAATTCCGTTCGTCTGGATCATGAAGAAACCGCAATTCAAATCATCCGAGTAACAATAGGTCCCCGACGTCAAACAATAGGAATGTTGATTCGTACCTCAAGCCCCCCATCTGCGGCGTTCACAGCATTGACGGTACCTCGATGGAGCCGGATGACTTTATCCGTGATGGCCAGACCAAGGCCGGCCCCTCCGGACTGCTCATCGCGTGCATTAGCAATGCGATAAAAGGGCCGGAAAATGTTTTGCAGTTCCTTTTCGGGAACTCCGGGGCCATGATCCCGGATCGACAGTTGTGCTGAGGCCGATGCCCTGTCGGTTTCAAGATTGACGTCCACCGTTGTCTCCGGAGCGGTGTACCGGACCGCGTTGAGGACAATGTTTTCTACAGCGCTGCGCAGCAGGCCGCCATTGCCGCGCACATCAACATCTTTGTCGCCTGAGAATCTTACGGATCGCTGTTTTTCGCGCGCAGCAAACTCCGCATCGGCTACGACTTCGGCGACCAACGCACTGAAATTCAATGATTGCATCTCGACTGACGCGCTGGCGGCATCGAGTCTGGCGACCGTAAGAAGACGGCCAACCATCTCGCTCAGGCGCTCGAAGTCTCTTTCCATGCGATCGAACGCAGGATCGTCTCCTTTGCGTTCTCGCGCCAAGTCCATGGCGACTATCAAACGTGCCAGTGGCGAGCGCAGTTCGTGCGAGACATCGGAGATCAACTGCCTCTGGCTCGACACCAGACCTTCGATGCGCTCTGCCATGGTGTTGAAGTCGCGGACCAACTCTCCCAGCTCGTCGCTGCGTCGCTGTGCGTCGGTTGCGGCGCGCGTTTCCAACTTCCCCGCCGCAAGCTGTCGCGACGCCGCCTGCAACTGCACAATCGGTTTCGTGAGATACCGCGCCAGCAAATAGCAGATCAAACCGGAAACAGCGAACGCGACAATCCAGTGGAGAGCGAGACCCAGCGGATCGGGCCCGAAAGCGGCGCGAGGTCCAGCCGGCAACTCGGTGGCGAATATATAAATCGCGCCATCTTCACCTGAGACTTGCAGTGCAACGCGCACAAGTCCGTAGCGAATATCGAAAGCGGAATGTCTCGGCGGGTCGGCTGCACGCCTGACTAATGAGCGAAATGAAGTACATTTCGCTCCGGCGATCGCCGTTCCATTTTGGGCAAAGAGGCACGCCTGAGTGTGAGCGCTCCGAGCCAGATCGTCAAGATATGCGGCAAGTGCAGGCCGACCGCCACGCTCCATCTCTCCGACAGCCGCTTTACCATAAATACCGGCGGCCTCGCTCAACGCTGCGTGCCAGCGCTCAGGGATTCCCCCGCGTTGCAGGACGAAGCTCAGGATGAGAGCGACTCCGGTGACGATCGCCGTGGCCCAGAACCAGAGAAAGATTTTTAAGAATAGACTACGCATGCATCATTTCTTTCCCGATTCGGCTCGCGGCACGAACTGATAACCGGCGCCGCGCACAGCCTTGATTCGTTCTCCTGCCGGTGACTCGCCGAGCTTCTTGCGCAGGTTGCTAACGTGGACGTCGATCACGCGATCGAAAGGTCCCACAACTTTGCGTCCCAAAACGGTCTCGGTCAACTGCTCGCGCGTGACTACGTGCCCCGCTCTCCTTAAGAACGCTTCCAGCAAAGAAAATTCGACGCTGGTGAGGTGTAGTTTGTGCTCATTGATCCAGGCCTCACGTGCCGGCAGATCGAGCGAGATATCGCCTGCGCTCAGTCCTTGCGTTGCTGCCTCGAGCGGCATGGTACGACGCAGGACAGCGCGAATGCGCGCGATCAGCTCACGCGGATTGAAGGGCTTGGGCAGGTAGTCGTCGGCGCCGATCTCGAGTCCGAGAATGCGGTCCACCTCTTCACCGCGCGCCGTGAGTATCAGTACGGGAATGCCGGAGTGCGTGCGCAGGCTTCTGAGCACCTCCAGACCTGTAATTCCCGGAAGCATGAGATCCAGGATTACAAGGGCATGCTCTCCTGAACGCGCCCGTTCCAACCCGCGAATGCCCTCGTGTACGGCTTCGAGCAAAAATCCTTCGCCTGCGAGACGCTCGGCAAGCACTTCGCAAAGCCCGACATCGTCGTCCACGATGAGAATTCGTTCCATTCTGATACTCGCCTGCGCTGATGGTAACGGATGATCCGCTCGCATTGGCGATCTTTATAAAACTTTATCTGGCTGAATCAATCTTTATCGCGCTCCTTCGATCGCAGTAGTGAGATAGCTGTGAAGTTTTTCCTAAGGAGTCTCACATGAAAAGGAATCTGTATCTCGTTGGAGCGGTCCTGCTGATCGTGGCAGGAGCTGTCGGATTAGCGGGCGCGGAATTTGGGATCGGCCAGCATGGCTGGGGTTTTCACGGGCCGGGACGATTTCCTGCCGCGTTCATCGCGCATGAACTCAACCTCACCGATGCTCAGAAAACCCAGATCAAAGGCATTTGGAACGCAGAGCGGCCGAGGATCACTCCCCTTCTGCACGAGCTGGTGAACGGGTGCGATCAGATGTCATCTGCGAATGCCAATGGCGATTTTGATGAAGCCAGGACCCGTGCGATTGCAGACAAACAGTCGACGACCGTTTCGCAATTGTTCGTCGAAAGGGAGCGCCTCATTTCAACGATCTACAACGACGTGTTAACGCCCGACCAGCGCGTGAAAGCAGATCAGTTGCGTGCACGCATGCATGGGCATATCGAGCAATTTCTCGATCACCTCGATCAGTCGAACGACTGACTCAGACCGAATTGCCGAACCACACAAAATGGAGCCGAGACATGAAAATCGAATTACAGGCAAAGTACACGAATGAAACTCTCTCGAGCGCAGGTGCTACTCGCGGTTCGTGGTTGCGCGACTGCGCACAGGATCTGCGCTACGGCTTGAGAACGTTGCGTCGAAGTCCGGGCTTTTCCATTGTTGCGGTTCTGACGATCGCATTGGGGATTGGCGCCAGCACCGCCGTGTTCACGGTGATCAATACGTTCTTTCTCAACTCGGTGCCGATCCCCAATCCATCTACTTTGGTTGCCGTCTATGCAGTGCCGCAAAACGCAGATCCACATGCGAACAATCCGCAACCGATCTCCTTTCTCGATCTCCAGGATTATCAGGAGAAAAACAAAGCCTTCACCGGTCTTGCGGGTTATAGCTCACCAACCCCAATCAGCTTTTCTGAAGGCAAGAACGCCGATCGCTTGTTTGCCGAGCTAGTGACGGGAAACTATTTCGAGACACTGGGAATGGTTCCCGCTTTGGGACGATTCCCAAGCGCGCAGGAAGACCGCGTCCCGGGTGGCGATCCGATTATGGTGATCGGCTATGGAATGTGGCAACGCCGATTCGGAGGCGATCCATCGGTAATTAGTCGTGTCGTCTATGTAAACGAAAGGCCATTCACGATCATCGGTGTCGCTCCGCCAGCTTTCAAAGGCGTAAACGCGATCTTTGGTCCGGATCTGTGGATTCCAAGCATGATGGCAGCGGATGTTCTTCCCGCCCCTTCGCACGATGCGCTACGCCAACGTAGCAAACCGCTGTTCACTGGGATCGGGAGACTACGGCCGGGAATTTCGATGCTGCAAGCCAACGCCGATCTGAAGACCGTCGCGGCTACTTTGAGGTCCGAGTATCCGGACTCCGATGCCGACCGCACGGTTTCACTGATGACAATGTCTGATGCAGCTCTCGGTATCTATTTTCGCCAGCAAATGCTTTTCGGCAGCTTTGTATTGGCAGCAATCGTTGCGCTTGTGCTGTTGATTGCCTGCTCCAACGTTGCCAGCCTTCTGCTCGCGCGTGCTGCTGCCAGACGCCAGGAGATTGCAGTCCGCCTCGCGCTGGGCGCCCGACGGGGGCGACTGATTCGGCAGTTACTCACCGAAAGCCTGCTGATCGCTGGATTCAGCGGCATCGTGGGTTTTTGTGTAGCCATCGCGGGAGTTCGTTTTCTGTGGTCGTTCCGCCCCGCCGAGTACGCTCAGAATTTTGTCGATCTCAAGATCAATGGAACGGTGCTCGTCTTCGCCGTTGTCGTGTCGATGTTGAGTGGACTCATCTTCGGCATCGCGCCGGCACTTGAGAGCTCGCGTCCGGGAGTGATGGAGGGGCTGAAAGAGGACACGCAGGGCTCCGGACGAAACCGGCGAGGGTTTCATTTAGGGAATGCGCTAGTCGTCGGGCAAGTGGCTCTCGCGCTGGTCTCGCTTGTGATTGCCTCACTCTTTCTGCACAGCATTGTGCGCGCCACGGCCATCGATCCTGGCTTCCAGACCGATCATCTGGCGGTGTTCATGCTCAATCCCGGACAAGTTGGCTATGACAAGCCGCGCACCGAGAACTTCTATCGCGACGTTCGCAATCGCCTGGCGGCGCAACCGGGCATCGTCTCCGCGTCCTGGGCGTCAAACTTGCCCTTGTGGGGACGTGCGGTGAACGGAATCGTAATCGAGGGAAAGGAGCAGCAGCGAAAATCTGAAGCGGTAACATCGGTGCTCAACACCATTGATACCGGCTACTTCTCCACCACCGGAATTCCGATTGTGAGCGGACGCGACTTCACCGACGACGATCGTGAAGGCTCCTTATCCATCGCCATCATCAACCAGGCGATGGCGGCGCGTTACTGGCCGAACCAGAACGCGATCGGCAAGAGATTTCGTCTGGCGGGCGAGAATGGATATCGGCAGATCGTCGGTATCGCCAGAAATGCGAACTATCAGACTCTAGGAGAGAGCCCGCGTTCCTGCATCTATATACCGCTGCGACAAAACTTCTCCGATGCGATGGTTTTGTACATTCGAACCGCCGGGGACGCTGCCCAGATGCTCATGCCCGCAGAGCATGTGATTCATGACATTGATCCGCAAATGCCGGTTCCCGACGCTAGAACGGGACGTAAGATCGTCGAGCAGGCACTTTGGACGGCCTCGATGGGCGTCGGCATGCTTTCCCTTTTCGGACTGATCGCACTGGGACTGGCAAGCATCGGCCTCTACGGCTTGCTGTCGTATTCAGTAAACCAACGGCAGCGGGAAATCAGCATCCGTATGGCGCTCGGGGCTGATCGAATGCAAGTGTTGCGACTTATTTTGCGCCAAGGTCTTGGGCTAGTCTCGATTGGTGTCGGCGTCGGGATTGTGCTGGCACTCTTATCTGCACGTGCTCTCTCCAGCGCGCTGTATGGAGTAAGTGCAGCCGACGCAGCGAGTTTCCTCGGAGCATCTTGTGTACTGCTTTTGATAGGTGGGCTGGCTTGTTATGTACCGGCGCGCACGGCCAGTGAAGTAAATCCACTCTTAGGCCTGCGTAGCATCTGAAAATGAGCGCAGCCGGATGCTCTAAATTTGCAAGAGTGAGAGGCCGCGAGGGCAATCGCGGCCTCCCCAATGGAGTTCATTCAAGGTTGCGTTACGCGATTTGCAACCAGGGTGTATTGACCTGACGAGAAGAACAGCAACCCGCGAACTTGAACGGTGCCTCCATTCGTGAGCGTGGTCTTCAGTTCCGTAGAGGCCTGGCCGACGACACTGATTGCAGTCTGTCCGGCGAGCATCGCAAACACCGCGTCCGACGCCACGGTTAGAGTGAAGCTGCTGGCGTTCCCATTTTGATTCAATCCCGATACCACACCTGTGAGCGCCTGCTGCTTCAATCGGACCTTATCAGCAGTAATTGCCATTGACCCCGAATGTTCGTCTTCGGCTTCGATCTCGTGACTATTCATCTCAGCTTCGACGTTCTGTCCCTTCACCAGCGAGCTGGCATCGAAAACCGGCGTGAAACTCAGTTTGCTGAAGTCGAAGCCGTCATTGTCGATCGCGAAATTCGTATCGCTGTTTACGTTCACTGTCAGCTTGCTACCCAGGGGCGAAGACTTGCTTGAATCTCCGGAACGATCACGTACCAGAACCGCAAACTGCGTCACCGGAGAACCGCTCGTACTCACGACAACACCCTCGGCTTCGGCCTCTTGTTCATTCTCGTCCTCGACTTCCACTTCGACTTTCGTCGCCAGCAGGGTGCCGTCAGTTTGCGTGACTGCGTGGACTTCGACGATCGCTCCTTTCGTGATCGCCGAAAGGCTTCCCACATCTTTGAACTCGGTCGAACTGTTTGTCAGGAACGTGAGCTTCTGAGGTCCTTGACCGAGCATCATGGTGAACGACGGACTGGAAACGTCCGTCACAGCACCGACTACTTCCTCAACTTCGCCTTCCTCCGCTTCGTTCTCATTGTCCTTGTCTGGCCGCACCATCGCAGTTATTGGAATGATCGTCGGAGAGAAGGTGATATTTCCGGACGCATCGATTGACACTGATGACGCGAGATTAAAGTCCAGATTCACAGTCGCAGCTTGCGTTGTCAGTACGAGCGGCGACGCGAACTTAATGGTGATCGGCGAACTTGGGACAGGCAGGTTCTTTTCGACTAACTGTCCGGTCGTCGTATCCAGGGCTGTGATTTCGGCTGCAGACAACTGAATGCTCGCCTGGGTATAGGTGCCTGCCGGCACGGAACTCAGCGAAATTGGACGAAAGGTTCCGGCGAGATGACGTAACTCGATCTCTACCGGAGATGTCAGCACCGGTACTGCGGTTCCTGAATCGTTGATCAGCGATATCGAAGCAATCGTGACTTCAAGCGCGGCCACTCGGTCATCGGGTGAATCTCCAATGTTCACGGTTACCGCCGCGCTCTGCGCGCTTGCGATCGTCGGCAGCATCGACGTCGACCCACTTCCGCCGCTGCAACTTGTCAATGCGAGCACGCCGATGAGAGCAAATGACGCAGTGAGGCCTCGTGAGACCAGTCTCATGTGTCTCTCCTTAATAGTTTTGCGATCAGACGGGTGGCAGAAGAAGCATATCCAGCAGCACTGGATGAAGTGTCATGTTCATGTCAAAGAGCTGTAATCAAATATCCGAGGAGGAAAGCGCAGTGATGCTTACCTCAGTTACTGCGCAAGCAATACCTGTCGGGGCCGAATTTACAAATCGCTGGCAAATTTCTGACAACGTCAGCGAGCCCTCAGCTAGTTTGGCGATCTGTTTTCAGAGCCGAGTTGCGAGGGCGTAGCGTCTGGTCCGTATAGGTGACGGGCATGCAGTTCGATCGGGTAGGAGGCGGGATCACTCCCGCCGTCCTCCCACACCACCCGCCGTGCGGCTCCGCAACGGGCGGTTCATGAAACCAACGAGAACCGGCGCTGAGTAGCCAACAGCGAGAGCAAACC